>Ga0272444_10003693_pt1 | contig 13704 bp, 9 predicted proteins | sample SSMForm13_FD_201033 | JGI IMG/M metagenome (GOLD analysis project Ga0272444, IMG submission 201033) | Marine sediment archaeal communities from Little Sippewissett salt marsh, Falmouth, MA, United States - SSM-Form-13 | ecosystem: Environmental > Aquatic > Marine > Wetlands > Sediment ...
TGAGAAGGTCGATCTCTGCCTCTGTGCGCAACAGTTCCTGCTTTAGGGACTGATCTTGATAGAGGGCTTCGTCATACTTCCTGGCTGCAATGCTGTCTGCGTCCTTGAGTTTGCCATAACGGGCCAGCTCTTTTTCGGCAAAGAGCAAGTTGGCCCGGACTTTTTCCCTGAGGGCTTCTGCTGCCTTGAGGCGAAGTGTTAGATCCTTTGATCTGAGTCTGACAAGGACCTGTCCCTTTTCAACAAAGTCCCCTTCGCGGACTGGATATTCCTCCACAAGGCCCGATATTTCAGCAGCGACCTTGCTCCGGGCAATCGGTTCCGTGGTTCCCACTAGGCCGATCTGTGCTGAAACCGTTTCCTGAATGACGGGCGCCACCTTCACTGGCACAGGTGGGGGGCCTTGAGGTCCCTTCCCCTTGTCTTCTCCATGGGAAATGCTCACCGCCAGCAGAAGGCAGAGCCATGCGACCCCAACGGCCGAAATAATCGCTTTCCCAGAGTATAGTCGCTCCATTCTTCTCATCCTCTGTTCATTGTCGCTTCGTAACAAGTCGTCATGCCAGCACAAACCAGGTTTTGGAAGAACTCCTGTTCTCTAAAACCACAAAGGCAATGCCCTCACCCTGAAGGCTGGCCAGAGTTTGCCGGACTGACGTGACATCCCTGTTGGATCTTCTGCCAACCCACGGTACGTGTACAAGAAAAATGCGAATCCTTGCAGATTCTCATGACCGAAGGCGCTCCGCCACCCTTGGCACCAAAGACACACCTATTTGGGCTCAGCGACCGAAAAGCAGCTGGGTTGTCCTTAGCGAAGTGTCCCCACGTAGCGGTCTTTTAGCAGGTGATTGGCTATAACGATTCGCTGAATCTCTGAAGTGCCTTCGTAAATCGTAAATACCCGAGCATCTCTGTAAAAACGCTCCACAGGATATTCCTTAATATAACCATATCCCCCATGAATTTGCAAGGCACTGGCTGTGACGCGGTTGACCATCTCCGATGCAAAAAGCTTGGCCATGGAGGCCTCCATCGTGTGTGTTTCACCCCGATCTTTCTTTGCAGCAGCGAAGAAAGCAAGTTGCCGAGCGGCTTCCAAATCCGTAGCCATATCGGCCAGCATCCATCGAAGGCCTTGGAATTTTGCAATCGGTTGCCCAAACTGTTCCCGCTCCATGGCATAGGAGACGGCTGCATCCAGGGCCGCCTGCGCCACCCCTATGGACTGGGCAGCGATGCCTATGCGGCCGCCGTCCAGGGCCGTCATGGCAATCTTAAAGCCGTCTCCTTCTTGCCCCAGGAGATTATCGGCAGGGATCGGACAGTCTTCAAAGACAAGATCGGTGGTGTCAGAGGCGCAAAGCCCCATCTTGTTCTCAGTTCTTCCGGCTGAAAACCCTGGCGTGTCCCCTTCTACAATAAATGCACTGATCCCCTTATGGCGCTTTGTCTCGTCGGTCTTGGCCGTGATGACCGTTATGCCCGCATTTCTTCCTGAGGTGATGAACCGTTTGGAACCGTTCACGATGTAGTGGTCGCCATGACGTTCAGCCCGCGTCGACTGACTCAAAGGGTCTGACCCTGCATGGGGTTCGGTCAAGGCAAAGGCCCCTATCACCTGACCTGCGGCCAAGGGCTTTAAGAAGGTTTGTTTCTGGGCCTTTGTTCCGAACCGATTAATGGTTTCGCAAACGATAGAGTTATGCACTGACATCACCACGGCTGTGGATGCGCATGCGTACGCTACCTCCTGAAGGGCCAGGACATAGCTCACGGTATCGGCACCAGCCCCGTTGAATTCAGGTGGCACCATCATTCCCATGAGGCCCAATGCTCCCATCTTCTGAAGATTCTCAGCCGGAAACTCCTTGGTCTGGTCCCGTTCCATGGCTGTGGGCAGAAGGACCTTTCGGGCAAAATCCCTGACCATGGTTTGAATCATCACTTGTTCGTCATTGAGTTGAAAAGACATAATCTGCTCCCAGCAAGTGAGTGATGAAGTGAACTAGAGTGAACGGAAGTGAGCTCATGGGCCTAACATAAGTTAACAACTCTAGTTCACTTTAGACAATAGTGCACTTTCGGCACCTAGGGAGTATAAATGACGACCAAGAGCTCTGCCTTCTTGTCGCCGGTATTTGTGATTTTGTGCCTTATCCCTGAGTCAAAATGGATAGAATCACCCTTCTTGAGTTTGTTTACCTGATCACCAACGGTTACCTCAATGGCGCCTGTCAGGAGATAGATGAACTCTTCTCCTTCATGCTGGTAGCCTACGCCCTTGTGATCCCTGTGGGGCGCCACGGCAACGCTAAAGGCCTTTAAGTGCTTGTTCTGCGCACCTGGTGTCAAGGTCGTGTAAGCATAGTTCTCTGTGCGCTTCTTGTATGCCTTGACACGGCTTGCGGCTGTTGCCTCCTGTTCTTTCAGCAAAAGCCCTGAGTCGATCCCCAGAGCGCGAGATATCTGCAACAAGGTGCCGACAGGGGGCATGGATTTTCCCGATTCGATCTCCTTTAGGTAGTCCACACTGCACCCCGTATGATTGGCCACATGACTCAAGCTGAATTTCTTTGCCTCTCTGGCCTTCTTGATCCTCTCCCCCAGGGGTAGAAAATCGGATTTCTTCTTAGGCATGGGAGCTCTCCTTGGGTTTCTTCATCCTTTCTGCCATGATCTGCTCGCACAAGGTGAAAGGGTCCGTCCTTTTTTCTGCAATGTCGTCAAGCATTTTCTCGAATGTTTCAGAGGCCTCCAGGTCTTCCATGATTTCGGTTACGACGTTTTCCTTTATGGTGTCTACGAGTTCCCTCAAGGCCCTTTTTCTCATGCGCCCCTTGAGGTGTTTTCGTTCTTGGGCAAATAGAAAGGCCCTGTGGGCCTCTATGCGGGAAAGCAGCTCCTCTACACCCCGGTTTCGCATTGCCTCGGTGGCCACTATGGGCGGTCGCCAGTGTTGCTGCCTGCCTCCCTGGGTATTCATGTCCAGCATGGCCTGAAGTTCCTTCATGGTTTTCTCGAGACCTTCCTGATCCGACTTGTTGATGACGAAGATGTCAGCAACCTCTAAGATACCTGCCTTGATCGCCTGAATATCATCACCCATTCCAGGAATGAGGACGATGATGGTAGTGTGCGCTGTTGTGACGATATCTACTTCGTCCTGGCCGACTCCAACAGTCTCCACCAGTATAATGTCTTTGCCCATGGCATCCAAGACGTCTATCACGTTGTGCGTGGAGCGCGTGAGGCCTCCAAATTGGCCTCGGGTGGCGAGACTCCGGATGAATACTCCAGGGTCCGTGCCGTGGCGCTGCATTCTAACCCGATCTCCAAGGATGGCACCGCCAGAGAAGGGGCTCGTTGGGTCAACGGCCAGGACCCCAAGGGTCTTTCCCGCAGTTCTGTATGCCTGAATCATCTGATCCACCAAGGTACTTTTCCCAACGCCAGGAAAGCCGCTGATGCCTATGACATAGGCCCCGCCCGTGTGAGGATAGAGGGCCTTTAAGACCTGCCTCGAAGAGACAACCCCATCATCAATGTCTCTGATCAACCTAGCGGCTGTCCGTACATTGCCCTCGAGAATTTTGTCCACCGTGGCCCTGACGTCCTTGTTCATCTTCATCCCTACATCCTTCAAACGGAGCACTTCAGGCCCTCACGAACCATAGAGGGGACAAGTTTGCCACCCCTGCCTCAAGTCCGGGTACCCTCGCGGTCCAAGAATTCTCTTGTTCTATAATCCGACAATGCGCCTTTTTGAATCCCACAGCCGCAGATGGCATCTCTCAAGAAAAGACGCTGTTCATAAAAAGGCCACCAAACCAAATCCAGTTTGTTAATTGCCGTATGGGCGTGCTTGACAAAATCTTGTCGCTTTTGATTGCTGGCAGGCGTCAAAGAGCATAACAAGACATCGGCCATATCAGCGGCGGCCTCTGGGCCCAGGAAGACGCCCATAAACCTGCAGTCCTGGAGCCTGTCTTTGGGCATGGGATCAAAGGAGGGCTGGTTATGGGTTACGCGGGTGGCCAGTTTGTTTGCTGCTGAGATGTTCCGAATGGCCACTGCCGGCACATAGAACCTGATGGGGCGCGGCTTTGTGCCTTCTTGGGCCTTTGAAGGATACAAAGGGGAGAACGCGTGCAGATCAGCCGTTGTTTTCAAGGATTGTCCATTGGAGGTCATCTCGGCATGAAACACCCAAAAGGGCAAATAGACGAGGCTTTCGTTGAGGCCTTCCGGTGGTGCGGCTGCCTCAAAACGGACGGCCTTCAAGCGACCCCCTTTTTCCATCCATGCCCGGTGGCATGTGCCGCAAAGATGTATCATGTCGAAACGATTCAAGGGGAGGTCCCACCCGCAGTTAGGACACTTAAATGGGATAAAGAAGACACGGCTGAAACTGACTGTGGCAGGTTGTCTCCCTGTCTTCTCTTCCATATCTCTCCATTGCTCATCTGTAAGTACCCGCGTGACCTTGTTGGCCACCGCATCCAGGATCAAGACAACAGACCCCTTTGCCCCCAAGGACAGCCTCATCATCCAGAATGGGAAATAGATGATGCCATATCGTTCACCAACCAAACGGGTCCGTCCGAGATGGAGGCGAACACCGGTTTCATCTAGGCCTACATCGCGCACGGAGGCCCCATGAATAACGGCTGTGTCAAAGGTGGTGGCGACATTCATGATGGCCCCTGTTTTGGACATTTTCCTACGATCAAAAAAGAGAAGCTTCAGGGCCGCCGGTCGCACCCCCAAGGAGCGGAGCCCCAAATGGATCCCCTCATAGGCTGGGAAGGTGTAATCGAGTGGTTTTGTCTTTAACTCCTTTAGGATTTCGCCGTCGAGTTTCTTGCCAAAGATCCATCTGAAAACCATTCCCTTAATACGCCAATAGGGGGCAAAGAACAGGCGCTTCTCAGTCACAAGGGCCTTTTTCGCTTTAGCGTGCCTTAGGGCCTTTCGAATGATTTTTTTGATGCTTCTAATGTCTTCTCGGGGCGCCACATAGGTACGTATCACCCCCGAGCGACCGGCAACGCGAAGGGCACCGCCGCAGTATTGACAATACAAAACGGTGCTCTCTTCTTCAAAAGAGACGTCAGCCCCGCACTGCGGGCAACTGGTGGAGAGAAAGAGGTCCATAAAAAACACGTGTCTCGATTGAACCCTCCCCGTGGCGAGCCACGGGGGCTGCGCTCGCTCATTCGGTTCAATACTGCTTGAGATGCCCTAGCGTATCTTCTCTCCGCAACTGTTGCAGAAGCTCGCCTCTGGCAGCACCTCTGCATGACACCTGGGACATGTTGCCGTAGGTTTTTCAACTGGTGTCCCGCAAACCATGCAGAAACGAGCCTCAGGCGGCAAATCTTTGTTACATACATGGCATCGGTTCACGACTACCAGCTGATGACCACAGTTGGGGCAGAATCGGGCATCCCTGCTGATGGCGGCATGACACTTCTGGCAGATTTGGCTTGGGTCTTGCGTCTCAGCGCCAGCCATGGATTTTTGCAGGATGCCCGGTAGCATCATGCCCAGCCCTGCGCCAACACCGAGCCCCAGACCTTGCGAGGCGGTGCCGCCGGTGTCACCTGCTCCTGCCCCGGCAGCATCCCCCATGGCCTTTGCTGCCTTAAACTTTAGGAATTCGTCAAGGTTTTGTATCGCCTCCATCCCGCTTCGTTCGTCTATCATCCGCTGTACTTCCTCTGGCGGTGTGATGGAGTTGACGTAGAGATCCCCCAGGCCGATACCGTACCGTTCAAAATCTTCTTGGACACGGCTTTTGAGGGCCAGGGCAAATTCATCATACTGTCTGGGAAGGTCAAAGATGGTGTCCAGGGTCTCGCCCAAGAGGTCATTCAGACGAGAGACAATAACGTCTCGAAGATAGTCAGAGATGGCATCGGTTTCAAAGATGCCTCGTGTCCCCACAAGGGTATTTATAAAAAGGAGTGGCTGGATAAGGCGCATGGTGTAGTTGCCGAATCCCCGAAGACGCACCAGCCCGAGTTGGGAGTCCTTGAATGCCACCGGTTCCTTTGTGCCCCATTTCAAGGAAGTATAGACCTTTAAGTTCACGAAATAGACTTCCGCACGAAAAGGGCTCTTGAAGCCAAAGGGAAGGCTAAGGGCCTTGGTGAGAAGGGGGATATTGAGGGTGGACAGGGTGTGGCGGCCTGGCCCTAAGAGGTCGTATGCCTTGCCGTCACGGAAAAAAACAGCCGCCTGGTTCTCCCTCACGATGAGTTGCGCCCCCAGTTTGATGTCTGCTGAGCCCTTTTCCGGGATGCGGTGGACCATGGTCTCACCAGTTTCATCAAACCATTCTAGTATTTCCAGAAGTACAGCCATGATGCCCTCCTGTTTGGAGAAGATGCCTATGGTGTTGACGGTCTCGCTAAATCGTTTTGGGAACGACACTGAGCGTTTTGGGAGAAAAGCCCTTGGGCTGTTCAGCGCCAAGAAATGCGGCCTTCAATCCCAGAGGATATGGCGGCCAACCACTAAATATAACTTATGAAGATATCAATATTTATCATCATTGTAAATTCCCTTTTTACAGCTTCCTTAAAGAAAGACCTCATCATCGTCTCTGCGTCTACCGTCCAGCCCGTTTCAGCGGTCCATTTCGATGACGGCTTTAATGGTTGTCCAGGCAACGCGTTTGTAGAGGGACTTCTCTTTCCCCTTGACGGTCCTTGGCGGCAAAACAGGTGCACAACCCAGGGGTGTCATCCCTTATTCCACTTTTTCAGCCTCAGGTCCTTTCCGTTTCCTATGGCGCTGTTCCCTCCATGGTTGGGTGCTGAAAAGGCCCAGGTCTCATGAAGACTCGTCGCACCCACTCAAACGGCAAGATTTTGTAATCAATGAAAGAGTCAAGGATGGACAAGGCAACTGGTCTTCGCGCTGGGCCTGCTGTAAGTGGCCCGTTGAGTGCCTGCCCACGCCTGCACAGTCGGTTCCCGCAAAACCTTTGGGAGAAATCAGTTCATGGTTTTTCTTGACTTCACCATCCTTGATTGCTAAAGGTCTAACAGACAGGACATCCTGTCTGTCGGTGTCTCATTCTAAGCCTCTGGGGGCTGTGGAGACTGCGAAAGATCCCTTCCCTCGGAGGCTTTGTCTTTCTTCGGGCTGTTGCCTATGCCCGCCCCCCCTCTGAGCAGTTCATTGAGGCCTTTCTTGCCCATCAACCTTGACAACATGTTGAGGAATTTTTTGTGAACGATATTGAGCATTTTTGCTGAAAAGCCCTTGAGATGTTCAGCGTAAAAAAATGGTTGCTGGTTGATCCGCCGCCGCCGAGAGTCTGGACAGGCAGGACCTCTTTTCAAGCGACTGCGCGCAACTGGCAGGGCTAACCACCTGGAGCAAGCCTTAGATCTCAAGTTTCGCACCCCTCGTTTCCATCAATAGTAGGTATGTCAAGAGTTGTACCCCCCTGATGCGACAACAGAGGGACGGGAAAATTTGCTGAACGAAGGCCTGCAGCCATTGCCACCCACAACGCACGTACAGCTACTAAAGGCATTGGAGGCCGAAGAGAAGCGGATTTCCCCATCCCGAGGCCTGAATTGTATAGAGGAGGTCCAAACCAGCGCCCTGCCGTTTTCTAGAAACCTCGGCACGCTTTTTACTGTTATCTCAGGTGGTTGATAAAGGTGCGAAACTTGAGCTTAGATTTAATAAAAAATGGTTCAGAACAAGGCAAAGGGGGCTTTGGCAACAGCCCTTCTTGACCTGGCCGTCTTTCGTGCTTATTTTGTTCATGCGGTAGGTCTCTGGAGCCGGTGGCACCATCAAGTCTCTAAAATGAGGCACCGACCCCGGCCCCGGAACTACCGCCCTTTCCTTTAGAGCTTTTCTTTTCTTCAGTCTGCCAATGCCTTTTCAGCCCCTGGCGCCCACGTTTACGCTTCCTGTCCCTTCGGAATCGCGCCAGAAATCCTCATCGTCTTGTCCCACGAGAGGATGGATATTGAAGGCCCACGAGGGGTTCTCAAGCCAAACAAGCCACAGGGCTTGGGGATCCCTTTACGAATACGGTTTCAACTCGTCTAGCCATATCTTTAGAAGGTCCAATCTCACCGCGTTGTTGGTTTCGGGCAGCTTTTTTGTCCCCATTGAGTCGAGCAGCCACTCCAGGGCGATCCTTACATCTTCAACGGTGACAATGATACCAAGTTCATCTTTGAGAAGGTCCCTGTAGCGAAGGGTGGAGGAAACCAAGATCCCGAAAACGCGTCTGGCGTCCTCAGAAGTCTCGGCAGTGCTTCCAGCGGCTTTGATGAAGAGTTTATCGATGGCCGACTCATCCATGGCTAAGGTCCTCACCGAATGTGATATTTAGGTGCCCTAATGCGTTCGCCCTTGCAGCGCGGGCACCGGCCAGGCCTGGTGAACCGTTTTCGGGTATCAAAAATATATCCACAGGAAAGGCAGCTGGAGGGCACCACATGGAGCCTCTTGTGTTGCCGCGCCACAGACCGGGCAATGTGGGAAAGATGGGAAGATACCTCCTTTTCCGGAATACTCAGAGTCTGTGAAAGATCTCTTGCCGTCCATTCCCCTTCAGACAACAGCAGGATCATTTGCTGGCGAGTTGTTGGCACCTAGAGCATCCGAATGAAGGGGTTGTGGTCCACCCCTCTTTTCTTTGGTTCTAAAGGATTTTCTTGTCCGGCAGACGAACTGTCCCCATTTCAAGCAAATCATCCCAGTCCATGTATTCAAAGGTGCGGCTCAGCACGTGGTCGTCGTCAACGACGTTGAAGACCAAGTTTGCAAAGACCCTTTCGGCAATGTCGTGAACAGGTCTCATGGGCACAACATCATCCTTTTTACCATGATAAACGAAGGCAGGGGGCTCTATGGTGTGCCCTAAGTAAGGCCGAAACTCTAACAAAGAGAGGGCCGGCGCCAGGAGGATGAGCTTTTTCACGATCTTTGGGTGCTTGCATGCAAATATGGAAGCCATGAGCCCCCCAAAGCTTGAGCCAACGATGATCAAAAAGCTCTGGTCAGAAACCAGACCGGTCAGCTTTTCCATTCGCTGTTCAAGGTTTCCGTGAAAGTCTTCGATTATCATATCAGGGCATCTTTTGCTGAAGAAGACCCCTTTGGTCCCGTGACTGCTCCCCTCAAGACCGTGAATAAAGACTCTGGTAGGGCTCATAAAGGATAATACCGTATACGTGGTTTGATCGGTGCCTTACGACACGGGCATTTCGTACAACTGTCCCAAGGGGCCAGCAAGGAGAGCAAGTGTGACCACCAAGAGGGCTGAGACAGAAAGGAGGACACTGCACGTCGCCTTTGCCCTGGTCAACTCGTAGACTTGTTCCACCGCCACAATAGCCACGACGACACTCCATATAATAGCCAAAAGATCGGCTAGGGGTAGGAGGGCCAACCAGTCGATAATCCCGGTGAGGGCGAAGATCCGCACAAAGGCCAAAAATTCTTCCTTCCCCTTTGATCGGCCGGCAATCAGGTGCAGAAAACCCGCAAACAAAAATAGGGAGCCTACAGAACAAAGGCCAGCAATCAAAGGACCCACAGGGCCTGTGTGAGGCACCACGGGAATGGCCCCGCCTATGGCCGTCACGCCAATGCCAAACCTCATGGCGCTGGCGTTGCCAGCCACTTCGGCCATGGCCAATCTGTTTAATTTTACCACCTCCACCGACAGTTTGAAATAGTGGAATGGGCCTTGTGGGTCAAACGGAGAAGGATTTTCCATGACTGGCCTCTCGGTTGATTCGCAGGCTCGAGACACCATCTTGAAGGGCACAACGCCGCCCCAAATCCGGCTGTTGTGCCAGATGGCATCTCATGTTGTTGAAGCTCAGGTGCATTCTTCCCGTTGGGGGGGGCTGTGTCAATCGAAAACCCCATGGTGCCCTGTTGCCAACGGTCTGGACAAGGAGTAGATATGCCAGAAGGCTGTTGGAGGGACAATCCGGGTCTTTAGGTTGACCAGTGGCATCCAATCTGTTAGTAACGTCCGCTGTGGCATTCTGTCTTTCTAAATAGATATTCGGGATAGGGACAAGCTTCACTTTGGCATCTAATGCCTTTAAATAGCGATGCCATTTGCGTAGATGCCAATGGCCATGTATATGCTCAGCGATCCTCCCCGTCCCCTTCACTGTCTTAGCCTGTCGGGGTGGCCACTTTCCCATGTCCCCCCGGTGGCGAAGGCCGCGGGCCTAAAGACCAGATTCTGCCTGCCAATTGCCCGCAATCCAGTTTAGAATTCAAATGAAAGGATGCTTTTATGCCGAGACGTGATGATATCAAGAAAGTAATGATTATCAGTTCTGGTCCCATTATTATAGGTCAGGCGTGCGAGTTTGACTATTCTGGGACACAGGCGTGCAAGGCCCTGCGCAAGCTGGGCTACGAGATCGTGTTGGTGAACTCCAATCCTGCAACCATCATGACCGATCCCGGCATGGCCGACTTCACATATATTGAACCGCTGAATCTCCAGACGATGAAAGAGATCATTGAGAAAGAGAGGCCAGACGCCCTGCTGCCCAATCTGGGCGGGCAATCCGGGCTGAACCTGTCCTCGCAGTTGCACCGTGAAGGGGTGTTGGACAAATTCGGGGTTCAGATTATCGGCGTCCAGGCCGACGCCATAAAGCGCGGTGAGGACAGAAGCGCCTTTAAAGAGACCATGAACAAGATTGGCCTAGAGATGCCGAAGAGCGCCCTGGCATACAGCGTTGAGGGGGCAGAGAAGATTGCTGACGAACTCGGCTACCCGGTGGTGATTCGTCCTGCCTACACCATGGGTGGGACCGGTGGTGGCCATGTCTACAATGTGGAAGAGTTGCGCATCGTGGCTAGCCGTGGGCTTTCTGCAAGCCTTGTGGGCCAAATACTAGTTGAGGAATCGGTTATCGGATGGGAAGAGCTGGAATTGGAAGTGGTCCGAGATGCCAAGAATCAGATGATCACGGTCTGTTTCATAGAGAATGTAGATGCCATGGGCGTTCATACCGGGGATTCCTATTGCACTGCCCCCATGCTCACCATTGATCCTGAACTCCAAAAACGCCTGCAAAATTGGTCCTACGACATCGTCGAGGCCATCCGGGTGATCGGTGGCACCAACATACAGTTTGCCCATGATCCCAAGACGGGCCGTGTGGTCGTGATCGAAATCAATCCCAGGACCTCCCGTTCCTCAGCTCTGGCGTCCAAGGCCACTGGTTTTCCCATTGCCTTGATCTCGGCCATGCTGGCCGGCGGCATGACCCTGGACGAGATCCCTTACTGGAGGGAGGGCACCTTGGATAGATACACGCCATGGGGTGATTATGTGGTGGTCAAGTTTCCGCGATGGGCCTTTGAGAAGTTTGAGGGGGCTGAAGACAAATTGGGGACCCAGATGCGCGCCGTGGGCGAAGTGATGAGTATTGGCAAGACCTACAAGGAGGCCTTCTTAAAGGCCATCCGATCCCTGGAAAATGGCCGCTACGGCCTCGGTTTTGCCGAGGACTTCCATGAAAGACCATTGGACGAATTGATGGAGTTGTTGGCGGAGCCCACCAGCGAGCGGCAGTTTGTCATGTACGAGGCCTTGCGAAAGGGCGTGGCCGTAGACACGCTTTACGAGAGGACCCACATCAAATCCTGGTTCATTGAGCAGATGAAAGAACTGGTAGAGTTAGAGGAGAGGATCCTCAGATACAAGGGGCAGGTCGCGCCCGAGGGGCTTCTGGTACAGGCCAAAAAGGACGGATTCTCTGACCGCTACCTCTCTCAAATTCTGGCTGTACCAGAAGGGGACATCCGGCAGCAACGCACGTCTTTAGGTGTTGTCGAAGCATGGGCGCCTGTGCCGGTAAGCGGTGTGGAAGATGCTGCCTATTACTTCTCCACCTATAACGCCCCTGACAAAGTCCCGACCAGTGACAGACGAAAGATCATGGTCCTGGGGGGAGGCCCCAATCGTATCGGCCAGGGGATTGAATTTGACTACTGCTGTGTTCACGCAGCATTTGCCCTCCGTGATGAGGGTTATGAGTCGATCATGGTCAACTGCAACCCAGAGACCGTGTCAACTGATTACGACACCTCAGACAAGCTGTATTTTGAGCCCCTCACCGTAGAGGATGTGTTGAGTATTTACGAAAAGGAAAAGCCTGAAGGGGTGGTTGTCCAGTTTGGAGGACAGACCCCCTTGAACATCGCCAATGAACTGGCTCAAGCAGGGGTCAAGATCATCGGGACATCACCAGAAATCATCGACCTGGCCGAGGACCGGGATCGCTTTCGCCAAATGATGGGCAGATTGGGGATTCCTCAACCTGAGTCAGGCATGGCAAGCACCCTGAAAGAGGCCCTTGATGTAGCTGAAAGGATAGGCTATCCCCTGATGGTCAGACCATCCTATGTCCTTGGGGGACGGGCCATGGAAGTCGTCCATGACGAGGAAATGCTCAAGCATTACGTAGCCGCTGCCGTGGATGTAACGCCCGAAAGGCCCATATTGATCGACAAGTTTCTGGAAAACGCCATTGAGGCTGAGGCAGATGCCATCGCAGACGGCATGGATGCCTTTGTGCCTGCTGTCATGGAACACATAGAGCTGGCCGGTGTTCATTCCGGAGATTCGGCATGCGTGATTCCGCCCATCAGTATCCCTGCAAGACATATTGACACCATTTGTGAGTACACGAAAAGGATCGCAGAGCAACTGGGCGTCGTTGGGCTCATGAATATCCAATATGCCATTGCAGACGACATCGTCTATGTGCTGGAGGCCAATCCACGGGCCTCCAGGACCGTTCCTTTGGTGTCAAAGGTTTGCAACATCTCTATGGCTCGCCTTGCCACGCAGCTTATGCTGGGCAAAAAGCTTCAGGATCTTGGCATCAAGCCCAAATCGATCCCCCACTTTGGCGTGAAAGAAGCCGTTTTCCCCTTTAACATGTTCCCGGAGGTCGACCCGATTCTGGGCCCGGAGATGCGATCAACTGGAGAGGTTTTGGGCCTTGCAGACTCCTTTGGCTTGGCCTTTTACAAGGCCCAAGAGGGGACCCAACAAGTGCTTCCCTCTGAGGGGGCTGTGTTGATCACGGTGTCTGAGAAGGATAAGCAAGCAAGCCTGGAAGTGGCCAAAAAGTTTGAGAAGCTTGGTTTTAGGATCAAGGCGACTGAGGGGACCCAGCAGTTTTTTTCTGACCGCGGCATTGAATCGGAAGCTATACGGAAACTGCACGAAGGCCGCCCTAACATTATTGATGGGATAAAGAATAACGAGATTCAGCTCATTATCAATACGCCAAGTGGCAGACTGAGCAAGCACGACGATTCTTACATTCGCAAGTCTGCCATCAAATACAAGATTCCTTACATTACTACCACGGCCGCGGCGATTGCAGCAGCTAGAGGGATTGCAGCTTTTCGCAAGGGGCACGGGCTGGCAAAGTCTCTTCAGCAGTACCATGGGGATATTGGACACTGAGACTGCCGGCCAGGGAAGAGCCTTAAGAAGGGATCACTTGCTAATGAGATCATTGACATTTAGATATAAGGTCACCGCCCGCTCGTATTCACTCGCTCGAGCTTGCTATATTGAAGTAAGCCTTGCGCACTGAGAAAAAAGGCTATACTCGTTCCGATTTTGGCCAATGGCAAGTTGGTTTACCGAAATCGAAAGAGGAG
>Ga0272444_10003694_pt1 | contig 13701 bp, 8 predicted proteins | sample SSMForm13_FD_201033 | JGI IMG/M metagenome (GOLD analysis project Ga0272444, IMG submission 201033) | Marine sediment archaeal communities from Little Sippewissett salt marsh, Falmouth, MA, United States - SSM-Form-13 | ecosystem: Environmental > Aquatic > Marine > Wetlands > Sediment ...
ATCAATGGTTGACCGATGATGTTGGCCACCCAAAGCTGCTGCAACACCTTCACATGGTGGTTGGCCTTATGAGGGCATCAGACGATTACAGGACTTTCCAGAAGATGCTAGACAGGGCGGCCCCAGTGTACAAGGAACTGCCCTTGTTTGCCGATCAACTTGACGAAGAATCCTCGTGATCTTGACCATCATCCGTCGTCTGCTCGACAACCCACTTGGCTAGTTCATTGGGGTCTGTGGGGCGAGGACCGCGCCCATCTGGAGGATGCTTCTTGCCCTTCTTGCAGGAGCGTTTCTTGGGCTTTTGTTCTTCGTCCATGCCACCATTCTACGCCACGGCCTAGGAAAAGGCCAGCGGCTAAGTGAATCACTACCCGGGGGAGAAGCATGCTGACCGCACGACCTGGAAGGCCGGTACGTCTTGCCGGTCCGTCACAGCAATCCGCGTGGGTGAACCTGGCGGCCGCGCCGCCAAAACCACCCACCCCAAGAGCGCTTCATTCGCAGCCACGCCACCCGCCGGATAGTATCGCCGATTCGAACTCTGAGTACAACTACGGAGCCGGATCAGTCACCGTCCTCAAGGCCCAGGATCTCCAGGGGGTCCCACTGCCCCGACAGGAACTCGCCCATGCCGCGGCGGAACTCGTTGCCGCTGACCCGGCCGCAGGACAGTTTCAGCGCCCAGAGGCCGAAGCCGTCGGCACCGTCCCGGCCCCACTCGCGGGCTTCACTGGCCACGCCGGCACAACACCGGCACGCGAAGGTCCAGGAACCGAAGGTCCGCCCGGCCTTGGCCATCGGCCCCGCGGGCAGGTAGAGCTGGTAGCCCGTTTGCCCACACCGAGGGCAGACCCAGACGTGTTTCAGTCCGTACCCGGAGCCCCGCGTGGTTCGCACCCACCGGGCGAGCCGCACCACGTGCTCCCGGCGCTTGCCGCGCCGGAACCGGTCGATAACCCAGTCAACGTCCGGCTCGTGGCACATCACGCGCGTGGCCCGGTCGGGGTGCCGCTCCGCCGGGCCGCCGTAGCGCTGGAGGAGCCGGCTGGTCTGAGGGTAGGCGACATAGACGCGGGTACTCGGGTGGCGTTTGCCCCGAGCCCTGCGGGCGACGAGCTTCCCCTCGCAGAGCCATCGCGTGATGGTAGCGTAGGTCACGCCGAGGCGCTTTGCCGCCATGCCCTTGGTGCACTTCCGGGGCAGGACCGGCCAGCGGCAGACCCGGCCTATCAGCCGGGCGTCCACGGTGACCAGTTCCACGGCGGCCAGCCCGCCGAGCCGTCGCCCGCCGGTCCGCCAACTGCCGCGCCGCAACCGTTCGAGGGCCGCCAGCAGGCCGATCCGTTCCGCGTCCGCCAGGTCCAGGGGGCCCAGGGCCCGAGCCTGGTGCTCGATGCACTCACCGGGCCCGCCGGCGGCATGGGGTCGCCCGGTCGCGCGGGCAACCCCTCGGCCGACGATGCGCGTGTCGTTCGCCCTCAGGATCAGGCACTCTCCGTGGCAAGGCCGCAGGACGCTCGGCCGCATGGCCCGCCGCTGCCACCGCGGCATCGCCCTGCGGCGTCGCTCAGGCTCGGGGCGAATCATCTGTCCGCATGCCGCCATCGGGCGCTTCCCTCGGGGCCCTGTCCCCGCGCGCCCTCCGTAATAAGGGGCCTGCGCCTCGGCAGTGACGCCCTGAGGGAACGGAATCGGCCACCGGCCACCGGCCCCGGTGGACCGGTGCGCGGGCCGCGGGGGGCGATGGCGCAACCGCAGACGCTTTTTCCGTCATTCTCTTGAGGTGTATCGCTTTTTCGCCCGGGGTATGTCCGCGCGTGACGCCCTGCACCCCGGTCGGGGGGGAATCAGCAGGAGAAAACGGGGGGCGGCCTGCGAGAGGTCGCCCCCGGTGCGTCGGTCCGCCACATGGTCCTACAGCGTGTTGCCGCGCAGCGTGCCGGCCGTCGCGCGGCGTGCCGCCGCGCGGTGTGCCGACGGTCCAGCCTACTTCTGCCACGTGATGCCCGGGGCGTCGAGCGACAGGCTCTTGCCTGCGGCCTTGAGCTCCGTGCCGCCAAGGAGCCCCATGGTGATCGGCTTGCCCTTGGCGTCGAGCCGCACGACCGACACCAGGGCGTTCGTGGTGACGCCCTGGCCGGAGCTTGCGGCGGCCGGCTTGCCGCCCGGCTGCTGGTCCCAGCGAACGATGATCAGGTCGGTCCCGCCGTCGCTGCGCGTGACCTTCAGGCCGTAGGCGGGCACGGGCCCGGTGACCTTGAACTGCTCGGCACTCTTGACGGCATCGACGGCCTTGTAGGGATCGACCACGGCGGCGAAGACGGCCTCTTTGCCCGTGCGGCGCAGGACCGCCTGGTGCCGCCCGCCGGGGACGGTGCCCGTGTAGACGGTCGTGCCCTTGTGGCCGACCACCAGGGCCTTGACCTCGTTGGCGGGGTGGCTGCGGCGCTCGTCGTTGGGCACCGACTCGTCGAACTCCTGGCCCTCGGCGACCGTGACGGCCGGGCGCGCCCACGTGGCCGACCAGTTGCCGTCCGCCGTCGTCGGCTTGGTCATCATGATGTACTTGTAGCCGAACTGCGCGGGCGTGCCCATGGGCTTCAGGCTCTTCGGGTCTGCGCCGGCGAGCTTGTCCATGGTGCCGCGGAAGCACAGGGGATAGTCGAACGTGTGCTCATTGGGCCCCCATCCGCGGTAGACGTCGGCGACGTAACCCGGCATCTGGACCACGGTTCGGTCGAGGATGACGCCGGTGTAGGCCTTGTTGCTGGCGCCGCGCATGATCTTCACGTCGCCGGCATCGCAGAACCCCAGGAGCTTGCCGGTGTGGGCCGCCTGCTGGTGAACGTCGACCGACATCGTCCAGTGGGCCACCGAGGGGCGGGTCCACTGGCGGTGGCGGCGGTCCTCGTAGCGGTAGCCCTGGGGCTCGCCGGCCAGCTCGTCGCCGTCGGCGAAGAGGATGAGGTTGAGCTTGTCGGGGTGGCCGTGCCCGCCGCCGTGCGGGCCGTAGTCCATGAGCAGGTAGGTCTGCTGGCCGCCGTCTTCACCTCGGAGGATGGCGTAGCCCAGGGAGTCGAATATGAGGCTCGTGAGACCTTTCAGCTCGGGCTCGGGGAGCTTTCCGTAAACGACCGTGGGGAAGTAGCAGCCGGCCGACTGAAAGACCTGCCGGGGCGCGGCGTTGATGAAGACGCCGTAGTTGGGGTCCTGGTAACGCAGGTAGGCGAAGTCGTAGGCCATGGCCTGCCACGAGCCGCCGATGGGCGCGCGGCCCGAGTCGTTGATGCCCGGCGACGTGCCGTCGGGGTAGGCGTACTTGACGGGCGAGTCGAAGAGGTTCTTGAAGCGGCAGGCCTCGAAGCCGTAGACGTCGAGGCCCTTGCGTGCCAGGGCCTCGGTGCAGGCCACCAGGGCGTGGCGGCCGAACTGGTGGTATCCGATGGCCCCCTCGCCCCACATGCCGTCCTCGCCGATGCCCAGGTGGAGGTTCGACCGCGTGTTGGCCATGCCGATGTCGATCCACTTCTGGTCCCCGAGGACGACGCCGCCTTGTATATATGCGGCATTATAGAAATTAGTCCAGTTGCCAACTGTCTTGCGCGGCCCCGTCGGGTCGGTGGTCCGCCACTTGGCATTGCCGCGGTCGCGCCGCGTCACCTCGTCGGCCGCCGAACGCTTGCTCTGGACGAACCGGATGCAGTGCCGGATGAGGTCCTCTTCGATGAGCTTACGGTCGGCGTCGGTCATGCACTTGGCGTTGTAGACCAGGTCGTAGCTCTGGATGAGCGGCAGCAGCCACATGGCCTCGCTGAGCCGCTGGGCCATCACCTTCGACGTGTCGCCCGAGTGGACGCCCTTGTGTTCCTTGTAGTCGTTGGGATAGAGCTTGGCGTAGCCCACCAGGATCTCCCGGGCCGTCTCGGCGTACTTCTCGTCGTCGGTGAGTTGGTAGGCCCACCCGAGCCACCCGGCCATCTTGCTCATGGTGTCGTGGGCCTGGGCCTGGGCGTCGCCTCGGCTGGTCATCTGCGCGGGTTTCGTCGGGTCGGGGTGGACGATCTTCTTCCGGGTCCACTCGTCACACCCGGCGATGAGACGATCGAGCATGACCTTGCCCCGCGGATCGGCCTTCACCTTGTCGCGCATGGCGACGATCTCGTCGCGCGAGAGGTAGATGCCGGGGTGCTGGCCCTGCGGAATGGGCTTCGGCATGCGGACCTTGACGTCGGAGTAGTCGTTGCGCGGCGAGGCGCCTTCGATGTAGGCCGGGGCGTCGGCGCTGTAGTCGTCAATGACCAGGTACGGCTTCAGGTCGGCCGTGGTGATGACCTCGATCTCGCCGATCCCGCCGTAGCTGACGTGCTTGCCCTTGTTCTTGCCCTTCGTAATCAGCGCCCCGGGGATCATCGACAGGATTTTCACCTCGACCCACTCGATGGTCTTTCCCACCTCGATGGTCTGCCTGGGGCGGCGGTTCTCCTTGCTCGGCCGCAGCACCTCCAGCGTGTACTTGATAAGCGTGCCGTCCGACAGGCGGATCTCCAGATCCTTCATCGCGGCTTCGGTCGTGTAGTCGGAGCAGATGAAGTGGATGTGCGTCACGGGCAGTTTGTCCACCAGGTCGATCCGGTACAGCACCGGCACGCCCCAGGTGACACAGCGCGACCGCGGGTTGCCGTCGGCGCTGTGCTCCGGCATGCTGTTGCGGTCGATGCCGCACTCCTCGCCGAGCAGCTCGACGCGGACGCGGCCGCCGTTCTTCTGCAGGGCCGCATTGTGGGCCTGAAGCTCGGCCTCCACCTGCCGCCAGTTCCTCTTGGCCTGGGCCCAGGCCGGGCCGGCCGACAGGGCTCCCACAACCACCGCCAGCAACACACCAACCGACGCGATTCTGAGACCTCTCACATCACACCTCACTCTCCGCCTGTAATAACTGTAGTCACAAGGGCCGCGCCGCGGCTCCCCTCAAGATGCGACGGTGAACCCTCACCGCCAGGATCACCCTTTGAACCCCACAGGTATTGGAAGTTACCGGCCGAATACAGCGGTGTTGCGGCCGACTCCAGGGGCACGGTGCCGCCGATGTCCGGGCTTCCGCAAGCCGTCCCCAAGGGGCACGCATGGCACCTCCTGAAGGCCCCCCCTGCCTGCCCCCGCACCGGCCTCAGAGGGGCACTCCAAGCGTCATCTGGGGAGACACCAGCCAGCCCAGCGCCGGTGCTCAGACAGGCACAAGTGTAGGTCTCAGCCCGGCTTTTGCCGGAGGCCCCGGGAGTCCGGCGAGTCAAGGCCTTGCAGGCCCGGAAATCCCCCATATGCCGAAAAAAGTCGCCCTGGACGGGCGGAAAACGGGAATCTCACTTGCCATGCAACCCAATATGGTGTAAGTAGTTATAGTGGAAGTCGGCACCGGCGCAGGACGCCCAAAGGGGCCGCAGGAACAAATAAATGCCTCTCAAACCAGAATGATTTGCCTCGTGCCGGTTTTTGTGCTAGTATTTCCAGTGATAGCAGGTCAGTGTTCAGCTCTGGTAGGGAAAACGCAAAGGAAACCAACTCAGTAAGGAGGGAGGTATTCTATGTCACGAGCGATTGCGATTATGGCTGTGTTGTCCTTGAGTGCAACGGCATTTGCCGCACCGATGTACGAGGTCGCCAACGTGCAGCTTGTTGCTGACCACCCGGCGCTTGGCGGCGCGGATGTCCTGATGTTCGACGTCGTGCTGGTCGACGCAGACGGGGTGACGGCTGACCTCACCGGCTTTGGTGGCGCAGCGACGTTGAGCGGCGCAGCGGCTGCCGACTTCACGGCCAATGCCAACTACAACCGGTTGAAAGGGTCGTACTGGCAGGCCGTGGTCGGCATGGATGGCCTGACCTACCAGTTCGCCGCCCTGAAGGGCTCGGACTTCCCGAATGATCCCGGTGTGGTTGCCAGCAACGCGGCAGCCTCGGCGGACGGGAACACGCTGACGCACGCCATGGTGGCCGAGTATGGCAACCCGCTGGAAGGCGTCGCGCCTGTGGTTGGCAACGTCCTTTGCCGGTTCATCTTCGAGTACACGGGCACTCCCGATCTGGGTCAGCTCACCATCGCGATCCACGAAGACGGGATGAGCACCGAAGGTGTCCCGCTCGGGATGGCCGCCAAGCCGTACCTGCTCACCAATGCTGGCAGGATCGACTTGGACCTGATTCCCGAGCCGGCAACGATGGGTCTGCTGGGCCTCGGCCTCCTGGGTCTGGTGATCCGTCGCAAGAAGTAAGGCAGCACAAGCAGTACACTCAAGGACAAGCAGAAAACCTGTATGAGAGGAGCCGGTTCCTGGCGCCAGGAGCCGGCTCTTTTTCTAGGCGATCCCCGTCCACGTGCTCCTCGTCCTGAGGACTCTCTTCGGAACGACCTCGCAGCAGCCAAGGGCAGCTGACCGTGCGTACCGCCAAGCGGCGTTCGCACTTCATGTGACTGGCCGAGCCAAGCGACGGTGGAAGGGTCTCTTGCTCCTCTGGGCGCCACGCCCACGCTCGATGCAGTTCCCGAGCCCGCCTGCCCCGAGTCTGTCGAGGGTTCCAGGGGCGTGGGCATGCGGTGGTGCGAACACGCCAGAAGACGTATGCGAGGTCGCCTGGTGGCGTTTCCCGGGACACAGCCTGCCATGACCCGGGCGTACGTAGGTCGGGCCCGCCGCCGGGGGACTCGCTTTGCGCAGGACCTGAGCAGGCTTCGCAGGGCCATCCTGTTCAGGGCACGGACGGCCGCCGTTCCATGCCCGACCGGCCCCAGCGGCTCACTCCGATTTCAGGCTCCGGGAAACGATGAGGTTGGCCAGAATCCGCCGGGCGTCGCTCGGAGCATAGCCCCGAAGGCCCCAGCAGCGAATCCCGCTGGCCGACACGACCAGGTCCAGAGGGCTGTACGCGCCGACCACCTTGCCGTCGAGCGTCAGCAGACGAAGCTCCGTGGCAGTCTGGTTCAGTGTGCCGTCCGTCCGCCGGTGGGTTCGTTCGACGTTGAACCCCACGGCAGCGCCGGCGAACTGGCCCGTCAGCATCGGGCAGTCCTTTGGCGCGACCGCCATCTTGAGCCCCAGCGCCGCGGCCAATCGCCGTGCCACGCTGAGCACGCGACCATCGCCCAGCCGGGCTTCCATAAGGAGGAATCCCCCGCCCGCGAGGTAGGCCTTCAGCCCCTGGACCTCGCCGTCGCCAAGACGAACGCCCTCCGCGAGCGGAAGGTAGGCCACGTCGCACAGGGGCAGGTTCTCGTCGGTGCAGGCCATGGCCTTCGGCCCCAACAGACGCAGGCCGGCCCCCTTGCCGAGCACCTCGGCCGCACGAGCCCACCCGTCGTACGGAGGCACGGGAGCATCGGCCCGGGCTTTCGGCGTCATGAGACCCACGGAGACGATGCGGCTCGGGCCAAGCTTCGGCGTGGCCTTGTCCGCCGCGACGTCGAGTTGCCTGGCCAGGTCCGGCTCGCCTTCCAGGGCATAGTGGACCATGTTCTCGAACATCTGAAACGCCTGCTGCCTCGAGCCCGCCCGCCCCAGGGCCAGGTCGCAGATCAGATTCGACTGGAACACGAAGCCGAAGGTGCGCACCCCGTCGTCGAGCCCCAGGACCGTCGGCCGCTGGGAAACCGGTGCCGCGGTCTTCCAGACTGCATGGCCCCGCTGAACAGGCTCCAGGCGGACACCCGGCCACAGGCCGTCCAGTTCCCGCCGGGCCACCGCAACCAGGTCGCGGTTCCCGCCGTCAAGCTGCGCCAGAATTGTGCCGCCATGGACCACGTACCGCCGCAGGTTCGCCTTCTCCTGGTCGGCCAGGCGGAATGAGTCGGTAATCCGCAGGTAGATGAGCGGAACATCCTTGAACCGGTCGTAGTCCAGCCCGGGCCGGGCCCGGTCGTAGCACATCAACTGCGGAGCCCTCAGCGAGAGCGTCTCGACGGCGTTCCACAGCCCGCGGTTGGCCAGCACGGCGGCTTCGCGCTCCTCAACCATCTCGCACACCAGAGGCGCCTTGGCCAACTGGGCCAACTGGTACAGCACATACGCCGTGGCCACGATGTTGCGGGTGGACCCGTCTTCCTGCCGCGGCGTCTGCCAGCGACCGTTGCCGGCCTGCATGCGGAGCACCCGCAGGAACCATTTGTCGGCCAGGTTGGCGTTGCCGATGGTGTCGGTAGGAACCGAATGGACCCACCGGGCCAGGAAGTAGCCCTGGCGGTGGAAGAACCAGTCCCGGGTCTTGTCGTCGCCGCCCGCCCAGTCGCGGTACGCGTTCTGGACCCGCCCCATGGCCTTGGTGATGCGCTGTCGCAGGGCCTGCTCGGTCTTGCTGACGCCGGTGTGGCCACTCGACACATCCTCCCCGATCTGGGCCAGGCAGGTCAGGGCCCGCATGGTGGTCACCAGGTCCGTCCCGTCGTCCGGATTGTCCTGCGGATTGCCGGCCCATCCCCCGCTCTCCTTCTGCCGTTGAACGAAGAAGGTGACCGTCTTCGTCAGATGGGTATCCGGCACCCTGTATCCCTCGGCAATGCACAGCAGCAGGGCCTGGTATGCGGCGAAGGTGGCGTCCATGTTGCCCCAGCGCCCGATCTCGTAGTACCAGACGCCGTCGTCCTGCTGGTTCTTCAGAACCGTGGCCAGATCCTTGTTGAGCACCGCCTCGGCCGCCCGTCGCGACCCGCCGCTCATCTGGGGCAGGATCCGGGCCAGCAGTTCGGTCCGCAGGGCAAGGAACTGGATGCGCTTGCTCTTGCGGCCGACGACGTGCGCAATGAGCCGCTTGAACTTCGCGTCGCTGATCGGCAGGCCGCTTTCCAGAAGGGCCAGGGCAACACACGCATTCTCATCCTCGCGGTCGGTCAGGGAACCGTTGTCCCGAATGCAGCCCAGCAGCCACCGCTGGGCCTTCTCGGCTGCCCCGGGCACGGCCGACAGGAGCTGGTCCCGGGCCTGGTCGGCCCGGACCGGGAGCCCGGCGACCATGGCCGCCACAAGGACCACTGCCCAAACCAGAAGTCGCCCGCCCATGGATGTGCCTCCCTGGGACACCCCGCCGATGCCGCGATTGACGCGATTATAGGTCACAGCCACCGCACGGGTCAATCCGAAGTCCGGCGGCACGTGACCTGATCCCGCCCCACGTGGCCCGGTCCCGCCTATCCCGCCTCACCATGACGCTTGACACGCGGCCCGAACCGGGCTAGAATACGCGTTCTTTTCATCGTCCGACAAGCTCGGCGGCAGCGCCGACACGAAAGGAGTGGCCCCATGGGCTTCAGCCATAAGACGCCCCGAAACAGCTACATCAAGCGGAAGCGCCAGTGCGGGTTCCGAAGCCGCATGAAAACCAGGTCCGGACGCCAGATGATCAACCGCCGGCGACGCATCGGCCGCAAACTGCCCAACGTCTGACGACCGGTGCCACACACCATCTTCTGTAACCCCCTCGGGACGTCCCCTGTGGCGTCCCTTTTTTCTCCCCAGTCCGACGGACGCCTCTGGCACCGCCACCGGGGGAACCGGAACCGGCAGACGGTTGACAAGCGTCGCTCTGCCGATATCCTGACCGCCTCGAAGTCGCAGCCGGAATGACGACCGGCGACACGGACCCCTGGCACGACAACAACCTGGAAGGATGACCTAACATGGCAAAAGCGAAGAAGCGCCTCAAGGTCGGCCTCATCGGCACCGGCGGCATCGCACGGGCGGTCCACCTGCCGGGCTGGCAGTCCTGTGAGCGGGCCGACGTCGTCGCCTGCTGGGACATCGACGTGGCCCGTGCCGAACAGGCCGCCGCCGACTTCGGCATCCCCAGGGTCTGCCGCAACCTCCGGGAACTGCTCGCCCTGCGCGAGATCGACGCCGTGGACGTCTGCACGCCCAACGGCAACCACAAGCCCTCGACGCTGGCCGCCCTCAAGGCAGGCAAGCATGTCTACTGCGAGAAACCCATCGCCCGCAACGGCCGCGAAGGCGCCGCCATGGTCGCCGCGGCACGCAAAGCCCGCCGCAAGCTCATGATCGGCCTCCACAACCGGTTCCGCGGCGAGGTCCAGTGCATCAAGGCACTGGCCGACGCCGGCCGGCTCGGAAACATCTACTATGCGCGGAGCCTGAGCATCCGCCGGCGCGGCGTGCCGAGTTGGGGCGTCTTCGGCCAGAAGAAGCTCCAGGGTGGCGGGCCCCTGATCGACATCGGCGTCCACGCCACCGACATGGCGTGGTACCTCATGGGCAAGCCGCGCCCGGTGAGCGTGAGCGGCAAGTTCTACGAGACCATTGGCAAGACGCCCGGCCACGTCGGGGCGTTCGGCGCGTGGGACTGGAAGACCTACGACGTCGAGGACTTCGCGGTGGCCCTGGTGCGCTTCGAGGGCGACCGCACCATGATGATCGAGAGCGCCTTCTGCGTGAACCTGCCCGAGAACAAGTTCAGCGCCGAGATCGTCGGCGACCGCGGCGGGGCGACCGTCTCGCCGCTCAAGGTGTTCGTCGAGGAAGAGGGCTACCTGATGAACTGCGAGCCGCAATTCGTCAAGGACCGCGTTCAGCCGCACGCCGCGGGGCTGCACGCCTTCGCCGACGCCGTGCTGGATGGCAAGCCCGTTCCGATCCCCGGCGAGGAGGCCCTGACGATCCAGAAGATCATCGACGCCCTCTACAAGTCGAGCCGCCTCGGCCGCGAGGTGAAGATCAACTGAGCCGCATCAGGTAGATTCCATATCGTGATGTGCCACGGCCCGTACGGGCCGTGCGCCATTTCAGTGCCATGAGGGGTAGCATGGCGACGCCGAAGGAGTCGCCATGCTACCCTACCTTCTCAGTACGTGTCGCGCACGGTGCGGACCGTGAGGTGCTTCTTCAGCGCCGCGGCGGTGGTCGGCCGGGCGGGCGTGAAGCGGACGGTCACGGGCCGGCGCGGCAGGAGTGTGAGGATGTTGTCGCTCAGGCGGCCGCGCAGTCTGCCGGTTGACAGCTCCACGTGGAACGCCGGGGCGTCGCTCACCAGGCGGATCGCGAAGCCGGCGCCGTCGGCGCCCCGGGCCCGCCGAAGGATGCGGATGCCGACGGCGATGCGGGCCTGCGGCAGGTCGGCACGCTTCAGCGGCGCGAACAGGTGCGCGTTGTCCGACACGTGCTTCCCGGATCGCACCTGCGTGACGACGAACACTCCCGCCTCGCCGCCGCCGAGGTCGAGGATTCTTTTCCGGGGCAGGGCCGCGACGGCCCGCGACTCATTCGCCTTCACCCGGAACGTCCCCCGCTTCGACCAGACGCGCCGGCCGGCGAAGGTCCACGCCTCGACCCGCCACGTGCCGCGGAGGCCCTCGGGCACGTCGCTCGTGGCCCACAGACTGAGGCCAGAGGCGTCGTCGGTCACACTGCCCAGCAGCGGCGCGTAGAACCGCCGCGCGGCGTGGTGCAGGGCCTTCCAACGCAGGTGCCAGTCGATGCTCGACCACGAGGCCACAGGCCAGTCGTCGTTGAGCTGCCAGTAGAGCGTGCCCATGCAGTGGGGCTTGATGCGCCGCCAGTGCTCAATGGCCGTCTTCATCGCCAGGGCCTGGTTCACCTGCGACAGGTAGCAGAAGTCGCCGAAGTCGGCCGGCAGCCGGAACTCCCTGAGCAGCGTCTCGGTGACGACCGAGTTGCCGATGCCGCTCCGCTGGTGGTGCTCCATGACGGGGCTCGTGACGTTCATGTCGCGGGGGCCGGCGACGGTGCGCAGCGTCTCGACGGACGGGAACGACTGGAAGCCAAACTCCGAGCAGAAGCGCGGGGTGAGTTCCTGGTAGCGGCTGAACGGTTCGCGTCGGTGCCAGACGCCCCAGTAGTGCATGTCGCCGGAATCCTGGTCGCCGAAGTTGGTTTCCATCGGGCCGGACGTGCCGTGGCTGGGCGAGCTGGGCCACCACGGACGCCCGGGGTCCTCCTGGGCCACCACGCGGGCCTGGAGACCGTCGGTCAGCTTGATGTAGCCTCGGACCAGCGCCTTGTGGTTCGGATCGCCGCGCCGCCAGACGAAGATGGCCTCCTGGTTCTCGTTGTTGCCGCACCACAGGACGATCGACGGGTGGTTCGCCATGCGGCGCATCTGGTGCCGCATCTCGGCCTCGACATTGTCGAGGAACCACCGGTCGGCGGGGTACGCAGCGCAGGCGAACATGAAGTCGTGCCAGACCATGATGCCGAGGCGGTCGCACGTGCGAAGGAAATGGTCGTCGGCGTAGATGCCGCCGCCCCAGACGCGGAGCATGTTCATGTTCGCCGCGACGCAGTCTTCCAACAGCCGCTCGGTCCGCTCGGGCGTGGTCCGCGACGGGAACACGTCGTCGGGAATCCAGTTGGCCCCCTTGGCGTAGACGTCGCGGCCGTTGATGCGGAAGCCGAACGAGCGGCCCACCTTGTCCTTGCGGGAGATCAACTCGGTGGTCCTGAGGCCCAGCCGGCTTTCGTATCGGTCGGCGACCGTCGGGGCGCCCTCGGCCACCCACGCGACCTCGAGCGTGTAGAGGTTCTGCCGCCCCTGTCCGGCGGGCCACCACAGGTGCGGGTTGGTCACCGTGACCTCGGCCGCTACGGTGCTTTGCCCTTTGGCTGCGGAGGCTTTGACCTCGACGGTCCGCCCTCCCAGGCGGACTCGCAGCGTGCCCTTCTGTTTCGACGGCGAGAGCAGGTGGGCGGTCACCGCGACGGTGACGCGGCCGCGCGCGTGCCGCTGCTGCGTGGTGACGTACTCGAGGACCGGCGTGTCGGCGGTCTCCAAGCGGCAGGGTTGCCAGATGCCGCAGCCCACCTGCATGAGGCCCCAGTCCCAGCCGAACTGGTACTGGGCCTTGCGGACGTACGGGCGGTAGGTCACCAGCGGCGGCCGGTCCGGCCAGTGGCGGGTCCCCCGGCGGTCGCACGGCAGGGCCGACTTGCGCGACATGGCCTCGGCGTAGCGCATGGCCGACCGGAACTTGACGCGCAGCTCGTTCTCGCCCGGGCGCAGGGGGCCGGCGACGTCGAACCGCCAGCGGCGGAACATGTTGTCGGCGCGGCCCACGCGGCGGCCGTTCAGCAGGACCTCGGCCGCGGTGTCGAGCCCCTCGAACACCAGGTGCTGCATCGCGGCGGCGCATTGCCGGACCGTCGCCCGGAACGTCCGGCGGTATTCCCAGTCGGCCTGGTCGATCCACAGGATATCGAGTTCGTTGCGGCCGACGTGGGGGGCGGGAATCCGGCGGGCGCGCAGCAGGTCGGTGTGGACGCACCCGGGTACCTGCGCCGGGGTCCACTCGGCACATTGCACGCGCCGGGCCGGGCCCGTCTGCCGCACCTGCCATCGTCCATTCAGCGACTGCCTCGACATGGGTCACTCTCCTCTCTGCGGCGCCGAAGCCTGCGCCGGCTGGGGCTGCCTCATGGCCTTGACCCGCTCGGCCTCGGCCTGGTAGTGCGTCGCCTCCTGGGCCCTGCCCTGCCGCTTCAGCAGCAGACCCAGGTTGCGGTAGGCCTCCCAATGGCGCGGCCACTCGCGGATGACGCGCCGGTACTCGCGCTCGGCCTCAACGGGCCGCCCGGTGCGCTCGAAAGCCACCGCCAGGTTCACCCGGGCCGGCCAGTAATGAGGATCGGCCTCCAGCGCCAGCTCGAAGTACTTCGCGGCCTGATCGGTCTCGCCCCGGCGCAGGAGCAC
>Ga0272444_10003695_pt1 | contig 13699 bp, 4 predicted proteins | sample SSMForm13_FD_201033 | JGI IMG/M metagenome (GOLD analysis project Ga0272444, IMG submission 201033) | Marine sediment archaeal communities from Little Sippewissett salt marsh, Falmouth, MA, United States - SSM-Form-13 | ecosystem: Environmental > Aquatic > Marine > Wetlands > Sediment ...
GGTATTGATGCAGCGCCACTGCATAAATGTAGTACTGAAGATTATAAAACTCTTTTTCCATGGCGGCGGCCATTGTATTCTGTCCGTAATCGTTTACCCGGTTACCCAGGTAATTCGATTTCCAGTCAACCAAATAATAACGACCCTCGAAACCAAACACCATATCGATGAATCCCCGCATGAAGCCTCGGGCAGGTGCAAAATGCAACCGCTCGATTCTTTCCGGAAATTCCCTCACCGGAAGCGATCCCGTATGTTTTTCAAATAAACGATTCAATCCTCTCGTAGAAATCGATTTCAGGGGGAAATAGAATTCAAGTTCATTGAGTCTGTCCTCGTTTCCGATAGAAGAAAGTGCCAGGGAACTTTTTTCCGGCTCAAGAGGAACCGTCACGATGTTTCGAATCATTCCGCAGATCGTGTCGTTCCATATGGAATCAAAGCCGTAAGCCGCGAGTTTATCTCCAACCAGTTCTTTGATTGCTGTCCCGGTGCTCGTGGTAAAGTCAAGGTGTTCGAGAATATCATGGAGGCATGTCCCTGCCTTCGCACCCCGGGGAAAGGAAAAGATATCCGGTGTCTCACTTTTTCTCAACATGTTATCATCGCTCGAATCATCATGGATATCATGAATGAGGATTGTATCCCGATCGGCAACTTCCGAATCCTGCGGCCTCCCGGATATGAGCGACGAGAAACTTACAAGACGCCATTCACGGTCTATCGGTGCGGAAAAACTACGGCATGTAAGTTCAACGTCTCTTGTATCACGAGAAAGAGATTTCTTTCTATCCCAGGTCGGCATCTCACACAGGCCAATGGTACCCTGCGACATATCCCGAATCTGTTTCAAATCGTTAAGCAGGGTTTCGTCATTTAATGACTTGACGTGTTTTTCAGTTCTTTCGATCACCTTTTCGTCATCTCGTTTATCACCACGATGGAAGAGATACGCAGGAGCCGACGTCTCTGCCTCGTTGAAACGTCCCCACACCAGATAGCAGCGTTTTTTCGCCCGCGTCAGCGCCACATAGAATAGTCTCATATTTTCCGCAAGCTGTTCCTGTTCCGCGAAGGTTTTGTTTCTGTCCATATTTTCGGAACCGATATCAAGTGTCAATCTCCTGCCGTTCTCTTCATCATGAAACAGAAAAGGGTTCTTCGGATTTCTGATCTTCGAACCATCCCACAGAAAGGGGCAAAACACGACGGGATACTCAAGACCCTTACTCTTATGAACGGTAACGAGCTTTACGGCATTCTCATCACTTTCAAGGCGCAGCTGGTTCTCTTCTCCGTCCGTCGAAGATGAGTCTCTTTTGTCTGAGAACCACTGTAAGAGTCCCGCCGTAGATACGTTATTCTCGAGGGATACCTGATGAAGAATTTCAGAAAGGTGTAAGAGATTTGTCGTGCGTCGCTCCCCGTCATGCAGGGACATGAGACGGGGAATTACATTTTCAGTTTCAATGAGTGATCTGAACATGCGGACAAATCCGTGTTTGTTCCATGCATCGTGATAATGGCGAAAGGTAAAAAGTCTCTTTTCCCATGCCTTGTCATTATTCACCAGATCATCCAGTTCCTCTCCACTCATCCCGAATATCTGTGTTGAAAGAGCACCCTTGATCAGATTCTCATTGTTCGGATCGGCAAGACCGGACAAGAGCCTCTCAATTTCCAGAGCTTCGTGTGAATCATAGATGTTTCCCGAACTGCACAGGACACTGGGAATGCCGATCGCTGAAAGCGCACCCTGCATGAGACGTGCTTCAATATTTTTTCTTACCAGCACGGCAATATCCTCTTCGCGGAGAGGGTTCCCCCCTATCGTAACTCGATTGCTCTGATCCGGGTTCAAGAGTCTTGAAATTTCAGCGGCGACAGCTTTCGGAATCAACTCACGGGCAACCGTTTTCGTCAGTGGTTTTTCGGACTGTGTAATCTTATGGGCATCGACAAACCAGATCCTGAAAGGAGATTTGACGCGGTCTTCTTCCCCTGATGATTCGCCATCGTGCTCAAATCCCGGCACAGTGCTGTCATAGGAAATGTCATCATAGACAAATGGATTGACCGCGTGCGTAAAGATCGTGTTGACAGCACGAATCAGATCGGGGCTGGATCGCCAGTTCCTGTTGAGCGTATACCGGGCTTCTGCATCCTGAGCTGCCTCTATATAGGTAAAGATATCGGCACCCCGAAAGCTGTATATGGCCTGTTTCGGATCACCGACAAGGAAAAGCACATTATGTTCCATCCCGAATACCTTTTTGAAAATTGCATACTGAATCGGATCGGTATCCTGAAACTCATCGATAAGAGCTGCCTTGAATTTTGTCCTTATCGATCGAGCAAGTTCGTCGTCCGTTTGTTCTTCCAGTGCATTATGAAGTTTCAGCAGAAGATCATCAAAAGAAAGAACGTTTTTCTCCGTCTTACGCCTCGCAAACTCTCTGTCCACATAGTTAAAAAACTCTTGTTTCAGCCCGAGGAGACGGCTTTCAAATATATCTCTCAATATCTTCTGACGTTCATATAAATCCTCACAGAGCTCAAAAAAATCGTGTTCCGGTGGTGTACTATCTTTTTTTACCGAACTGCGTATTTCCTCTGCCGTCAATTTTTTAAACCAGTTACCTGGTTCAATTTGACTTCCCGATGCAGATAGATAGGTATCCATCGATTGAAGCCAGCGTGGTATTTTTGACTTCCCGTATCTGGTCCGATTCAGTCCCTCGTTTTCCATGAGAAGTTTCTCAACGTCGTCCCGTGAAGACTGCCAGGCCGAGCGGACCGTATCAAAGCATGCCAGGTATTCACGTTCCTCTCCGGAAGAATCGGGAATTCCTCCGTCCGGAATGATCTTCAGACCGGAACGAAATGATGCATTTGACAGAAGTCCATACAGGTTATCGGGTGTAAAATGGCTGCGTAACGCATAATTTACAAAAAGAGGTGACGCTTGATAGAAATATCTACGCCAGAAATCATCGCTGACTTCCCTCTTGAGATGGGACAGATCTGCAACGAGTTCCATATCAAAAAGATTGCCGCTTTCAAAGGCATTTTCGGCCAGCATTCTCCTGCAAAAACCGTGTATGGTAAAGATGGCCGCTTGATCGAATGATCGAAGGGCCTCTCTCAGAGAGCCTAACGCCGTCTTTGAATCACCATGTTTTTCCGCAAGGCCGGAGAGAAATACATCATCACTGGCCTCACCGGAAAATACTCGTGCCGCCTTGCCCAGCCTGTTGCGGATCTGCTCCTTCAATTCCGCCGTTGCCGCCTCGGTAAAGGTAACAACCAGTATCTCACCGACATCAAAATTTTTCTCAAGGATCAGCCTGAGAAAAAGTCCGCTGATCGTGTAGGTTTTTCCCGTACCGGCACTTGCTTCTATCAGGATCGTTCCCCCGAGGGGGCTGCTCAAAAGGTCAAACTGATTCGTCATCCTGCCGTCTCTCCAGAGTTTTGAAGAATCGGTTCATAAATCTTACATGCAACCTGTCTGAAGTCTTCATCGAGAGGATCGGTTGTACCAAAACACAGTTGATAGTACAGATCCTCGCACTCACCGCGATGATAATCACTCCCCGCCCATTTGCCATGGGCTTGTCTCAGAGCAATTTCCGGCTGCTTCTCTTTCTGGAAAATCATGCGAACATATTCCCAGGCTGTACCGGGGAAGAAGTGGAGAGGTTTTTTCAGTCCCGCCCAATACAGCTCCAGGAGCGTTTTCAAGATTGTTTCGCTATCCTCGACGGGTAAATATTCCCATACCGTCCACAGGGGTTCTCCCGGTCTCGGTCGAAGCGTTGCCAGGATACTCTTTCGAGGACAATCGATAGCCATGACGTAATTGAGCACCAGGTGATTAATCCACACCCTCAAATGATCCCGGGGTCTTAATCTCGCATAACGGAATTGCAACACGTGTTCCGGGTAAATATCACCGATTCGTCCTGTTACCGTGAAACCGTCTATATCCAGATGTACATCCAGGGGATCGAACGGTTCGCCACTCATGTAGGGAACTGTTTTTTCAACGAATCGTTCCACGCCCCGGATGAGCGATTCATACATGCAATCTCCAACCGCACCATGGGGAATCATGCCGGCAGCCTGCACGATATGGTGAAGATCGCCGCGGCTTCGCCCCTCCAATGTTCTTTTCACTAATTCTTCTGCAAGAAGATATTCTTCCAGTGGGGGGATACCAAAATTTTCCGAGTCTGTAAGAATGTCTTTTCTTGTATCTAAATAGATACCCAGTCGCCTGTTGAGAAGATACCGTGCCGGATTGCTGAAGAACCGGAACAAATCATCGATATGTACAACCTTCCATTCATCCGTCGGTTCAGAAAGCCCTCCGCTGATAAACTGAACGGGGTCTCCCGGGGGTCTCATCAGACAGGTGGCTGCCTTATAGTTCTGTCCTGAATAGCTAAACAGATTGGATCCCCGGTTCGAACCGGGATCTCCGAAATAACCGGGGTGGAAGGCCTGGAGACGATGTTGAATAAGCAGATGCTCCTGCACGTCGTTTCCGGGAATCTGGAAACCCGCTTCAATATAGTCAATAAGCTCATTCACCATGACTGACGGTGGTTTGCTGCTGTTGTCTTTGATACTCTGCCCTTCATAACTGATATATAATGTATTCCGGGCTGAAAGTATCGCCTCCAGAAAGAGATACCTGTCGTCGTTTCGTTTCGACCGGTCCCCCGGTCGAGGCGTCTGCATCATGAGATCGAATCCCACCGTCACGGACTGCCGGGGATAAGCGTCGGTATTCATGCCCACCAGACAGGTAACCTTGAACGGGATACTCCGCATAGGAAGCATCGCGCAGAAGGTAATGCCCCCCGTTATGAAACCGAAACCGTATCCTTCATTTTCGAAACAATGACTGATATGCCAGTGTATTGTTTTGATGTCGATTTCTTCACGAAAGTTCGCCAGTTCCTGCATGTCTGTCAGACTATTGATCGTACGCCGGATCAGGTACAGCTCCCGTTCCGAATCATCATCAGGTTTGAAGAAACCATCGAGTATACCTGACAGGGTATGAGACCACATCTCCAGTGTCCGCGGTTGTTCAATATCTGCCGCCTGTTGAAACAGCTGCTCCATAAATTCGACGAAACGGCCCAGTACCAGGGCATCATTTCCTTCTACATTATCATACGGTACAATACCCTCCATCATGGTCTCATATTGTCCCGGCATGGCATACCCCAATATCAGCCTTTCGATTCCGGCCTTCCATGTGTTTTCCCGGAAAGGATGAAGACCGGCCCGACTCCGGCTCTCGCCATCAATTCCCCATCGAATGCGCGTATCATGAATCCACCGGTGTATTCGTTCATAATCGTCGTCACCGAGATCAAACCGTCTTCTCACCGCCGGTGATTCCAGAATCGCACAAACCTGTGAAACAACAAAACGGCTTCCCGCCAGGTCGAGTATTGCCAGAAATGTTTCCACTATTTTACTTTCCTGCCTCACACTCCGATCAGCAATGGTAAATGGTATCCTTCGCGGGTCGGCATACGGTATATCAAAAACGGCCTGTATATACGGTGCATACTTTTCAATATCGGGTATCATGACCACAATGTCTTTGGGCATGAGTTCCGGATCGCTTTCAAACATATCGAGAAGACGATCCTGCAGAACCTCCATCTCCCGCATAGGACTATGGCACGAGTGAATTTGAATTGATCTGTCTTTTTTATGTATAATTCTTTTATCATGCAACGGTCCCTTCCGATCCACAAGATTGAGAATATCAGACTGAATACACGACAGAAGCGAACTGTCATCGGGATCTCTGAATGATTCAACCTCTTCACAATTCAATTCATGTAATAAATCAAAAAAGTATCTCCCGAGTGCCCCCATCGATGCGAGGAGGCTGTTCCCGCTTTCCAGATAGAGTTCATAGGCACTATGCTGTTTATCGTTCTGTTTTGCCTTTGTTTTGCGAATTTCTTTTTCCGAACGTATATCGCCCCAGTACTCCCGGCATGGGTTCATCAGAAAGAGATTGACCTCGGTAAAACGTGATATGCCTTCAAGAATCTGCATATGGAAGCGGGGAAGTGCCGATATTCCGAAAACAGATACCCTTTCCGGGAACCCCTCCCCGACCCCTCGCCTTTCTTGAAGGGCATCAAGAAACATCTTTCCCAGCGCTGCACGATGATCGGCACCATTTCTTTTGACAAGTTCTCGCCAGAGAGCGGCCTGCCAGTGATTCTCCTCCCCCATTTCCCATCGGACTATCATCTCGGGACGAAAAACAAGGTACTGATCATAGGTATGAGCAATCCGCTCGCAAAGCTGCAGACGCTTGAGATGATTCCCTGCATCTTCCAGATACGCCCTGAGGCTCTGGAAACCGTGGCGCTTTATGCAGGATGGCAGAACCGTCATAATTGTCCATGTGAGAAGATCCGGATCGAAGGTTGACCGCTCAGGTACGCCGGGAACTATTTTTTGGAACATGGTGTGGATGAATGCGTTTGGAAAAGGGAAACAATAGTTCGAACAGATACCATGACGTCCGGCAAGTTCCATGGAAATCCAGCGTTCCATCCCCTTGCTCTGAACGACAATAATTTCTTTGTCCAGAATTGAAGAAAGCGGTGTACTGAGGACCTCGGCCAGCATCTCAGCCAGGATCTCCATACGATTACTGGTAAAAAGTCTCAAAAACATAAGGGCATGCCAAGCTCACTCGATAAAAGTTCCCCGTAGCCATCAACGGAGATTCTGTAAAATGTAACGGTTGGTATATCTGATATCACAGGTGATAAATCTTAATCAATTACCAATCGTTATATTTCGCTGTACCGTTACCGCCGAACTCCTGAAAGACTGTTTTTTGAATCGCACCAGGGGGGCCTTCTTCCCTGAAAATATTTATAATAATGAATATAGTGAGAAGACTTGCAATTCTTGAATAATGTTTCCAACCTTACGAAGAAACGGAGGGCTGATCATGTCGAAAACAGAAGAATATCTCCAAGAGGCGTTTGCCGGCGAATCCCAGGCGAACCGAAAATATCTGGCATTCTCAGAAAGGGCACAAAGAGACGGTTATTCCCAGGTCGCACGACTCTTCAAGGCAGCGGCAGAAGCCGAAACCGTTCATGCCCACAATCATTTGAGAGCCCTGAAAGGAATACGAACGACAAAGGAGAATCTCGAAGAAGCAATCGACGGTGAGATATATGAATTTAAGACTATGTATCCGAAGATGCTTGAAACTGCTGAAGCTGCAAAAAACAAGGATGCAGAACGAACGTTCCGATATGCCTTCGAGGTTGAGAAGGTCCATGCCGAGCTCTATAAAAATGCTCTCGACAGTCTGGACACAAAACAGGAGGAATATCCGTATTTCGTCTGTCCCGTCTGTGGGTACACGGCGGAGAAAGAACCGCCTGATATATGTCCCGTCTGTAATACCAAAGGAAAATTGTTTAAAAAAGTCGAGTAGGAAAATCGTCAACATGCAACCTGAAACGACAAATGACAATGGGTGAGCATTTCGGCTCACCCATTATCTTTATTACAGTGATGTCTGACTGGTGATCGGGAATCCAGAACTTTGCTAACGCAATTTCTATCCCTTTTTCTTCCCTCTCAGATAGTCGATCATCGGTTGCGTAACGAGGGACACCACATCTCCAATCATATGCGGCATCAGGTTGTCCATGACTTTCGGCATTAATTCAGGCATTTGTTCCGCCATATAATCGGGCATGGTAATTCGCTCCCCCACTCGTTTCAGCATGACCGGCATCACTTTCGGCATCATCATGGGAAGCAGCCGGGGGAAGAGGATCGGGAACATGGGTCTCATCGTCTCCAGTGCTCCCGGAATTTTTCCCATAAATCGCATCATCCGTCCCATAGCGAAGGGCATGGCATCGATGAGTTCCGGCCACATGGTACCCATAAGATCTGCGAAACCCTGCGGCGTCATCAGCTCAATCATGGCCTCGAACACAGCCCATTGTTTATGGACTTCCGGGTTAGGATCGGGGAAATCATAGCCGAGCGCTGCCGAAGCAAAGCGCGCCAGATCGACAACCTCAATAGGTACTCCTTTCTTTTTTGCGGATACACGCAACTGGACCTGACAGCAGGGACACAGGGCAAGCATTTTTTCCGCTCCCACGTCCAGAGCCTCTTCGAGTCTCTCCTTGCCGACATCGGCAGCAACAGGAGGATCTTTGACCAGGGTCAGTACACTACCGCAACAGTGTGCCTCTTCGCGATTGTAATTCATCTCAACGAAGTTTACATTGGGTATCGCCTTGATCAGTTCGCGGGGTGGTTCATACACTCCGGAGGCTCGTCCGATATGACATGAATCATGGAATGTCACGGTGACGGGCGGTCCTTCTCTCTCGGGAAAAGAAAAATCACCTGCTTTGATCTTTTCAGCCATTACTTCACTATAGTGCCTGGCTTTAATATCGTATTCAATTCCCAGCTTCTCCGCCCATTGGGGATAAACCTGCCGCCACATCATGTTACAGGCAGGACACGACGATATAACGGTATCCGCACCGATATCCTTGACGGCCTGAATATTTTTTTTCATAACATCTGCAAAATCGTCCCAGAGACCGGCAACGAGGACCGGTGTTCCACAGCAGTTTTCCGGCTCTCCCAGGTAGGTAAAGTCTACTCCGGCCTCATCGAGCAGCCGTACTGAAGCCATGGCTATGTCGTGTTCCACATAACTCGCCGTACATCCCGCAAAGTAGACTGATTTTGCGCGGTGAGCAGGACCGTGTTTTTCCTTCAGATCGGCCGGGAACCAGTCGGGACGGTTCTTGCGATATGCCGCCCAGATATCCCCTTCCTTTCTCAGTGCCGCCGCCATCATTTCGAATGGCGGGAAGGTCATCTTCTTCTTTTCATTGACCAGTTGTCCCCGCAACTTCATCCACGACTGTTCAATCGGAAGGGATGCCGAACATCTGAGATTACAGAGTTCACAAGTGGTACAGACGAGAATCGTATCGACCATGAACTGGTCCCATTTCTCACGGCCTTTCATGTATTCACGCAGCCAGTACCATTTGCCGCGGGGGCTCTGGCTCTCCCAGCCCCGACCGTAGAACTGATCGCACTCTTCGATGCAATAACCGCACTGAGAACAGCTATAGGCATACCAGGCAATGTCGGCAGGTATGCCACGAACATCTTCTGTCGGTCTCTCACCAATCTGAGTAATAATATAGTTGGCGAAGGGCCGTACGAGCGGTTCGACGAAACCACCGAGGCTAATAGCGGTACCTAATAAACCGTCACCGATGACCTTCCCCGGATTTAAAATATTTTTGGGATCGATTTCTTTTTTAAATGTCTTCAGACGGGCAAGCCGCTCTTTCCCCAATACTTCTTCCGCCTTCTTCGCAAAGTAGAGTCCCGTTGAATACGCACGTCCGCCATGTTTTTCCGCAATATTCATAACAGTCAAAGACAAACTGAATACAAAGTTGTAACTGAACGTGCGTTCATCGCTGGGGATAAACCCGAGAATAACAACCTCCGGATTTCCTGATGCCGACTTTCGTATGATAACCCCTTCCTTAACGATCGGTTGATTTATTCTATGTTCAATTTCGGACATAAAATCGCCGAGAGCACTGAGCGGTATGACGACTTCAGCGGGCACCAGGCTCGGGCCCAGACGTTTTACCACCATCAGTTTGAAACGGTTTTTCCATTCATGCCGGGCGATGCGGTCGCTCAGAATCTCGGCCTGGCAGACTTTTAAAAGGTTTTCCAGTCCATCCGTGACTACTTTCCGATCCTTCGATCGAAACGTAAGCGTTACTATGTATGAAGCAGGAAGCAACACCCGTTCCTCCACGGGGTGACCCAGATGTTCCATCAGCGGAGCCCGGTTCTTGAGTTCCGCCATGCGGGGATTGATAAAGAGGAGTGACCAGATGGGCAAATTCTCTTCAGTCATTTTTTCAATAAAACGCTGCAGATCGTGCGCATCGGGACAACCGATGGATATTACCTCCATGTCCTCAAGGGATTGAATGCGAATCGTCACGTCGCTGATCAGACCGGTAATACCCTCTGCATCAGAAATGACATCCAGTTCGGAGCCGCTGAATTCCCGGACCGTTCCGTCAGGGAGAACGACACGAGCGCTCACCACGTTATCGCGAAACCAGCCGGCTTCGTATGATCCGATACCGGCACCCCCCTGAGCAAGCCACCCACCAACCGTGGAACCCGGATAGCTGGTAGGGTATGTACGCAGGGTAAGACCCTGTTTTTTAAGATACCGGTCAAGCTTTTCCCATACCACGCCGGACTGTACGGTAGCCGTTTGTGCATCTGAATCGACACCAATAACCCGGTTCATCCGGTAGAAGTCTACGACAATCCCTTTTTTAACGGGCAAAACACCCCCATAGCCGGATGATGCCTTGCCCCGGGGGGTCAGGGGAATTTCGTTTTCTATTGCCCACCGAACAAGCTCAATCAATTTTTCTTCGTCTACGGGCTGAACGACAGCATCAGGAACAGTACTGCCGATCAATGGTTTGACAAGACCCGGAATGGCTGCAATGTCATGACTGTAGAGTTTCCGCTCGACTTTATTAAAGTTGACACGATCGCCAAATCTCTCTTTGAGATACGATCGCTTTTTGTCGTCTAATCCTTTCATGTCCTTCTCCTTTTTGAAAGAAAACAGGTAAAAATGATTGACATAATGTTCCCGTTCTACGCACGACGATATACGATATCATGTTCGCTTCTGAACACCGTTACAAGCATGCGGTATATTTTCATTGCAATCGATATTTACATTGAGAGTCAGACAGTGCACTATCTAAAGAAATCAGATGGAACGTTCCCGATAAATTACCTTAGTGAGTCGTTATTTTAACGTAAATAACGCATATATGAAAACATTTTTTACTGTAACAATAATTTCCGTATAAAGAGTGAACTGTTTATAGACATCGCCCCGACGGGCATCCCATTTTCAGATCTGCACGTATTTAACGGGACCAACTCGTGAAGATAATGAAAAAAGACTTGTATTAACGGTCGGTTTTACATACTATTTCGTAAATATTTATTCACCTGTTATAACCTGTCATTTTTATACCGCAAAGGAGATCGGTTATGGCGTACGAAATGATTGTTCCAACCTTGGACCCGACCTATGACGTTGTGGTCATTGGTGCCGGAAATGGTGGTTTGACCGCCGGTGCACAACTGGCTGTCAAGGGCATGAAAGTTCTGATTTTGGAACAGCACAATCTTCCCGGTGGATTCGCCAGCAGTTTTGTTCGCGGCAGATTTGAATTCGAACCGTCCCTGCATGAATTATGCGATGTCGGTCCTCCGGAGAACAAGGGCAGCGTCCGGGAGTTACTCGAAGATGATCTGGGGGTAAACGTAGAGTTTGTATCCGTTCCCGAAGCCTTTCGACTCATCCTCACCGACGAGGGAATCAACGTAAGAATGCCCTTCGGCATTGACGAGTACATAGATGCCATAGAACGAGAGGTTCCCGAAAGCAGAGAATCGATCCGGAATTTTATGAATCTCTGCGAAGAGACACTGCACGCTCTCGGTTACCTTGGATCAACAAAAGGAAAACCCGACAAAAAAGTGTTAATGAAACAATTTTCAAATTTCCTCAAGACAGCCCCCTACAGCGCCGACGCCGTCGCATCTGCTGTCGGAGTATCCGAAGATGCGAAAAGATTTCTCTTTCCCTACTGGTGCTACCTCGGTCTTCCGACAACAAGAGTAAACTTCACCATCATGGGGGCAATGCTCCACAAGTACCTGTCAACGGGTGCGTATATTCCCCGATACCGTTCTCATGAGTTGACAACGGCCCTCGACGCTCGTATCAGAGAATGCGGCGGGCAGATCGAATATAATACAAGGGTCGAAAAGATACTTGTGGAAGGGGGAAGGGTCATCGGAGTTGAGACATCGTGTGGAGATACCATCGCAACTCGTCACGTGGTCGCGAATATATCGCCGACAACTGTCTATAATATGATGATCCATCCGAAAGTAGAAACTCCCGAAATGTCTTACAAATATGTTAATGCAAGGATACACGGACTGAGTAGTTTTGTCGTGTACCTCGGACTGGATGCTTCGCCGGACGAACTGGGACTCGACGATTACGGATACTTTATTATGCCCCATATGAATACGGAAAAGCTCTACGAGTCTTTCTCTCGCCTCGAACCTCCGATTACGAATGCAGCTATCTGTCTGAACAGGGCAATTCCAGACTGCTCTCCACCGGGAACTACCATCCTTTCCATGACAACGCTCTACCAGCCGGAAGTGTGGGAGGACGTAAAACCGGAAGATTATTTTATATTGAAAAACAAGATTGCTGATGGATTCATCGATATGTTCGAAACGGCAACAAATACGAATATACGGGAGCACATTGAAGAAATTGAAGTAGCAACGCCGGAAACTTTCGCCCGGTACACACGGACTTTCAACGGCATCGTTTATGGCTATGAACCGGAGTCATGGGATTCTATTCTGCCGAGAATGATGTCGATGAAAGATGACAGGTTCATTGAAGGACTTGAATTTTCAGGGGGATTTGCCTCCCGATGTCACGGCTACAGCAGTGCCCTTATGTCAGGACAAACGGCAGCCCTTCTCACCATAAGGGACATGGGCAGACACACGGAGGTGAAATCATGAAGGTTACCGTTAAAGGTTACTTACGAGATCTTATTGCATTTCAACGAATGGTCCCCAAGAGAAAAAAGCGCATAAAAAAGGCGCCTGGTACACCCATGTTGATAGATCCCATCAATGAACTCGCTCGGAATCTGCACCCGGAAACAATGCACCTGAAAGTTGATAATATCAGAAATGAAACAATCTCTACCAAAACGTTTCGTCTGATAGCTGATCCTGATTCCGGAACCAAGAGCCTGGCCTTTTTCAGGGCCGGTCAGTATCTGAGTATCAGAACAACGGTGAACGGAGTGTCGATTACACGGCCCTATTCAATCGCCTCGTCACCGCGAGAATCGTTAAACGGAGGTTTTTATGAGATCGCCATCAGGAAAAAGTACGGTGGTTTTCTAACGGAACACATCTGGGATAACTGGAAAGAAGGAGACAAAATTGAAAGCTCCGGTCCCAGCGGCGTTTTCTACCATGAAGCTCTTCGCGATACAAAGTATATAGTTGCCCTTGCCGGCGGCAGCGGCATTACACCATTTCGATCCATGATGAAAGATATAATTGATTCCGACATTGGTGTTAAACTTACCCTGATTTACGGAACCAGAACGGCAAACGATATTATTTTTGAAAAAGACTTGCGTCGGCTTGAAGAACAGTCGTCAGGCAGATTCAAGGTCTTCATCATTTGCAGTGAACCGGATGAAACATGGGAAGGACCAAGGGGGTTTTTGACAAAGGAGATCATAACGGAGTACATCGGTGACGCAGCCGGAAAGACATTTTTTATCTGTGGCCCTCCGGTTATGTACGAATTTCTTGACAAGGAACTGGAAGGATTGAATCTTCCGGGAAAAAGAGTGCGACGGGAGGCATTCGGCGATATTGAAGCAATCGCGGCATATAATGATTTCCCGACAGAACTTTTCGATAAATCATTCAAGATAACCGTTCGCAT
>Ga0272444_10003699_pt1 | contig 13686 bp, 9 predicted proteins | sample SSMForm13_FD_201033 | JGI IMG/M metagenome (GOLD analysis project Ga0272444, IMG submission 201033) | Marine sediment archaeal communities from Little Sippewissett salt marsh, Falmouth, MA, United States - SSM-Form-13 | ecosystem: Environmental > Aquatic > Marine > Wetlands > Sediment ...
CGGTGACAATGTAACGATTACGGCAGATCTTATAACGCCCATCGCCATGGAAAAAGAATTAAGGTTTGCCATCAGGGAAGGCGGACGCACGGTGGGCGCAGGCGTTGTGAGCGAAATTATCGAATAAGGAGTTTTCTGGTGAGAATAATTGTTACCCTTGCGTGCAGTGAATGTAAAAGAAGAAACTACACAACTACAAAAAATAAACGGACAACACCAAACAAGTTGGCATTCAGCAAATATTGTCGATTTTGCAGGACGCACACTCTACATAAAGAGACTAAATAAGTGTATTATTGTGAAGGTATTATGCAGGCCAGTAGCTCTAACGGTAGAGCGTCGGACTCCAAATCCGGGTGTTGGGGGTTCGAATCCCTCCTGGCCTGCCAAATCATTCTGAATAAAAAGCTCAAAGCTTGTTTAGCTTTGAATTTTGCGATTTTGGGTGCATAATGGCACGGTTACAAAGGAAAAAGACTTCAAGCGCCAAGAAAAAGAAAAAACAAAATACCGCCGGGGCCGAATTCCCCCGGTCAAAAAATGATGTCGCCGTTAAAAAGACCACCCTGTTTACAGGTCCTTCCGGGGAGATCAAAAGAAGGCCATCGTCATCACAGACCAAAGCGTTAACCAGAACCCGGACCGAGCCTGGGAAGGTTAAAAGTTATATAAACAAGGGAATCCAATTTTTAAGAGAAGTAAAGGTGGAGCTAAAAAAGGTTGTCTGGCCGACACGCAAGCAGACGTTGAGTTCTACCCTTGTTGTCATTATCTTAACGATGATAATATCACTCTTTCTTGGATTGGCCGATATCGGTTTGTCAAGCCTTATTCGTGTGGTTCTTCACTAAATTGAGGAGAAGAGAAAAGTGGCTCTTAAATGGTATATCGTCCATGTTTATTCGGGGTTTGAAAGCAAGGTAAAAGCTGCCCTGGAAGAGCGAGTGGCATCCTTTTCTCAAACCGAAAAATTTGGTGAGATACTGGTTCCCACCGAAGAGATTGTTGAGCTTGTCAAAGGTAAAAGAAAAACATCATCCCGAAAATTCTATCCGGGATATATATTAGTCAGGATGGAACTTGATGATGAAACTTGGCACATTGTGAATAACACAGCCAAGGTGACCGGATTTTTGGGGGGTCGGGAAAAGCCCACCCCCATTTCAGATGAAGAGGCCGAAGGGATCTTGAATCGAATGGAGGCCGGCAAGCTCAAGCCTCAGCCGAAATATTTTTTCGAGATCGGAGACGAGATCCGTGTCATAGACGGGCCTTTTAAAAATTTTAACGGCACAGTGGACGAAGTCAATCCCGAAAAGGGTAAGATAAGGGTTCTGGTGAGCATCTTTGGCCGTTCAACACCAGTGGAACTGGAATTCGTACAGGTTACAAAGTTGTGAAAAATTGGTAAAAAGTCGAATTCATAAGCGAAATTACAGGAGTAATATTAAAAAATGGCAAAAAAGATTATGGCACAGATAAAATTGCAGGTAACCGCCGGTCAAGCCAATCCGTCTCCCCCGATTGGTCCTGCACTTGGGCAGCACGGCGTTAATATAATGGACTTTTGCAAGGCTTTTAATGCCCGGACCGCAAATGATGAAGGTATGATCATCCCCGTAGTTATTACTGTTTATCAGGACAGATCATTTACTTTTATAACCAAAACACCCCCTGCATCCGTGCTTTTGAAAAAAGCGGCTAAAATAGCAAAAGGCGCCGGTGATCCAAAACGTGAGAGAGTCGGAAGCGTCACTAAAAAGCAGGTTGAAGAGATTGCCATGCAAAAAATGGTTGACTTAAATGCAAATGATTTGAATGCCGCCACTCATATTATCGCCGGAACGGCCAGAAGTATGGGGATTGAAGTTGTCTGAAGAAAGATGTTACGGGCTATAAGTAATTCTTAACCCTAAATGCTAAACATGTAAACAAGGAGTAAACAAAAAACATGCCGAAGCGGGGTAAAAAATATTTAAAATCAAGTAAAAGAGTAGATGCTGGAGCAAAGCATATTTTCAACGATGCTGTCAAATTAGCAATCGATTCATCTTATGCTAAATTTGATGAGACTGTTGATGTTGCCGTTCGTCTGGGTGTAGATCCAAGGCATGCGGATCAGATGGTTCGAGGGACAGTCATTTTGCCCAATGGCCTTGGCAGGGAAGTAAAAGTCCTGGTATTTGCTAAAGGGGAAAAGGAAAAAGAGGCCTTGGACGCCGGTGCGGATTTTTCCGGAAATGACGAATTAATAGAAAAAATTAAAAACGGGTGGTTCGGCTTTGACAAAGCGGTTGCTACTCCCGATATGATGGGTTCTGTTGGAAAGATTGGAAGGCTTCTTGGTCCCAGAGGGCTCATGCCCAATGCAAAAACCGGAACGGTAACTTTTGATATAGCGCGAGCAGTCCAAGAGCTAAAAGCAGGGAAAATTGATTTCAAGGTTGAGAAAGCCGGAATTGTCCACGTTCCAATGGGCAAAGTTTCTTTCGGAGTAGAAAAGATTGTGCAAAATGCAGCCGCCTTTTTAGAAACTATCGTTCGTCTCAAACCGGCTTCCAGTAAGGGAACTTATCTGAAAGGTATCGCCATTTCAACGACTATGGGGCCTGGCATCAAGATAGATGCGGCCAGCGTCAAGGATTTAATCAAATAGTCTACTTCCATATAGGCATTTCAAACCCTGGCCCAGACCTGGATTCTCAGTGCAGTTTCAAAGGATCACAAGCATAGCAAACCGCACATTTTTGGTAAAAATATACGTCCAGTCGAAACAGGGCAGGCTTTAGTTCACTTTAGGCATTTATTCGGGTAAAAACAGCCCGAATGGCTATTTTGCATATTGTTTCCAAACTAAAATATTTCTGTCAAAGACCGTAGGTTCACTTATTTTGTGTTTAATCGGCATTGCCGGCCTACCGAGACATTCTATGTTGATAAGTTGTTACCTCTGGTTTTTGCGGATTAAGAAAGGAGGTGTGTTAGTTGTGAAGCTGGAAAAAAAGAAAGAGATTGTCAAAAGTCTGCATGAAAAATTTGCAACGTCCAAAGTTGTCATCGTTACGGATTGTAAAGGACTCGATGTTGCAGCAATGAATGATTTGCGAAAGAGGCTCAGAGAGTTTGATGTTGAATTTAAGGTGGCAAAGAATTCGCTTCTTATCAGAGCTTCTGAAGACACGGATGCCCAATTAATAGAAGACTGTTTTAAGGGTCCGAGTGCCGTTGCATTAAGCTATGACGACCCGATTGCACCCGCAAAAGTTTTGATAAACTTTTCTAAAGATCATAAAAAGCTTGAAATTAAGACCGGCGTTATGAACGGCAAGGTGATCGATTTAGACGCCATCAGGGCAATATCGGCCCTTCCTTCCCGTGAGGTTCTTTTAGGGCAATTTCTATCGGTCATCAATGGTGTGCCGGCAGGTTTTGTCCAAGTTCTTAACGCGATACCCATGCAGTTTTTAAATCTTTTGCAGGCCGTTAAGGAACAGAAAGAGGCGGTCTGACCTTCGATACAAATAAAAAAACACAAATTGAAAGTTATTATGGAGGAACAACAAAATGGCGGATATTACCAAAGAGAATGTAATCGAATTTATAGCAAATATGACGGTACTTGAACTGTCTGAACTCATTAAGGAAATGGAAGAAAAATTCGGTGTTTCCGCAGCTGCTCCTGTTGCTGTAGCGGCTGCCGTCGCCGGGGAGGCCGCTGGCGCTCAAGAGGAAGAAAAGACCGAATTCGACGTTATTCTCACAACATTTGGCGATAAGAAAATCCAGGTTATCAAGGAAGTCAGGGCGATTACAGGACTGGGTTTAAAGGATGCCAAAACTCTGGTTGATGAGGTTCCAAAGCCTGTCAAGGAGGGTATTTCCAAAGAAGATGCTGAAAAAATCAAGAGCCAGCTTGAAGATGCAGGTGCTCAGGTTGAAATAAAATAATATATAATTAAGTGATTAGGTAATGGGTTATAGGGCACAGGGCAAAATACCCTTTATTCTATAACCCGTAACCAATAATATAATATATCGGAGATGCCATGTCAGAAAGGATTTTGGCAAATAAGCGTAGAAGGAAAAATTTCGGAAAGATAGAAAAGATCATTGATATTCCTGATCTTATCGCGGTTCAACGGGAATCATACGGCCGGTTTTTGCAAATGGATATTCCTCCGGAAAAACGTAAAGACGTGGGTCTTCAGGCCGTATTTAAGTCCGTATTTCCGATAAAGGATTTTACCGGAAGTGCTTCCCTTGAATTTGTATCTTACAGATTTTCCGAGGTTAAGCACGGCATTAAAGAGTGTATAAACCGGGGAATGACCTACGAAATTCCTGTTCGAATTACTGTCAGGCTTGTGGTATATGATATTGATAAGGATACCGGAGTTACGAATATTCGTGATATCAAAGAGCAAGAGATTTACTTTGGAACAATTCCCTTGATGACTGACAATGGTACGTTTATCATAAACGGAACCGAACGTGTTGTTGTAAGCCAGCTCCATAGATCTTCAGGAGTATTTTTCAATCATGATAAAGGCAAGACACATTCCAGCGGCAAGGTGATATACACCTCCAGGATCATTCCGGTACGCGGATCATGGATCGATATGGAGATCGATCACAAAGGTATTGTCCATATTCGAATTGACAGGCGGCGTAAGTTTCCTATTACAATCCTTTATAAAGCCATTGGATATAGTTCCGAAGATATTCTGTCTTATTTTTATGAAACAGAAAAATTTGTTGTCCGCGACAAACGGATATTCAAGAAGTTTAATGAGGACTCCTTGCGAGGGCAGCGTGCCAGCAGTGATATTACAAATCCTGAAACGGGCGAGCCTATTGTTCTTAAAGGACGCGTGTTTACCAAAGCCGCAATTAAGAAGCTTAAATCCGCTAATTTGGAATTGATTCCCATAAGTATTGAAGATATTTTTGACAAGGTATTTGCAAAAACAATAGTGGATTCTGATAGTGGAGAGACCATTGTAAAATGCAACCAAGTTTTTACCCAAGAGATTTTCCAAGCTCTGCTTGATGCCGGTATAAATGAATTTGAACTGCTCCTCATCGATGGGGTAACCAGTAGTGACTCCATTCACAAAACCCTGATTTTGGATAAGGTCGAAACAAAAGAGGACGCCCTTATTGAGATATATCGAAGACTTAGACCCGGCAACCCCGCAACTCTGGAAGTGGCCCAGGCATTTATTGACCACATGTTTTTCAAATCTTCCTATTATGATCTTTCCGGTGTCGGCCGCATGAAGATTAACCTTCGACTGGGCATTAACTCTTCCATCGACTTAAGAACACTCAGAAAAGAGGATATACTCCTTACGGCTAAAACCCTTGTAAAACTGAAAGATACGCAGGGAGCTGTTGATGACATCGATCATCTCGGGAATAGAAGGGTGCGTGCCGTTGGTGAGCTTTTGGAAAACCAATATCGTATCGGACTGGTTCGCATGGAACGCGCGATTAAAGAACGGATGAGTCTTCAGGAAGTTGATGCGCTTATGCCCCACGACCTTGCAAATTCAAAGCCGGTTTCCGCCGTTGTTAAGGAATTTTTCGGGACCAGCCAGCTCAGCCAATTCATGGATCAGACCAACCCGCTTTCTGAAACTACCCATAAGAGACGTTTAAGCGCCCTGGGTCCGGGGGGATTAACCCGTGAACGAGCTGGCTTTGAGGTAAGGGATGTACATCCGTCACATTACGGGAGGATCTGTCCCATAGAGACACCGGAAGGGCCCAATATCGGCCTTATTGTTTCTCTGGGTACTTATGCCAGGGTTAACGAATATGGATTTATTGAAACGCCATACAGTATTGTAGAAAATGCAACTGTATTGCAGGATGTCAAGTTTCTCAGTGCCTTTGAAGAAAAGGATCATCCGGTTGCCCAGGCCAATGCGCCTGTTGACGAAAATAAAAGATTTATCAGGCCACTGGTAACCTCACGGGTTGAAGGCGAATTCATGATGGTCAAGTCCGAAGATATCGAGCTGATGGATATTTCTCCCAACCAGCTGGTGAGTGTTTCCGCATCCTTGATTCCGTTTTTGGAAAATGATGACGCAAACCGAGCGTTGATGGGATCCAACATGCAACGCCAGGCCGTTCCTTTGCTTGTAAACCGGGCGCCTCTGGTGGGGACTGGTGTTGAGGGCGTGGTGGCCAAAGATTCAGGCGTTACGGTAGTTGCCCAACGTGATGGCACGGTGGTAGATGTTGAGGCTTCTCGCATTGTTCTCAAACATGAGACCGAAGACGACAAAAATTCAGAAATTCCTGTAACGGTTTACCAGCTTTCAAAATTTATACGGAGCAATCAGAATACATGCTTTAATCAACGCCCGATTGTCAGAAAAGGACAAAAAGTCAAGGCCGGAGAGATTATCGCGGACGGGCCTGCGACGGAAAAGGGAGAACTTGCCCTGGGCAAAAACATAATGGTGGCGTTCATGCCGTGGGGCGGATATAATTTTGAGGATTCGATTCTGGTGGGCGAAAGACTTCACCGGGACGGCGTGTATACGTCTCTCCACATTGAAGAGTTTGAAGTCGTGGCCAGGGATACCAAGCTGGGTAAAGAAGATATCACCCGCGACATTCCAAATGTGGGTGATGAAGCCTTAAAAGACCTGGATGAAAGCGGTATTATCAGACTTGGCGCTGAAATTAATCCGGGAGATATTCTGGTGGGAAAAATTACGCCCAAAGGTGAAACACAGCTTTCTCCTGAAGAAAAGCTTTTAAGAGCCATATTTGGCGAAAAAGCGGGAGATGTTAAAGATAGTTCTTTACGGGTGCCGCCCGGTGTCCATGGAACTGTTGTGGACGCAAAGGTGTTTTCTCGGCGTGGTGTTGAGAAAGATGAACGTACCCGTTTTATCGAAGAAAAAAAGATTGCCGTTCTTGAAAGAGACAGAGATGATAAGCTTGCCGTCATCAAGGACGTGGTTTATACACGGCTTGAGGAATTGCTTGCCGGCCAGGAATGTTTTAAGCCCCTGAAAAAAGGCAAGAAGGTTCTGATTGCAAAAGGGAGCAAGATAGATACCGAGATTCTGGCCCAGATACCCATAGCGCAGATCGAGGGGATTGAACTTGAAAGCTCCGAACTGACCGAACAGGTCCATGATATTCTTGAGCGATATAGAAACCAATGCGAACTTTGCAAAAAGTCTTTTGAAAGAAATATCGCCAGGTACGAGAAAGGGGATGACCTTCCTCCCGGCGTAATCAAAATGGTTAAGGTTTACGTGGCCATGAAGCGCACGCTGTCCGTGGGTGATAAAATGGCAGGCCGACATGGTAACAAGGGGGTGGTGTCGAGAATTCTTCCACAGGAAGACCTTCCTTATTTTAAAGACGGAACCCAGGTTGATATGATCTTAAATCCCCTTGGAGTTCCTTCCAGGATGAATGTGGGGCAGGTTCTGGAAATTCATTTGGGTTGGGCTGCCAAGGGCCTCGGCGATCAGCTTAACAGTCTTCTGAAACAAAAAAGAATTGATCTTATTCGAGAGAAACTCAAACGAATATTTTCTGAACCGTCGGCCCAGGAGATGATAGACGGCTTTGATGATGAAGACCTGTACGAATATGCCGAAAATTATAAAGACGGTGTTCACATGGCCACACCGGTTTTTGATGGCGCTAAAGAGGATGAGATCAAGTCTCTTCTCGCCGAGGCCGGGCTACCCACAGCTGCTCAGGCCACCTTGTACGACGGGCGTACCGGAGAGGCTTTTAAAGAAAAGATTACCGTGGGTACAATGTATGTGTTGAAACTCCATCACCTCGTCGATGATAAGATTCACGCCCGGTCTATCGGTCCATATTCACTGGTGACGCAGCAGCCGCTTGGCGGAAAGGCCCAGTTCGGAGGTCAGCGTCTGGGTGAAATGGAAGTCTGGGCAATGGAGGCTTATGGAGCGGCGAATGCTCTTCAAGAGTTTTTAACCGTAAAGTCGGATGATATGGCAGGCCGCACTCGTATGTATGAAAAGATTGTAAAAGGTCAGAATACATTAGACCCGGGCTTACCCGAGTCATTTAAGGTCCTGACAAAAGAATTGAAGAGTTTGGGTTTGGATATAACCCTTATGGAGGGGGAATAATCAATGGAAACCATATATGATTTTTTTACTAAACCAACCGATCCAAGACTTTATTCCGGGGTTAAAATTTCCCTGGCATCTCCCGATCAAATTTTAAAATGGTCCCACGGGGAGATTAAGAAACCGGAAACTATCAATTATCGGACCTTTAAACCCGAACGTGACGGTCTTTTTTGTGCCAAGATATTCGGTCCCACAAAGGACTACGAATGCAACTGCGGCAAGTACAAGCGGATGAAACACAGGGGGGTTATTTGTGAAAAATGTGGTGTGGAGGTTATTCAATCCAAGGTTCGGAGGGAACGGATGGCGCACATCGAACTCGCCTCACCGTGTTCCCATATATGGTTTTTAAGAAGCCTTCCGAGCAAGATCGGCAATTTGCTCGATTTGACGTTGAAAAGTCTTGAAAAAGTAATTTATTTTGACAGTTACATTGTGATCGATTCCAAGGATACGGATTTGAACCAGAATCAACTTTTATCCGAGGAAAAATATCGAGAAGCACGGGACGTTTACGGGACAACATTCGAAGCAGGGATAGGGGCCGAGGCTGTCAAAAAACTTTTGGGGAAAATCGATCTCGATTCGGTATATAAGGAGTTGAGGGTTGATATCAGTTCCACTCGTTCTATGACAAAGCGACAAAAACTGTCCAAACGGCTCAAGATTGTCGAAGCATTCAGGCAGTCGGGAATAGATCCGACCTGGATGATAATGGATATTATTCCGGTTTTGCCTCCGGATTTGCGTCCCCTTGTCCCTCTTGAAGGTGGAAGGTTTGCCACGTCTGATTTGAATGATCTCTATCGAAGGGTTATTAACCGTAATAATCGGTTAAAACGACTTATCGAATTAAAGGCCCCTGACATTATTGTGCGAAATGAAAAAAGGATGCTCCAGGAGTCGGTGGATGTTCTTTTCGACAACGGCCGGCACGGCAGAGCGATTATGGGAACGAATAAACGACCGTTAAAGTCGCTTAGTGATACATTAAAAGGCAAACAGGGGCGTTTTCGGCAGAATCTTCTGGGCAAAAGGGTCGATTATTCCGGCCGTACCGTTATCACCATAGGACCGGATCTCAGACTACATCAGTGCGGTCTGCCCAAAAAGATGGCTCTGGAGATGTTCAAGCCATTTATATATTATCGCCTTGAGCAGAAAGGACTGGTGTCCACGGTAAAGAGTGCCAAGAAGATGGTGGAAAGAGAAGTCCCGGAGGTTTGGGACACCTTAGATGATGTGGTAAAGGAATACCCGGTTTTATTAAACCGGGCTCCTACGCTTCATCGGTTGGGGATTCAGGCATTTGAGCCTATTCTCATTGAAGGCAAGGCCCTGCAGCTTCATCCGCTGGTTTGTACGGCATTTAATGCTGACTTTGACGGCGATCAGATGGCTGTTCATATCCCCCTATCCGTGGAAGCCCAGATAGAGGCCAGGGTATTAATGCTGTCCAGTAACAATATTCTTTCTCCTGCAAATGGGAGTCCTATAATTGTACCGAGTCAGGATATTGTTCTTGGCATTTATTACATGACAAGAGGGATTTCCGGGTCCAAGGGCGAAGGTAAAATATTTGCAAATCCTGAAGAAGTTCGATGCGCATACGATGCAAAGGCCGTTGATCTTCATGCCAGAATTGTCGTTCGCATGGGGGGAGAAAGGTTTAATACGACCGTGGGGCGTATCCTGTTGTGGGAAATTATTCCCAAAGACAACATCATGATGATACGCCATATCAAGGTTTTTGATGAAGAAGAGGCGAAGACCGTTTTAGGGAAACTGCACGCCGGTGCGGACTTTACTGAAATGGTGGCCCAATATTCACAAGGCCCTGAAAGGGATAATCAAGGGCTTGTGGGTCTGTTCAGAAAAGACGAATTCAAGCGGATGTTCAGCGTTTCAGATGAAGACGCTGAAAAAGTCTTTGCCCAGGAAGAAAAGGAAATAAGCGGCGTTATCTTTGCAGACCAGGCGCATCATATCTTTCAGGTGATTAAAAAACGACCCGAGATACCTTTTCCTATGGTAAACAACGTCAGGGATAAAAAGACGCTGAGTGAACTTGTAAATTATGCATACCGGAATCTGGGACCAAAGGCTACGGTTATTCTTTCCGACAGATTGAAAGATATCGGTTACCAATATTCAACCCTGGGGGGGCTTTCCATTTCCATTGACGCTATGATCATACCGTCTGCCAAATGGATTATTTTGGAAAATGCCGAGAATCAGGTTGAAACGATCGGCCATCAATACATCGAGGGTCTTATCACACAAGGTGAGAAATATAACAAAGTTGTAGACATATGGGCAAAAGCAACTGACGATGTGGCCGATGAGATGATGAAATCCATGCGAATGGCTCCTGCAATCGACGCTGATGGAAATGCTGTTTTGGATGAAAACGGAAAGCCTGTTATTGAAGAAAGTTTTAACCCCATTTTCATGATGGCAGATTCCGGGGCCAGGGGGAGCAAAGATCAGATGCGTCAGCTTGCAGGGATGCGAGGACTGATGGCCAAACCCTCGGGTGAAATCATTGAAACGCCCATCAGTGCTAATTTCAGGGAAGGCCTTTCCGTGCTTCAATATTTCATTTCCACTCACGGTGCCCGGAAGGGCCTTGCGGATACGGCTTTAAAGACCGCTAACTCGGGATATCTTACCCGACGGCTTGCCGATGTTGCCCAGGATTGTATTGTTATGGAAGAAGATTGCGGAACCATTCTGGGTGTTGAGGTTGAATCTTTGATGGAAGGCGGCGAAGTGATTCAGCGTATTGAAGAACGTATTTTAGGGCGTGTTGCCGCAGAGGATATCCATGACCCGTTTACAGATGAAGTGATTATAAAGAATGGAGAAGACCTGGACGAAGACGCTGTAAAGGCTATTGAAGATGCAGGAATTGCCAGTGTGAAAATAAGGTCGGTTCTAACATGCAAGAGCCTTCATGGTGTGTGTGCAAAGTGTTATGGCCGGGACCTTTCCCACGGAGACAAGGTCGAAATCGGTCAGGCGGTGGGAATTCTTGCGGCTCAGTCAATCGGTGAGCCCGGAACCCAGCTGACCATGCGCACATTCCACATTGGAGGAACGGCCAGCCGCAGGGTTGAGCAGGCCGATATCAGAGCCCGGGCCGAAGGTAAGGTTAAATTTGTCAATCTTAATGTGGTGGAAAAAGATGGAAATATCTTTGTAGTTATGAACCGTCGGGGGGGTGAAATCGCCATTGTTAGCGATACCGGACGCGAAAGAGAAAAGTTTCCTATCATTTATGGCGCCCATATTGAGGTAAAAGACGGTGAAAAAGTTAAGGTCGGAGACCTGTTGGTAACCTGGGATCCCTTTACAACGCCCATTATCTCGGAAGTGGACGGAACTGTCAAATTTGGTGATGTGATATCCGGCAAGACCATGCAGGAGAAGGTGGACCCGGTTACCGGCAAATCCAGTCGCACCATCATCGAATCCAAAAGTGGAGAGGAACGCCCAAGAATTTCAATCAAAGACCCGGATGGAAAAACCGTCAGCCTGCCGGGACACCAGGGGATGGCGAGATATTTGCTGCCCACAGACGCTATTTTGCTGATTGAAGAAGGAGATGAGGTTAATGCGGGCGATGTGATCGCAAAGCTCCCCAGAGCGACAACCAAGACCAAAGACATTACCGGCGGTCTTCCCAGGGTGGCTGAACTCTTTGAGGTCCGAAAGCCAAAAGAAACCGCACTGTTGAGTGAAATCGACGGGTATGTTTCCATCGGCAAGGCCTCGAAAAAAGGTAAACAGAAAGTTACCATTACACCTGTAGATGTTGGTGAAAAAAAAGAATATCTGATTTCACGAGGCAAACATATAAACGTTTATGAAGGGGATTATATCAGAGCGGGAGAGGCACTGATCAGCGGTTCGGCTATTCCTCAAGACATATTGAATATCAAGGGTGAAATTGCATTGGCACGCTATCTTGTTGATGAAGTCCAGGAGGTTTACCGCTTACAAGGCGTCCGGATAAATGACAAGCATATTGAGGTTATTGTACGGCAAATGATGCGGCGTGTTAAAGTTCTTGACCCCGGTGATACCGATTTTATTATTGAAGATCAGGTTGATAGAAAGTTCTTTGAAGAAGTTAACCGGGAAGTAATTGAAAAAGGAAAGAAGCCCGCCGTTGCCGACCATCTTATCCTGGGGATTACCAAGGCATCGCTTTCCACGGAAAGCTTTATATCTGCCGCTTCATTTCAGGAGACGACCAAAGTCCTCACAAATGCCAGCATTGCCGGCAAGGAAGACTATCTTCAGGGGCTTAAAGAGAACGTTATTATGGGAAGAATCATTCCTGCGGGAACCGGCCTTTATGAATACCGAGATGTTAAGGTTACCGCCGGTTAAGATTTGTTTGGAAATAATGGATTGTTTTTATATAAAAGACTTGACAATCTAATGATACATGTCTAATAATTATCATTTTGTCGATACACCCTAACTGTAAATATAAAAGGATTTAAGGGAGAAAATGCCGACCATTAATCAGTTAGTAAGAAAGGGAAGGAAGCGAATAAAGAAAAAGACAAATACTCCGGCTCTAAAGAGTGCTCCCCAGAAAAGAGGAGTCTGTACGCGGGTTTATACTTCAACGCCCAAAAAACCCAATTCCGCCTTGCGGAAAGTTGCCAGAGTCAGACTGACCACCGGGATAGAAGTTACTGCATATATTCCCGGTATCGGGCATAATCTCCAGGAACATTCGGTTGTTCTTGTTCGTGGTGGACGGATTAAGGACCTGCCGGGTGTAAGGTACCATATTGTCAGAGGCACTCTGGATACACTTGGGGTCGAGGATCGAAAACAGGGCAGATCAAAATACGGTTCGAAAAAGCCCAGGTAGAAAAATGGTACAAGTTATACAATCGCTTCGCGATTCTATATAACGCGGCTTCGCCGATCTAAAAAAGGAAATTCCTATATTATTAAAGATAAATGATGTGTGATATATATGTCTAAGTCTTGTGGCATGAAAATGAATAACAAATAGGAAAAATGGTGTAACATATGCCCAGAAGAAGAGAAGTCCCTGAGCGGATAATTATACCCGATCCCAAGTATAACAATAAGCTGGCTTCAAAATTCATAAAGTCTATAATGCGGGATGGGAAAAAGAGTACTGCAGAATCGATTCTGTATAATGCCTTTGATGTCATTGAAGAAAGGACAAAAGAACCAGCCATTAAAATTTTTGAACAGGCAATTGAAAATGTAAAGCCGATGATTGAGGTCAAGTCGCGTCGTGTAGGAGGTTCCACCTATCAGGTTCCCACAGAAATACGGCCTTCCCGGAAAACGGCTCTGGGAATTCGATGGATTATAGGTTTTGCTCGAAAAAGACCTGAAAAAGGGATGGTTTCTAAACTGGCTGCCGAGCTTCTGGATGCCTCCAACAAGAGAGGGGCTGCCGTCAAAAAGAAGGAAGACACCCATAAAATGGCTGAGGCAAACAAGGCGTTTGCGCATTACCGCTGGTAAACTTTATTGT
>Ga0272444_10003700_pt1 | contig 13686 bp, 9 predicted proteins | sample SSMForm13_FD_201033 | JGI IMG/M metagenome (GOLD analysis project Ga0272444, IMG submission 201033) | Marine sediment archaeal communities from Little Sippewissett salt marsh, Falmouth, MA, United States - SSM-Form-13 | ecosystem: Environmental > Aquatic > Marine > Wetlands > Sediment ...
TGCTGTTGATCGATGATCGCCCGCGATGGGAGTTTCGCTACCTCAAGAACATGTTCGACGATCGCGACCGCAGCGTGAAGCTCCAGTATGTGCTGCTGCATCCCGACAGCGTCGAAGGCGGCCAGCCTCGACCGGTAACGCACGCCTCCGCCGCCAGGCCCGACGGGCAGACCGAGGCGACGGCCTTGCCTGCCAGCGCCAGCGAGTGGATGAAGTTCGACGTGATCGTGCTCGGCGATGTTCCGCGCAAGGCGCTTAAGCCCTGGCAACTCGATACGCTAAGGCGGTTCGTTTCCGCTCGCGGAGGGACCCTCGTCGTTATCGCCGGACCGAACTTCATGCCCCACGACTACAGGCGAACCGCGCTGGCGGAGATACTCCCCGTGCGATTGAAACCCGGCTACAAGCCCGCTGAGCCCGGCGCGCGAACCGGGATGCGCATCGAACTGACAGCGGGGGGACGCGACCATCCCGTCATGTTTCAGGAGGTCAATCAGGCCGACAACGAAGCGGTGTGGGCGTCCTTCCCGCCGATCTACTGGCGACATACGGGCCTGCTTGCCAACCAGGCCGCGACCGTGCTCGCCTGCGCCGTCCCGCTGTCGTCGCGGGGTCTGCCACGCCTTCCGCCATCCGAAAAGGCCAGGGACTACTCGCCAGGCCGCCGTGGTGCCCAGCAATCGCGATACCCATCAGCTTTCGAGCGGGCCAATCCGCTGATTGTCGTGCAAAAAGTTGCCGCCGGGCAAGTGCTGGCCCTTTGCTTCGACCGCACGTGGCGGATGCGGTATCGCGCGGGCGACACGCACCATCACCGCTTCTGGGGGCAGGTGATACGCTGGGCGACGGCAGACAGGCTTACAGGCGGCACGGACAGGGTACAGGTCGGCACGGACAGAACGCGCTACGAGCCGGACCGCCCGGTTCGCGCCAGGGCCCGCATTCTCCGGGCGGACCTCTCGCCCGTGCTCAGCCAGGACGTCGCGGTGAAGGTGTTCCAGGGCGAAAAACTACTGCTGCGACGACGGATGGAGTACCAGCCAAGCTCGGCAGGGCTTTACGAGGCGCTTCTCGGCACGCTGGCCAGCGGGGCGTATCGCATCGAACTGGAAGCGCCCGCAGCCGAGGCGATACTCGCCGCCGCCGATGCGCCCGAGGTCTGGGCCGAGTTCGCTGTGGACGCAGTCGGTGGACCGGAGGATCTGGAGCTGGGGGGCGACAATGCCTTGCTGGGCCGACTGGCGAATCTCTCCGGCGGGGTCGCGCTCGAGCCCGACCAGGCTGACCAGTTAGTGGACTCACTCGGGTCGCGGAGTACCGTACGCCGACAACGCCGAGAGCTTCGGCTTTGGGACTCCTGGCCGCTGCTGGTGCTGATTATCCTGGCCGTCGGCATGGAATGGTTTATACGAAAACGAACCGGATTGGCGTAACATCAAACAGACATGACCACCGAGACTCGCGATAATACGATTCCCGACGAAATTGTCCGCATGCTAGGCCGTGTGAACCGGCGGGCTCGCCTGCTGACGGTATTGCGCGGCTCGCTGGCTACTCTGGCAGTGGCGATTGGGTGCGTGCTGGCGGTCATGGCTGTCGATTACCAGGTGGTGATATTCTCCCAGTCGGTGCGATGGGCGATGTCGCTGGCTGCGCTCGGCGTTACCGTGCTCGGCGGGATGTGGTTTATCGTCAGGCCGCTGGTTCGGGGGCGCTCCATGGCCGGTTCGGCCATGGCGATCGAACAACACCACCCTCAACTGCAGGAACGCCTCAGTTCGACCATAGAACTACTGACCAACACCGACGCGCCCGCACTTCGCGGGTCGGACGAGCTTATCGCCGCCCTGGCTCGCCAGGCCGTCGGCGATGTGGGAGAACTGAGCCCCGCCAGCGAGATCAGCTTCCGAGGGGCGATTCGTCATCTGGCTGTCGCTGCCGGCGCGGTGGGCGTGCTTGTGGGATTGCTGGCAATCTGGCCCGATCAAACGTGGCGACTGCTTCAGAGAGCCATGCTGGCCAATGTAAGTCGAGTGTCCGACACATCGCTGAAGATCATCCGCATCGACGGTGCGGACCTCAAGGTCTGGGGCCGCGACGGGATAGACTACGTCTTACTCACCGGCACCAGGCTGCAAGTGGAATTGACCGTGAGCGACCCAGCCGTCAGCGAGGCCCACTTGCGGAAAAGCGCCTTGTCAGGCGGCCCGGAGAGCATCCTGGCGATGACCCGTCTGCCCGACCCCGCCAACGGCAGCCGGCGGTTTTCGATGACCTGTCCGCCCGGGGCAGGGAGCTTCCGCTTCCGCCTGGGCGCAGGCGATGCGCTGACTCGATACTTTGGCATCCGCGTCGTGGATCGACCCGCTGTCAGCGGGATCGACGTTCGGCTGGAGTACCCAGCCTACACCAGGCGTGAAGTGGAAACCGCCGAGAGCGTCGGCGGGGATATCGCAGCCGTGGCTGGCTCTACCGCTACTGTCACCATCCGCGCCGCGGCGCCGCCTGCTTCGGCTGAGATGCTTGTCGGCGATTGGCGCCGCCCCCTCACCCCTGCCGGGCAGGCGGGCGCGTACGTGCATCGCATCGACCTGGTCAAGGGACTTAAGACGAACTGGTCGGTGCGGCTTGTCGACCAATACGGCTTCGCCAACACGCCCGCCGAGCATGCTGTCGAGGCCTTGCCTGACAAGCCGCCGCGAGTGCTGCTTTCCATGCCCGCCGGCGGCAGGTTGCGACTAAAGCCTACCGACAGGTTGTCGGCCGAGTACCGCGTGTGGGATGACTTCGGCGTCTCAGCCACAGCTCGGCACACCGAGGTGGATGGGCGGAAGCTGGAGGCGACGGCGCTTTCGGCGGGGCCGACGACCATGGCAGCAGGAGCCACCGGTGACAGGCAGGCGACGAGTGTCTCGGGCCTGGCCGTGCTGGACCTGGGGGCAATGGACCTCAAGGGCGCAAGGCAGGTCGTCTTCCGGGTTGTCGCCGAGGACTGGCTTGCGGCGAGGCTTGGCGGGCCCGGACGAGGCGTCAGCGAACCGCTGGTGATCGACATCGACGCCGGCGCGCCTACGTTCGCCGACCAGGTTGTCCAGGCCGCGACGAAACGACTCGGCGAGATGCTCCAGGCTGCCCTGAAGGACCTGGGGAAATCCCGCGAGGACTCCGCGCAACTGCGCCGCCTGGTGCCCAAAACCAAGGACCTCAACAAGAACATCGTTACGCGGATCGATCGGCTTCGAGGGAATCTCGCCTCGGCTGAGGGGTTCCTTCGCGACGCCATCGACGCCAACGCTGCCGGGGCGTTTGAAGGCTTCAACGCCAGGCTCACCGCCGTCGCCGACGAGCACGTGACCAAGGCTCGTGGCCTGGCCGGGCAGATCAAGATGCTCGACAACCCCAAGGCCCGCGCCGGCGCCGCCGATGAGGCGGACTTTCAGGTCGACCGTTCCTTCAAGCTGATAAGCGGCATGCTGAAGGACCTCGTCCCGGCCGCCCAGAAGGCCAAACTCCAACTCGGGCCGGGCGGGCTCGCCCGCGTGGTGCGGGAAGCTCGCACTGGGGCCGGGCCGATGATGACGGACCTGTCGGCCGCCCAACTTGCGAAGCTGGGCGTCTCGCCGGCGGACTGGGCTCGCCTGCCGGGCAAGCTGCGAGATCAGGTCCTCCAGGCCGCCCGCACCGACGGACCGGCGGAGTACCGCGAATTGATCCGCCGATATTTCCGGGAGCTCGCCCGCCGCGGCGCGGCCGGGGCTGCATCGGAGAAGAAACCATGAACCGCGCTGGATACATAGCCAAGGCGTTGCGGCCCTTACTGCTGGTCGCGCCCTTGCTGGTGGTTGGGTTATTGGCCGGCCGGGCCGGTGCCGATGAGACTTCGCCGGAGCTTTCGAAGTATGACGCCCGGATCGACAAGTCGGTCGACAGGGCCCTGGCGTACCTGGCCAAAAACCAACTCAAGGACGGTTCGTTCGCCTGCCCGATGAAGGGCAATACCGGCGTTACGAGCCTTTGCGTGATGGCGATGCTCGCCAAGGGCTACACCCCCGGCTGCGGACCGTACGGTGATGCGATCAACCGCGGTGTGGACTTTGTGGTGGCAGGCCAGAAGGATAACGGCATGCTCGTCGGCCCGGCCGTGTCGCACGGGCCGATGTACAGCCACCTCATAAGCTCGCTCATGCTGTCGGAGGTCTCGGGCATGGTCGATGCCGCTCGCCAGAAACGCATCGACCGCGCCCTGGCCAAGGCGCTTCGATTGACGCTCGCGGCACAGCAACTGAAGAAAAGCCCCATCCACCAGGGCGGCTGGCGGTACCAGCACACCAGCGGCGACAGCGATATGTCCGTTACGGGCTGGGCGATGATGGGCCTGCGCAGCAGCCGCAACAACGGCGCTGCCGTGGGCGAAAAAGCCGTCAAGCAAGCGGTACAGTTCGTCATGAACTGCCGCTGCCCCGATGGCGGGTTCGGCTACACGGGACCGACCCAACCCGCACTTGCCCGGACGGGCACGGCCCTGCTGTGCCTGGAACTCTGCGGACGACACGGCCGACTTGGCAAAAAAGCTTCGCTCGCGGCCGGGGACTGGATTCTCAAGAACTTGCCGAAGAGTTTCGGCGGATCGAACTTCTACTACGGCATTTATTACTGCTCGCAGGGCATGTTCCAATTGGGCGGTAACTACTGGCAGCGTTGGGCGGCCGTCATGTACGACATGATGCTCAAGAACCAGAAGCCCGACGGCTCCTGGCCGACCGGCGTAAGCGCCGAAACCTCCGCCGGCCCATGCTACGCGACCGCCATGAGCGTACTCGCCATGAGCGTCTCGTATCGGCAGTTGCCGATATATCAGCGGTGATGTGGCAGTCGGTCGTCCGTAGCCAGAAGCCGGTCACCAGTTGCTGGTTCCGTCACGGCCTGTTCGCTTCAGCGAGCAAGGATTTGCCCGCCGGGAGTTTGTTGGACGGCCCCGTCCAGATTACATGACGTGGAGTATAATCCTATAACATATTTCAAATAAAGTGTTTACAAAAATAAGCATTGGGCGCGGCACGCCAAAAAAAAACCTGCGAAACAAACCCATTTCGCCCTCGCCCAAGCTTGTCCAGGCCTCAGACAACGGCCGTCGCGGGGAGCTTTGCAGCTCCCGGGTATGACGAACATTCGCTCATGCCAGATACTTGAGTCGCTTACCACTGCGGCCCCAGCCTGAAAAACACTTGTCGCCGGCGCCAGCCTGTTGTATGCATCTACGCAAACGCTAACGCATGGGGACTCCGAAAGGGAGGTTATTCATGGCATATCTTCTTCTGTTTGCGGAGAGCCTGGCTGTGTCTCTGCTTCTGGTGGCGACGATAGCGGCGTGGACGGCCCGGTGGCGTTTTCGCGGGCTGCGAGCGTTGGTGATGACGCTGGTGCAGTTGGCGGGGTTGACGGTCTATGGTGGGCTGACGGCGCTTGCAGCGATGGTGAACAACTGCCTGGGGAACTTTGCTTGGGGCTTGCTGGCGGCGGCGACGTTGACGGGCGGTTTTCTCATCGGGACCTTTCTTATCTACAGGCGTGGCCTGAGGCGTCGAGATGGGATCGCCTCGGCTGAAACCTGGCCGCGCGGTACGCTGGCGCTGGCCTTGATGATGGCGGCGGGGCTTCACGTGCTTACGTTTTGGGTCATGGACCTTTCGATACGCCAGCAGGCCGGGAGCATGCGGGCCAAGGCTACGGCGATGGTGCTGTCCGTCAGCCCACCGCAGATGGCGGATCGTGACAACGCTGCGTTTGACTGTAAGCTTGCTTACGAGGCCTTCGGGTCCTATGAGGATCTGCCCGATGAGTATGACGAGAAGTGGACCAGTTCATTGGGCGCAAACGCCGTGGATCCCAAGGACGCGAAACTGCGGGCATTTCTGGGCGGCAAGGCCGAGGCGCTTCGTCTGGTTCGGCGCGGAGCGACCAAGCGCGGGTGCTGGGTCGAGATTGGTTCCGATCCTACCGACCCATTTTCAAAGGTCCCGATTCTCCTATCGGCTCAGGCGTTGGCCGAACTGCTTGGGCTGTCTGCTCGTTTCCGCGCCGCTGACGGGGACGCCAACGGGGCAGTGGAAGACTTCAACGCCATGGTACCGATTGGCGAAGGTGTTGGAATGCGCCCGGAGTTGGTCCAGATTTTGGCCGGCATGAGAATTGACGACCTTACCTTCGAGACTATGCAATCTCTGGCTGACGGGGGCAAGCTAACCATCGCGGACCTCGCCAGGCTTCGTGTGGATGGCAGCCTGTCTTGGCATAGGCAGTTCCAGCGGGCGATGGTCATGGAGGAGGCATACCGGCTGGGGATCCTGGCCGGGGTGGCAGAGGGCAGGTTGTCGCTGACGGATTTGAGATTAGTGCATCGTCAGGGGCGCGAGCTGAGTGCCAGTTGGCCTGTGGATCTTGCCTACCGTATTTTCCTACTGCCGCAGGATGTGGATGATAACGCCCGCTTTTCCGCCGAGCTTCGCGACGCGGCCGCCATGCAATACCCCCAGGCCGCCGCTGGTTGGAAGAAGCTGGAGGCGGAATCGGCCGCCTCATTGCAGGGGTTGATAGTACGCCAGCTGATTCCGAGATATGCCCAAGCCAGCTCGTATGCCGCCGAGGCCGACGCCAGGCGCGCCGCGGCAGGGACCGCCGTCGCGGCGTGCCGGTATCGCATTGCCCGGGGCCAATGGCCTGACAAGCTTGACGACCTCGTGCCGGCGTATCTGATCGTCTCGCCGATTGACCCGTTCGATGGCAAGCCGTTACGTTGGAAATCCGGCGGAGAGAAGATCGTCATCTACAGCGTCGGGCCGGATGGCAAGGACGACGGCGGGGCGGCGTACGACAGCAAGGCCAAGACCGGGGATATTGTCTTCGAATTGCGGAAGTGATCGGGCAGCAGCCCGTCTGGGAATGAGTTCCGTTAGCAGGGGATCACAGACTAATGAAACGCAAGGGCATCAAAGAGCGACTCGTGTACGTTGAGCTCAAGAGCGGCCTGGGTGACAGAGGCCCCGCCTGGATAGGCAAGGCCGAGTTCTCCAAGACCGGGCGGACGGTCTATTTCAATGGGCAGGCGTTTCAATCGCTCGATGGAAAGGGGAACGGGGCCAACTACCAGGACATCGAGACCGGGCAGGAGTATTGGATCTCCGGCGTGAAAAAGAAGGGGAAGGACCGCCACTGGGCAGGTTCCGGCACGATTATGGTCGACAGGTTGGCCCTGCCGGAGTACCTGGAGTTTCGGGGCTTATACTCGCTCGATCCCAAACGCTACGAGATTGTGGATCTTGACCATCGCAGTCCGCAGGCACGAATCCACGAACGCGAGAATCGTAAACGGCCCGACGCAACAGAAGGTCGGCAAGAATGGGCAGAGGATTTTTACGAATGGTAGTCGCCGCGCCCGACCAAGGGTTCTCAGCATCAACTCGCGGCCCCGTTGCTACCGGCGTGGCGGGGCGGTAGAATGCTTTCGCGATGAGTTCGGAATCCTCTGGGAGATGGATCGATGGCGAAGGTATCGGTGATCGTGCCGGCGGCGGGGGCGGGCAAGCGGTATGGGGGCAAGCAGAACAAGATCTTCGAGCGGATCGGCGGGGATCAGCCGGTGTTTCTCCGTACGCTGGAGGCGTTCACGTCGCGCGAGGATGTCTGCCAGACCATGCTGGTGGCCAGCGAGGAAGATATGTCCGCCCTCAAGAGCCGCTTCGGGCCGAACCTCGGGTTCATGGGCGTGAAGATCGTCACCGGCGGCGCCACGCGGACAGAGTCCGTCCGCGCCGCGCTGGCTGAGCTGGACCCTGCCGCCGACCTCATCTGCGTGCATGACGCCGTCCGCCCGTGCATAGCCCAGCCATGGATCGACGCTGTATTCGCCGAGGCCTCCAAAACCGGCGCGGCGATTCTCGGCTATCCCCTACACGGTACGCTGAAGAAGGTTTCCGAGTCCGGCGTGATCGACGAGACGGTCAGCCGGGACGGCCTGTGGGAGGCCCAGACGCCACAGGTCTTTCGCCCCGACCTTTTGATTAACGCCTATGCGTCGCCGGCCCCGGCGACCGACGATGCGGGCCTCGTCGAGGCCATGGGCCATCCCGTCAGCATCGTCATGGGCGACCCGCGGAATATCAAGATCACCACGAAGGCGGACCTGGCATTCGCGGCTGCGGTTATCAAGACGCTGCCCAAACCGAAGCAGACCGGTTACCACCATCCGTTCGAGGAACCCAGGTGGTGACCAGCCTGGCGGGTGCGCCGATTACAATCGCAGGGATACTCCGGCTTCTGTTTGGGGTTGATGGTTTTGTTGGTTTATTGGCATGTGGGAACGTCTTTCGACAGCAGGAGATCGATGATGAAGCAAGTTACCAGGCGGCGCACTTTTCTCAAGCAGGCAGCCGTGGCGGGCGCGGGAGTTATGGTATTGCGGTCGGGCCTTCTGGCGGCTGGCAAGAGCCCCAGCGATAAGCTGAACATTGCCGCCATTGGTGTCGGCGGTCGCGGCATGGCGGACATCCGAGGCGTCAGCAGCGAGAACATCGTAGCGCTCTGCGACGTCAACAGCAAGAACCTCGCCAAGGCAGCGAAGAAGTTCCCCCGGGCCAAGACGTATGTGGACTGGCGAAAATGCCTGGAGCAGAAGGATATCGATGCGGTTGTCTGCGCATCGACGGATCACACGCACGCATTCGTCAACGTATGGGCGATGAATCGTGGCTATCACGTGTACTGCGAGAAGCCGCTGGCCAACAGCGTTGAAGAGGCGCGGATGGTTCGCAAGAAGTACCTGGAGAAGAAGGGCAAGATCGCCACGCAGATGGGCACGCAGATTCACGCGTCGGACAATTACCGGCGGATCGTCGAACTCGTTCGCGGTGGGGCGGTTGGCAAGATCAAAGACTGCCACGTCTGGTGCAGCCGGGTGCCAAAGGGCGGCGACTACCTGCCCGAGGCCGGTCCCGCGCCGGACCATATCAACTGGGACCTCTGGATCGGCCCGTCGAAGATGCACCCGTACAACCCGGGCTACTTTCCTGGTGGGTGCCTTGGGTGGAACCGCTTCTGGGATTTCGGCAGCGGGCAGATCGGCGATATGGGCAGCCACATGATGGACATGGCATACTGGCCGCTGGGTTTGAAGGACCCCACGAGCTGCAAGGCCGAAGGCTCCGAGCCGAGCGACGCCACCGTGCCGACGTGGCTTAAAGCAGAGTGGGAGCACCCCGCAAACGAATGGCGCGACGCGATCAAGGTGTACTGGTACGATGGTGGAAAGAAGCCCGGCTTCCCGATGAAGATCATCGACCGCGACGCCGCGTTCAAGGGCATGCTGATTCGCGGCAGCAAGGGCTGGCTGTTGGCGGATTACGGGTACTGGATCCTCCGGAACACCGGCGACATGACGGATTACACCCCGCCGAAGAAGGAAGACCTCATCCCGCCGTCGCCGGGTCATCACAAGGAATGGATTATCGGCTGCAAGACAGGCAAGGAGACCCTGTGCAACTTCGACTACGCGGGCGCGCTGGTCGAGGCGAACATGCTCGCCCTGGCGGCCTACCGGGTGGGCAAGCCGCTTCAATGGGATGCCAAGAATATGAAGGCAACCAACTGCCCCGAGGTCGAACCGTTCCTGAGAAAGACCTACCGAAAGGGATGGGTGCTCGACGGCTGAGACAGAGCTTACCATGGATCCGCAGAGGTCAAAAGCAGCCCAACAGCGATAAACGCGGATGGCCGCTGATAAGAAGGGAAAGCCCATTATCGGCGTTCATTCGCGTTTGTCGTTGCTGGGCCGCTTGTTCTTTCGGCGGGGTCGGCCTTGACGGGCAGGCCTCGGGCGGGTAGACAGTGCTGTTGTGAGGTCGACGGTATGGCAATCATCGCATCAGTAGGTCAACAAACGCTGCGGCGCCTGGGTGGGTTTGGAGACTTCTGCCGGTTCTGCTGGCGGAGTGTTACCTGGACTGCGCGAAGCCTCGTTTGCTGGCGGACATTACGCCTCCTGCTGCCGCAGCTCTACAACATAGGCACCGAGTCCGTGCCGGTCGTGATGGTCGTAGGCACCTTCGTCGGCATGGTCCTTGCGGTGCAGATGAACGCGCAGTTTGCCTCCGTCGGGCTCATCGCCCAGATGGGTACCATCATCAACCTATCGGTCCTCCGGGAACTCGGGCCCGTGCTGACGGGGGTGATACTGGCCGGCAGGGTAGGCGGGGGTCTGACGGCAGAGCTTGGCACCATGCGGGTGACCGAGCAGATTGACGCCCTCCGCGCCATGGGCAGCGACCCGATACGAGTGCTGGTCGTGCCTCGATTCCTCGCCTGCGTGCTGCTGATACCCGTGCTGGTCATGTATGCCGACTTCATGGGCATACTCGGCGGATACGCCATGAGCGTCTACATCTATGGCGTCAACGGAACCGAGTTTTGGCGCGATGCCGCTCGGACCGTTGAGTACTTCGATATCCTTTACGGACCGATCAAGAGCGTGTTCTTCGGCATGGCGATCAGCCTGATAAGCTGTTACAAGGGCTTTCGGTGTGCAGCCGGCGCCGAGGGCGTCGGCAGGGCATGCACGGAGGCCTTTGTCGCGGCGACCATGGCTGTGCTGGCGATCGATTTCTTCTCGGGCATAACGCTCAATCTTCTGTACGAGTTTTTCTTCGGCCTCAGAAGCCTCTGACACACTGGCGGCGAGGCCACGCCGGACACCCCGGCCTACAGGACCCCACATGAGTAACCGCGTACTTAGCTGGCTGGCAAACTGGACGCATAACTGGCGAAAGAGGCATCGCAACCCCACCAGCTTCCTGCTGCACATGATTGGGATACCCGCCTGCTTCGTGGCAGCGCCGATTCTCCTTGTTTTCCGGCTGTGGGTGCTGGCGCTGGTGATGTTCGTGGGCGGGTACGCCCTGCAGTTTCTCGGGCACCTGATCGAAGGCAACCGTTCCGGCGAAGAGATGCTCCTGCGTCGACTTTTCGGGCGGAAGTAACCTCCAGATTCCCAATCCACTTCTCGAAGCAGACTCGTTTTATGTCCATTTGGGGCGTAATTGCAGGGTCTGCGTAACTCTTTCGCAAGGTGAAGATTGGGTCTATCTCAGGCAGTGAACAAAAAACATCACGCGCAAAACCTTTTTTAATAAATGCTTATATGGATGTGCGTCCTTGTGGACAGAAACGATGGGTGGGTTAGGTGCGGGGATGGATAAAGTGGGTCCAAAAAAGTTTGATTTTTCGGTTGTCATTTAGGACTATTGGGGTACCATTAGGTCGATAAGAAAAACGGAGCCCGATAGGGGCTCTTAAAAACGGGCTTAAATAAGACAATATAGATCTAGGAACGGCAGGTTCCGCCTTTCGCTTTGTTTTGGAGGCGAAAGGCAACTTTGAAAGGATTGTCATTTATGAAAGCTACACATCAACTCGCGAAAATAGAACGTAACCAGGCCTCCTCGAAAGCCGAGGAACTGGGCACCCCCAGAGGTCTGAGCGAATCAGAGCGACGAACATATGCAAGAATCCCCGCCAAGGTCGATTACGTCCCGAGCGACATGTTCAGCCAGCGGGGTGCGGAGACAGAGTTTTTCGGCCCGAATGCCGATGGCATCGAGATTCCGGCCTGGACGGCTTTCCCCGAGGTGGTCGAGGACGTCAAGCCAGCTCGCAAGGGAAGGCGAAGCAGGCTCAGCGGCAAAGAAGAGGCGATGTTGTTCCTGCGTTACAATTACACCCGCTATCGTCTGGCCGGCCTGGTTGCCAAGCAATTGGCGCGGGCGACGCTAGGTCGGGCCAAGAAAATGATCGTCTGGTACGAAAGGGCCATGGAAACTCGCGCCGATCTGGTCCGGGCAAACCTCGCTCTTGTCCTGGCGATGGCGAAGAGGACGCGGATACCCAACGTCGATTTCAACGAGGTAGTCAGCGAAGGCAACATGGCCCTTTTGCGGGCCGTCGAGAAGTTCGACGCCGGGCGCGGCTTCAAGTTCTCCACCTACGCCTGCAGGGCGATCCTCAAGAGTTTCAATCGTATGGCCACAAAGACCGGCCAGTACCACCAGCGATTCCCGGCTGAGTACGACCCGGCCATGGAAAAGAGCGATTACGACACCAAGCGTCACGAGTTCCAGCAGGCCGACACCATTGAGACCGTTCGCGACGTACTGATGCTCAATCGCGCCAAGTTGACGGATGTGGAGCAGACGGTGGTGATGGAGCGGTTCGCGATGAACCCGGCCGAGCGCCGCATGACGCTGGCCGAGGTCGGCAAGATGGTCGGGCTGACCAACGAACGCGTCCGGCAGATCCAGCAATGCGCCCTGAGCAAGTTGCGACGGGTGCTCGGAGAGGATTTCGCCGGTTCGCAGGTCGCCTAGCTGCCTACAATGAACTGCAGGCCGGAGAAAGAAACGAAGTAGCTCAAGGCTGTACGGCATGAATGATTAAGCGCCGACAGCACGGTAAGTCAGTAGCGACAGTGAGAGATTCGCCCTTTGCTATGTAAGGTTCCTCCAGGGCCGCCCGACCAAGCTCATCAGTCGGGCGGCCTTTCCTTTTGGCTTCCCGCTTTCGGCGAGTACAGGCAACGCGCTCGCGGTTGACTTGCCGCTTCGCTGGCCTGTAAAGTGTGCAAGAATAGGGAGGTCACATTATGAAGTCGCACTATCTGCTCTTCGCCGCGTGTCTGGCAGCCGTCGGCTGTAACGAGCCGGGGCCGATTGACGGGTTCGAGGTCCTTTCGCCTGGCCGGGCCATGCGACTGGCGTATCGTTGCGAGATGCAGATGAATGGCGCGACAGAATCAGTCAAGAAGGAACGCCACGCAATCTGGCCGGAGTCGGCCACTCAGCCCTACACCGTCATCAAGATCCTGCGCACTGAGACCCAGAGTAGTTCGGTGGAGTGGAGCGATGGGGAATTGTCCCTGCGCGTTGCGGCCATACCAGGCTCGGATAATGTGCAGGCGACGATGGCGGTGCAGCGGCTGAAAATGGGCGCGACTTGCCTGGAGCAGGGCGAGGACAGGGAAGAGGAAGTGGTTAAGTTCAAACGGGGGGCTACGACCGCGTCGGCATCGTTGCCAGAGGAGGTATTAGAGCCGCTGCGCGATGCGGAGTTTATCGCCATCGTCGACCAGGCTGGCCGAATTGTGTCCGCTGACGCCATGGGCAAATACTGGCAGGGTCTTAAGAAGGAATTCGCCAAGACTGTCGAGGAAGGCTCATCGCAGATTCCGGTCGATTTGGCGATCCAGTTATACGACTGTGGGACTATTTCTTCGCTGGCAGATGCGATGGCATATCTTCCGCCGATGGGCTTTAAGTCCGGCGAGTCGTGGCAGGTCCTGCGAGAGAACGTCGTGCCGCATCAGACTTTCGGGTTCGTTATGCTCATGCAAGGCGTCAGTATTTGGCGGGAAGAATCCACATGCACTCTGAAGGCCGTGCGAACGGGCATTCGGGGCAAGATCGCCGTCGTCGCTGTTCGCGGAAAGCGCATTCTTAACCTCCCCAAGCCAGACGAGTCGGAGCAGGTCAAGTACCTTAAGCTTACGGGCGAGTTGGAGGTCAACCTGACCACCGGCGCCGTGGAAAAGCTTCGGCTGGAAAGCATTCCGATGTGGTTTGATTCTGAAGATGAGCAGTGGAATCT
>Ga0272444_10003702_pt1 | contig 13677 bp, 12 predicted proteins | sample SSMForm13_FD_201033 | JGI IMG/M metagenome (GOLD analysis project Ga0272444, IMG submission 201033) | Marine sediment archaeal communities from Little Sippewissett salt marsh, Falmouth, MA, United States - SSM-Form-13 | ecosystem: Environmental > Aquatic > Marine > Wetlands > Sediment ...
CTTCTTTCACCCAGTTGCGGTAGCCGTCATGCAGCGGCTCCAGCACCTCGAACGAGGCCACATCGGTCTGGTCATCGGTGGCATCGCCACGGCCCGGTGCGAAAGGTACCGAGACCTCGAAGCCGGCAGCCTTTGCCGCCTGTTCGACACCGACATTACCGGCCAGCACGATCGTGTCTGCGATGCTGGCTCCGGACTCGGCAGCGATGCCTTCGAGCACACCCAGCACGCGGGCCAGGCGTTCCGGCTCGTTGCCCTCCCAGTCCTTCTGCGGGGCCAGGCGGATGCGTGCACCGTTGGCGCCGCCACGCTTGTCCGAGCCACGGAAGGTACGGGCACTGTCCCAGGCGGTGCTGACCAGTTCGCTGATGCTCAGGCCGCTGGCGGCGATCTTCGCCTTGAGCGCATCGACGTCATAGTCGGTGCTGCCGGCCGCTACCGGGTCCTGCCAGATGAGTGCTTCGTCCGGCACCTCCGGGCCGATGTAGCGCGCCTTCGGGCCCATGTCGCGGTGGGTCAGCTTGAACCAGGCACGGGCGAACACTTCCGAGAAATAGGCCGGGTCCTTGTAGAAACGCTCGGAGATTTCGCGGTAGACCGGGTCCATCTTCATCGCCATGTCCGCATCGGTCATCACCGGGTTGTGGCGCACCGACGGGTCCTCGGCATCCACCGGCTTGTCCTGCTCGGCGATCTGGACCGGCTCCCACTGCCAGGCGCCCGCCGGGCTCTTCTTCAGCTCCCACTCGTGGTTGAGCAGCAGTTCGAAGTAGCCGTTGTCCCACTGGGTCGGGTGCGTGGTCCAGGCACCTTCCAGGCCACTGGTGACCGCGTCATGGCCGATGCCGCGCTTGGTATGGTTGTTCCAGCCCAGGCCCTGCTCCTCTATGCCAGCGCCTTCCGGCTCCGGGCCGAGCAGTGCCGCATCGCCATTGCCGTGACACTTGCCCACGGTATGTCCGCCGGCGGTCAGCGCGACGGTCTCCTCGTCGTTCATCGCCATGCGCTCGAAGGTGGTACGTACGTCCCTGGCGGTCTTCAAAGGATCCGGCTTGCCATCGACGCCTTCCGGGTTCACGTAAATCAGGCCCATCATGACCGCGGCCAGCGGGTTTTCCAGGTCGCGCTCGCCGGAGTAACGAGTGCCTTCACTGCCGCTGGGCGCCAGCCATTCCTTCTCGGAGCCCCAGTAGGTGTCTTTCTCCGGGTGCCAGATATCCTCGCGCCCGAAAGCGAAGCCGAAGGTCTTCAGACCCATGGACTCGTAGGCGATGGTGCCGGCGTAGGCGATCAGGTCGGCCCAGCTGAGCTTGTTGCCGTACTTCTTCTTGATCGGCCACAACAGGCGGCGTGCCTTGTCGAGGTTGGCGTTGTCGGGCCAGGAGTTGATCGGCGCAAAACGCTGGTTACCGGTGCCGGCACCGCCACGACCATCGGCGATACGGTAGGTACCGGCGGCGTGCCAGGACATGCGGATCATCAGGCCGCCGTAGTGGCCCCAGTCGGCCGGCCACCAGGGCTGGCTGTCGGTCATCAGGTCAGTCAGGTCTTTCTTCAGCGCCGCGTAGTCCAGCTTCTGGACTTCCTCGCGATAGTTGAAGTCCGCCCCCATCGGATCGGTCTTGCGATCGTGCTGGTGCAGGATGTCGAGGTTCAGGGTCTTGGGCCACCATTCGGTGACGGTGGTTTCGCCGGTGGAAATGGCGCCGTGCATTACCGGGCATTTTGCTTCAGACATGGGGGGGGCTCCTTTGTTGTTCGACGACGGACTGACTTGCCGTAGGCACAGGTATAGTCGCCGGGATCTGATAAGGCCAATTAAATAAAGCGAAGCCTTCGATAGCTTTTACCAAAAGCAGGCCGGCATCCGTCGCCGGCTACTGTCTGCCCGCCCCCGAGGGCACGCAAACGGAATTTCCGAACGTCATTCCCGGGCAAGTTCTCGCATGCGCTGCACCGCAAACAGGGCGACTTCCGCCCACGGCAGCACGCGCTCCCCGGCATGGGTCAGGTGCGCCCCGCCCCTGCCCCGTTCAAACAGCTGCACCCCGAGATAGTCCTCGAAACGACGCAGCTGGCCAGACAGGGTCGAGGCCGACACGTCACAGCGTTCGGCGGCCCGCCCGAAGTGGCCGGTCTCGGCCACCGCGAGCAGGTACTGAAGTACTCTCAATCCGCTCATGGTCGTCACTCAGGCCACATCACGCGAGGCGCCGAAGTAGTCCCGGCCGGAGAAACGGTCCAGCTGCTTCCATTCACTTTGTGCGTGGCGGATCATCACCACGCGGTTCCCTTTTGCTTTTCTTGTATTCATGGTTCTCTCCAGGTATTTGTCCGCCGGTAACTTGCCGGTTGTTGGGAGAGACAATAGAGATTTACCGCATATTGGGGAAAGCGTTTATTTCTATGACAATGATTGCCTTTGACGATTAATCAAGGAAAACCCGGCAATCAACCAGCGTGATCTCAAATGGCTGCTGGCCGTGGCCGAATATCAGCAGTTCGACAAAGCGGCCGAGGCCTGTTTCATCAGCCAGCCGCCCCTGTCCGGGCAGATCAAGAAACTGGAGGATGGCGTGACTTTTTTGACTCCCTGGCATGCGGCATCAAGCCTCCAATAATTCTGGATGTGCAGATTGAGCGACATGATTTGCGCTATCAAGGCGAAGACCGCACTTGATGCCCCAGGGCACCCTCTCTCGCGCAAGCGCGATTCACCCTGTAGCAGGCTATTGTTCGGCGCATCCCTGCGCCTCACCCCTTCCGGGCTTACGCCACACAAGGCTCCCGGCGTTGTGTTGCGAAGGGCTGCAACACAGCTTTCGGTGAGCGCATGCAGCGAACTGCGGGCGCTTGATGGGCATTCCCAGGCCACTGCTTCATAATCCCCCTGAATTTTTCGCAAATACCTGGACAAGCCCTTGAACCACCGCCCCAGGAAAAGGTTCGGCCAGAACTTTCTGCACGACCCGATCGTCATCCGCAAGATCATCGACGCGATCGCCCCCCAGCCGGGTGACCACCTGGTCGAGATCGGCCCGGGCCAGGCGGCGCTGACCATTCCCCTGCTGCAGGCGGCCGGCAGCATGGACGCGGTGGAGATCGACCGCGACCTGATCCCCATCGTGCAGGAGCAGTGTGCACCCTACGGGGAATTGACCCTGCATAACGTCGACGCTTTGAAATTCGATTTCGCGGCGCTGAAGACCGACCAGCGACCGCTGCGCCTGGTCGGCAACCTGCCCTACAACATCTCCACACCGATCCTGTTCCACCTGCTCGAGTGCCGCGCGGTGATCGCGGACATGCATTTCATGTTGCAGAAGGAGGTGGTCGAGCGCATGGCGGCCGGACCGGGCAGCAAGACCTACGGGCGCCTGTCGGTGATGTTGCAGGCCTATTGCGAGGTCACCCACCTGTTCGACATAGGCCCGGGCGCCTTCAAGCCGCCGCCCAAGGTGGACTCGAGCATCGTACGCCTGGTGCCGAAAGCGGATGAGAAGGTGACGATCGCCGATGCGGCGCGTTTTTCGCAGATCGTCGCCGCCAGCTTCGGGCAACGGCGCAAGACCCTGCGCAACAACCTCAAGGGCGTGCTGGACGAGGCACAGATCCAGGCAGCGGGTATCGATCCCTCGGTACGCGCCGAGGTGCTGTCAGTGGAGGATTTCCGCCGTCTCGCCGAGGTCGCTGAGGCTTGAGTTGTGCACGTACAGCGGCCCCTCGGCGATCGCCCGGGTGGCGCGCTGGAACATGCCCTCACGCTCCCAGGCATCGAGTTGACGGCGGATCAGCGGCGCCGCCTGGGCAAAGGTCATGCCGCTGCGCAACTGCGGTGAATACAGCAGCTTGAGCAACACATAGTCCAGCCCGGTCAGCAGTTCGTCGTCGGTGACGTCGCTGAACACGGTCGGATAGACGGACTTGGAATCATTGATCAGGCCGAGCATCTGCGTGACCTCCTCGACCACACAGGGCACCAGCTTGCCTTCTGCCTTGGCCCGCTCCACCGGGATGATCACGGTGCCGCGCGTGATCTCCGCCCAGCGGTTGAAGCGGATCTGCCCCAGGCACACCGCCTCGTCCATGGTCTGTGCAGCCAGTGCCGACACCTCGCGCGCCACCACCTGGTGCAGGTCTTTTTCGCCGGCAAAGAACACCCGCACATTGGCCTGCTCACGCTTGTCCACGAAATCCACCGGCAGGCCGATGATGTCGCCCAGGTGCACGAAATGCATCGCCAGCAGCCAGCGCTGCTGGTCCTTGTCGCCGGCGGTGCTGGAGATCCAGATGCGCAGTGGCTGTGCCCACTTTCGCACCACCGGGCGCACGTTTTCGTATTCGCCACGCATGGCGATGTCGTAGAAGCTGTCTTCGATATAGCGCTTGTTCTGCCAGTGCTCCGTGCCGGTGCCGGTGCCGGCAAGCAGCGCAACACTCCACAGCATCGACCCGACCCACAGGCCGGCACGCGCGATTGTTCTTGTTGAGAGCATGCCTTTCCCTAAGTACTTTTCTTCGAAGCGCGATACGGCGCATTCGCCGCACGCCCAAATCTAGTACGTAATCTATCGGCAACTCAACAAGCTTCTACAATACATTTACTTCTAATATTAGAAAACGATTTACTTTTAATTTACTTGGAAAGTCATATTTGACGCACAAAAAAACCCTGCCGACGCCAGCCGGCAGGGTTTTGCGCAGATACGAGCAGGTCGGATCAGAACGGGATGTCGTCCTCGAAGCCGCTGTCCGCCGGCGCGGCCGATTGCGGCTGGGACTGAGGCGCAGACTGCTGGCGTGCACCAGCGCCGCCGCCGAAATCGGCACTGCCGCCGCGCGAGTCGAGCATCTGCATGTTGTCCGCGACGATCTCGGTGGTATAGCGGTCCTGGCCCTGCTGGTCCTGCCACTTGCGGGTCTGCAGCCTGCCCTCGATGAACACCTTGGAGCCCTTCTTCAGGTACTCGCCGGCGATCTCGGCCAGACGACGGAACATGACCACGCGGTGCCACTCGGTCTTTTCCTGGTTTTCACCGGTGTTCTTGTCTTTCCAGGTCTCCGAGGTGGCCACCGTGATGTTGCACACAGCGCCGCCGTTGGGCATGTAGCGCACTTCCGGGTCCTGACCCAGGTTGCCGATGAGAATGACTTTGTTGACGCCTCTGCTGGCCATGTTGCCTCCTTTGGTCGTGCGGTCCCGTCCGTGGGCCGCCTCAATCTGAATTGGTCGAGTCTACGCGCTGGCGCTGAATGCATCCAGCGCTTGCTCGTCGAAAAGGTCGCGGTCGATCTTCAGATAGGCGGTGCCCTCCTCGCCGATCACCACCGCCTCGAGCACCCCGCGGATCTCGCGCAGCCGCCCGGCGGCCAGTTGCGCCTGCTCGGCGCTCATCACCTCCAGCTGCAGCAGGCGGCTGGCATGTCGACCCGGCTTGCGCATGCCACTGGCGATCAGCAGCCAGGCCAGCGCCACCAGCGCGCCGAACAGGAACACCGCGTGCAGCCCCCAGTGCTGGTGCACCCAGCCACCGAGCAGGCCGCCGACGAAGGCGCCACCGAACTGCGAGGTCGAGTACACGCCCATCGCCGTGCCCTTGGCATCGGCCGGCGCGGTCTTCGACACCAGCGACGGCAGGGTCGCCTCGAGCAGGTTGAAGGCGATGAAGAACACGCCGATCGCGATCACCAGCGGCCACAGATCGCCGGCGCCCTGCCACAGCGCCAGCTGCACCAGCACCAGCACCGTCACCGCACCGAGGAACACCGGCTTCATCTGGCGTTTCTTCTCGGCGAGGATCACGAACGGCAGCATGCCGAGGATCGAGACCAGCATCACCGGCAGGTACACATAGGTGTGCTGCGCCGCGGCCAGGCCGGCATCGCGCAGCGCCAGCGGCACCGCCAGGAACAAGGCGGTGAGGATCAGGTGCAGCGAGAAGATGCCGAAATCCAGGCGCAGCAGGTCGGCGTGGCCGAGCACGCGCCTGAACAGCGCCGGTACCGGTTCGGCATCGCGATGCACGCGCGAGGTGCCCGGCGTCGGCACCACCAGGGCGATCAGGGCGATGCCGACCAGTGCCAGCATCGCGGTCAGCCAGAAGATGCCGGGCACGCCGACCCAGCCGTTGAGCGCCGGGCCGATGATCATTGCCAGCATGAAGGAGAGCCCGATGGTCATGCCGATGCTGGCCATCACCTTGGTGCGCTGCTCCTCGCGGGTCAGGTCCGCGGCCAGCGCCATCACCGCCGCCGCCACCGCACCGCTGCCCTGCACCGCGCGACCGACGATGATCCAGAGGATGTCGTCGGCCAGGGCGGCGATCACGCTGCCCACGGCAAACAGCAGCAGGCCGCCGAGGATCACCGGCTTGCGCCCGATACGATCGGACAGCAGGCCGAACGGGATCTGCAGCAGGGCCTGGGTCAGGCCGTAGATGCCCACCGCCAGACCGGTCAGCAGGGGGGTCGCGCCCGGCAGTTCCTCGGCAAACAGGGCGAACACCGGCAGGATCAGAAACAGCCCGAGCATGCGGAAGCCGTACACGCCGGCCAGGCCTAGCGCGGTGCGGCGTTCAGCGCCAGTCATGCTGTTTCTCGGGTTCTCGGACACACGCAACTCCTCGATTTAGCCGGGCATTTTAACGGCAAACCCGCGCCCGCGCCGAGTCGCCGGCACAAATCGCCGGCATTGAGGCTTTCCCGGACAATCTGCATTTCTACCGCAGCGCCTTGTCCCGTAAAATCGTTGGTTTGCCCCCTGCTGTAGTCGACCACATGGATACCATCCACATCCGCGGTGCGCGCACCCACAATCTGAAGAACATCGACCTCGACCTGCCACGCGACCAGCTGATCGTGATCACCGGCCTGTCCGGCTCCGGCAAGTCCTCGCTGGCCTTCGACACCATCTACGCCGAGGGCCAGCGGCGCTACGTGGAATCGCTGTCGGCGTATGCGCGGCAGTTCCTGTCGATGATGGAAAAGCCGGACGTGGACCACATCGAGGGCCTGTCGCCGGCGATCTCCATCGAGCAGAAGACCACCAGCCACAACCCGCGCTCCACCGTGGGCACCATCACCGAGATCTACGACTACCTGCGCCTGCTGTTCGCGCGCGTCGGCACGCCGCGCTGCCCGGAGCATGCTGAGCCGCTGGAGGCGCAGACCATCAGCCAGATGGTCGACCAGGTGATGGCCCTGCCCGAGGGCAGCAAGCTGATGCTGCTGGCGCCGGTGATCAGCGAGCGCAAGGGCGAGTATCACAAGCTGCTCGGCGAGCTGTATGCGCAGGGCTACCTGCGCGCGCGCATCGACGGCGACACCTACGAGCTGGACCAGCCGCCGGAGCTGGAACTGCACAAGAAGCACACCATCGAGGTGGTGGTGGACCGCTTCAAGGTGCGCGACGACCTGCGCCTGCGCCTGACCGAGTCGTTCGAGACAGCGCTGCGCCTGGCCGAGGGCGTGGTGCGGGTGGCCTGGATGGACCAGCCCGACCAGCCGGACCTGCTGTTTTCCGCCAACTTCGCCTGCCCGGTGTGCGGCTACTCGATCGAGGAACTGGAGCCACGCCTGTTCTCGTTCAACAACCCGGTCGGCGCCTGCCCGACCTGCGACGGCCTGGGGGTGGAACAGTTCTTCGACCCGGCCAAGGTGATCACCTCGTCCGAACTGTCGCTGGCCGGCGGCGCGGTGCGCGGTTGGGACCGGCGCAACGCCTACTATTTCCAGATGATCCGCTCGCTCGGCGAGCACTACGGCTTCGACCCGGAAACCCCCTGGGAGGAACTGGACGAGGAGATCCGCAAGGTGATCCTGCACGGCAGCGGCCTGGAGGCGATCGAGTTCACCCACTTCAACGACCGCGGCCGCGTCGCCAAGAAGACGGTGCCGTTCGAGGGCGTGCTCAACAATATGCGCCGCCGTTATCGTGAAACCGATTCCAACGCGGTGCGCGAGGAGCTCTCGCGCTACATCTCGCATCAGCACTGCCCGGACTGCGGCGGCACCCGCCTGAACGAGGCTGCGCGCAATGTGTTCGTCAGCGAACAGCGCCTGCCTGACGTCACCGGCATGGCGGTCGAAAAAAGCCTGGGCTTCTTTCAGCAGCTCGATCTGCCGGGCAAGCGCGGTGAGATCGCCGCCAAGATCGTCAAGGAGATCCGCGAGCGCCTGCAGTTCCTGGTGAATGTCGGTTTGAATTATCTGACCCTCGACCGCAGCGCCGAGACCCTGTCCGGCGGTGAGGCCCAGCGCATCCGCCTGGCCAGCCAGATCGGTGCCGGCCTGGTCGGCGTGATGTACGTGCTCGACGAGCCCTCGATCGGCCTGCACCAGCGTGACAACGAGCGCCTGCTGGGCACCCTCAACTACCTGCGCGACCTGGGCAACACGGTGATCGTGGTCGAGCACGACGAGGACGCGATCCGCAGTGCCGACCACGTGGTCGACATAGGCCCGGGCGCCGGGGTGCATGGCGGCCGGGTGATCGCCCAGGGCACGCCGCAGGATATCGCCGACACCGAGGGCTCGATCACCGGCCTGTACCTCAGCGGCAAGGAGGCGATCGAGGTGCCCGCCGAGTTGACACCGTATGACAGCAAGCGCGTGCTCAAGCTCAAGGGCGCCAGCGGCAACAACCTGAAGAACGTCGACCTGGAGATCCCGGCCGGGCTGTTCACCTGCGTGACCGGGGTGTCCGGCTCGGGCAAGTCGACCCTGATCAACGACACCCTGTACCCGATCGCGGCCAACAAGCTGAACGGTGCCAACCAGGACGTGGCGCCGCACAAGTCGGTCAGCGGCCTCAAGCACTTCGACAAGGTGGTGGATATCGACCAGTCGCCGATCGGCCGTACCCCGCGCTCCAACCCGGCCACCTACACCGGGCTGTTTACCCCGATCCGCGAGCTGTTCGCCGGGGTGCCCGAGTCGCGCTCGCGCGGCTACTCGCCGGGTCGCTTCAGCTTCAACGTCAAGGGCGGGCGCTGCGAGGCTTGCCGCGGCGACGGCGTGATCAAGGTGGAGATGCACTTTCTGCCCGACGTGTACGTGCAGTGCGACGTGTGCAAGGGCCAGCGCTATAACCGCGAGACCCTGGAGATCCGCTACAAGGGCAAGAGCATCAACGAGGTGCTGGACATGACCGTGGAGCAGGCGCTGGAGTTCTTCGAGGCGGTGCCGGTGATCAAAAGAAAATTGCAGACACTGATGGACGTGGGCCTGAGTTACATCACCCTGGGCCAGAACGCGACTACCCTGTCCGGCGGCGAGGCGCAGCGGGTCAAGCTGTCACGCGAGTTGTCCAAGCGCGACACCGGCAACACCCTGTACATCCTCGACGAGCCGACCACCGGCCTGCACTTCCACGATGTGAAGCAACTGCTGGGCGTGCTGCACCGCCTGCGCGACCACGGCAACGCGGTGGTGGTGATCGAGCACAACCTGGACGTGATCAAGACCGCCGACTGGATCGTCGACCTCGGCCCCGAGGGCGGCGATGGCGGTGGCCAGATCATCGCCACCGGCACCCCCGCCGAAGTCGCCGAAATGGAACAGTCCCACACCGGGCGCTTCCTCAAGCCGATCGTCTCAGGCGGCTGACGAGCAACAGCCCGACAAGCAACAGCCAGGCGCTGCTCGGCAAGGCCACCAGGCCCGGGTTGAGGACCCCGGGCGTGGCCGCGACAGCGCTCCAGGCATCAGGATCCGTCATGCTGGTGCGCTGCAGCGAGGCGCCAAGCGGCGTATCGCCGCTCTCGTTCAGCGGCAGCGGCCGGGCCTGCATGCCGTCGGCAGGTCCACTCTGCCCCAGCAAAATGCCTTCGTAGGCGATGAATTCGACCACCTCGCCGGCAGCGTTCACCAGCACCACGCCGTCGGCCGGGCCGTTCTGAATGGAAAAGGTCGGAAAGAAGGCGATCGCCGTCAATTCACCGGCCGGCAACAGCCCGGAAAGGTCTAGCACATCGTAGGGGGAACCGGTGGCGCCGTTGTAGAAGTGCAGCGCCCAGCCGGCCAGGTCGGCATCTGCGCCGCTCAGCTCGACGAACTCGCCGCTGTCGGCACCGGCATTGTCATAATGGATTTCGCTGATGAAAGGCGGGATCGGCAGCGCCCAGGCGCTACCGGCGAGCAGCAGCAAAGCCGCGAACAAACTACGCATAACAACCTCCCTGTCGTTGCGCGTGATCGAAGTCGTCCGCTTACTCTAGCACAGTCACCCAATCGCCGACCTGTGCCGCCAGCTCTCCTTGCGCGCTGCCCTGGTTCACCGCGATCTCCACCAGCCCCAGGGAATTGGCGTACCAGAATGCCGTCCCGGGCGGCACCGCGCTGAAGACCCGCGCATGGGTCAACTCCTGATCACCCAACTGCAGGTGCGCCGACGGCGAGAGCTCCGCAGCGGCGATCCCGGTCATCAGGTTGCCGAACTGGTCGGCATAGATGATCGTGCGCGCATATCGGGCATGGTCGAAATTTTCGCAGGCTACCGGATCGAGCGGTGCCAATTCCACGTCTTCACCCATCGCCAGGCGAGCGCCCACCGGCGCAAACCAGTCGCGGCCATGGAAGCTAAGGGACATCTGCTGCGGCCGCCAGGCGATACGAGACAGCCCGGTGGCGCCGGCAAATAACGGTGCCAGCAGGCCGTTGTCCGGACCGACGAGGGCACGCTGGCCGTGCCGCAACACCAGGCCTTCACGTTCGCTGCCGACGCCCGGGTCGACCACCGCGACCACCACCGCATCGTCCGGCAGGTAAGGCAGCAGTGCGTTCAACAACAGTCCCGCGGCCTGCGGCCGGAAGGGCGGCGCGTCATGCTGCAGATCGACAACCTCGCCGCGATAGCCGGTACGCGCTATCGCCGCGCGCAGCAGTCCCACGTACGGACCTTGGTAGCCGTAGTCGGTGAACAGGTAGATAGGGCTGGGCTGCGTCATGGCAACAGTCTAAAACACCGAGGGGAACAAAACTCAGGCTCGCGGAAAAACAAAAGCCCCCGGACCATGCCGGGGGCTTTGACAATGAACCTGGAATAACAGTGAGCGCTTCAGGGCTTGCGAGAGCGCACGCTGGTTGCCAATGCGGCCAAGCCGGCCATCATCAGCCAGGCGATGCCGGGCACCGGGACGTCGCCCTGCTGGCCCGTGTCAGAGAGCGTGAACTCGAGGGCAGTGATGTAACCGTTGGTAGCCGCTCCCGCGTTGGTGGTTGTGAACGTGTAAACCGTCCCGGCACTCAGCTGCAGAGGCCCGCCGACAAACGAGTCCGCCACCGGCGTAGCAGATCCAAGGAAGCCCTCGGTAGTGAAGGCATTGCCCACCGAGGACACATCCACCCCGGTGACATCAAAAATCGGGTGCGTATTGAACTGCTGCGCGAAGCCATGAAATGCATCCAGCTGGATGTCGGTGTCGACGGTCAGCGTGAAGATGTCCGGGTTGCCGCCAGCACCGCCGAATTGCAGCGCCCAGGGACCGGCAGCATTGGTGGTTCCGTCTCCCCAGGTGCCGACGGTGCGAAACTGCTCAGCAGTTGCGAATGAGAAAGTCACGCCGCCGACAGTTTCGTCGAACGCCACGATCGGCCCGAGCGTTAGATTGGGGAACACCTCATAGGTGACATCGGTAAAAGTGTTGTCGGTCAGGTCAACCAGCGCCCCTTGTGCTGTGCTGGCCATCAACATCCCGGCGGCGGCAACCGAAATGAGCATTTTCATTGTTGTCTGCTCAAATAATCCCTGATCAATGAGTGATTCGCCGCAGGCCCGGGACTAGCGGAGCCCTTGCGTCGTCGACACCACCTTGGGAGGACGCAAATTCCCTGTCAAACCCATAACCGCCTGTATTTAAGTGCATTTTTCATCGAGCCCAAAAGCCCGATTCGCCATCCTGTAAGAATTACAGACACTGGTCGCTGATCGAACTTTTCAACGGACATAAAAAAACCGGGCAAAGCCCGGTTTTTTCGTGAAGAGCAAGAAGACTTATTCAGTCTCCATCACCTCTTCCATCTCTTCTTCTTCGGCCTCGACGATCGGACGGTCGACCAGCTCGACGAAGGCCATCGGCGCCTTGTCGCCCGGGCGATAGCCGCACTTGAGGATACGCAGATAGCCACCGTCACGCTCTTTGTAACGAGGGCCCAGTTCGGAGAACAGCTTGGCCACGGCGGCCTGGTCGCGCAGACGGGCGAAGGCGACACGGCGCTTGGCGACGCTGTCATCCTTGGCCATGGTGATCAGCGGCTCGGCGACGCGGCGCAGTTCCTTGGCCTTGGGCAAGGTGGTCTTGATCAGCTCGTGTTCAAACAGCGAGCTGGCCATGTTGCGGAACATCGCTTTGCGATGCGAGCTGTTACGGTTCAACTGCCGTCCGGATTTGCGGTGACGCATGGGTCGACTTCCTACAAAATAGTTAGATCAACACGGAACGCTATCTTCAGCGTGCCATCAATTCTTCAAGGTTCTCAGGCGGCCAGTTCTCCAGGCGCATGCCCAGGGAGAGGCCACGGGTGGCAAGCACGTCCTTGATTTCGGTCAGGGACTTCTTGCCCAGGTTCGGGGTCTTGAGCAATTCCACTTCGGTGCGCTGGATCAGGTCGCCGATGAGGAAGATGTTCTCGGCCTTCAGGCAGTTGGCCGAACGTACGGTCAGTTCCAGATCGTCCACCGGACGCAGCAGGATCGGATCGATGGTCGGCTCGTTGGACTCCTGCTCGGCTTCCGCGGTCGCGGTCTGGTCGAGATTGACGAACGCGCTCAGCTGGTCCTGCAGGATGGTCGCGGAGCGACGGATCGCATCCTCGGCATCGATGGTGCCGTCAGTCTCGATGTCGATGACCAGGCGGTCCAGGTCGGTGCGCTGCTCGACACGTGCGTTCTCCACCGAGTAGGCCACGCGGCGTACCGGGCTGAAGGTGGCGTCCAGCTGCAGGCGGCCGATCGGGCGATCTTCGCCGGCGGCGCCTTCGCGGTTGGCGGCGGACTCGTAGCCACGGCCACGCGCCACCTTGATGTTCATGTTCAGCTCACCCTTGTCGGTGAGGTGCGCGATCAGGTGCTCCGGGTTGGCCAGCTCGATACCGTGGCTCAGCTGGATGTCCGCTGCGGTCACGGTGGCCGGACCCTTGGCATTCAGGGTCAGTACCGCTTCGTCGCGGTCTTCCATGGTGAAGGCCACGTCCTTGAGGTTCAGCAGGATCTCGAGTACGTCCTCCTGTACACCTTCGATGGCACTGTACTCGTGCAGCACGCCCTCGATCTCCGCCTCGGTGACGGCGCAGCCGGGCATGGAAGACAGCAGGATGCGGCGCAGCGCATTACCCAGGGTATGCCCGAAACCGCGTTCCAGCGGCTCGAGAGATACCTTTGCATGACGCTCGTTGATCGACTCTACGTTGACGATACGAGGCTTCAGGAATTCGGTGACGGAATCCGCCATGGATAACCCTCTTCTATTCAGGACCCTGGATGAACTGATTACTTGGAGTACAGTTCGACGATCAGTTGTTCGTTGATCTCGGCCGGCAACTCAGCACGGTCGGGGTGACGCTTGAACACGCCCTTCATGGCACCGCTGTCGACTTCCATCCATTCCGGCGTGCCGTACTGCTCGGACAGAGACAGAGAGCTCTTGATACGCTCCTGCTTCTTGGACTTCTCACGCACGG
>Ga0272444_10003703_pt1 | contig 13677 bp, 11 predicted proteins | sample SSMForm13_FD_201033 | JGI IMG/M metagenome (GOLD analysis project Ga0272444, IMG submission 201033) | Marine sediment archaeal communities from Little Sippewissett salt marsh, Falmouth, MA, United States - SSM-Form-13 | ecosystem: Environmental > Aquatic > Marine > Wetlands > Sediment ...
CATTGGGGATGGTGATGGGTGATGGGTGATGGGTGATGGGTGATGGGTGATGGGTGATGGGTGATGGGTGATGGGTGATGGGTGATGGGTGATGGGTGATGGGTGATGGGTGATGGGTGATTATTTGCAAATGGGTATAAATTGTAAAGGTTATTTGCAAATCAATTGGTTAAATAAAAAAAGGAGACGGTGGGATAACCGTCTCCTTTTTTTGCATGTTGCTTTATTTAGAAAGACATGGCGGCCTCATTGACCATCGATTCCTTTAAGATCCCTTCCGCAGAACGTTGATTGTCGAAAACATAGGATCCGCTTTCCAGATCATTGCGAACTTCTGAGACCAGCGATTCGCGGACATCGGGGATAAACGCCACGGCTCGCTGGGCATCGGCGATCATCCGTCCCTGTTCACTTAAGGCAACCCGATCTTGCTGAGCACCAGCGGCGTTTGCGGTGGTAGTTTTCGCCGTTTCTATTTTATTACCCTGTAATTGCGCGGTCTTGTAGACACTCAGTTGGGATTGAAGATCAGTGCCGTTGATTTTCATGGTCGTATCTCCTTATCTAATGGATCTACGTATATTATTGGCTGCTTTGAATAAAACAATAGTTTTTTTGTCATAAATTGGATAGATCGCTGCTAACGATGCTCCCACAAAAGAAAAATCCCAAATGCTGAATCAAGTCCGATTAATCGTTTACTGACCGGGCATGGCGAAAAACCGCTAAAAAAAACTCGCTTTTTTTTGTCGGATGGGGTTAAAATTTGCGAAACGCCTTTTATGAATTCACCCAAAAACAAGGGGATTCATGATGACCCATATCCTGCACGATGCCCACGACAGAGATCCCCACGAAAAAGAATTTCTTCAAGCCGTAGCGGACGTGATGACCAGTGTTCAACCGGTATTGGATAAGACACCTGAATACCGTCATCATGGTATCGCCAGGCGTATGGTTGAACCTGAACGCATTATTACCTTTCGTGTTCCCTGGTTGGATGACGCCCAACAGGTAAGGGTGAATCGGGGCTTCCGGGTGGAGATGAACAGCGCCATCGGTCCATATAAAGGCGGCTTGCGGTTTCATCCATCGGTCAACCAGAGCATTTTAAAGTTTCTGGCTTTCGAGCATGTGTTGAAAAACGCCCTTACCACCATGCCCTTGGGAGGCGCGGCCGGTGGTGCGGATTTCGACCCCAAGGGTAAATCAGACGCTGAAGTGATGCGGTTTTGCCAGAGTTTCATGGCGGAGTTGTTTCGCCATATTGGTGCCGACACGGATGTCCCGGAAGGCGATATCGGCGTGGGATCACGCGAAATCGGCTATTTGTTTGGCATGTATCGAAAACTATGCAATCAGTTCAGTGGCGTTATTACCGGCAAAGGACTGGGGTGGGGCGGCAGCCTGATCCGGCCAGAAGCGGCCGGCTTTGGCTGTGTCTATTTCGCGGCTCAGATGCTGGCCGCCCGTAACGACACATTAGAGGGCAAAACCTGCCTGATCTCCGGATCGGGAAATGTAGCCCAGGCCACGGCCAGAAAACTAATCGAAATGGGCGCCAAGGTAATGACCTTTTCCGACTCATCCGGTCATATCTATGATGAACAAGGGATCGATTTAGACAAGCTCGAATTCGTAAAACGCCTGAAAAATATCAGGCGGGGTAGGATCAGCGAATATGTCGATCAATATCCCGACGCCACCTATACACCCACAACGCCTGAAATGGAAAGCAATCCCTTGTGGGAACACCGCGGCCAATTCGTGTTTCCCTGCGCCACCCAAAATGAAATCAACGCCCAGGACGCCTACCACCTGATCAACAATAACGTAAAGCTGGTATGCGAAGGCGCCAGCATGCCCTGTACGAGCCAGGCACGCACGATTATCATGGACAAAGGCATTCTCTATGGGCCTGGCAACGCCGCCAATGCCGGTGGCGTTGCGGTTTCCGGTCTGGAGCTGACCCAAAACAGTATTCGTTTGACCTGGTTGGGCGATGAGGTGGACAGCCGGCTAAAAATTATCATGAAGGGCATTCATGATACCTGCCTGGCGGCAGCCGACGCCAACGGCCATCCCGGGAACTATTTCATCGGAGCCAATATCGTTGGTTTTATCAAGGTCGCTGAGGCCATGTTGGACCAAGGGGTAATCTAAAAAGCACCACCAACTTTTCTTTCCCTCATTCCAAGGTATTCCGGATTATCTATTGAAGTAGACACGTTCAATGATTACTAGTTCACCACCCGTCCGGCACGCCCCATTTGTTTGATCCTGTGGGCCATCGGGCGGTCCACAATGATACCGTTGATGGCAACACGTGAAAAAAAAGAAAATGCAGAATACACCGGAAAGGAGATCTCAATGATCAGCGAAAAAATGTCTCAGGCATTAAATGAACAAGTCAATCGGGAAATGTACTCGGCGTATCTGTACATGTCCATGTCGGCCCACTGTAACCAGGTGGGGCTCAAGGGGTTCGCCAATTGGTTCATGGTTCAGTATCATGAGGAAATGCTGCATGCCATGAAAATCTACGAATATATTCAGCGCCAAGGCAACGAAGTCAAGCTGGCCGCCATCAAAGCACCACCAACAAGCTTTGAATCCCCACTGGACATGTTCAACCAGACGTTGGAACACGAACAGTTCATCACCCGCTCCATCAACGATCTGATGGAACTGGCCATTGCCGAAAAGGATCATGCGTCGCAGATTTTCCTCGAATGGTATGTGACCGAGCAGGTTGAAGAAGAGGAAAACGACAATGATATCATTGCCCAGCTCAAATGGATCAAGGACAATCCTCAAGGGTTGATGATGCTGGACAGGGAGTTGGCCGCGCGCATGACCACGGTGCCTACGGATTTCAGCAAAGGCGTCGAATCGGCCGCCACAGCCGCAGGGGCTTGAACTATTTATTAAACCGTTGTACTTATACCGCCTTTGGCGATTGTTCTTTCCATCCAGAGGCGGTATTTTTGTGCCATGAAATCAAAGCACCCCCCCATGTTGATACTTGCCGCAATCGTCGTCGCCGGGCTTACGATTGTTTGTTGCGGTATGTTGATCTGGATTCAATCCAGCCCCGGTATTACATGGCTGCAATCACGGATCAACGCGGCCATTCCTGGTTCTGTGGCCATTGACGGCTGTCGTTTATCAATCCTCCGGCCACGACTTGAACTTAATGGCGTTATCCTCTACGACCTATCGGGAACACCGGTAGCGGGCTTTGACAACCTTTTGGTAACGCTTCGCTGGTTGCCGCTACTGCAGCGAGAAATCCATTTAGAAGACGTTCGCCTAAAAACGCCTTGGGCGGACATGCTTTTGGATAAGACATCAGGGCTGAACCTGGTGAGCGCGGTTGTTGCGCCTGGAAAGGAGGAGCCCGACTCATCTCCCCCAACGGATCTTGAAGATTTGCCGGTTAATTTCGTTTGCCGGTCATTCCAACTCATCGGTGGACGGCTGTCCTTCAAGCTGCCGGATGATAATATGCAAGCCCATGCCGATGGGATCACCCTTTCCGCCAATGGAGATCTCAAGGCGAAACAGGCCGGTCTGGATCTTGATGTATCCCGTGCCCGCTACCAGGATAAGACAATCCAGCCACCAGGGGCCCAGATCACCTTGAAGGCCCGCCTGAACGGGGATAAGCTGCATCTGCCAACAGCCACCATCACGGCCGGCGAGATAACCGCAAAGCTTAACGGATACCTTGACGCACTCACCCGTAAACCGGTGGTGGATGCCAGTCTGAGCATTGCAAGCCCATTGGCTGAGCTGAAAGACGCGCTTAATATCGCCGGTGATTATCGCGGTATGGCCAACGCCGATCTTCGCCTTGAGGGCGCCATTGCCAATCCGCTGGCCCGGATCGGGCTGACGATCGATGACGGCTGGTTTGCCGGGCAGCCGCTGGATCAATTTCGCCTGTCCGTCGGTCTTGAAGATCGCCTGGTTACGATCAACGACAGCGCCCTGAGGCTGGCCGACGGCACGATCAACCTTGACGGAACGGCGGATTTGCGCACGGCCTTTCCGTCAGGCTTTCTCGAGCCACCGGCCGACATGGATGCCGTCACGTATACGCTCAACCTGGTTCCGGACATTCCCCAGTTATCCCCCTGGTTGAAATCATGGATGTCAATGACCGGAAAACTCAACGGCGGCATTCACTTGAAAGGCACAGGCATCAGCCCGTCAGCCATGTCGGCCCGGCTGACCCTGGATGCAAAAGGACGCCATCTGCTGGCCCCGGGCATGGACCGGCCGGTGGATACGGATCTGAAGGTATCGGCAACAATGGACCAGGGCAAAATTTTCATCGATCAACTGAATGCCGACACCGATGGTCTCAAATTGTCCGGTACGGGTCGCATGGATGTGAACGAGCGCACACTGGCCGGGGATCTTGCGTTGAACGCCCCGGATCTTTCCCATGCCCTGGCCGTGGTGGGTGTCCCATGGGCGAGCGGTGCCTGCACGGCAAGAATTCAGGCAGACGGCAGCCTCGATCAGCCGCAATTGTCTTTGAGCCTGTCAACCCGCAACTTGGGTGTTGAAACCTACCGCCTGGGCAATCTTCTCATCGATCTGAATATGGATCAGGACGGTATTATCGACCTATCCACACTGACGCTGGAAAACAGAAAATCCCGCATTCAAGGCAGCGGCCGGCTGCGCTTACGGGACAATCAAATCGATCCGGATTACGACAACGCCGCCGCCGTTGACATCACCTCCTTTTCGGTCGCTGATTTCATGGATTCGCCACCTGTTCATGGCACACTGGATGGGCGGCTGACGGTAAGCGGTCCTTTGAAGGCACTGCAAGGCGCACTGACCCTTAAAGCAAAATCACTGACCAGTAAGGCCGCCACCATCGGCCACGTGGATGCCCGCCTGCGTTGGGACAACGGCACTGTTACCATGGATCAGCTGGATCTGACCAATCATGCCTCCGTCCTCACCGCCCGCGGCCAGCTCCAATTGTTGATCCCTGGATCCATGACACCCGTGCAGGATCCGTCGTTTTCCTTCGATGCCAGCGCCGACCATTTAAATCCAGGGGATTTTATTGATCAGGCCAACGGTGATTTCACCCTGCAGGCGGCCCTGACCGGCCAGATCAATGATCCCCAAGGAACCATTGCCATCAATGGTGAAGATATTGATATTGCCGGTCAGCCGGTGTCATTGTTTACCTTGGACAGTCGGTTGTACCAGCGCAAATTATGGATCGACCGGCTGGTGGCAGGGGTTGCACCCAAAGAGAAAATCACCACCAGCGGTTGGGTGGGACTGGATCGGACCATGGCGATCCAACTCAAGTCAGATGGAATCTCCCTTTCCAATATTCAGCATTTGAAGGACCGCGTGCCAGGCAACGGCAAGCTGCAAGTGGTCACTACGGCCGAGGGGAATATACAAAACCCCGACATTGAAGGCCATCTGACCCTATCTGAGGTGACCATCAATGACGAAGCCTTGGACGACATGCACCTTTCCTATAGCCTGCATGACATGCAAGCCAAGGCCAAGGGCGACCTCAATGCCATCTTGGATGCAACCTGCGATTTGCGGCAGGGTGATTTCCATATCGATCTGGATTTTGACAATACCGAAACGGCAACGTATTTCAAAGCGGCCGGCATACCTGATATCCATGGCAAACTGTCCGGTCAGGTAAAGGCCTCCGGCAACATCCAGGATGCACGCAATGCCAAGGCAACGGTGGACGTCGACTCGCTGCATCTGCTCTCGCGAAACATTTCCCTGGTAAAAACAAATCAGATTCACATGCACTTCGATGGCGGGAAACTATCCATCCCCGAATTTGAAATGGCTATTTTAAGCACAGGAAAACTGAATATACAGGGAGATGCCCAGCTTGACGGCCAGCTAAATATGGCCGTCAACGGGCGTCTGCCCCTGGCCGCTGCCGGTGCCTTCAATCCGGAGCTAAGTGATGCCGCCGGCATCGTGGCCCTGGATGGGCGTTTTTCCGGCAGCACGGATTTTCCGCTGTTCGATGCCCGTGTCGATCTGGAAAGCATTGCCATGGTGGTGCCTGGCATCACTCAAAAACTTCATGATCTCAATGGCCAGATTATGCTGACCGACAGTACCATCCGAGTCAAAGATGTGAAGGGATTTTTGGACACCGGATCTTTCACCCTGGATGGAACGGTCAATCATCAACATTTCGTCCCCAAGGACGTCAACCTGGCAATGGGCGCCAAAGCGCTTCCGTTAGAGATTCCCGACACCCTTTCGCTGCTGCTCAACACCGACATCGGTATTACGGGACGTGACGGAATTGCCGAAGCCAAAGGAGAACTTGTTGTCCTTGAGGGCCTTTATTACAAAGATGTCAAAATCAACCTGTTGAAACTGGCTACGGCGGCCACTGAACGTCAGCGCCAGGTCACCCCCACCACCGAACCGCTGACAATCCCGTACTTCGATACGGTCAACCTGGACATCGCCATCCGCCACCGTCAGGCCTTTGAAGTGGAAAACAACCTGGCTGAGCTTGAAATCAGCCCGGATTTGCAAGTTGGCGGCACGCTGGCTCGGCCCATCGTCAGTGGCCGGGCCCAGGTCAAAGAAGGTACTGTCACCTTCCAGAAAAAAACGTTTGAGGTCACCAAAGGCGTCATTGATTTTGTCAATCCATACAAAACCGAAGCCGAGATCGATATTGTCAGCGAGACCCAGATCCGAAGCTGGACAATCACCCTGACCATCAAAGGCAAGCCGGACAACCTGGATCTCAAGCTCTCATCGAATCCGTCCGAGACCGATTCGGACATTCTGTCACTGGTCCTCTTTGGAAAAACCGGCCGTGAACTGACTGCCGGGGAAGGTGGATCAAAACTCAGCACCGGTCAGATCATGGCGGAATTGATCGCCGACACATTTGGCGATGATATTAAAAAAAGCACCGGAATCGATATCTTGCAGGTGGAGGAAAACGGCAACAGCGATGACGATGAGGAAGCCAGTAGCGTGACGGTTACCGTGGGCAAGCATTTATCTGATCGCATGACCGTTAAATATGCCGTGGAATCCAAAGATGGTGAAATCATCCAACGGGCCATATCGGAATACAAATTGCTTGACAATATTTTGGTCAGCGGATTTCAGGACAGCAAAGGCATTTACGGCTCGGAGTTTGTATTCCGCATTGAATTCAGGTAAGACCACGCATGCATCAGGCTGAAAAGGTAAATCGGATCGTTTTTTGGGTGATCACCCTGGCAATTCTCCTGGCTCCCGCCATTGGTCTGTCGGCAGCCCAAAAGGTGGCGCCGGCAACCAATGCCGCCATGCCGGACAGCACCGATCAAAAAATCAGTGATATTCAGGTAAAGATTAACGCGCCGTCCAACCGCCAAGCGTTTTATGAGGATCTGGCCCGTCGCTTGATTGTTCTGCAGCCCGGAGATACCATCACTCCAGACGCCATCGACGCATCCCTTGATGCCATCCGGCTCAGCCATCGGTTTTCTGCCATCCATGTGGATTCACAGACCACATCCCAGGGCGAACGGCTGGTGTACACCTTAACGCCCTATAAATACATCAAGGATATCCGAATTCAGGGCAACTACCCCCTTTTCGAATCCGATATTCTTAACCAGATGACCCTTTATCCGGGCGATCCATACACGGAGAAAGATCTTTCCGAACAAACCAAAGCCATCGTCAAACGCTATAAAAGAGAAGGCTATATCGCCCCTTATGTATCGATTCAGACCCAGCCCCGGGAAAAGGACGAAAACACGGTTCTTGTTGTCGACATCCAAAAAGGGGCCCACTATCGATTGGGCACCCTGACCTTCGATGGCCGCCAAGGCATTTCAGCGACCATGCTCAAACTACACATGCGTATTTGGCGCGCCTCGCTGTTGCCCGGCGGTCGATTCAGCAAGTACCGCTTGGACAAAGACACAGATAACCTATTGAAATATTACCGTGAAAAAGGATTTTTCGATGCCGAGTTAACCGCCCAGAAATCGCTTGCCAACGACGGCCGGCATGTGGATGTAATTGTAAAAATAAAAGAAGGTCCCCGTTACACGGTGAGTTTTCTTGGTAACGAGCGTTTCTGGGACCTGACCCTAAAAAAGGATTTGGTCCTTTATTCAAACGGCAACCGCAGACAATTAGGGATCAGAAAGAGTGTAAAAAACATCAAACAACGCTATCGTGAAGCCGGATTTCTCGAGCCCCATATCAAGGTGGAGAAAAACCAGGTAACCGATACACAGTTGGAAACTTACGAATTACAGTTTGTCATCCAGGAGGGGCCGGAAACAAAGGTCGAAACCGTTGACATCGCCGGCAACCAGCGCATTGAAGAAGAAGAAATTAAAAAACAATTACTGACCCGCCCCCCCAACCTGTTTCACGATGGCGCCTATGTGCCCGAAACCCTGGAAGAAGATGTTTATGCGGTGACCACCTTGTATATGCAGCAAGGCTTCCAGGAGCGAGATGTGAATTCAACGGTCAATCTTAGCCAGGATAAAACCCAGGCCAACGTGACCCTGAACATTGAGGAGGGACCTCAGACCCTGGTCGGTTCCATCGTCATCACGGGTCTTACCGCGGATTCGTCGGCAAAGATCAAACCCGCTCTGGCCCACCAAACCGGTCAGCCATTTCGTCAGTCCGCTCTGGATGCAGACAAGGAAACCATTGCCAGCCTGGTCTCTGAAGACGGATATCCCCATGTGGCGGTAGAAGCCAGTACCGCCTTCAACACCAGCCGCACCCAGGCCGACATCGAATATCGCGTCGATCCGGGGCCGCAGGTCAAGCTGGGAGACATATTCATATCCGGCAACCTGCGAACGGCCGAGCATGTGATCCGCCGCGAGCTGGAGGTCCAGCCCGGCACGCCACTTTCACTGCGCTCCCTTCACGACGGCCAGCGTAACCTCAGGGATCTGGCCATTTTTCATGATGTCAGCTATCGTACGATTGGACTGAAGGAGAAGGCCGAGACAGTCTACCAGTTTGTGGATATCGAGGAAGCCAAACCTTACTATACCCAGCTGGGCCTTGGTTATGAATCGGACAGCGGTTTTTATGGCCGCACTAAAATTGGCGATCATAACCTCTTTGGCCTCAACAAGGATCTTTGGGCCGGTGGTGAAATCAGCGAAACCGGATTTCGCCTGGAAACCCGCTTGACCGAACCGCGGTTTCTGGGGACCCACATCACGGCCAGCATCGGCGCCTTTCACGAGGAACTGACCGAGTTTAACCAGTCGTTCGGAACCCGCACCACCGGCGGCACGCTTTCATTTGGCAAAGAATGGGGTGAGCATTGGACCACGGCGCTGAGTTTCCGTCTGGAAAAACGGGATCAGTTCAGTGTTGAAGGCCAGTCTACGAACGAAACCGAAGAAGACACCCGAACGATTGTTGTGACCACGCCATACATCCGCTATGACAGCCGTGATTCGTTCGTACGGCCCAAGCGCGGATTTTTATCATCTTTGAGCGTAGACATTTCCAAGGGGATCCAACAGCAGCTGGACAATTTCGTACGCTACCAGCTTGATACCCGTTACTACCTGACGCCTGTTGAACGCATTACTTTTGCCGGCTTGGCACGCTTCGGCCAGGTCGTTTCCTATGCGGGAACCAATGAGGTCCCCGACGACCAGCTTTTTTATTTGGGCGGTATTCAGGACGTACGCGGGTACAAGGAAAATCTGCTGTGCTTCGATGCCAATGGGGAGCCCGTCGGTAGCAAACGGGCCTTGGTTGGCAGCCTAGAAGCACGTATCGATCTGGGAATGAATTTCGAACTGACGACCTTTTTTGACATCGGCAGCGTTCAGAACACATCCGAAGAAGACAGCTCAAACCGGTTCCGATCCTCCGTCGGCATTGGTTTGCGCTACATCACCCCCATTGGTCCCATGGGTCTGCTTTACGGCCACAAACTGGATCGGGAAGAAGGAGAATCGGCCGGCCGGTTCCACCTTTCTATCGGATACAGTTTCTAATCAATTTAAAACATTCAGTTATTCGGCATTTACACCGCATTTGGATCCCATGGCCCAAAAAAGGACTTTAGATTGCTGACATCGTCGCCGATATAGACATCACTGAGGGGCGTTGTCCCCCACAGTACTGAACAGTTCCATCTGCCCTGCTCTGAATCTCCTACTGGGGCATGACCTCTCCCCTGGGTCATGCCCATTTTGTTTTTAGGACATTTCTGAAATGACCAGAGTCTTTCGTTCTCTCATTTAACTGATTACGGATTACCATGACAACCCATCCGTATCCATGGCAAACTGCTTCATGTAGGTATCCAGATCTAATTTCGCCGCCGGTGTCAACGCAGGACAATCGCCACTATCGTTGACGCCGTCTGCCACACGGGTGGCAAATACCATGCAGGTGGGCTGCCCGCACTCACGACAATTCGTTTTTGGCAGGCATTTTAATATCTGGAGCACCTGAGGCCTGGGCATGCCTTCGTATTTGGGCCTGATGGAATCGCGGCTTTCCCATACCCGATTGATCTCGCTCTTTAACCAATCAACAATCTTTCGTGCCTCATCCTCGTTTTTGTTCGCGTTCACGGCAATTTTACGACCACGCACGGTCAGCAGCTTGCCATGCAGCTTGAACGTCACCGAGGGTGGCTCCTTGATATATTCAAATCCACCCAGTTCTGCATTCAAATACGGCAAGGCTTCGGAGACATCCTGATCCAGGTGGGCAAAGCACTGAACGCTCATGGCACCAGGCATGCATTTGTTGTTAAAAATTTCCATTCGATAGGATTGGAGCAACATGGCGTTCCCTCCTGCTCATTGTTCAGTTGACCCGTTTTGTTGTCAAAACGCGTTGACCTCAGATTCGATTGGAAAACGAACCGGCGATAAGGTAGAGGCCGAGTCCCGCGATAATCACGCCAGAGCTACGCCGGAACCACATTCCGGCTCCCTGCCATGCACTGTTTTCAGTCAGTTTGCGTGCCAGGGCGGTGCAACCGCCGGCCACAGCGATGGGCAGGCAGTGGCCAGCCGCAAACAAAATCATCTTTCATCAGGCACCCCAAGCTTCCTTAACGTCTCCACAAGACTCTGTTTGTCCAGAAACCCCACATGCCGCCCCACTTCCTTGCCGGCCTTATCGTAAAAGATCTGGGTCGGAATACCACGGATCCCAAACCGCTGGTCCTGGTCCCGGTGTTCCCACACATCGATGAAAATAATCGATGCCCGTCCGGCATACGCTTTTTGCAGTTCGGCAATGATGGGCGCCATCATCTTGCAGGGAACGCACTTGTGCGCCCCCAGATCCACCATGGTCACCAGGCCTATTGAAGGTACAGCAGGGATACTCTCGTTCGGGGAACGATCGGCGGCCCCCGCGGACACCACCGTCCAAATGACAAACAGAATCGTAATGACTGAAGACCATTTCAGTTTCATGTGATGTCGGCCTTTGCGCATTTTTATTTCTGACAGTCACAACTGATATTGCCAGCGATGATTTCCTTCCATTCTCCGAGGACATCGTGTGTCCAGCAGTCGTCAGCGCCCGCGGCTTCACGCATGGTAAGGGCCAGGATATAGGCCAGCTCTTTGACCGTTGCACCAGCTTCCAGCGCCCCCTTGAAGTGTTTCAGAACACAAGGTTTGGAGCGCCCCTTGATGGAAAGCGCAAAGCAGATGAACTGATAGGTTTTTTCGTCAATGCTCCGTTTCTGGGCATAAAGGGCATCCATTTCATCGAGCATTTCGGCAAATTCCGGGAAAAATTCGGCTAACATCCTCATGGTGGTGTCTCCTTTTCGGTTATCGATCCTTTTTCAGTCCTGCGTCCTTCAAATCTTCATATCTTCAGGTTTTATGTCGACGGATGCGCCTGCCCCGCCGACTTTTTCATCATCATCTGCCTGCTTTGGCGGCTATTGGATCCACCCGAGGACATCAGCCTTCTTGGGAATTTTACCCACGCATTTGACATCGCCATCCACGACCACGGCCGGTGTGCCGAATACGCCGTATCCGGCGATTTCCATAACATCGGTCACCTTTTCCACACTGGCCGCGACACCGCTTTCGGCAACGGCTTCCTTGATGATTTTTTCCGTCTTCTCACATTTAGCACATCCGGGTCCCAATACTTTGATATCCATTTCTTTCTCCTTGTTTTCTATCTCGTTACCAAACCACCAAAAATAAGACCGCTGATAGTGGCCATGACAACCACCAAAGCCACAAAGGCCACGGTCTTCTTGGTTCCCAACACGCTACGGATGACCAGCATGTTGGGCAGGCTGAGCGCCGGGCCGGCCAGCAGAAGGGCCAGGGCCGGGCCCTTGCCCATGCCCGCGCCGATAAGCCCTTGCAATATGGGTACTTCCGTAAGCGTGGCAAAATACATAAACGCACCCACCACCGAGGCAAACAGATTGGCCCACAGGCTGTTGCCCCCCACCAGAGAACTGATCCAACCGGAAGGAATAAGGCCTTCGGAACCGGGACGCCCCAGCAAAAGGCCTGCCACCAGCACACCGGCCAAAAGCAGGGGCATGATCTGCTTGGCAAAGTCCCAGGATGCCGTGAACCAGGATTCGGTTTCACCGCGGGTGGTCGTCAACAGGGTCGTAAAAGCGATCAGTCCCACGGAAAAGGCGATCAGCGGATATTGCGGGACCACCAAAGCCGGCACCAGTACCGCGACACCGGCCAAAACCAGTTTGTAAAGCTTCACGTGCATCCAGCGGACCATCAAAACGCCCAACAAGAGCGCAAAACCGCCGGCCAACAGCCACTTGACGGCAAACACGGCCGACCAGAAACCACCCGCCTGCGCTGGTTTTCCCCAGGTGGCGGATACCAGCAACCCCACCATGGCGACAAACAAAAGGGTGGTCTGCCACAAGGGGCGTTCCACCTCGGGCGTGGGCATGTACATGGCCGACGCGGCTTTGGCCTCCTCCTCCCGCCTGAACATCAGGTGCATGAACAACCCGATGACCACGCTGAAGACAACCGCACCCACAGCCCGCGCCGCACCGATATCCGGCCCCAGAATACGGGCGGTAAGGATGATGGCCAGGACATTGATGGCCGGCCCTGAGTAAAGAAAGGCGATGGCCGGCCCCAGGCCCGCCCCGCGTTTCCAGATGCCGGCAAATAGCGGCAAAACCGTACATGAACAGACCGCCAGCACGGATCCGGAGACGCTGGCCACCCCGTAAGAGAGTACCTTGCTTGCCCCGGCACCCAGATATTTCATCACCGATCCCTGGGAGACAAAAACGCCCACCCCGCCGGCGATAAAAAAAGCCGGCACCAGACATAACAGCACATGCTCCTGGGCATACCACTTGGCCAGGGCCAGGGACTCGATCACCGCCCCGGTAAAACGGCCACTGTCCACCGGCAGAAAAAAGAACAGCAGAAAACCACCCACGATCCAGGCCAGGGGTTTCCACATGTCCCGCCAGTCGATGAGGCTGGGCTCCTCAGATTCGATGGTGTCATTAACCGTTTGACCGGATGGGGTCATAGAAATCGTTTCACTCATATTCATTTACTCCCCATTTTATGTTTCCCATTATGCATGGATGGGACATAAATTTCATATATCGTGATTTACTCATATATAAAG
>Ga0272444_10003704_pt1 | contig 13673 bp, 2 predicted proteins | sample SSMForm13_FD_201033 | JGI IMG/M metagenome (GOLD analysis project Ga0272444, IMG submission 201033) | Marine sediment archaeal communities from Little Sippewissett salt marsh, Falmouth, MA, United States - SSM-Form-13 | ecosystem: Environmental > Aquatic > Marine > Wetlands > Sediment ...
ACAACAATTTTGTGAGTAATAACAACCATGTGTATGATTCCTCAACAAATACTTGGAATCTCTCATATCCATATGGAGGTAATTATTTTGATGATTGGAACTCACCTGATAATAATGGAGATGGCTTCGTGGACAACCCATACCTAATTCCAGGGGGTTCCAATCAGGATAATTTGCCTTTCACTGAGCGGAACGGGTGGGAACTTTCAAACCCAGTTCATAATTCGGACTCGAATTTGTCCTTCATTACCATTCAAGCTGCGATAGATGATCCGAACACAATTAATGGCCACACTATCTACGTGGACCATGGGACTTTTTATGGAAATATCGTTATCAACAAACAGCTCACTATTATCGGATCTGGTTTGAATTCAACAGTTCTGGATGGTAATGGAACTGGAGATGTCGTAACAATTACTGCGGATTGGACGAATTTCACAGGTTTTATAGTGACCAACAGCGGTAACGGTGTCAATGATGCAGGTATTAAGCTCTCGAATGTACAGCACTGCAATGTCAGCGGGAACCTCGTCCATACCACTTATTATGATGGGGTTGGACTGTATAATTCCTTAAACAACATTCTCTTCGACAACACAATCAGAGATGTGACTGGTAACAATGGGATTACATTGGAAGCCAGTAGCGGGAACACAATTCAAAAAAATGACATATACAACATACCATCAGATGGAATATTACTTCGGGGACCGAGTAGTGGCTTAAATATGATAAGCAAGTGCCACATATATCAATGTACCAATGCTATCGACCTTGAAGGACCAGACAACAACGTGATAACCAAGAATACTTTGGAGCTCAACCAAAGAGGTTTGAACCTGAGGTCATCTGCTGGCGACAATGCAAACAACAACATTATCACCACTAACACCATCTCCCATAACACTGCGTGGGGAGCACTTCTACAAAACAATCCCACTGGCAACTTGGTTTATCACAACAACTATATTGACAACATTGGGCATGCCCAGGACCAAGGTACAAATACATGGGACAACGGTTATCCAAGCGGAGGTAATTATTGGGACACATGGACTACACCAGACAGCAATGGTGATGGCATAGTTGATGACCCATATTCAATAACTGGTAACGGAAATCAGGATAACTATCCATTAACTGAAGAAGATGGGTGGAAAGGCGATACACCGATTCTCCTTGTCGATGATGATGGTGGTCTTGAGTTTGGTGGAGGGGAGGGATGGAATGTTTACATCCTTGAAGCCTTGTCTGAGTGTGGTTTTCCTTTCGACCAATGGGATTGCAATCAAAGCGGAACCGACGTATACCCAGATCAAGAGACATTGAACAGTTACCCATGTGTAGTATGGTATTATCCATATCCTGCTGCTGGAGGCGGGTCCGAGTGGGACCTGACACAATATGAACTTCTCACTGGTTATTTGAACTCTGGTGGGAATTTATGGCTGCAGGGCCAGTTATATAGTTATGATCATCCAGAATATGGACCTGGAGGTGGGAGTGAGCATCCATTATGGGCCATGCTGGGAATATCATCACTTGATTCGACCTTGATTGGACCTGATACGTCTCCTCATACCTATGAAGGGTTAATTGGTAATCCTGTTACTGGTTCTCCTGATACCTTTTTAGCTCCAGTTGATGGGGACGCGGGTGCAGTTTATCTCAATGACATCACTGGGACAACTGGTCCAGAAGCGGAAATTGCTTTGGAGATTGTAGGCGGAACCTTGAATGGTTATCATGTTTCAATTTCTATGGAAACCACATACCGCAGCTACACTGATTTTGTATGGGTAAGGGCATGGGATTTTTTTGACATTTCCGGCCAGCCATATCCCAATGGGAATTACTCTCAAGAATATGGTAACAGGGTGATCAATTGGCTTCTAGAAAGCGGGCTTCAAGATACATTGGACCACATCCTTATCAGAGATGCTCCCAATGGAGCTGGTTCGGAGGTTGCGAATATTTATCTTTCTGCAGATGATTCGATCCAGTTATGGGCTGCAGGGTATGATGTAAACGGTACCTTCCTTCAGGACGTCCCTTGCGATTGGGTAACATCAGGTACTTTGGATTTCCACACAAGTTACTATTCTGAGAGCTTCACCTTTGATCCTGTGACCGCACCAGCTGCAGGACAAATATTTGCCACAGAGACCTTATTCAATACTGTCATTGGTGAAACTGGTACCATATCTGTTGATTTAGGTGCTTTGGACCAAATCATTATCGAAAATGCATCTGGTGGCAATCAACCTTGGCAGGGAGATTATTCTATGCCAGACTGGCAAATGTTAGATTTGTATGCTGCTGCATATGATAGTGATGGTAACTACATAGGGCCAGCGGTATGTAATTGGTATACCACCGGTACCCTTACCTCACATACTGAGAATGGTGTTACATCTTTCACATTATCGAGCAATGTTGGACAGGGTACGGTTGTTGTTGATAATACAACTCTTGGGGTAAGTGTCAATGAAACTGGCCTTATAGACGTGTATTGGGTGCCAATCCCAGACCATATTAAAATCAGGGACGCACCAGGAGGTGGTGGGAACGAGGTTGCCTCCTTGACCCTGTCAACAGCAAATGATACCATTCAATTGTGGGCAGCATTGTACGAGCTGGGAGGAATGTACCTTGAAGATACCCCTTGCGACTGGAGCGTTACAGGGACACTAGACCAATTGAACATACCATATACAAATACTGAAACTGTTGTTTTCGATCCATCTACTGCTCCAACAAGCGGTAAAATAACCGCAGTTTGTTATGTACCTGTCGCAACCGATCCTTACGATGAAACCGGGGTCATTACAGTTCTTTCCGGTCCTCTTCATCATATCGAGATCGAGGACGCAGATGACGGTACAGGCAACTTGATCCTGAACCAAAAGGTCCCTCCGGGAAAAACAATCACGGGATGGGCAATAGGCTATGATGTCGATAACAACTATATCTCTCCAATTAACTGCACTTGGTCGGTATCTGGTTCTGGAGGAGGATCTGGAGGTAGCCTGGGGACATCATCTTCGACATATACAAGTCATTTTCCTTCTGGTACAAATATCTGGACAGCAGATGATCTTGCTGGGCATACATATTCAGTTACCTTTACTGTTCCTGAACCGACCGCGGATGTCTTGAGGATAACCGATGCATTAGGGTCTGGAGCGAACCTGATAGAAGATCCAACCTATAGGAATGGAGAGATCGTTACTGTCTTCGCAGCTTACTATAACACAACTGAAGGAATGCATTTCGTTAGCAATCCAGAAGTGGATTGGAGCAGTGGTGATGAATCTCTATTCACCGTAGCTCCAGACTTCGGTCAATCAACTGATATACAAATGGACCTAATCAATACTGGAAATGCGAACATCATTTGCGGAAACGATTCCGAAATTGCTTCTTCTATCTCATCTCAACCATGGACACAGTCTACCACATCAGTTACGAGCCCGTCCTCACCATACACGATATATGGTGATGTCATTGGGGACTCTGGTGACACTATAGTGTATGCGGGCCTAAATGGAGGTTCAATCTATTGTTCAACCTTAACTAACACGGATGGCTCATTTAGCATGGACATTGGAGCATTGAACCCGGTTGGAGGTATCATAGATATTAAACTACAAGGAGCTGCTTTTGGATGTTATGAAACATCAATTCCATGGTCTGGATCAAGTCCCCAATATCTGGGCTCCTTTGGACTCTCCCCGCAGACCATTCCCACCACTGGAGATGTCATGAGGCCGCAAAATTGGGTCATATCGAACATCAATCCAATTGGATTCACAATATCATGGATAACAAAGAACATTACCCTGGGTTCCATTCAATGGGATGATATCGGGATCGCACCACTACAAAACATCCATATGGACGATAGAGGGGGCGTGTTGGACGATATCCACTATGTGACCATCACAGGGCTTCATCCATTAACTGGATATTATTGGAATTTCATCTCTAATGGGATTACCTATGGACTACTCGATGATTTCGACTATCAAACATTGATAACAGTGGAAGCTTGGACAGTAGATCAAATACAAATAGAAACTGCAGCAATGCATGCTGGTGGTCCAATGTTGAACCAGAGCATTGCCCCTCCTCAATCAGTGAGTGGATACTGTGCTGCATATAACTACAGTGCACCTGGAGATGGATATCTGTATGATGTTGCAGCGGCCTGGGACGTTGGAGGATCTGCTGGTGGTAGCACTAGTGATGGATTAGGGTTTGACGAGGTATTTACATCTCACTTCCCCTCCGGAATCAACTATTGGTATGCAAATTACAGTGGATTTTCTGATGTGGTTACCTTCACAACTACAGAACCAAGCCCAGATATACTAAGAATAATGAATGGATTAGGCAGCGTTGCAAACTTCATTGAGAATCCAACCTACTCTCACGATCAGGTGGTGACTGTTTATGCAGCTTATTTCAATACCTCGGACGGAATGACTTTCGTCAGCAACCCGAGCGTCAACTGGACCAGCGATGATCCTTCCATTTTCACAGTCAGTCCATCCTTTGGCCAATTCACCGACATAACCACAGATGCAATCAACAACGGAGCTGCAAATATTACTTGCTCGGATGGTGTTGAAATAGCTTCATTGTCCTGTTCAAATCCTTGGAGACAGAGTACATTATCTATGGGTGCCCCCAATATTCCATACACGATCTATGGTGATTGTGGAGATTCTACTTCCATTGTCTATGTGGCAATAAATGGCGGTGATACACTGTTATCCACACTCACAGATCCCACAGGCACATTCATCCTTGATATCGGTTCCTTGTCCCCATCCATAGGAGATAATATTAACCTATTCGTGCAAGGTGCGAACTATGGGTACCTTGAAGCAACAATTGGGTGTACTGGATCAAGCCCACAATTTATTGGTGACTTTGTTTTAAATCCACAAGTTATACCAAGTACTGGAGATCCAGCAAGACCTTTGAATTGGACCATTTCCAACTTGGGCTCCACAGGGCTTACTGTTTCCTGGATTACAGAAACAGAGGTATCTGGTGGTCTATCTTGTTTCAATGATACAACTGATGATCGCGGTCCTGTAACTGATGACATCCATTATGTGACCTTGGAAGGGCTCAACCCTTCAACTGTATATGAATGGCTGTTGATCTCTGATGGTGGTTATTATGGACATCATATTGGTATCGAATATCAGACTTTGGTCACGGTTGAAGCGTGGACAGTAGACTACATCCAGATCGTCGACAGCTCTGGAACAGGAATTATCGAAATTCCAGACCAAAGTGTGGACCCACAACAGGAGATCACAGGATATGCAGCAGCCTTCAATAACACAGGTGGTTATCTCTTTGACGTCCCAGTAACTTGGACGGTTGTTGGAGCTGCTGGGGGGGTGATCAGTGACGGCGGAGGCAGCGATGAGACCTTCACAGCCCACTTCCCACAAGGTACCAATACCTTGACCGCGGACTACGGTGGTGGAATCGTAGATACCGTTACCTTCACACTATCCCCACAAGTGGACACTGTTATCATCGAAACTTCTCCAGGTGGGAGCAAACCATGGCAGGGTGATGTGGCAATAACCACCGATGACTCTCTGACCGTGTATGCTGCTGGTTACGACACCAGGGATGCAAGTCCATATTACTGTGGTCCAGTATCCGGTAACTGGGCGACAACAGGTACTCTGGACTCGCAGGTTACGATGGGCTGGAGCTTCTTTACCTTCAACCCTGTTACCGCACCTACTTTCGGAACTATCACTTTCGATGACGGAGCTGCCCACACAAACTCAACTGGAACAATTACCGTAAATACAGGTGCTCTAGACTATGTTATTATCGTGGATGCAGCTGGTGGTACAGGCATTGAGGTTGGAAGCCACACCATGACCACCGATGATACGTTTACAGTGTATGCGGCTGGCTATGACGCTGATGCCAATTACATAGGTGATGTTAACGGTGATTGGACAACAACTGGCACCTTGGATCTGCAAACCGCTATTAGCGTCAGCTACTTCACATTCGACCCAAGCACTGCTGGCACATCAGGTACAATAGGTTTTGATGATGGGGCAACACATACAGACACTACAGGTACGATAACGGTGAACCCTGGTGCTCTGGAACACGTCATCATTGAAATCGCTGGAGGAGGTGGTCAAGCTTGGCAAGGATATCATGCGATGACAAGCGATGATACGCTTACACTGTACGCTGCTGGATACGATGCGGATGACAATTATATCGGACCAGTAACTGGAAATTGGGCAACAACTGGTACTCTGGATTCACAGGTGGTCATGGGCTGGAGTTTCTTTACCTTCAACCCTGTTACCGCACCTACTTTCGGAACTATCACTTTCGATGATGGAACAGCCCACACAAACTCAACTGGAACAATTACCGTGAATACAGGTGCTCTAGACTATGTTATTATTGTGGATGCAGCTGGTGGTACGGGCATTGAGGTTGGAAGCCACACCATGACAACCGATGATACGTTTACAGTGTATGCGGCTGGCTATGACGCGGATGCCAATTACATAGGTGATGTTAACGGTGATTGGACAACGACTGGCACCCTAGACTTAGAAACCGCAACTGGTGCCAGCCAGTTCACGTTCGACCCATTCACTGCTGGCACATCTGGTACAATTGGTTTCGATGACGGAGCTACACATACAGATGCCACTGGTACAATTACCGTGGACTATGGAGCTCTGGATTACGTCATCATTGAAGATGCACCTGGAGGCTATCAAGCAGAGGTGGGAAGCCGTGCCATGACCACTGATGATACCTTTATCGTTTACTCAGCTGGTTATGACGTAGAAGATAACTACATCGGACCCGTGAACGGTGATTGGGCAACAACTGGTACACTGGATCTGCAAACCGCTACGGGGGCCAGCCAATTCACGTTCGACCCCAGCACTGCCTATACTTCTGGAACCATTACTTTCGATGATGGAGCAGCACATACGGAAGCTACTGGCATAATTACTGTGAACGCCGGTACTTTGAATTATATTATCATTGAAACCGCTGGAGGAGGATACCAACCCGAGCAGAACACACATTCCATGACCACTGATGATACCCTTACCGTTTACTCTGCTGGTTATGATGCAAATAATAATTACATAGGAGCTATCAACGGTGACTGGCTAACAACTGGCACACTGGACCTGCAAACCGCTATTGGCGTCAGCCAGTTCACATTCGACCCAAGCACTGCTGGCACATCTGGCACAATAGGGTTCGATGATGGTGCAGCACATATCGATTCCACCGGTACGATCACCGTGACCGGTGGTGCGATGGACCATGTCATTATTGAAGATGCTGCAGGAGGATATCAATCGCCTGTGGGAAGCCACAGCATGACAACTGACGATACATTGACCGTTTACGCAGCTGGCTATGACCAGTTCAACAACTACATCGGACCTGTGAATGGTGATTGGATTACAACTGGTACTTTGGACATGCAAACATCGATGGGAACCAGCCAATTCACATTCGACCCAAGCACAGCTGGAACCAGCGGCACCATTGCTTTTAATGATGGAACCTTTGTTGGCCAAACTGGGACCATAGATGTTAGCCATGGAACACTGGCTACCTTCCATTGGTCTACGATATCAAGCCCGCAAACAGTAGCAATACCATTCCAGGTTATGATCACAGCCTTGGATGCTGAAGGTAATACCGTTACTAGCTTCGTTGGTACCTGCGACCTCACAGGCAGCGGTGGTGAGACTGTGGTGCCAGGCACAACAGGCAGCTTCGTGTCCGGTGAATGGACCGATGATATTCAGGTAAATGACGTTGGTACAGGCATTGTCTTGACTGCCATAAATTCTGCAGGTTCGGAAAGCGGCAACAGCAATGCCTTCGATGTCTTTGCAGGCTCGCTAGACTATATAATCATCAGAAATGCAGCCGGTGGTGCTGGAAGCGAGGTCACAACCCACACCATGACCGTTGATCAAACATACCAGGTATGGGCTGCAGGATACGATATCGTGAACAACTACCTTGGAGATGTGAACTGCGACTGGGACACAACCGGTACATTGGATACGGTATCAGACAACAACGTGGCAACAATGACCTTTGACCCGACAACTGCACCGAGCAGCGGTACGATAACCGCGACAGACACGGCAACTGGAATGACCAGTGATGCAACTGGTACGATCACCGTGAACATAGGGTCCCTGGACCACATGGTAATAGAAATTGGTCCTGGAGGGGACCAACCATGGCAGTGTGATTACATCATGGCAGAGGAGGAGGTCCTCACCCTGTACGCAGCAGAGTATGACCAATATGGCAACTATATTGGCCCAGCGAATTGTGACTGGTACACTACTGGCTCCTTGGACCCGCAAACCGCTGCAGGGACCAGCCAGTTCTCCTTCGACCCCAGTACTGCACCCACCATTGGTACCATCGTAGCGGACCATCCGACACTTGGACCTTCAGCCAATGTAACTGGTGAGATCACAGTGGTGAGGGGAGTTGCTTATAATGTTGACATGGACACGTGGCACGGCACCGTGCAAAACGCTGTTGATAATGCAATGCCATATGACACCATCCTTCTGTATGGCAATGAAATATACGAGTCATTCAGCATAGACAGGCCCCTATACATAAGAAGCAGCAACCAGAGGGTGCATATTATCGGAACAAGCAGCCCGTCTATCGACATACACACCGACCAGGCATACTTGGAAGATATCGCGGTATCCAATTACGGTGGAACATGTATCAACGTGGGTTCCAACCTGACATTGACCAACTGCTCCATCTACAGCGGGAAATACGGGGTATACCTCACTGGCTCGACAGGCAGCAGGATTATTGGCAACGAGATCTACGGGAACAGTGTGGCGGGTATATACATGGACGGCTGTAGTGGTGTAAAGGTCCGAGGAAACCAGATATTCGCAAACAGCAAGGGAATGCACCTGAAGGACTCCTACTCAAACGAGATAGTGAACCAGAACAGATTTTATCTGAATGGTGATTTTGGACTGTTTCTGCAGAACAGTCCCTTCAATACCGTATCAGGAAGCGAGTTCACTAAGAACCCTTGGAGCATCAAGTTGGTCGGAAGCGGTACTGCATACCAGCAGAACATCAACCAGAACAATACGGTCAACAAGCGGGCATTGTACTATTTCTTTGATGAATCATCCACGACCATAAGCGGTTTGATGGCGGGGTGCATAATAGCTGCAAACTGCACTGTCGTGACCTTTTCCAACCTCAATCTCTCCTATGGGGATGCATTCTATCTCATAGACAGCGAATTCATTGATATCACTGGAAGTGATTTCAGAAACAACAATCTAGGTATCATGATCCAGTCCTCGAACAATGTCACCATCTCGGGCTCCAGCAAGTTCTACTGCAATGGTCAGAATGTAAAGGTCACGAATGCAAGGGACCTATCAATAAATGGTAATGTATTCTCTTCAAATAAAAACGCACCAGGAGGAGCAGGGATAAATGCCGATCACTGCAACAGGTTGAGCATTGAAAACAATGACTTCCAATACCTTGGGCTATGCATCAAATTGGTGGATATAACCGGTTCCAATATCGTTTCCAACAATATCCAAGATTGTGGTATTGGCCTGAACATATCCTCCTCATCCAACAATGTATTGAAAAACAACCAGATTATTACTGCTGGTACTGGAATAGAGCTGTGCTTGTCCACACAGAACAAGCTCTTTTCCAATACCATGGTCAACTGCACCTCTGGAATAGACTGCGGTGGTTTCCTACAGACCTATGACAACCTCGTACCCATGAACAACACCTACGATGGGTTCCCAATCGTTTTCCACTTCCAGAAGCATGAGGGCGAACTGATCGGAATGACCCTGGGCCAGTTAATACTGGTTGGATGCGGGAACATGACCTACTCCAACATTGTAATGGGTGGTGCAGAAGGGATTGAAATAGTCCTGTCTGGAGATATTACCCTGGATGGAGTAACCTGTCTTGAAGGCGGCAACATTCTTGTCTCCCATTACTCCTCCAACGTGTTCATCAACAACGTGGAGATAACCAACACCTCCACCGCAATAACCATCAATGACTACGCCACCAAGGTCACTGTCAAGAACAGCAATCTTTACAACAATTCCAAGGGCGTGGCCATGTCGGAAACAACCAAGAACGTCATAGATAAGAACGCCATATACGACAATGGTGTCGGCATCGGCCTGAAGAACTCGCCCTTCAACGAGATTCTAAGGAACACCATCACAGGCAATAGCAAGGGTATCCTTTTCGTTGAAAGCGGCGATAACCAGGTTCACAACTGCAACATCTTTGGCAATACACAGTATGGAATTTATGCTGTTGATAACGAGCCAGATACGATCGATGCTACTGAAAACTACTGGGGAAGCGATCTGGGCCCATTCAACAATGAGACGAACCCAGGCGGAGCAGGCGATAATGTAACAGAGTATGTGGATTACTCTGGTTGGCTGGCAGGATACGTTCCATACAGCATTTCCATCTCCAATATCATTGTGGAGGGTGGATTGAGCGAGTACATGACCGCCAATATTCAGGTACATGCAATAGGTATATCTAAGAAACTAGTTCACTGGGATATCAATGGCCCAGAATGGCTGAACATCTACAAAGGCAGAATGGTGGGGCTGCCGAGGCATGGAGACATTGGACAGCAGCTGTTCACTGTTCAAGCCGTAGACATCAATGGTGTTGCTGCCTCAAGGAAGTTCCATATCTATGTGGAGCCTTCAAAGGATTTCATTCAGATAACCTGCAGCGGTGATGTGTTGCTCAAAGCCACCAACTATCCATACAAGTACAACGGATACATGGAGAGAGATGACAACAGCATAGAGATGCTCATATACAATCCAAAGGGAGATTTCAAGTACTCGATCATTGGCCAGAGCACAGGCCAATATACTGTTGACGTCACAAAGGTAGATGGTGGAGAGAGCGAACATCTTCAGATATCCGGAAAGACGAACCAGGTCACAACCCATACCTATCAGATAGATTGGGACAGGGACGCTTACTCCAAGAGCATTGACAAGAACAGCGACGGCATCTATGAAGAAATTGTTATGGTCAAGTACGGAAAGGAAGAGCAAAAGGAAGCAAACATGACCCATCAGTTCCTGATAATGCTGCCCATGCTCATACCGCTCCTGGCAGCAGCCGTGGTTATATTCAGGAAAAGAAAGGACGGCCTGTTCTAGAATACCTCTGCTGAGACCAATTCATCATTGGGTTGCGCCCCCACATCCAGCAGGTAATCAATTGATGAAAATAGGATTCCCAAGAACAATGCTGACAGCAGTGGAGGATAGGACATCACACTTGACAGGCCCATCTCCAAGAGCTCCACCGTAATGACCAGCGGCACGGCCATGGCCAATCGCTTCATGGTGAACACATGCTTAAGGTGGCTGCCAAGGTCCATTGGCTCCCTGGCATCCTCCTCTCCCGAGGGACCAAAGAAACGCTCCATGCGCTCTTCCAGCCTTGGGGACAGCACATCCGCCGTGAACCTGGCCAGGGCAGAGACCGGGAGAAAGAGCACAGACATGAGCAGGACTGTGGCCGCCCCTTTGGCTGCCGTGCTCTGGAAGAACTCCTCCATCTGGAAGACTAGGAAGCCGACCATGAGAGTTATGGACGTGTACAACACCACACTTCTTGTCAGATTGATCTTGAACATTCGGAACTTCAGTATGGCTATGGAGAAACACAATGGCCTTACCAGGCCAAAACCAAGGTCATAAGGGTCAATGTTGATGTTCTTCACGTAAAAAGAATGGAACAGTGCCAAGACCAGAGGGATGGACAACACCGCAATCACCATCTTCTCCATGGCTGCCTCCGGGCTGTGGCGTTCCAATCGTCCCAGCCTGGCGTATGATGTGAACATCAGATACCCAGCCACTGTAACGGCCGCCAGGTACTCGAACCACCACAGCATAACATCTGCTGCGGTAGCGTCATTTGAACCAACATACAGGACCCACCAGCGGTTCATTGGACCGAAAAGGAAGCCAACAAGGAGGAGTGCCAGGCACATCCTTTCCTGCTGGGTGATGCTGCCCAGTCTGTACCAATAGATGAAGACAATCCATGAGACGAATATTCCGAAATAATACATGAAGCCCAGGTTTATTGTTTCGTAGTACTCCTTGTTGAAGAGCGAGAGGGCCAAAAGGATGATTATCATACTACCGAGTGTAAGGATCAGTGCTTTTCTAACCCTGGTTTTTGCAAAGGTGGCATTCAAGGGCCTGGGATAGTACAGTGCAAAGAGGAGGATCAATGGATGGGTAATTGGGTAAAAATCACCGTATGATACTGCTTTCCAGTATACATACAAGTCACTAGAGGAGAACCACATGGCCCCTGAAGCAAACAAGCCAAAACCATTGAACAAGAAGAGCAAACCAGCTATGAAAACAGGGAAGGGGCCCCTAAATAAAACCCTCTCCAAGCTCCTGCCCTGGGTGGAGGAATATGTGAGGAACAGACCCAGCAGTATGCTGGCAAGACCGGTTATGGCATGTATGCTGCCAGCCAGCTCATTGACCATCAGCTCTCACCCCCGATTACTGTGTATACCAGGCTAAGCTGGTACGCATTGCCGCTGTCATCAGATGAGAGGACAACACCCTCCTGGTCCCCGGAATCCAAGCATTTCACAACAATGGTCCAGGGCCCTTCCTCGAAGCTCATTTCCCCGTTAGTGGCCTTGGAGATGTTGAGCGACAGCTCTATCACTCCCTCTCCACCCTGAGGATTGCTCACCTGACTGCTTTCAATGATCGTACCAGATGGGGTCTTTATTGAGAGGTTGAAAGTATCCGGTTGGTTTGTCATTGGGAACTCATCTGCCTCATCTGTCCATAGCAACACGGCCTTGAACTCCATTACATCCTTATTACCAGCAATTTCGTGGGTCCTCTTGCCGCCTTCGAGGATCTGGCCTGAGAAGGAGTCCGTGACAATCGTGATGTGCTGGCCTTGCGCATCATGGCCCCCCTCAGTGATCTCGTCAGCACCCATCAGCTCAACGGTGTTGTCCAGATTGACGTACTCCACCGAGAATATCAACAATAAGATCCCCAGGATCAGGGGGAACACAATGCTGCCTGCATCCCTTGACAGGAAACCCTTTGCTTCTGACATGGCTACACGCTTTCCCATTACCAATATCGGTGTTAAGTTAGAAATATCTTGTTGTGAGATATGAATGGGCTGGGCACATTCACCCCTCCCCTGCCTCACATGTAATGAACCTCCAGCTCCCTATATATATTTCCGACCTGGAGGAATTAAATGTCCCTGAATACAAGCACCATCAGCACGTATGCTCCCCTCTCCCCGGTCCAGACCATGGAGCCCAGGCTCATGTACACCGGCCTGGGAAGGCTGGACAGGTTCATTGGAGGGTTCGAGCGCTCGACCATGACGTACCTGGACAGCGAGAGCCGCTTCCTGTACGACCTCACGGCCCAGATCTGCGTCAGGTCCTATGCCACCTTCGGCAAGGACGTGGTGTTCGTGGATGGAGGCAACTCCATGGACCCCCATGCCATATC
>Ga0272444_10003706_pt1 | contig 13671 bp, 7 predicted proteins | sample SSMForm13_FD_201033 | JGI IMG/M metagenome (GOLD analysis project Ga0272444, IMG submission 201033) | Marine sediment archaeal communities from Little Sippewissett salt marsh, Falmouth, MA, United States - SSM-Form-13 | ecosystem: Environmental > Aquatic > Marine > Wetlands > Sediment ...
TCCACATCGCTTCCAGCCACGAGACCACAAGAAGTCGCCAAGAGCAAGACGGCTCCCAGCAGGGAGAGCAAGAGTGGTAGCCTCGGAAGCCTAGTTCGAACTATCTGATGCATGTTCTAGTGTACCATGGCGCTTGACTGAACCGGGCGCAGCAACATGATCTTCCGGGCGAGAGCCTGGGGGATTCGAACTCGAAAAGACTGATGGGAAAAGGTGTTCCGCGCGCAGTGCGACATCGAGATTGCTGGACAAGCGCCAAACGCTAGGCAGGAACTCGAAACACGGGAGTGGTGGAGCCTAAGGGACTCGAACCCTTGACCTCTTGCATGCCATGCAAGCGCTCTCCCAGCTGAGCTAAGGCCCCGATTGGTTGCTCATTCTCCCCGAAGGGCAAGACCTGTTCAAGCGTTAGGCTTGTCGAGGATCCAATCGACGGCGGCGGCGAGATCCTTGACGATGGCGTCCGGCTTGGCTGGCGACCGACCATCCGATCCACCGAATCCGGTCTTGACCAGGAGCGCCTTGCACCCCGCGTTCAGCCCGGCGGCGACATCGGTCGTTGTATCCCCGACCATGACGGAGCGGGCGAGGTCGATGCCGAAGTCGTCGGCCGCCTGATAGAGCATGCCGGCCGCCGGCTTCCGATACTCCGAGACCTTGCACAGCTCCTTGCTCTTGCCATCCGGATGGGCGAGGGCGGCGTAGACGGCGTCGACGTGAGCGCCTTCAAGAGCCAGAAGTTCATCCAATCTGTCGTGAATGACGTCGAGATCCCGAGCACCAATGTACTCGAGGGCGACACCTCCCTGATTGGTGATCACGATGACGGGGATCCCTGCGTCGTTCAGCTTTCGGATGGCCGCCGCGGCGCCTGGCAGAAGCTCGAAGTCCTCTGGCGCGTTCACGTAGTACCCATCGTTGTTGATGACGCCATCGCGGTCCAGGAATACGGCTCCCCTGGCTAGAGCGGCTGGGGAGCCGTTCCTGGAATCCAGGGCTGCTGCCCTTTGAGGGCAGCACCTTGGCGCGAGCTGACGCTCGCGCCCTTTCCTTTGCGGATTGACCATGCGGCGAGCGGCGAGGTGACGCTCGCCCTCCGGTTCGCAGGCGTCGGTGGTCGGGGAGCAGTTCTTGGAATCCAGGGCTGCTGCCCCTTGTGGGCAGCAGTTTGGCGCTCGCTGTCGCTCGCGCCCCAGTGGGAGCGTATCGTCATCTCCGGAGGATGGCGTTTGGCGGAATCGCACATAGAGCTCGGGAGGGTACTTCGTTCCGGGCTCGGCCATGGCTACTTCACGACGAGGCTGACCATCTTGCCAGGGATGGCAATCGCCTTGACGAGGGTCTTGCCCTCGAGTCGCTCGATGATCCCTGGATCGGCAAGGGCGGCCGCTTTCACGGCTTCCTGGTCCTCGGCTTGGTCGGCCGGGACCGTGATCCGCGCTCTGACCTTTCCGTTGATCTGGACCGGAATCTCCACGGTCTCTGCGACCAGTGCGGCCTCTTCGAACGCCGGCCACGCCTGCTGGAGTGGCGAGTCCGCGTGACCGGTCCGTCGCCAGAGTTCCTCTCCCAAGAAAGGGGCTGCAGGCGAGAGGAGCAGGATCAACGTGTCGACCACGTCGCGGAGGAGGGCTGCATCCGGTTCGCTCGCGTCCGCGTAGTGCGATAGCTCATTCGTCAACTCCATGATTGCGGCGATGCCGGTGTTGAAGCTGAACCGCTCGTCGAAGTCCTCGGTCAGCTTCTTCACAGTCTGATGACGCTTCCGCCAGAGGGTGAGGCCGGACTCGTTGAGGGCATCCGCATCGGTCGCTACTCCGATCTCGCCCAGGGCGTCGATCTGTCCTAGAACCAGATTCCAGACGCGATTGAGGAATCGGTAAGACCCACGGATCCCTTCCTCCGTCCACTCGATGTCACGGTCCGGCGGCCCCATGAAGAGCGTGTAGACGCGTTCCGTGTCGGCGCCGAAGCGGTCGATGATCTCAGTCGGATCGACGACGTTGCGCTTCGATTTCGACATCTTGAAGACGGAGATCTCAAGCGGCTTGTCACAGGTCGGACACGTCTTGCGTCCTTCCGCTTCCGCAGGGAAGAACCAACCGTGGTCCGGACAGCGATACGCCGGGTAGGTCACCATGCCCTGCGTGAATAGCCTCGCGAAGGGCTCCCCGAAGCTCACGTGACCCATCTGCTGCAGCGCTTTGGTCACGAACCGCGCATAGAGCAGATGGAGGATTGCATGCTCGACGCCGCCGACGTACTGATCGACCGGCAGCCAGCGATTGACATCCTCGGTCACGAACGCGTGGTCGTCGTTCTTCGGATTGATGAAGCGGAGGAAGTACCAAGAGGAGTCGACGAACGTATCCATTGTGTCGGTATCCCGCTTGGCGGGACCGCCGCAAGATGGACACTCCGTCTCGACGAAGCCGGGGACGTCGGTCAAGCCCATCTTGCCGATCAGTCGTTCGACGTGAGGGTGTTCGACAGGTAGCTGATCCTCGGGCACGGGGACCGTACCGCACGACTCGCAGTAGACGATCGGGATTGGCGCTCCCCAATACCGCTGGCGGGAGATCAGCCAGTCGCGGAGACGGTAGTTGATCGTCCCGAAGCCGACACCCCGCTCCTCGAGCCACGCAATCACGTCATGGACAGCTCGATCTCCCGGCGTCCCTGAGAAGTCGCCGGAGTTGATCATAGAACCGTACTCGTGGTGGGACAGGAGATCGCGGTATGGCTCGCAGTTCCAGAGGATCTCCATCACGCTGCGAGTCGCGGCGACGTTCGGTTCCAGGAGACGGCAGCGGTTGAGAATCTCGGTCTCGGCTTGCATGCCGTCCCACGGGATCACTGCGTCGGCGAAGACGAAGACCCAGCGTGCACCAACAACGTCGATCCACCTGCCATCGGCGAGGTGCCGCTTGGCGATCTCGACGTATCGATCAACGTGCGATGACGTCATGTCGATCGTTGCGGTTCCTCCGGAGAGCCGAACGGAGAAGTTCTCGGCCTCGAGGGCCGACACAAAGTCGTCGGTCGCGGTGCCTTTGAGGACGACGGATCGGCATCGGCCGTCGGTCCGCTCGATCACGGGCAGGATCGGAAGGCCGAACTTGAGCGCGAACTCGAAGTCGCGCTCGTCGTGCGCCGGAACGGCCATGATCGCGCCAGTCCCATAGGTCATCAGAACGTAGTCGGCGATCCAGATTGGAACCTTCGATCCGTCGACCGGATTGATCGCGTATGCGCCGGTGAAGACGCCCGTCTTCTCCCGCTCCGTCGACAGCCGGTCGATCTCCGTCTCGCGGATCGCGTGGTCACGATACGCGTTGACGGCACCCCGGTATTCGTCTGTCGTCAGCTTCTCGACGAGCGGATGCTCCGGCGCGAGAACCATGAACGTGGCCCCCCAGAGCGTGTCCGGACGGGTGGTGAAGACGACGATGTCGTCCTCTTGCTCGCTCCTGAAGGTTACCTCGGCTCCGTGGCTCTTGCCGATCCAGTTCTCCTGCATCTTGCGGACGTTGTCCGGCCAGTGGTCGAGCTTGGCGAGATCGTCGAGCAGGGGGTCTGCGAACGCTGTCGTCTTGAAGAACCACTGCTCCAAGTCGCGCGGCTCAGGAATTGTTCCGCAACGTTCGCAAGCTCCGGCGACGACTTGCTCGTTGGCGAGGACCGTGTCGCATTTCGGACAGTAGTTGACCTTCGCCTTCTTCTTGTAGGCGAGATCGTGCTTGTAGAGCTGAAGGAAGAGCCACTGCGTCCACTTGTAGTAGTCGGGGAGGCAGGTCGTGACTTCTCGATCCCAATCGAACACGACGCCCCAGGCGCGGAACTGCTCCCGCGAGGATGCGATGTTCCCCATCGTGTAGTCGCGAGGATGTGTCTTGTTCTCGATGGCCGCGTTCTCGGCCGGGAGTCCGAAGGCGTCCCAGCCCATCGGATTGAGCACGTTGAAACCGCGCATCGTCTTCACGCGCGTGATGACGTCGCCGATGATGTAGTTGCGCCCGTGTCCGACGTGAAGGTAGCCGGACGGATACGGGAACATGTTCAGGTAGTAGAACGTGTTGTCCGTGGCGGCAGTATCGACATTGAAGAAGCCAGCGTCCGCCCAGAAATCCATCCAGCGGGCCTCGATGGCTTTGAAGTCGTAGGGCTCGGTCTTGGCAGTCATGGCATGAGTCTCCTTCAGCAATTGGATCGGATGATAGCCGACGGCAGTTCGGAGGGGAACCCGCGAGAGGCCTGTTTAGCCGGAAAGGGCCTCCACTCGGGCGTCCACCTCCGCCCGTAGAGCGAGGAGAAGCTCCTCGGAGGAGGTCTCAAGGTAGACGCGTACAAGGGGTTCGGTGCCCGACGGCCTTGCGTGGATGAAGTTGTTCTTGCAGCCGGACGCATCGAGTAGCTGCAACTCTGCATACTTGCCCGGGATGCCGCCGGCGAAGATGACGGACTGCCCGCCGAGGGTCCCCTGATCCGCTGCGGTCTCTAGGAAGCCGTCGATGAACGACGCCTTCTGTTCATCGGGAATTCGGAGGTTCATTGGGTTCGTGATCGTGCGGCCGTAGAGGGCCTGCGTCTCCTCCCAGATCTCCGACATCGATGCGCCGAAGGAGGCGACCATGTCAAGAACCAGAAGGCACGCGAGCATTCCGTCCTTGTCAGGGACATTGCCCATTGCCGTCAGGCCCGAGGCCTGTTCGCCACCGATCAGCAGGCGACAGCGCCAATCCTCCGGCGGGCTGTCGAGGAGGTTGTAGTCTCTGTCCATCTGCGGGACCTGGATGATGAACTTGAGACCCGTGAGCACGGTGAACACGTTCTCCGAAACGAGTCCGTCTTCCGGGCCGCAAACGACTGCGTATTCGGGATCGCGCCGGTGCATCGGGAGTGCGCCCGGCGAGGGACGGTACGCGTCGTTGTCGGGGATGTCGGCCGCGATGCGATCGAGCATGTGCGTTGTCACATAGGTCGTCGCGACACAGCCATTCATTCTGCGCTCCACGCCGAGATAGCGCGTCAGCATCGCGAGGACGTAGTTCGGCTCGATGTAGATCCCCCCGGCGTCGACGATGCCATAGCGATCGGCGTCGGTATCGAGGCCCAAGCCAAGTACTGCGCCCGAGGTTGCGACTGCATCCTTCAGACCTTGGATGTGCGGCTCCTCTGGGTTGGCCGCGTGTAGATCCCCGAGCCTTGGATCGCGTTCGGCGTGGATCACGCGATGTGGTACCCCGATCTCCTCGAGCATGCCTCGAAGGTACCCGCGGCCCGTGCCGTGCATCTCGTCGACGATGACGAGTTTGTCGGCAAAGTGTTCGCGGATGCGCTGGAGATCGAAGGAGATCCTGCAATTCCCGTTGCCGCTGTCGAGAAGCCATCGGCAATACTGCTCACGCGGGTCGAAGAGCGAGAGACGCGCCCGGTTCGCATCGTCAAGATCGCGAGGCTGCGACGTCCGCTTACCCTGTCTGTAGGCGGTCGCTCTCTCTGCGATGAAGTCGGTTGTCTGCGGCGGCGAGATGGAGCCGTCGTGCAGCGAGAATTTGATTCCCTGCCACTCGATCGGATTGTGACTCGATGTGCAGTTGATCACGCCGGCACAGGCATCGCCGAGAACCTCGCAGGCGTAGTAGGAAAGAACGGGCGTGGGCGTATCGCGTGCGGTCAAGTGGGCGGAGAATCCGTTCTGCAGGACGACATCGGCGATCCACTGAGCGACTTCGTCGGCGTGCTCTCGGCTGTCGTAGCCGATGACGACAATCTTGCCGTCACGCGACTCGATCTCCCGCAGGTAGTCGCAGATGGCCTGTGCGATGTCGCAGGCGACGGACTCGGTGAACTCGATACCCCATCGACCTCGGAACCCGGACGTTCCGAACGTGACGCTCTTAGCGCCTGCGGGACTTGCCACGCCGTCCACCCCCTCCCGCGCGCGACTTCAGGTTCACTCGCTCCACATTCTCCGGCAGCTCGAGATCACTGCGTTGGAGGAGCGTTCGAAGAAGCCCGAGCGGAAGCGAGGTTTCGACCCAGATGGAGTCGATGTCGACAACGCCGTTCTTGACAGGGAGATGGAGAATTGCTCGTTCGACAGCATCCTTGTAGCGCTGCAGCATCTCGCCAGGGTTGGCTGCCTCATGAACCATCTGCGACTTCCCTTGCTCCTGTGTCATCGTCAACGTCTCCGTCCTTGGGATTGGGCTCGGGGAGTCGCCGCCCGACGCGCCTTCGCTGGGTCTGTGCCGGAGCGTACGGAAACCCTGATCGAGCCTGTGAATGCGATGATAGCACAGGCAGGCGCGGCGTGTAAAGGAATGGACACGAGTCGGTCCGGCTCATGGGGCTTCGTGTATACGCCGTTGCAGGAAGGTGGAGCGAAGTGCACGATTCCGGTCTGACGGAGACATCCAAGCCTTTGTGGCTCATCAGATCGAGGATATGATACGGCGCAGCCTGAGGGGGTTGAATGAGCAAGCCAATCGCACTGGGAATCCTGTGCGCGATGGTGCTGTCGACCGCGGTAGCGGGTTCGGTCGCTTCGAGTGAGTCCGCTCGCCTTCATCCGGGGCTTCGTGCGCTCCTCGCGGCGTCAGACGCCACGCAGATGACACAAGCCGTGGAGTCGATCGGCCTCGAGCGAGGAAGTGGCTTCCATCTAGAGATCTTGCCGACGGGTCAGCCGCGGATCGGCGTGCTGGCGAAGGTCGCCGGACCGGCGAACAGCGTCGCAGCCATCGGAGCAAGCTGGAGAGCAGGCGACATCGTCGCTCTGGCGGTCAATCTGTCGGAGCTTCGAATGCTCGCGACGGACCCAGCCATCCTCTACGTCGAGCCGTCTTGGAGGACGGAGCCGAAACTCGATCGAAGTCTCGATGTGGTTCGTGCCGATGATGTGCATGAAGGATCGCCCGCGTACTTCGGCGACGATGTCGTGATCGGCATTGTCGATACGGGCATCGACTACAGTCACCTCGACTTCCGTGTCGACATGAATGGGGATGGATTCGAGGAGACATCGAGGATCGAGTGGCTCTACGACCAGACCAGAGGCTTCCTCGGCGCGGAATACACGAGATCCGAGATCGAGAGCGACATTGATATGGGCCTCGGCGCGAGCCAAGGATCCGTCCGCTCCATCGATCTCGATGGCCACGGAACGCACGTGGCGAGCATCGCTGCCGGAGATGGATCCTCGAGCTCGTACGGGTTCGTCGGCGTCGCACCGAGGGCGACGCTGGTCGTCGTCAAGACCACGTTCTTCACGTCGGACATCCTGGCGGCCGTCGACTACATCTTCGATCGGGCGGATGCGCTCGGACTTCCCGCGGTCGTCAACTTGAGCCTCGGAGGGCATGAAGGGCCACACGACGGAACGAGCCTGTTCGAAGAGGGCCTCGACCAGCTTGCCTCAGGGCCGGGGCGTGCGATCGTCGTATCGGCGGGGAACGAGGGCAATCTTCAGATCCACAAGTCTGCGACCCTGAGCGGGAGCACGAGTTCGTTCGTCGCTGTGGCTGAGGATTGGGAGATGGAAGTGGGGCTTTGGTATCCGGGCGACGCTCAGTTCACGATCACGGTGGAGGCACCAAGCGGCCAGATCCTGACGACTCCCGCCGGGGGACAGAGCGGATATGTCATGACGGCGGACGGGACGGTCTACGTCGACAACGCATCCGGCGGGCCGAATCCGGGCAATGGTGACCGAGAGGTCTTCATCCGGCTGGCGAGCGTCTCTTCCGGCGATCGTTGGCGGATCGGCGTCACCGACGCGGGGGGTGGCGGAACGTATGACGCATGGGTGACATCTTCGGCCGGAACCCTCGAAGGAGGAGACTCCTCTTCGACCATCGACGAGCCGGGGAACGCGCACCGCGTGATCACGGTTGGCGCATTCAACAGCAAGAACACGTGGCCCTCCCTCTCGGGCGATCAGGACTTCTCCGGTGAGTACCCGAGGGATGCCCTGTCGAAGTTCTCGAGCCATGGGCCGACGCGCGATGGCCGGACGAAGCCGGACGTCGCGGCGCCGGGCGCTTGGATCTGTGCGGCTGGATCGTCTAGTGCGCCGACGTTCCAGTATCTGACGCATCCGGATGGCGTGCATGTGATGGAGATCGGGACGAGCATGGCCGCTCCGCATGTCTCCGGTGCCATCGCTCTGCTGTTTGACATCGATCCGACTCTGACCGGCGAGGAGATCCGGGGGATTCTGACGGAGCAAGCCTCCACGGATGGCGCGACAGGCGCGATTCCGAACATGAGTTGGGGCTGGGGGAAGCTGAACGTCGCAGCGGCTGTCGAGATCGTTGAGGCGACGGGTCCGACGGAGCCTCCTGTGACGACGGAGAGGCCGGAAGTCTCGCTTGCGGCGAACCCTGTGTCCCGCGATGCAGAGTTCCTGTTCGAGGTTCCTGCCGATACAAGGACGGCCACGCTTCGCGTGTACACGATCTCAGGGAGGCTCGCGTTCGAGACGACCGTCAGCACGAGCTCCGGCGAGTACGAGTGGAACCTGCGATCGAGCCGTGGGGAGACGCTGGCGACAGGCCTCTACCTTTACGTCCTGGTGACCGATCGAGGCACATCAGAGGTCGGAAGGCTGGTGATCGCTCGATGAAGCTCCGTAGACTCATCCATATCGGACTCGTTCTGGGCCTCTGCTCGGTCTCGATGGGCGCAATCGGACAGGAGAACGTTGCCGGGCTGTTCGCGATCGGCGCGTCTGCGCGGGCCCTCGGCCTCGGCGGTGCCTTCAGTGCCCTGGCCGATGACGAGAGCGCCGTCTTCTACAATCCGGCCGGTCTCCCCGGGCAATCGGGGATCGGCCTTGCGTCGATGTTCGTGCAGCAGTTTGGCGGTGTCGCATACGGATCTGTGACGCTTGCGATGCCGTACGTGGGCTTCTCGGCGATCTTCCTCGATTCGGGGCCGATTCCGGTCGGAGGCGGGAGCACGCGGTACTCCAGTCAGGGTGTCGTGGGTTCTGTCGGCCTTCCGATCGGGCCGCTCGGAATCGGCGCAAGGTGGCGCTTCTTCCGAGTCTCGGCGCCGACGAGCGGGAGAGGCTGGGCGATCGATCCGGCAATGCTCCTCGATGCCGAAGGAGTCCGGATCGCCCTGATCTACGAGGGACTCTTCGCTTCGCAGATTGAGTACGAGACGGGGCCGAGTGAGGCGTTCGACCGGTCGTTGACGCTCGGCGCTGCGCTTCGTCTCCAGCCAATGCGGGAGGTCGGTTGGAATCTGGCCTTCGAAGCGTCTCGCCTCTTCACGGCCTATGCTGCGCTCGCGATGGGTGTCGAAGCCTGGATCGGCGGCCTCGGCGCACGTGTAGGGTTCGACGGAGCGGGGGCCACCTTCGGCCTGTCTATCCGCTTCACGGCGCTCGAGATCGACTGGGCATACGCCGGCCGGTCGGATCTCGGCGATAGTCATCGTGTATCGCTCTCTCTGAGGTTCTAATCCTATGAAACATTCGAGGCTTCGCTCTTCGTTGGGACTTCGCATGCTCTTGGTCGCTCTTGGCATCCTCGCGCTCGGGTTTTGCGCAATGGGACAGGAACAGGAGGACGACTCGTTCGTTGCCGAGCTGGACGGCCGGAAGACGTGGACAGTCCGGTTCGGGCTCGGAAGCCCTCTTGGACTTGCGTCGGCGGGGCTAGCAGCCGGCAGCATCTCGCTCGATCAATCGCTGACCGTCGACCTGAGGGCCGAGGCTCTCAATATGCTCACGGTCGAAGGGCATTTCGACGATCGACAGCCGGAGAGCCTGCAGTCTCTTGCCGTCTACCTGGATACGGAACGTCTGGATGGCGTCTTCGGCGACTTCACCGTCGAGGGTCTGGCCGGGTTCAACGCCCAGAGGCGAAAGGCGATTGGCGGACGACTCGAGTACTTGATCGGGCCTGCGACGCTGACCGGCGTCGCGGCGCGATTCGAGGGAATCACGGAGTCGAAGACCTTCGTCGGCGCGACGGCGGAGGGCGAGACCACGTTTGCGGTGTCGCAGCCCGACCGCCCTTGGGTCGAGATGCCGTACGACAAGGGCATCGACGGACTGTATGCGTATCCGCTCGCGAGTCTCTATGTCGAGGAGATCAGTACGGTAGAACTCGAGGTTGCGGGCGACGCATCAACGCGCGCCGCACTTGCGCCCTACGGAATGGACTACCTCGTCGAGGCGTTCGCCGATGAGCCGGGCGCGGAGATCGAGACCGGATCCTTCGAGGTGATCGGAGAGGACGCAGCGGACCAGGTGCTTCTGCTGTTCGTCGTTCCCCGGAAGCTGGCACGAGACCGCGTGAAGGATGCCATTGACGCGTTCAACAGCCTGAACGATCTGACTGGAAGCGATGCTCGCGAGTACCCATTCGTTGAAGGCTCCGCCTACGAAGGTGAGTTCCTTGACCAATTCCTTGGCGTCGCCAGCCTTCGCGTCGACAGCGACGCGATTCCGATGCTCGACGGGCTCCGGCGGCAGTACTACGACCTCGGTCGGACGGGAGTGATCGAGTCATCCCTGAGCGTCCAGGTCAGCGGGGACGGGGAGCGTTTCTCGTCGATCGATCGATCTGGCTACGCGGGATTCGATGCGACCGTGCACGGGGAAGAGGGGATCCTCGAGATCGATTTCCCTGAGGAGTTCTTCGAGGCGCCCGCACCAACGATCCGAGCGAGGTTCTCATACACCGTGACGGGCGGGACCTACATGCTCGGCTTCTCTCTTGTCCCCGGGAGCGAGAGGGTGACGATCAACGGAGCTCCGGTCGAGGAGGAGAGCTACGAAATCGACTACGAGATCGGACTTCTCGTTCTTCTGAGCGAGGTGGCGGAAACGGACGTCATTCTGGTCGAGTACGAGCGCTTCGGAAGCGGCCTGGGGGGAGCGTCGGACTACGCGCGCTACTTCCTCGGGCTACAGCTCGATCTGCCGGTGTCGGAGAGCCTCGATCTCACAGCGACGATCCAGCGGGGTTTCGACGATCCGGGATCGGTGACGGATCCGACACGAGTACGGACCGCACCGAATGAGCAGACGGTCGCAGGCGTCAACGGTTCGGTCGACATTGATGGGTTGACCGCCGATTTCTCGGTGGGATACGGGATCGACGTCTTCCCGCCTGGCGAAAACGCGAGACCACCTGCGTCGAACGAGATCACGGCGATTGCTGGGAATGACGAGTACACATTCGTCGGCCACCGAAGCGGGTTCAGTGTGCTTCACAAGGGTGTGTGGCGCGGGTACGGGACGGCAGATGGTCTCTCCGGCCAGGACGTGCGGGCGATCGTCGTCGACGAGGATCGCGCCATCTTCGGAACGAGTGCGGGGCTGACCGTAGTGAATCTCGAGGGCGTCTCTCCGCTCGACAGGGCTGCGAGTTGGGCGCGCTACACGGAGTATGAGGGACTTGGGAATCCATCTGTCCGATCTCTCGCGCTCTGGGATGAGAGCCTGTGGATCGGGACAGATGAAGGACTCTACGTGGTTCCGATTGAGTCGATCGACACGCCGACCGCGTGGAGCAAAGGAGGGCCGTCGGGCGACCTCACGATCACGTCACTCTCCGCCGAGAGCGAAACACTCTACGCAGGAACGCAGAGCGGCGCGTACGAGTGGAGTGCGTCGTCCGAGACGTGGACGCTGCTCGGGGGATCCGGATCGATGTACGTTCGGTCGATGGTTGCCGTTGACGGGCTCCTCTACGTCGCGTCGGAGCAGGGTCTGCGGACGTACGTCGATGGTGCAGGCGCCGGTTGGATCGTGGTTGACGAGAGCGTGCTGGCGGTCTGGGTTGCCGATCACGATCTGTACTACGGCACGAGCAAGGGGCTCTTCCGCGCATCCGACGGTGGCGAATTCCATCAAGGATGGGCTGTCACTGCGCTTGGGTCGGACGGCGAGGGCGGCCTGTGGGTCGGGACGCGTGCGAACGACGACTATCTGCTGATGCTGTGGCTGCGGGGTGATGACGAAGTCGGGTACGACAACACGACGCTCGAGATCGACGGGCGGGACAGAACGCAGTTCGGCGAACTCGCGGCGGAGGAGAACACGGAGACGGGGTTCTTCGGACGGAGTTCCTTCCAGCATGCGGGAGAGGGCCTCGACTTGCGGGGGGATGTGCAAGTGATGGCGAACGGGTATCGCGCGATCGGGAGTGGCGGATCAGGCGGGTATGCGGATTGGTCCCTCGACGCCGATATCGACCTATGGGATGGAGCATCGCTGTTTGCATCTCACGCGTACGACCTTCAGGATCGTGATGGTGAATGGATTGGCGAGGCGACGAACCGCGTCAGCTTCTCCGGATCCATCGGTCCGAAGTTGACCGCGTCGATCTGGCATTCGACGGGGAATGACGATGCCTATCGGCGCGGGCCCGAATCGTCTTCGTTCTCTTTCGACACAAGGATCTCAGAGACGCTCTTCGCGGACACGGTCGATGTATCGGTGAGCTGGGGTACATCCGTAGACACTGACCACGTGGACGAGACCGTTCGTGCGGAGAACAGCCTCTCCGCTCGCGGCGCGATCGATCTTCCCCTCGATGTGCGTCTGGTCATCGACTGGCGCCGTCCCCTTCGTGGCGCGAATGGGAACTGGAGCGGAAGTGAACGGTGGGCCATTGACGGCGACTGGGATGGGGAGTTCTCCGCCTTCGATCTCGATGTGAGCACCTACGCGAACGGACGACGCCAGGTTGGCGAGCTGCCTTTCGATTGGGAGCTGGGGGCCGATCTCGATGCAAATGTCGATCCGATCGAGCTGGACGGATGGAAGCTAACGCCGACGTTGGATGCCGGAATCGATTGGGAGGATGCTGCGATCACACTCGACGGGAAGGCGTCCCTTCGCGCAACGCTGGAGAAGCTGACGATGCGGGCAACGCTGAGCGGAGACATGTCCGGAATCGGCGAGCCGGTGATCCGGCGCAATGAGAAGTTGTCCCTTTCAGCCAGCTTCAGCGGATCGGAGGTCTGGCGTCCTTCGCTCTCGTACTCGGGAAGCCGCTCCATTACGACGCACGAAGGCGTCGGAAGCGCGACATCTACGAATCACAGCCTCATCGGCCACCTGGATTGGGATGGCGAAGAAGCATCCAACGCACTCTCGATCACGCTTCGGTTGAAGGAATCGTCGTCGACTCGACGGATCACGGCCTCGATCGAGAATGACTTCCAAACGGACGTGACGTCGCTGCTCAAGCACATCTTCACGCCGGAGGATCAGACGGCGAGTGACATCCTTGAGCGAGAGTCGGAGCGCGCGCCAGCGACAATCACAGATCCGGCGGAGCGTGAGATTCTTGATGCACGGGAGCCGCAAGAGGCCGCTCAGATTCGGGAGGCGGAGACCCTGGACGAGAGCGCGTACCCGAATGCGTTCCTGCGACTCGATACGGAGGTTGACTTCCGGTCGACCGGCGGTGAGATCGATCTCGATGCCTCCACGACGGCGCGACTCGATGTCTCGCTGACGGAGATGTGGGGCGGGTCCCTCTCGGCGTCCTACTTCACCGGTCTGAAGAGTTCAGGCGGGCTCTATCACAGCTTCCTGTTTGAACTGACGGTGGCTGTCGACTTCTAGAGATGGTCGCGGACTAGCCCCCGCCAATCGCCTGACTGGGCCCGTCGGAGAATTGCATTACGGGATGACGT
>Ga0272444_10003709_pt1 | contig 13662 bp, 8 predicted proteins | sample SSMForm13_FD_201033 | JGI IMG/M metagenome (GOLD analysis project Ga0272444, IMG submission 201033) | Marine sediment archaeal communities from Little Sippewissett salt marsh, Falmouth, MA, United States - SSM-Form-13 | ecosystem: Environmental > Aquatic > Marine > Wetlands > Sediment ...
TGGTGTCGCCCTGACGGTAACGTTCCCGGCGGATCTGCTCCTTGATGGGAACGATGCCCTCCGGCCGGCCGAGATTGACGATAATGTTGCCGCGGTCGATCTGTTGAACGGATCCGGTGATGATCTCGCCGACCCGCTCCGAGTAGTCCTCGAATATCCTCTCCCTCTCGGCCTCTCGAATGCGCTGAATGAGTATCTGCTTGGCGGCTTGGATGGCATTGCGGCCGAACTCGGCGAAACTCAGTTTCTGCTCGATCTCCTGGCCCACCTTGGCATCGGGATCGATCTGGCTGGCCTCTTCCAGCGCCATCTCCAATCCCTTGTCCTGCACCTCGGAAACCACTTTCATGGTTGCGTATATGCCGATTTCTCCGGTGCTCTGGTCGATGATCACCCTGATGTGGTCGGAGCTGCCGAATTTCTTCTTGGCAGCCGACTTCAAGCTGGCCTCCAGGGTCTCCAGAACCAGTTCCATGGACACGTTTTTCTCCCGGGTGATCTGCCCGAGAGCTTCCAGAACTTCGTAATCCATTCGTAAACCTCCAAGTTCAATTAGAACCTGGGCTGAATCCTGGCCGATTCAATATCCCCAAAAGAAAGAGAAACCCTTTCCCCCTTGACATCCAGAAGGATCCCATCGCCGCTGCAGGAGATCAACTCGCCCAGCATCTGATGCTCGATACCATCAGAGCCGCGAGCGGTCACCCTCAGCGTGCGCCCCGTATGTCTCTGAAAATCTGACGGCTCTCGCAGCGGACGGTCCAGCCCCGGCGAGGACACTTCCAGGGTATATTTCCCCTTGATGAGGTTGTGGACATCCAACCGGACGGAAACCTCGCGGCTGACCGTGGTGCAATCGTGAAGATCCACGCCTCCGGGTTTGTCGATGTACAGGCGCAGGACCCGGCGGCCTTTTTGCACCAGCGTTCGAACATCCAACAGTTCCATGGATGTGTCTTCCAATATCGGCTCGATCACTTCCCGAATGCGCCGTATGTGATCGTTGGACGAGCCCTTAGACGCCATCGGGTCAACTCCGTGAACACACACATCAGCTGATACATAAAAGAGTGGGTATAGACCCACTCTATCCGCCTAATATATCATATTGTGATGGAAGGGTCAAGAAAAAAAGTTCATTATTTGCTCACGGCTCGTTCGATGGCCTCCAGCTCGTCCCGGACCGCCTCCTGCACCATCGCGACAGCTTGATGGCGATCGATCTTCCGGGAAGTTTCTTCCCGCCGGAGCTTCAATTCCACCCGACCCTCCTTGAGGGATCGTTCTCCGATGGTCAATCTGAGCGGTATGCCGATCAGGTCCGCATCCTTGAACTTGAAGCCGGCCCGCTCATCCCGGTCGTCCAGGAGAACCTCGAGGCCGGCCGCGGTCAGCTCGCCGTAGAGCTCTTCGGCTGTCCTCATGGTGGCCTCGTCGGCCACGTTCAGGGGCAGGATCAATACCTGGTAGGGCGCAATCGTCATCGGCCAGATGATGCCATCATCATCATGATACTGTTCGATGGCCGCCGCCATGGTACGCGTCACCCCGATGCCGTAACAGCCCATGGTGAATGGGCGTTCTTCTCCCCGTTCGTCCAGAAAGGTGGCCTTCAGGGAACGGCTGTATTTGCAACCGAGCTTGAAGATCTGGCCCACCTCGATGCCCCTCATGGATTTCAGAGCTTGACCGCATTGCTCGCAACGGTCACCGGCCCGGGCCATGTGCATATCTTCGAATTTATCGATCTGAAAATCTCGGGGAAAATTGGCGTTGATCAGATGATGCTGATCCCGGTTGGCCCCCACCACCGCGTTGACCAACCCCTTCAGAGACACGTCGGCCAGCAGCTCCACTTCATCCAGACCCACCGGGCCGGAAAAGCCCACCGGACCCCCGGTGGCCGCCAGGATCTCCTCCGGAGTGGCCATTTCCAGAAGATTGCAACCGGTGATCTGGCGCACTTTGGCCTCGTTGACCTCTCGGTCGCCCCGGATGAGAATGGCGATCAGCTGTTCATCGCAGCGATACAGGATGGTCTTGATCAACCGCTCGGCATCCACGCCCAGCATCTGGGTCACCTGTTCCACCGTATGCGCTTCGGGCGTATGGACCGTTTCCAGTGGTCGGAGCTCCTCCTCGATGACCTGGGGACGAAACTCCGAATGGGCTCCCTCGATAGTAGCCGTATAGCCGCAGTCGCAGAACAGAATCTCGCTCTCCCCCGTCTCGGCCAGAACCATGAACTCGTGGGTCACGTCGCCGCCGATAGCCCCGGACTCAGACTGCACCGGCGCCGCCTGCAGGCCGCAGCGCTGAAAAACCCGGCTGTAGGCTCGATGCATCCTCTGGTAGGTCTGGTCCAACGAGGCATCGTCGGCATGAAAGCTGTAGGCATCCTTCATGACGAATTCCCGAGCCCGCATAACGCCGAAGCGCGGGCGGATCTCGTCCCGGAATTTGGTCTGGATCTGATAGAGTGTCAACGGCAGGCGTTTATAGGAACGAATCTGGCCCCGGATCAGGTCGGTGATGACCTCCTCGTGGGTCGGGCCGAGGGCGAAATCGCGGTTGTGCCGGTCGGTGACCTTCATCAGCTCCTTGCCGTAAACGTCCCAGCGGCCGCTTTCCTTCCACAGTTCGGCCGGGTGCAGGATGGGCATGAGCAGCTCCACCGCTCCGGCCGCGTTCATCTCCTCGCGGACGATCTGCTCCACCTTGCGGACGGTTCGATAGCCCAGCGGCAGATAGGTGTACACGCCGGAGGTCAACTTACGCATGAAACCGGCGCGAACCATCAACTTGTGGCTGACCACCTCGGCCTCGGCGGGATCTTCCTTATGTGTCGGAATGAAGGTCTGCGACCAGCGCATGGTTCCCCTCCGGGGAGACCATTCCCCAGATAGAAAAATGGAGCGGGCGAAGGGAGTCGAACCCTCAACGTCAAGCTTGGGAAGCTTGCATTCTACCGCTGAATTACGCCCGCACCACTCAGCTTCGGTTTTTGAGGCGGGCTATACAGGATTCGAACCTGTGGCCTTTGGCTCCGGAGGCCAACGCTCTATCCAGCTGAGCTAATAGCCCGCGATGTCTTCGTGGCTATAATGTATAATTTCGAAAGGGTATTGTCAACCTTTAAATAGGGGATAAATGACGAGATCGTGGAGTCTGAGGGATTGGATTAGCAGATGAGGACCAGAGAAATGAAAGGCAGGCAGAAATCCGTAGGATACCTGCCTGCCTTTCAGCTTCCATCCATTATGGTCTGAGATTATTTCTTTGGTCCTTTATCCACCACCAAAATCTCCTGAGATCCGCAGAAGATCTCTCCGGAGGTTGTCTCCCCCTCCAATGAAAGTGTGTTGTAGCCTCCGATGTCCAACGGCAGATCCTTAATTGCCTCGATATCAAACTTGGCCACAAAATTCCCGCGGTTGTCGGATTTCCAGCTTTGAATTAATATATCATTGAGATACACGGTTGAGCCGATGACCGCCCCATAGGCAATGTCGGTATGCACGGCGACGACCTGGCCCTGATTATTGATGTTCAAGACGTTCGGCGACAGATCGAGCTGAGATGATCAATCATTGTTCAGCACACTATTCATATATCGAAAAAAAAGCCCCCGGGCGGTTAACCCGGGGGACATTCCCACTTTTCACGGTCCTTCCAAAAAATTCGGTTGCTTCTCTCTTATTTTACATCCGTCAACCTCACATCATACTCCCCTACCTGATACGATCCCTCTGATCTGTTGCCGACACCGTCCAGCGCCTTTATAGTGTAGTAATGATGAACCCCGATATTGCCCACTACCCCGCTGTCAATAAAGGCTGTCTGCATCGTCCCGGCCAGGGAGTCTCCCGTCTGGCCCGGCTGATGGCTACGGTAGATCACGTAGCGATCGATGCCCTCGGTGTTCTCCGGTTCGGTCCAGTCCAGATGCACATTGCCGGAGGAAGATTTGGCTGTACCTTCCACCAGAACGATGAGGTCATCCACCGCCTTGGGCGCCACGGTGATGGCGATCTTGACCGCGTCGGCGCGGAGGACATCTCCAGCGGTGACACCGCCAGCGTCCTCCACCCTGACCGACACATGCTGTCCTGAGGCAAATGTTCGGGTCCACAGATGAATCCAGGAACCGCTGCCGTCTCTCTGGTCGATGAAGACGGAATCTGCATCCATACCCTCGATGCTCAGTACGTAGAGGGCGTGATCGATGGCATTGACGGAGCTTGGGACGATCTCATAGATCCGGTAGATGCCATCATGAGACAGAATGGCCTGGAAACGAGCCTTGGCGCGGGGGGCCTGATTGAGCGACGCCCATCGGCTGCTGGGGCCGTATGCCTGGGCCACGCTGGTGTGCCAGGTGCCCTCCTCGGAATAATCGAGGGAGTCCTCGTTGTCCACAACCACGAAGTAAGGCTGTACATCGGCGGTGACCATAACGGATGTCGTTGGCTCGATAGGATCGTCGCTATACACGATCAGATCATCGATCACCGGACCGACATCGGTCGGCTGAAAAATGACCGGAACGATTGTAGAGCTCATTCCGGGGATGACCACCGGGAAGGCTGTCGGGATGTTGATGGCAGAATGTGACCAACTGATGCCGGATACCGTCAGGTCGTTATAGCCGAGGTTCTTCAGCCCGAGATCAAGTGATACGCTGTCCTCCTGCGGCACGGCCCCGAAGTCCAGGACATGATCCACTACAAAAAGATCCTGCTCTCGCACTGCGGTTGAGAATTTGGCCACGTCGGCGCACAAAACCTGCCCCTCCTGGCCATCGCCGCTGGCCTCGACTTGCAGAAAGGTGCCGGCGGCCGGCCTCAAGGTCTCGGTGCTCAGGTAGACCCATTCTGCGGCCGGCAGAGCACTGGTGAACTGGACCGTATCCACACACACGCCCCGATCGTAGACTTTATAGGTTATCTGCTCAGCTGGATTTGATATCTCCGGGATCTGCACAAAGATATTGTAGGCAGCAGAATCCGTGATGTCCGGATGCCACCGGGCGATGGCCGTGTGGCCGGCGGTCAGCGTGGTTACGCGAGAGTCCAGGCCCCAGGAGCACTCCGTTGAGGTCGCCCAACTTTTCTGGACCTCGATGTATCCGGAATCAACGTTATCGATGTATTCATCGCCGGGCAGAAAGTCGAGAAAAGTCATGGCCTGGTTGCCCAGAGTGTCGCAAACGGCTACTCCCACCCGGGCCAGCTGATCCCGGGTCAGAGTTCCGGTCGTCTCCCACTGATCAGTCCCGGTCGAGTGACAGGGAAGCACCAGGTACTCCTCGAATATGGTCTTAACGGCCACGAAGGGGACCGGCTGAAAAATCGGCTCGTCGCTGCTGATACCGAACGATACCTCGTCTCCCGAGGGAATCTCCCACATTGACAGGTCCGGCGCCGTGGTGTCGGCCCTCCCCCGCCACCGCTGCATGGCCTCGATGGCCGTGCAGTAGCGAAAGTTCACATCCGGGTAGAGGGCAGCGGCCTCGTGGGCCAGGCTGTCGAGCTTGACCATATTGGTCAGAAAATCAGTCTCCGGAAGGTGTCCCCATATGCAGGCCATCCGGTCGGCGCCTCCATCCGCCTCGGCGAAGATGGTCTCAAGCAGGTTGCTGCTGATCGTGCTTCCAAAATGACGGCAGCGAACATTCCAGCCGGGGCCGTCTCCGGGGAGTTGATAGTTACCCGGCGAGGGGTGGTAAGGAACGTATTCCAAGGTGGCTTGAGACCAGTCGTAATTGTTGTCAGTCGGCTCGGTCGTGTCGCTGTGAACGCTGGGCGAGGCGTTGTGCATGCTGTACGGCATCTGCTCGTCGAGCACGGACTGCCAGCCATTGTCCATGTAGTGCCAGCCGCTGCGGAAGGAGACCGGAAAAACCTCTTCCTCCAGCAGGAACTGGGCCAGGGTAAAGTTCCAGTCGTCGAAGCACTCCATGAAGGTCTGGGACTGGTTCCAGTAATAGAGCCCGTCGCCGTTGTAGTCGGTCCAGGCGAAGGTGTGGTAGTGCAGGGACAGCTCATCGCCGTTGATCCGGACGTTGTCGCCGTGGTACTTCTTCATCAGGTACAGGGTCATGATGTTGGGCACCGGCATGTCGGTGTTGGTGGCGTAGCGGAAGATGTTGCCGGCCATCATCCACCAGGTCATCTTCATGGGTTGCCCGTAGGAGTCCACCATCGGAGCCCGGAAGGCGGGATCCATGACCCCATAGGCGTTGCGCGAGGGATTGGTGTACAAATCAGGGTCATAGGTGCAATGATAGGTTCTGGTGTTCATCCCCACCCAGATGGCCGTGTCCGAGCCCATCACCAGGTAGACCTCGCCGGCGGCGAAGACCATTCCGCATAGACATAGCAGTAGAGAGAGCGATATGGCAGATGTTCTGAGCGATCTTTTCACCTGGCATCCTATTTTGTTCGGTTGTCGTTTTTCTATTGCCCGGTGAGGTGGCATAATGAATAAGTGCATAATGCACGACAGCACAGCCCCGAGCCACTCACCCGGGGCTGTGACGATCCTCTCTCACACCTCTCTTGTGACTACTTACCGGTATACACCTCTTTATCGAATTCTCCCGCCCCATTGGAGGGATCGGCCTTGTTCCCGGCCTCGTCGGCGGCCCTGACGGTGTAGTAGTAATTCCTGCCCACGTCTCCAATGATGCCCTCGTCGGTATATTCCTGCTGCGTCGTCCCGGCGATGGAGTCGCCGGCCGATTCTGCGGTGGTGTCCCGAAAGACGATGTAGCGGACCACCCCTTCTCCATCGTAGGGCTCGGTCCAGGAGAGATACAGGTCGTCCCCCGCTTTGTAGGCGGCCAGATCGTCGACGGCCTCCGGCGGCGTCCCATCGGCGCCCAGCTGGGCTATCCGCAGATCGTCCAGATAGAACGTGCCGCTGGGATTGCCCTGGGCGCTGTTGTACGTCATCTGAAAGCTGTCCACCCGCATGGTCCCCTCCAGGATCCCGTTGCCGATCCACGTTCCCAGAGGATCCGAACCCAGGTCCCACTTGACCAGCCTCCACCCCTTCCAATCAACGGTCACCCATTGACTCACCTCATGATTGCCGGATGGCAGGTTGTCGTCCACACAGAAGCGGAATTTATTGCTCAGTCCGTCCCCGTACAGATAGACCTCCAGGGTGTAGCTGGTGTCGAAATGGACCGCATCCGAGGAAGGCGGCGGGAAATGCTCCCGGATCAGCCAGGAACCTGAGCCGGTGTTCCAAAGGTAGTCCAGTACTCCTGAGGCGGTGCTGCCGGTGATGGGATTTTCCACAGAATAGCTGGTGGTAAAAGATGTGCTCTCCGGCACGGTCCCGGTGGTGCTTCCGCTGCCCTCGGGGTCCCACCAGGGCGACACGCCGTCGTCGAAATTGTCGATCGTTGTCAGAGAGTAGGCCCGGTCCCGGGTAAAAAAGGACCACTGATGGTCCGACTCCAGACCGTTCAGGAAAGGATCCTGTATCCCGGTGGTCAGGGTGGCCGTATAGGTCTCTGATGGATCCAGGTATGCGGTGACGTAGAGGAGGACGAAGCCGTGGTTATCCAGCTCAACATACTCTACCGTTCGTGTTACGCTGGCCATGCCGCTGTCCTTTAACTGGACATTGGATGTGTTCACCGATGAGGGATCGAGGAATTCGTCGAACTCGACCACCAGGATCACGTCCGTCTCCACGCCCTCCTGATAAGCGGCCGGTTCGGTGGATATCACCTGGGGCGCCACGGTGTCGGAATGGGCCGTTTTGAAGTCGAAGATGTAGGCATCTCCCCCGGTGCCGTTCCCGTCGCCGTCCAGGGGATGGCCGTAGGTGTCGGTGGCCGTGCCGGCGATGGTCACCTGATAGTTGGTATAGTGATCCAGATAGGCGCCTGGATTGAACGTCATCTGCTGGCCCTGAGGGTCCCAGCTGAAGCTGCCGGTCTCGCTGGGCACGATGCTGAAGCCCGATTGTGTGGCCGACTGATTCATCTCCCGGCTGAAGGTCATCACGATGTTCTCATAGACATAGATACCGCTGTCGCCGTCGGCGGGCGCCGTGGCCAGCACCACCGGCGGCGTCTCGTTGACGATCTCAAAATGCAACCGCGGGAAGCTATTGGCGCTGACGGTCACGCCGCTGGTATCCGGCATGTAGTTGGTCTTCTCCACCGTCACCGTGTAGCTGCCCGGGGTCAGGTCGTCGAAGATATACAGGCCGTTGGAGGAATCGTCGGTGGTGTAGACCAGGCTGTCGGGCCACAGGGTGCAGGTGACCCCGTTGACCGGATCGCCGGTCTCGTCATCTGTGACCGCCCCCGAGAGGGTTCCGGTGGTGAGGTCATCGGCCCCGAAATAGTCCAGAAAGGAGGTGTGCAGCGCCCGGGCCTCCATCTTGAGATACTCGTCGTTGCGCAGCCGGTCCGTCTCCGGCGGGTTGTCGAAGAAGGATCCCTCGGTCAGTTCCCCGGGCATATTCAGGTCGTTCAGAACCCCGAGATTGAAGCCTAAGAAATTATAGTCCCCGCGGGCATACCAGCCGGTGGTGTAGAGGGCATGGTAGATATCTTCCGCCATGATGTTGCTCATGGTCACCGCCTCGGTCCACTCGGGGGTTCCGCCGGAATCCTCCTCATAGAGGACCAAAGTGTAGTTTGCGACCCCGTTGAAGGCATTATGATGAATGGAGTTGAACCAGTCGACGTTGTTGGAGTTAGCGATATACTCGCGCTGGCTGAGGGTGGGATTGTCTATGTTGTTGTAGCGGGTCAGGATGACCGTGTCGGCGTTGGCCGACTCCAGGTAGTCCTTCAGGAAGAAGGCCACCTGCAGGTTGATGATACACTCGAAGGGCTTTTCGTAGGGATAGTTGCCATGCCCGGGATCGAGACAGATCTTGAGACCACTGAGGTCGGCCGACCAGGCGGGCACGGAGAGAAACAATCCCATCAGAACGGTCAGAATGATTCCTTTTCGAAATGACATTCCGATAAGCTCCTTGAAAGAATGGATCTGAGATAAACGAATGACATATTCCCTGTCTTTTTATTCTATCACATTGGCCTGAAAATGTCAAGAGGTTTTATATTGATCTTATCCGGGCCGATGACAGAAAAAATCCCGAAGCATCCTTCGGGATCGAGATCCGCGTCGATTCTGCAGAAAGTTCACTCTTACCGCTTCTCCATCGCGATACACTCCGCCGGGCAGACATCCAGGCACAGTCCGCAACTCTATCACTGTTCCCGTTCGACTCCCGGGCGGCTACCGGTCCTGCCAGTTGGCGCGATCCAGTTTGTCCAGCTTGATGGCGTCCCGGATCGAGGAGACGATGAAGATGGTCATGAATACGGCTGCCAGTGACAGGCCGGCGAGATCCAGGACGGTGACGGGATCGCCCCCGTAATATGTCACCGTGGGATTCCAGAAAATGAGCACGATATTGGCCGAGAAGATGAAGATGCGCACCTCTGTGGGCCCGAAACGCCCGTAGGAAATGCGGAAAACCTCCTGTGTATAGGCCATGACATGGACATAGATGTTCAGGAGGAAATACCCTATCGCCAGCAACAGGGCCACCCGCATGTCCATCAATGGGGACATGCCCAGGCCCAGGCACAGGACCAGGGTGGTCCAGGCGTCGCAGATGTGGTCCACGAAGTAACCGTACTTCTCCCGTTCCCGGTGGCGCACCCGGGCCAGCGTGCCGTCCAGGCTGTCGGCGTACCAGTGGACGATCAGGCCGGCATTGGTCAACCACAGCCACCAGGGGGACCAGCGGGTGAATATATACCCGGCGGCGATCACCACGGCGGCGACGATCCCCAGAAAGGTGAGGTGATCGGAGTTGATCCAGTCCGGCAGAGCGGCCGCCATCCGGGGCAGATTGCGTTTTTCCCACGGCCCGGTCAAAGTCTGAATGACCCGGCGGGCCTTTTTTTCATCGGTCATGGTGTTTCATCCGTCCGAAGATGTGCCCTCGACAGGCACCTTATTGCGGAAGATGACGAACTCGTTGGCCAGAAACTTGAAGATGGGACCGGCCAGCATGCCCAGCATGTTGGCCACCAGATAATGGAGACCGGCGTACTTGGTCAGGATCATCAGGAGGGTCAGATTGCAGGCGAAATCGATCGAGGCGGTAACCGCATTGTACTTGACCAGCCGGATGAAGTAATCGCCCATGGTGTGGGCTACCCGCTCACGCCAGGTGACGAAGTAATGCCAGGTAAAATTGTGGATGATGGCCAGCTCGATGGCGCAGGCCCCGGCGACGGCCAGGGGAAATCCGAACCGTCCCTTGAGCAGCCATAGGGCGCCCATGTTGACCAGGGTGCCGACCCAGGCCACCAGCTGAAATTTCAATACTCGCCTGATGTGGATGGACGGAACGCGCATATCGTGGGAATCCCGTTCTTACCAGGAGCCCTTCACCGAGAGGATTTCCCCGGAGAAGGCATCGACCATGATACACCGCCTGGCCACCGCCGCGCGGCCGCCTCTTGAGCGATGCCGAGCAGTTCTCCAGCGATCACATGAATTCAGGAATCGATTGAACCGGGCGATTCCCCAAACAGGCCGGAACAAGCCCCTCGGAGACCGTAATGTATGTTTCCATTGGACCGATATCAAGAACAATTTCATGGTCCCACGGCATTCAATGAAGTCGTTTTCATGTAAGCTGTTCCTGCTCGGCATCAGCAGAGCGGGCCGACAAACGGTTGAAATAGAACAGCCCTCCTGAGAGATCTCAGGAGGGCTGGGGAACGGGTTGAATCTGTTAGCTGACCGTTTAGGGCCTATCTTCAGGGCTTATTTCTTCCGCCGAAACCGGTTCTTATTGCGTTTGATGCGCTGTTCCACCTTGGCGATGTGCTTCTTCACCCCGATGACGCTGTCCGGGTTCAGGGATATGGAATCGATGCCCTCCTCCACCAGAAAGGCGGCAAAATCGGGATAATCGCTGGGACCCTGTCCGCAGATGCCAACCTTTCTTCCGGCCTTGTGGGCATCGCGGATGACGCTGCGAATGAGCCGTTTGACCGTCTCGTTGCGCTCGTCAAACTGCTCGGCCAGTTGAGAGGAATCGCGGTCGATGCCCAGGGACAGCTGGGTGAGATCATTGCTCCCGATGGAGAAGCCGTCGAAGCGCTTGGCGAACATGTCGGCCTGGATAACGTTGGACGGGATCTCGCACATCACGTAGACCTCCAGACCGTTCAATCCGCGCCGCAGTCCGTTCTTGGCCAGGATCTTGATGACCCGGTCGGCCTCCTCCAGTGTCCGGCAGAAGGGGATCATGATGAGTACGTTGTCCAGCCCGATCTCCTGGCGAACCCGCTTGATGGCCTGGCACTCCAGCTCAAAACCGGCCCGGTATCCTTCGGCGTAGTAACGGGAAGCGCCCCGCCAGCCGATCATGGGATTGGACTCTACCGGTTCGAATTCCCGGCCGCCGATGAGATTGGCATATTCGTTCGTTTTGAAATCGCTCATTCGGACGATGACCGGATGGGGATACTGGGTGGCGGCGATTTTGGCAATGCCCCGGGCCAGGAGATCCACGAAGTACTCGGTCTTATTCTTGTAGTTTTTGGTCATCTCGCGGATCTGACTCTTGACCCCTTTGTCCTTGAGGCGATCATAATTGATCAGCGCCATGGGATGGATCTTGATGATATTGTTGATGATGAACTCCATCCGGGCCAGGCCGATGCCCTCGGTGGGCAGACGCCACCAGCTCATGGCCGCGCCCGGGCTGGCGATATTCAGCATGATCTGGGTCTTGGTCTTGGGAACATCCAGACTGACCCGCTCCTCTTTATATTTGAGGAAACCTTCGTAGATGAAACCTTTATCTCCCTCAGAGCAGGACAGGGTGATCTTCTGATGAGCCTTGAGGACCTTGGTGGCCTGTCCGGTTCCTACCACGGCGGGGATACCCAACTCGCGGCTGACGATGGCCGCATGGCAGGTGCGACCGCCATGATTGGTGATGATGCCGGCCGATTGCCGCATGATGGGCACCCAGTCGGGATCGGTCATCTCGGTCACCAGGATGGAACCCTTGGTGAATTGTGCGATATCCGAGGCGCTTTTAATCAGACAGACCTTGCCGATGGCAACGGCCTCGCCGATGGAGAGACCGGTCAGCAAGAGCTTGCCCTTCTCCTTGAGCGTATACTTCTTCAAGGAAGAAGCCTCTTTGCGCGATTGGACCGTTTCCGGGCGAGCCTGTACGATGAACAGGCTGCCGTTCTTGCCATCTTTGGCCCATTCCATGTCCATCGGTTTCTCATAATGTTTCTCGATGGCCACGGCCCACCGGGCCAGCTGCAGGACCTCCTGGTCGCTCAGCACGTAGGTCTGACGTTCTTTCTGGGTGGTGCGAATATTTTTTACGCTCTTGTTACCTTTGGCGGAATAGACCATCTTCTTGGCCTTGTCGCCCAGCTGCTTCTCGATGATGGGGTCCCTGTTTCTCTTGTGCAGCAGCGGCTTGAAGACGACCCATTCATCCGGCGTGATGGAACCCTGGACGACGTTCTCCCCCAGTCCCCAGGCGCCGTTGATGACGACCACATCCGGGAAACCCGTTTCCGTGTCGATGGAGAACATCACACCGGCGCTGGCCCTGTCGGAGCGGACCATCTTCTGGATGCCTATCGAAAGGGCCACGTCCATGTGTTTAAAACCATGCTCTTCCCGATAGGTGATGGCCCGATTGGTAAACAGAGAGGCATAACATCTCCGGCAGGAATCCATCAATGCCTTGTCACCCTTGACGTTCAGGAATGTCTCCTGCTGACCGGCAAAACTGGCCTCGGGCAGATCCTCGGCCGTGGCGCTGCTGCGAACGGCCACATCGACGCGGCTGGTGCGATAGCGCTTGCTCAGCTCCTTGTAAGCGACCTTGATCTCGGCCGCGACATCGGCCGGAAATTCCGATCGGAGGAACAGTTTCCTGATCGATGGGCCCACCACGTTCAGGGGTTTAGATCCTTTGTGCATCTCATTGATCAGAGCATCAATCTTCTGTCGTATTTTGTTTTCGTCTAAAAATTTCCAATAAGCCTCCGAGGTGGTGGCAAATCCGTCCGGCACGCGGATGCCCTGATCCTTCAGAGACGAGACCATCTCTCCGAGGGAAGCATTCTTGCCGCCCACGGAGGGAACATCCTTGGAACGAAGATCTCCATACCAACGTATATAGGTCATCTTCTTGACCATCTGTAAATTCCTCCTCCTGGTCATTCCCCTGTCACCGGGAATCGACCTTTCAGGGTGATTCGGTTGCATTCAGAACATATTCCGTAAGAAAATGTTAGCAGATCCTGTGGCTTACTGATCTTGACCGCACCTCCAAGGCCCCTGTCTTATGACGGGCAAACGATGCCTATCCGCAGAAGGAAAAATCCATTAAATTTATAAAATAAAGGCTCAGCACAGAATATTCAAGAGAAAAATGGTCTTACAGGCCTTTTTATTCTTTTTTACCGTCATGTGCCGCATTCTGCGGCGGCCCGATAATTTTTATAACTCATTGTTCTATAAGATATTATCCTTTTATAGCCGCCGTTTCATCCAGCCGGCCCTGGCTTGCCGACCCCTTTCCTAATATATCACTTGAGGTTATCCTTTTAACAAAAAC
>Ga0272444_10003710_pt1 | contig 13661 bp, 8 predicted proteins | sample SSMForm13_FD_201033 | JGI IMG/M metagenome (GOLD analysis project Ga0272444, IMG submission 201033) | Marine sediment archaeal communities from Little Sippewissett salt marsh, Falmouth, MA, United States - SSM-Form-13 | ecosystem: Environmental > Aquatic > Marine > Wetlands > Sediment ...
AGTCCCAATCCGGCGTAGCTCCTTCGGTGGCAGAGCACGCGGTCAGGACCACGCGAACGTTCGCGAGCGTGTTCAGATTATCGATGAAGCTCCCGCTGTGACACGATCCCAGGAGGAAGTTGAACTGCGTGTTCGGATATTCGGCCATCTTGTTGCGGAACTGCTGTGCCGTGAACCACTGTCCGCCGAGCCGCACCCCGTCGGTTCCGCCGTGGGCAATGATGTAGAGGGTAATCGGGTTGAGCTGGTTTGCCACCATCGAATCGATCTCGGTCAGTACATTGGCTGCCTGGCTTTGGACCAAGCCTTCCACTTCCGAGAATGCGCTCTTGTAGGCGTTGAAGAACGCGATCCCGTTGAGGTACGTGGCGTTGGCATCGCCAAACAGGTTCTCATGCGGCATCAGCCCCTGGACCACGATGAAACCCTCACCGCGCTTGCGGGCGAGAAGGTCGAAATCGAAGATCATCAGTTGCCCCGTCGTTTCTCCTAGGGTCACGTTGCTGGCAATCACGCGCTGCGGATCGGGCGTGTCATCCGCGATCTCGTCGGGAACTTCTCCATTGATCCGCGGCCACCAGCTGGCATCCAGCACTTGATGTCCTCCGCCCTCCGTCACAAGGATGTACTTCACCGGGTGCTCGTAGTACGAACCCGGGGCGAGATCGAGGAAGAAGAAGTAGGTTTGCTCGCCGACGGTGACTGCCTTTGGCTCGGCTGCTGACGAAAACCCATGAGTAGTTTCGGGCGCATCCTCCTCGATCTCCGTTCCCGGAGGAAGCGGCTCATCGAGTCGTAGACACACGTAGTCCGCACCCTGAGGAACGGCATCGGGAAGCACCGACGAGATCACCACATCGGTCGCCTCCTGCATCCCGTCTTCGGGCTGTAGGAATGGAAACCAACTGCACGATGACACACTCAATAGCAGCAATCCTAGCGCAACGATTCCCAACAGTCTCCGAACTGTCTTCGTCATGCTAACCGCCTCCTTGACAGCGACTCATCGTTAGCCTAGCCAGCCGGCGCGCCGGAAGGCAAGATTGCGGTCGGGATGACGGGATCTGGCGGGGTTGACGGAGGTAGGACGGGATCGTAGCCTCTCGAAACATGTTGACTGAGGAGCACACCGAGCTTGAGGCAGAGGATGGGAGGCCGCATGCAGAAGCTTCTTGAATCGATCGCCGGAGGCGCGTCATCGTGGGTCGAACTGCGCTTTCACCAGCGGAACCGGAGACGTATCGCGATGCGAGCTGGGGTTCTGGAGGAGTCGTCGAGCGTCCTCTCCGTGGGGATCGGTGTGCGGACGCTTGTGGATGGTGTGTTCGGCTTCGCGAGTACCACCGAAACTACGGCGGCGGGAATCCGCGCCGCTGTGGCGGCGGCACAAGCGGCTGCAAGCGCCGCCGTGGGCAAGAAACGACATCGGGTTGCGGGGCTGGCCGATGCGCACCTGGCGCGGGGCGTGTTCCCGGTGAGCACGAACGATCCTCTCGACAACCACCCTCTGGAAGAGAAGCTGGAGCTTGTCCACCGGATCGATGCACGGCTGCGCAGCGGGTCGGAGCGGATCGTGTCATCCTCTGTCGGCTACGAAGAGGTTCAGGATGAGAAGATCATTGTCACAACCGACGGGGCATCGGCACATGTCTTCGATGCCAAGCCCGAGTTTCGCGTGTTTGCGGTTGCTGCGGATGGGGAGGATCAAACAATGGGGCGAGCGAGCGCCGGCGTGACCGGTGGTTGGTCCGATCTGTTTGCGCGGCGCTCGGCCGAGGAGATGGCGGATGCGGCAATCCAGCTGGCAGTCGATCAGCTGTCTGCGACCACGCCAACAGGCGGCACATCGACCGTCGTCTTGGATCCTGAGCTCGTCGGGTTGTTGAGTCATGAGGCGATCGGGCACACGGTGGAGGCGGACATCGTCCTCGGCGGTGCGATCACAGCGGGGAAGATCGGCGTGCATGTGGCATCGGCGCTGGTCACGCTGTGCGACAGCGGCTCCACGGAAGGAGAGCCGTTCGCCGTTGGAACGCTGCCGGTGGATGATGAAGGCGTTGTCACGAGGCGGACCGTGATCATCGAGCAGGGAGTTCTTCGTAGCTTCCTCCACAATCGGGAGAGCGCGGCGCACTTCGGCGTCGAGCCGACGGGGAATGCACGGGCGTTCACGTACGGCGATGATCCGATCATTCGGATGCGCAACACCTATGTCGAGCGTGGGGAGACGCCCGTCGAAGAGCTGATCGGGGATGTGAAACAAGGGTTCCTGCTGCGTGGGCTTGGCTTTGGGGGGCAAGCGGACTCGAACGGGGAGTTCATGTTTGGTGTCCGGGAGGGCTACGTGATCCGAAACGGGAAGGTCGGCGAACTCGTACGAGGAGCCACGGTCTCCGGGAACGCCTTTGATGTGCTGAGGTCCGTGGACGCGGTGGGCAACGATTTCACGTGGGACAACTCCTCGGGGTACTGCGGCAAAGGACAGCCGGCCAAGGTGGCGGCGGGCGGGCCACACCTGCGTTGCCGTGCAACGATCGGAGGGCGGCAGACGTGAACACACACGAGAGACGAAAGGACGTCGAGCTGCTGGATCGGTGCCGGCAAACGGTCCGATGCATTGAGCGCCTTGGAGCCGATACGGCAGAGGTGTACGGCGAGTACACGCGTTCGATGTCGTCCACCGTCGAGAAGCACGACCTGCAGATCTCGCGGAGTCAGACGGAGGCCTCGTTCGGAATCCGCGCTTGGATCGGCGGGAAGGTTGGGTTTGCGAGCACGAACAGCCCTGATCGGCTTGAGGAAGCCTGTTCGGATGCCGTGACGTTGGCGAAGGCCTCGCCGGAGGATGAACACAACAGGCCTCCACGGCCTCGGGAGATCCGTCCGATGGAAGGGATCTACGATCCTTGCGCCGAGGACTTCTCTGTGGATCTTGCAGTGGGCGAGGCGATCCGGATGATCGAGACGGCGAGCGCCCTCGACAGCCGCGTCATCCTCGGCGACGCAGCGTTCTCTGCAGATGTCTACGCCCGGGCGATCGCCTCCAGCAGGGGCGTGGAAGCGAGCGAGCGAGGAAGCCTGTTCAGCTACTACGCGCTAACCACGGCAGTTGATGGTGAGCAGATCTCGAACTTCGATTTTCAGTTCGGCGCCAGTCGAACAGCGGAAGGGATCGATGTAGCGCCGGTGGTGCGTCGAGCGTGCGTGAACGCGTTGGGTTCGCTCGGTGCGACGAGCGGCGAGAGCTTCGTGGGGGATGTTCTGCTTACGCCGAGTGCGGTACAGGAACTACTCGTGCCGCTGATCCTGTTCCAGACCAACGCCAGGAATGTGGTTCGCGGGATGAGCCGATGGGGAAGCAGCCTTGGTAAATCGGTTGCAGCAACGCATCTGTCGATCGTGGATCGTGGACGCTTGCCCGGCGGTGTTGGAACGGCCGCGTTCGACCGGGAAGGAATCCCTCACGAGGACTGCATGATCATGGTCGAGGGGCGGTTGGAGTCTCTCCTACACAACACGTATACCTCGGAGGCGTTGGGAGTTGCCAATACAGGACACGCCAGCGGATCGTCTCGATCGGTCCCGGGCGTCGGTCCGACGAACCTCGAGATTGCACCCGGGCACATCGAACGAGAAGCGCTCATCGCCGATACCCGCAAAGGCATCTTGGTGAGCCGATATTCCGGGAACGTCGATCCGGTGTCGGGAGACTTCTCAGGCGTAGCCAAGGGTGCCTATCTGATCCGCAACGGGAAGCTGGAGCGACCGGTCGCAGGGACGCTGATCTCGGGTAACCTGTTCGAAGCACTGGCGAGGATCTCCGGGATCAGCTCTGAGAGAGACTCGCTGTTCAATCTGATCCTGCCGACGATTCGGATCGACCAGGTATCGATCACCGGCAGTCCATAGCGGGTGGACGGAGGAAGATGCCAGAGCACAGCCCGCTTCGGAACTGGCTGCGCGAGTTCATCCTGCGCCCGAAATTCACGCGCGTCCCGCCAAGACCTCTCCCGAGGGATGGACTTCAAGGTGAGTCCCTCCAATCCACTTCGCGGGGGTGGGTTCGCGTTCCGTCTCGGGTCGAGGAGTGGGTCCTGATCGTGCGGAGAACAAGACACAATCGGCAGGAGCCGGCCCCAACACACATGAACGCTCGTGGGCTGGGAGTGGGGATCGCCCTTGAGCGATCGCCGGCGCGTTGGTTATACTGCCTGAAGCCAAGGAGGCCAAGAGCGTGAAGAACTAGCCCAACGCAGCTATCCGGATCACCCTCCACTGCTTCGCTGCAGGAGACCGATTCGGATCCCTGATCGGGTGGTCTTCTCTCTCGTACTGCAGCGTCTCGCCAACTTCCTTATCAGATAGATCCGAACGATCTTCCTATCGAGCGAGCACGGAGGTCGAGTTCTCCATCGGGTTCGAAAGGAGTTGGAGTTGTCATCCTTGACGTTCAGGCAAGTCTCTTTTTCGTATGATGCGTCGGCGCAGGGGCTGCTCTCCAAGATCGACTTCGGCGTATCAACAGGTTGGACGGGCGTCCTTGGCCGTAACGGAGCGGGGAAAACGACCCTTCTTCAGCTCGCTTGTGGCGAGCTCTCGCCAAGAGAAGGGAGTGTCTTTGCGCCGTCGCATGCCGTGTACTGCCCGCAGCGGACCGACACACCGATGCGCCAGTTCGGGGAGTTCCTCGACGACACGAACGGATCGGCGTATCGGTTGCGCGGTCGTCTTGGGATTGAGCAGGATTGGCTGCAGCGATGGAACAGCCTGAGCCACGGGGAACGCAAGCGCGCCCAAATCGGAACATGCCTTTGGCTCATGCCTGACCTGTTGGCGATCGATGAGCCGACCAACCACTTGGACAGCATCGCCAGCCGCATGATTCGCGAGGCGCTCACGTCGTATCACGGCGTGGGGCTGTTGGTGAGTCACGACCGGGACCTTCTTGATGCTCTGTGCCGGCACGTGTTGATCGTGGAACCACCCAAGGTGTCCCTTCGATCCGGCGGGTACTCCACAGCAACGAGCGCGGTGCAGGCCGAGAACAAGGAGGCTGTAGAGGAGAGGAAGCGTCTTGTCCGAGAGCATCGGCGGCTCCGTCGCGAGGCGGACGTGCGCAGGCGCCACGTCGAGCGTGCGGAGAAGGCGAAGTCGCTTCACGGGGTGGCGCCGCAGGATCATGACGCCCGTTTCAAGGCGCGCTCGGCCCGCGTCACTGACGGACAAACCTCGAAGCGGCTGCGCCAGCTCGACGGGCGAATCCGCCAGACGGCAGAGAAGCGGGACGCGGTTCATCTGAGACGAAGCGGGCCGATGGGGGTCGAGTTCAGCGGGGAGCTGAGCACGAGAAACGTTCTCTTCCGCCTGGCGGCGGCCGGAATTCCGTTGGGCGGCAACCGAATCCTGATGCACGGAGATCTCCTGATGCTGCCACGCGATCGCGTGGCTGTCAGCGGTCCAAACGGCTCAGGGAAGACGACACTCATCGAGAAGATCGTGCAGGCTCTCCTCATCCCGATGGAACGCGTGGCGTACATCCCCCAGGAAATCCCCACGGAAGGTTCGAAGAGTCTTCTTCAGCAGGTGAGGATGATGGTCTCCGATCGACGGGGTGCGGTGATGCGTTGTGTCAGCCGGTTGGGATCGGATCCGGAACAGCTACTCGACAGCGGTTGCCCGAGCCCGGGAGAAACACGCAAGCTTCTTCTCGCAGTTCGTCTCGCCGATCGCGCTCAGCTGGTTATCATGGACGAACCCACCAACCACATGGATCTGCCGTCGATCGAATGCCTGGAGGAGGCTCTCGCGGCATACGTTGGCGGGCTGCTACTGGTCAGCCACGATCAGCAGTTCGTACAGAGATTGACGACGACGCAGTGGGAGATCGTGCGCGACGACCCGCAAGGAAGAAGGCAGTCGGTTCATGCGACGGTCACGGGCGACGGCTCGAGCAGATCCGAGATGGGGGAACGAGTGGATGAACAGTAGCTGCGGGATGGAGTGCAAACAGGCACCTGAGCCGATGGCGGCGTTCTTCGACAAGCGGGTCGAGGGTTACGATGCACACATGAAGCAGTCCGTGGAGCTGTTCGATGCGTTCTACGACGCGGTCGCCGCCGCGCTGCCGGAGACCGACCGGGACTTGCATGTCCTGGATCTGGGTGTGGGAACGGGGCTGCAGCTGCCCGCGGTGTTCCGCCGTCTGCCGGGCGCGTCGGTTCACGGGATTGACATCTCTGCAGGGATGCTGAGAAAGCTCGAGGGCAAGAGCCGGGATGCCGGGTGGGACGTGTCGATCGAACGCGGTTCGTTCGTGCAGATGGACCTTGGAAGCGAATGCTATGATGCGGTGATCTCGACGATGGCGCTTCATCATCAGCTGCCAAGAGGAAAACTGGCCCTGTACCGAAAGATCCACCGAGCGCTTCGGCCCCATGGGTTGTTCGTCAACGGGGACTACATTGTGTCACGCCGCGAAGCCGAACGGATCCGGATGCAGTTCATGGATCGAATGTCGGATTGTCCGGAGTGTTCGTCGGGCATGGTTCACGTCGACGTGCCGCTATCCATCGACGAAGAGGTGAAGCTTCTGCAAGACGCTGGCTTTGCCGAGATCACGGTTTCATTCGAGACACGGAACGCCGCCGTCATTTCGGCATGTTCCGAGTCGCCCTGATGCGGGCAGTCTGCGCGGAAGGAGATGTTCGATGCGAAGGTTCGCCTTGCGAGGTGAGCGTGGGCAATCCGGTCTCGGGGATGCTCTCGCACCCCTGGGCGACCGGCGCATGCTTCGCAAGTTTCAGAGCTACGGCTTCCTGAAGAACCTGCGGTTCTTCGATCCCTTCCTAGTGCTGTTCTTCCGGGAGATGGGGTTCTCGTACCTTCAGATCGGTGGGCTGATATCGATTCGAGAGCTTGCAGTCAATCTGCTTGAGGTGCCCACCGGGGTGATCGCGGATGTCGTCGGCCGAAGGCGCGCAATGCTCACCTCGTTCGGCTCATATCTTGTGGCGTTCACAGTCTTCTACGCCGTCCCTCGGTTCGGAGCATACGCAGCAGCGATGGTGATGTTTGCCGCGGGAGAAGCGTTCCGCTCGGGAACACACAAGGCAATGATCCTCGAGCACCTGCGGATCTCGGGACTTGAGGGCCGCAGAACGGAGTACTACGGAAGGACGCGGGCGGCGTCGCAGCTCGGGTCAGCCATCGCGGCGTTGATCGCTGCTGGGATCGTCTTCTACGTAGGGCGCTACCGCGTGGTGTTCCTGGCATCGACGATCCCCTATCTTCTTGGCCTGTTGCTCATCGCCAGCTATCCGAAGGAGCTCGACGGACAACGGCTGACGCTGCCTTGGAAGGAGCGTCTCCGTATCACGCTCGCAGGCTCGTTTCGCCTGTTCCGCGATCGTGCGCTGATCCGGTGCGTCCTTGGCGCGGCTGGTTTTGATGCGGTGTTCAAGACCACCAAGGATTACATCCAACCGATTCTTCAAACCCAGGCATTGCTCCTTCCGATTGCTCTGTGGGCGACGGTCCCGCAACGCACGGCCCTTCTTGTCGGTGGCGCGTTCTTCGTGATCTACCTTGCGACGTGCCTGGGATCGTCGCGGGCCGGCCGGTTCAAGCGCAGGGTTGGTGAGTCGTTCGCCCTGAACGTGACGTATCTTGTTGGACTGAGCGCGCTGGGGATCGCCGGCATCGCAGCGGTGTGCGAGCGGTACGTCGTTTCCGTGCTAGCTTTCTTCCTTCTATATGTGATCCAGAACATCCGGCGCCCGGTTGTGGTCGGGCGGCTTGCGGAGAAGATCCCGCGCGACGTGACGGCGACGGGTCTTTCCGTTGAAGCCCAAGTACGGACGTTGTGGATGATGGCATGTGCGCCGGTGTTGGGGTGGATCGCCGACCGATGGGGCGTAGGGATTGCGATCGCCTTGGTCGCGGGTCTTGGGATCATGTTCTGGCCGGTTGTGCGAGAGCGCACGGAGCGTGCGACGAGGACGCACGCCGGCTAGCCTGAGTAGGTCCGTCCTTTCCATGCCCCGCCGCGGCCGGCCCATGTCCTGAATGCCGATGTGATGGTCATGGCGGTATACATCCCGGCTCCTGCAGGGAGCAGAAGCGCCATCCACGGCCGGACACGGTAGACCCGGAGGATCGGGAGGTAGGAACCGGTCATGATTGCCCAGGCAATCAGGCCCGGTAGCCAGCCGGCGATCGGTGGCGATGCTCCTCGCGACATGCTGAGAAGAGCGATGATGGCGGACGCCGGCGGGATCCCGTAGATCAGGAGCATCCCAAGAACGGTTCCCACAAGCAGGAGCAGCGAGTACTTCAGCTGATGAAAGGCGCTTCGCGAAACCATGTTCCACAGGTGAGATAACCGGCCATAGCGTCGGGTGCTCCGAACGGATGACGTGCGACTCATGCCCAGCCACAGCCGCCCTCCGCCGCGCCGTTCGAAGATCGCTCGCGCAAGGGCGCAGTCGTCGATGAGGGCAGAGGCAATCGCTTCCGGGCCGCCGATCTCGTCAAGAGCTGCAGCGCGGACCAGGGTGCATCCGCCTGCAGCAGCTGACGTCTGTCGTGACGGCAACGCCACCCATCGGAACGGATACAGCTTGGCGAAGAAGTAGACGAAGGCCGGAATCAGCAAACGGTCCCAAAACGAATCAAGTCGCAGGTGAGCCATCACCGAGACCATATCGCGATTCCCCGTGATCGCCCTTCTCACCAAGTGTTCGACCAGGTCGGGGCCGAGGTGGATGTCTGCGTCGGTGAACAGAACGTAGGAGGTATCATCTCCGCTTGCGGTTCGGCGTGCCCCTACGTCCCGCCATCCCTGATGCATCGCCCACACCTTGCCCGCCCATCCGGAAGGGAGAGGCTGGCCATCCACGATGCGGAGAGGCGCCACGCGGTTCGTCCTATCATCGCTGGGAACTGCGTGCTCAGTGACCGAGACGACAGTCAGCTGCTCAAGGAGTTCGTGCGTTCCGTCGGTGCTCTGGTCATCGACGACCGTGATCGTGATCCTTCCTGCGTAGCGCTGCATGCGAAGCCCGGAGATCGTTTCCTCGAGGACGTCCGCCTCATTCCGAGCAGGCACGATCACGTGAACGTCCGGATGATCCGCGGATTCCGCGACTTCAGACCGGATTGGGGCCACAGACCGCGCCGGCTCCAGCCATGGTCCCGGAAGCCAGAACAAGCCGCGGAAGAAGAGAAGAGCGGCCCACGCGACGAGCGATGCGGATGAGATTGCCGAGAACACCATCCATCCGATTGACATCGCGTCTAGCTCCCCTTCCGTTCGTTCTCCTGTGCTTGGATCGTACCAGGAATCGCGAGGGATCAACAGGAATCGGCATCCTTCAGCCATGCCTTCGAGCGGTGAAGTGGCGATCTGTCGGCGTAGGGTGAAGATACGATGGGACTCCTGTGTGGGTGAAGGATTCCAGGCGTGCTGGATGATCCCCCGCCCTATACTGAGGGATCTCGCAGCCGGTTTCCAGACGTTGAGGGATGGCAGGGGGGAATCACGCGACCGGCAGCAGGAACCGAGAAGGAATCATGGGGGCAAACGCAATGCGGAGAGACTACGACTTGGGAGTCATTGGGCTGGGTCCGGCAGGAATGGCAGTGGCTGTGATGGCCTCGGAGATGGGACTTCGCGTGCTGGGCGTCGAGCGGCGATCGCTCGGTGGCGAGTGCATGAGTGTTGGCTGCATTCCCAGCAAGGCGCTGCTTCGTATGGCCTCGGTCAGACATGAGGCCGCGAATCAGGACCGGTGGTCGCTCCAAGGTGGAGCAGCCGGAACGTCGGATGATCCCTTTGCGCAGATCCGCGAGCGGATCCGATTCATCAATGATCGGAAGACGCGAGCGATGTTCCGCAAGGTGGATCTGAAGCTGCAGGAAGGGTCTGCGTCGTTCGTGGACCGAAACACAATTGACGTAGGCGGCGCAACGTATACCGCGAAGCGGTTCTTCGTGTGTACCGGAACGAGTCCCGCGGTCCCTCCGATCCCCGGACTCGATCAAGTGCAGTACCTGACCAACGAGACCCTCTTCGATCTGAGCGAGATCCCGGCAAGCCTGGTCGTGGTCGGTGGCGGAGCGATCGGATGTGAGATGGCACAGGCCTTTCGACGACTCGGGGCCGACGTGTCGATCGTTCACATGGACGCTCACCTGCTGCCGCACGGCGATGAGGACGCCGGACGTGCGCTGGAAGCCGTATTCGCCGACGAAGGTATCGCGGTTCTCAACGGGCGGAAGATCGGTTCTGTAGCCCAGGATCCATCGGGGGTTGTGGTCAGCACGGACCAGGGCGAGCAGCTCCGTGGCGAGAAGTTGCTGATCGCGGCCGGACGCCGGATAGACGTGTCGAACCTGAAGTTGGAGAACGCAGGTGTGCGCTACGATCCAAGCGGGATCACCGTAGACCGGACGCTCCGTACGTCTGCTCGGAACATCTTCGCTCCAGGGGATGTCAACGGGCGATACCTCTTCTCTCATGCGGCCATGCATCAGGGGATGATTGCGTTGATCAACGCGATGCTTCCTCGCCGGCTTGGCCTCGACTACCGAAAATACGTGGTTCCGTGGACGGTGTTCACCGAACCTCGTGTGGCCCACGTGGGTCTTCTTGAGCGCGATCTACGGCAACAGGGGCTGGACTACGAAGTGATCGAGGAGCGCTACGAGGACTACGGCGCAGCGATCGCTGAAGAAATCGCTGTCGGCTCGGTGCGTGCCTACGTCAGCAAGACGGGACGGATCTTCGGGGTTCGCATCATCGGGGATGGCGCGGGCGAGATGATCAACGAGTGGGGACTCGCGATTCAGAACCGGCTTCGGATCCACAAGATCATGTTCCTGCAGCACAGCTTCCCGTCGATGTCATTCCTGACAAAGCGGGTGAGCGAAGGATGGATGATGAATCGGATGCAAAGCAGGCTAGTCCGGGCGCTCTGCCGGATCGCGTTCTAGTGCGAGACTCGGTCCGCGATTCCCGCTTCCGACGAAGGTCGAGATCGCGCCTGGCGATGCACGTGATGTCGATCCGAAACCACGCGTGCAAGATCCGGAGAGCAAACGCCAACTTCGCTCAAGCTACGGAGAACACAGTCGAATGAATCGCCCCGATCCAGCCGGGAAACGCAACCTCCTTGTGAGGCGGCGAAAGGAGCGCGGCTGCCCCGGCGCGATGGGTGCCCTAGCCCTACGGAGAGGGCTCAAGCCTTTGTTCCAAACCGTCTCTCGGGCTGGAGGAAGCTCCGAGAGTTGCGCTGCGAGATCCATGTTTGGCCTGCCGGGCACTGCGTTCGCAGCTTGCTCTCTTTGGGCCGACCGCCTTGCTTGCAGTCAGAGCTAAGCTGGCGCTGACGAGCAAGCGGCCGGCGCGATGCGACACCCCCACATCGCCGTCCGGCGGACGAGCTCATGGAACGGAATCTCGTCGAACCCGATAACGTAGGTCGGAAGAACCTCTCCAAGGGGTTCGATCCACTCCCTTGGAAGTGACGACGCACCGAGCGACGCGCCGAGCAGGGCGCCGACCAGTCCCGCCGTGCAATCCGTGTCGAAGCCCAAATGAACCGTGGCCAGGAGAGATCGCTCGAAATCCCCTTTGCCAAGGAGCAAGCCTGCAATCGCACAGGCGAGGCTGGGAACGGCGTGGATCCAGTGGAAGCCTCCAAACGATTGCTCGATCCACTCGGCAACGGCGCTCTCATCTTCCGATCTCCGGCAGAAATCCAGCGTCGAGTGAACGGTTTCGACGATTCGGCTCGTTTCCGGAACGTGTTCCAAGGAAGCAACCAGCGCGTCCTCAACCGGAACACCAGCCACGGTGAGGGATGTGGCCGCGGCAACGTAAACCTCGCCGTCGACTCCTTCCCGATAATGGGAGACGCAAGCGTCACGGAACGCGAGTTCGGCCGCGACCCGGGGCGAGGCGGGGGCGATCAAGCCATGGATCTCTCCGCGCATCTGCGCGCCGACCCACGCTCCGCAAGGGTTGCGGAACCAGCGGCTCTCGGGAGGCATGACACCGGCTGCGATGTTGTCGAGAGCGGACTGCTCCGCTGTATAGGCGAACGGCAGATGCGCGAGCCACTCGAGCGCAAGATCCTGGCTTGTCCACGTAGGCCCGTACTGATCGAGGACGTGGAGAATCAGCGGAGCATACGCCGTGTCATCGTTGACAAGTTGTGGTGTGCCGACGTAGGTACGGATGCGCGTGTGCTCTCGCAGGATCTGATCACGCGACCAGCCCTCCACCGGACCACCGAGCGCCGTTCCCGCGCACTTCCCCAGCCACGAGCCAAGAATGCGATCATCGTACGTTCGCTGAGCGATCGGGAGCCGAAGCGGGGGGAGGCCGAACCCCGTCGGAAGCTTCTTCTGATACTCCTGCCATGACGTGGGTTCATCCCGCCGAACTTCCGCAAGGCGATCGGCGATGAGGGCGTTGATCTTGGACATCATGACGAGGAGATCGTCGGTTCTGTTGGCGCGGTAGAGGGCTTCCGCCTCAGCAAGCAACGTCTGCGCCGCAGTCATGTCGCATCCCAGATTCTGCATCGCCTGGACCGAAGCACGGGTTGGATGGATCGGGATCCCAGAGTCGCCGGTGGTCTTCCAGGCGTTGCGGATCGAGTCGCGGCGCGAAGCTCGTGTGTTCATGACGGTGTCCTCCATCACAGCGCCGAGGCCAGCAGCTCTACGACGTCGAGGACGTCCACCGGGCGGGAGTCTCCCGACCGCTGTTTGGCGTCGAGGAACGCCGTTTGGCATGCCGGGCACGCGCTTACAATCGTGTCTGCTCCGGTCGAGAGGGCCTCCAAATACCGCTCGCCCTGGGTTGTGATTGCCAGATCCTCATGGTCGGCACGAACGAATCCGCCGCTGCCGCAGCAGAACGACTCGGCACCGTGGCGCGCCATCTCGTGTTGTTTCACGCCGGGGACAGCGCTGATCAGCTGACGGGGCGGGGCCAGGATTCCAAGCGACCGGCCCAAGGTGCAGGGATCATGATACGTGACCAAGCGGCTCTGTCGTTTCAGCTTCAGCTCGTGGAACGCCGGGAGTTCTGCCAGGTACTCCGTGATATGAACAGCTCGAATCGGGAGCAGCTCACCCGTCAGCTTGACGTAGTCGTCGCGGAACGTTTTCAGGCAGCCGGGACAAGCGAAGACCAAAGTACTGGCGCCGGAACGCCGGATGTTCTCCAGGTTTCCTTCCAAGGCCAGGCGGGCTCGATCGGGCAACCCCATGGCCATAAACGGATGTCCGCAGCAGGTTTCGTCTTCGAGCACGGCGAAGTCGACACCGCACGCGTCCAGCAATCGATACGTTCCGCGTGCGATCCCCCGTCGCAGAAGCGATGGCGTGCATCCGACGAAGAAGAGCACGTCGGCGGTGGTGCCGACACGCTCCGTCCCCGGAAGCCAACTGAGGCGCTTCTCCTGCGGCCGGCCATACGGGTTCCCCTGAGCGCCGACGTCGTTTGCCAGCGAAGCTGCCCCCGGAAGAAGAAGCTCGCGCTCGGCGAGGTCTTCCTTCATCGCCGCGTAGATGTTGGTCAGCGCAAGGTACTTGAAGCACTGGGCTTCGCATGCTCCGCATTCGGTGCAGGAGAAGATGCGGTCCGCAAC
>Ga0272444_10003711_pt1 | contig 13661 bp, 11 predicted proteins | sample SSMForm13_FD_201033 | JGI IMG/M metagenome (GOLD analysis project Ga0272444, IMG submission 201033) | Marine sediment archaeal communities from Little Sippewissett salt marsh, Falmouth, MA, United States - SSM-Form-13 | ecosystem: Environmental > Aquatic > Marine > Wetlands > Sediment ...
ATCATGCCCGAGGCCCGGTCGGTCATCGGCCTGGTGTTCCGCGTGATGCGCGGCAGCCTGCGCGGCGTCGAGGAAGGCACGTTCTTCAGCAACTACTCGGCCATGGGCTACGGCGGCCTCACCTACCTCTACATGCCCATGACGGTCATCAACATCGCGCGGTTCATCGAGGACGCCGGCTACGAGGCCATTCCTTACGGCCATCAGAGCGACTGGCGTGCCATCGGCCAGCAAGGCGAGCTGCGCGACGGCTACAGTCGGCCGGTGGCCCCGGGCCGGGCGGCGCCCGACGTCATGGTCCACCTGCGCATGGCGGCGTTCCTGGCCGGTCTGGGCGAGATCGGGTTCAGCAAGATGTTCTTGTCGCCGCGCTTCGGCCCGCGAAACCGCGTGGGCATCGTCATCACCGAGGCCGAGTTGGAGCCGGACCCGCTGTACGACGGCCCGCCACTGTGCAACCGCTGCATGGCCTGCGTCGAGGCCTGCCCCGTCGGGGCGTTCCCGCGGGACCGGACGGTCAAGGTGACCGTGGCCGGCCGCCAACTCGAATGGGCCGACATGGACATGAAGGCCTGCCAGTACGGCCTGATCGGCGGCGCGCCCATGGCCGACGACGAAGAGGCCCCGGAGTACCACGACCCCGTGTTGGGCCGCCGCGTCAAACCCGGAAGCCACACGCCGTTCTACCGCAAGCCGCGCAACCTCTACAACACCGGAACGGCCATCTGCGGCGCTGCAGGGTGCACGCGGGCCTGCATGATGTCTCTCGAGGCGCGCGGCGTGCTGGCGAACCGGTTCAAGCAGCCGTTCCGGCGCCGCAAACCGTGGAGCGTCGACTGGTCCCGGCCGGCCGACGCGCCACAGCCGCAGCAGAACGTCGCGCGGGACAGCAGCGAGACCGAGGTGGATTGACCATGAAGTTCTCCGTGGGATATCAACTGCCCGATGAGCACGAGGAGCCCCTCGTCGACCTGGTCTCCGACTACCGCGAGCACGTCGCCGAGGTCTACTTCGCCTGGGCCGGCATGCCCTCGGGCCGGGCCAACCTGACCGAGCGGCGCGGCTACGTCGACTGGACCGGGCAGCGGCGCCTGGAGGCCGACCTCGCGGCCCTCCGGCAAATGGGCGTGCGGCTTAACCTGCTGCTGAACGCCAACTGCTACGGCGGCCTCGCCGTCAGCCAGTACCTGAAGAACCAAGTCGCCTCGCTGCTCGACCACCTCGGCGACCTAACCGGCGGCGTCGATGCCGTTACCACCGCGTCGCCCGCCGTGGCCGCCATGGTCAAGGAACACTCACCCCAGGTCGAAGTCCGCGCGTCGGTCAACATGCGCATCGGCACGGTCGACGGCATGGCCTACGTGGCCCACCTGTTCGACGGCTACTGCGTCCAGCGCGAGCACAACCGCGACCTGGCACACCTGGCCCGACTGCGCCAGTGGGCCGACCGCGAGGGCAAGCGGCTCACCCTGCTCGCCAACAGTGGCTGCCTGCCGCATTGCAGCGGTCAGACCTTCCACGACAACCTGGTGGCCCACGAACGCGAGGTGGACGAGACGCTGAACGTGCCGGGCTGGTCGCCCACGGTCTGCCGGGGCTTTCTGCGCGACCGGTCGCACTGGCCCGTCCTGCTGCGGAGCACGTGGATACGGCCCGAGGACGTCGCCCGCTACGAGGGCCGCGTCGACCAGATGAAACTGGCCACGCGGATGCACTCGCGGCCACGGCTGGTGCTCGACGCCTACGCGCGCGGCCGGCACGTGGGCAACCTGCTCGACCTGCTGGAGCCCGGCTTTGCCGGCGCGCTGGCGCCGATGGTCATCGACAACACGCGGTTCCCCGACGACTGGTTCGAGCGGACGTCCACGTGCGGTCGCCGATGCGAGACGTGCGACTACTGCGAGCGCGTGCTGGAAGACGTGCTGGTGAACGTGGAGTCGCCGCCGGCCCGCGGTGCCGCGCGGCGGTAAGGACCGGAGGGGGGTCGCGCCGGCGTCGGTCGCAGACAGGAGCCCACCACGATGCAAACCGTCAGAGAGCCTGCCAGGGAACTCCCCGTGTGGGGTGAGGCCGACGTGGTGGTGTGTGGCGGCGGACCGTCGGGATTCATGGCCGCGGTGTCCGCCGCGCGGGCCGGCGCACGCACGCTGCTCGTGGAGCGCTACGGCTTCCTCGGTGGCACGGCCACCGCCGGTTGCATGGTCGATTTCGGCTCGATCCACAATGGCCGCGAAGTCCTCGTCGGCGGCGCGACCCACGAGTTCCTTCATCGCCTGGCCGACTCCGGCGGCGGTGCCATGCAGGACGCCGAGTCGCACAGGATGACGTTCGACCCGGAGAGCATGATCCTCGTCTGCCGGGACATGGTGCTGGAAGCCGGCGTGGAACTGCTGTTGCACACGCTGGTGGTGGACGTGGTCCGCGAGGGCGACACGGTCAAGGGCGTCGTCGCGGAGAACAAGTCGGGCCGCAGCGTGATTCTGGGCCGGGTGGTCGTCGACGCGACCGGTGACGGCGACGTGGCCGCCCGAGCCGGGGCCGATTACGACATCGACCACGAGGACAGTCCCGCGCTCCAGCCCGTCACGCTGGAGGTGATCCTCGGCGGCGTGGACCTCGGGCGCGTGCCGCAGAGCCATTTCGACGTGACACCCATCATCCGCCAACACGCCGACGAGTGGCCCATCCCGACCGAACGCATCTTCTCGTGGGGTGCAGTACCGCGCGAAGGCCGGGCCGACGATCCGCGGTCGGCCTATGTCTTCATCAACACCACCAACGTGCTCGGCGTGGACGGGACGCGCGTCGACGACCTGGTCCGTGCTGAGATCGAGGCCAGGGGACAGGTCCGCCCGCTCATCGCCTTCCTGCGGCGGCACGTGCCGGGTTTTGAGAACTGCTACCTCGACCGGACCGGCGCCCAGGTGGGCGTCCGCGAGACGCGCCGCATCTGCGGTGACTACACGCTGACCCACGACGACGTCCTGGCCGGGCGCCACTTCCCCGACGGCGTCGCGCCGAGCTGCAACTCCATCGACGTGCACGACGCCGAAGGCCGCGACTTCGAGCACGAGTACCTCGAACGCGGCGCGTTCTACGAGATCCCCTACCGGTGCTTCCTGCCGCGCGGGATCGAGGGATTGCTGGTCACCGGTCGGGCCATCTCCGCCGACCGTCACGCATTGGGGTCCGCGCGCGTGATGGTGGTCTGCATGCCCGCCGGCGATGCTTGCGGCCTGGCGGCCGCCATGGCTGCCTCCTCGGGCGTCCCGCCCCGCCGCATCGACGTGGCGGCCCTCCGCGCGGAGATCAGACGCCAAGGAACGGTCCTCAGCGAGACGTCATGACCCAGCCCGCGGCGCCGTCCGATGCTGAAGGTCGATCCGCAGGCGGTCGGCGCCGAGACGCCCCCACGCCGCCTGTTCCACTTCGCCCCAATGCAGCGGACCGGAACGCTCCTTCTCTGGAGCACTCCGGTCCGAGAGACTTCCATATTCCATGCCTGCCTGACGCCAGGCTCTCAGCGCCGCCGGCGACGAGCCGCTGCCAAGGCACCGAGACCGAGACCCACCAGCGACAGGGTGGCCGGCTCGGGCACGAGGTAAACGGCCTTGAGCACGCCGGCCTCACTGTTGTCGAGCTGCCAGATCAATTCCTCGCCTGCCGGCTGCGTGACATCGCCGATGTCCACCACGGCGCCGGAGCCGAGAACCAGCAGGTCATATTCGGATCCCAGGGCCGGGCTGGCACCCGGATCAAGGTCAATGTCGATGATGCCGTTCAGATAGCCGTAGGCGTTCTGAACGTTGATGGCCGTGACGCCACCCGCGTCGATGGTGTACTTCAGCGTGCTGCCGGCATCCAGGTAGATGCGGTCGGGAACCGTGATGCTCGTGACGCCGGACCCCATGACGTGCAGCGTGCCGGTGCCCGCAGCGGTGTTCGTGCCGCCGATATGGATGTCGCGTGCACTGCCGGTCAGCACGAGCGTCCCGCCGGAGATGGTGTAGAGGCCCTGGGAGCCGGTCGTCGACCCGATGTTCAGGTAATTGGAGATGGTGACCGTGCCACCGGTCTGGAGCACCTCGCCCTCGCCACTCAAACCGCTGCCGTAGATGCCCAGCACCAGGTCGCCCGCGACGTCGAGCACGCTGTCGTCGCCGCTGATCTCGATCCGCGATTGGTAGGTGGCGGGGGCGGCGTCGATGTTCGAGTAGCCGCAACTGAGGCTGTTGGTGTACACACTCGCGCCGTCGTCGCCCTTCTGGGTGAGCGTCAGCAGCCCGACTGACCCCGCACCGCGACCGAGGATGGTGCCGGCCCGGTCGTCGGTGGCGCCAAGGACGCCTCCATCGAGATGCAGCGTGCCGTCGCCATAGAACGAGTAGTGGGCCGTGCACCCGGTCAGCCAGCCGTCTGGCCCGTCGACGAGCACATAGGCCACGTTACCGGGCTGGGCGATCCGCAAGGTGCCGCCGACGTCGACTGTGGAGTCAATCACGTAGGGCACGGCCTCGGTGCCTTCATTGATGGTCAGGTCGGCCCAGACATTCCCTGCAGCACACAGCAGTGCCGCCAGGACGGCGGCCGTCAGCAGACTGTTCCTCATGATCTCGTCTCCTTCGCAATGCGTTCACGAGCGCCGACCAGCGGCGCACACGGACTCACCTCAGTTCACTCCCCCGGTGATTGCCCCGGCCGCAGACTGGCGGCCTGGTTCGTCGGCGAGATGTCGGCCCCGGACACCAGCGTGCCCTGAACCGCATGTAAGTATGAAACATTAAAGCCACGCATGCAAGAAACCCGCGGGTAAGTGGCAGCGGCCGTCCAGAGGGCTGGCCCGCCATGTAAGGTGCTGTTAACAAAGTGGTTACGGCATCCCGCCCCCGCCCTCGTATGAGGCCGCCACCCGGCCTGCAGCCGACTACGCGTCCCCGTGACGAGGCCTGCGCCAAATAATGGCGCAGACTAGTGTTGCACGGCTCATGGGGATGTGCCTGGCGCAACGGCGGGATTCTTGCTGTCCGTCGATCAGCTCAGCCCAGCTCTTCACCCGGAAGCTCAAGCGCGATCGGGGTTCGTTCATCAAGGGTTGACGGGAAAGGGGCAGGTAGGTATCATTTTGAGGTGTGGAATTCTCTGGTTCGAGAGAGAGCGAGCGGCTGCTAACGGGCAAGTTGTAAGTTCGAGTCCTACTCGGGGAGCCAACGAACAAAAGGCCCTAAGTCGTCTTCAATACGGCTTACGGCCATTCCTTTCTGTTTCGGGCAGTACGAACGAGTTTCAAACGTCTAACGCTTGGGGTGGGAAAGCGTTGTGTTCCGGTGGCGTTCGTGGGCCTGTTGGCGTTCCGACGGCCACGCGATCTTCACTGGTACACAGAAACTACGGGCCGTGGGCGTGAGTTGCTGGAAACTCTCAGACTCTCACCGCTCTCGGCAGGGCAGGAGTTAACGGGAGGCTGACCATGGCAATAGATCAGTTTGACGACCTCTTGAAACGGATGCCCAAGATTGCAGAGGCGGTCAATGCCTTCAAGTCGGAGGAAGTCCAGAAATCAGCGTTTAGGACTCTGCTTGCTTCACTGAATGTAGACTTGCCTGAGGACGATGAAACCGAAGAGGCTGATGACCGCACTGATCGAACAAAACGAACCGCGAAGAAACGCGGGAAGGCCAAGAAGGCTAAGGCAAAGGGCGGCAAAGCAAAGAAGGGCACGCGGAGGCCCCGATCTTCCACAGGTCCAGCGCCCATACTTGGCCAGTTGTTGGACGAAGGCTTCTTCGATGATTACAAGACTCTGAACGACATCATTGAGCACTGCAAGCACAACAAGGCCACCAACTTCAAGCCCAGCAACCTGTCTGGGCCGCTCGGGCGTTTTACGAGAGACGGGAAGCTGAACCGAAGGAAGAACAGCGACAAAGTCTATGAGTACCAAAAAGCATAGAGACCGCCTTGATGAGGCACTTGGGAATGTGCCCCAAAAGTTCCGGAGCCGCATCACGGCGGATTACCTGGAACTGAAGAAGCGTCACGCGCGTTCCCAGTTCGATCTGACTTGGGATACACCAGGACTGACCGTTGGTAAGTTTTGTGAGAGCGTTGTGCGCTTCCTCCAGCATCACCTGACAGGCACGTACACTCATTTCGGCAAACACATTCCCAACTTCCCAGACGAGTGCCGTAAGCTCATCCACGTCCCTGCCTCTGCTGGGGTCGAATCGCTCCGGGTCATAATCCCCCGAGCTCTCGTGTTTCTTTACACAATCCGCGGCAAGAGGGGAATCGGCCACGTAGGAGGAGACGTTGATGCCAACGAAATCGACGCGGCTGTGATTGTGCGTGTTTGCGACTGGATTGTGGCGGAGTTGATCCGCGTCTTCCACGATCTCTCGCTTGAAGAAGCTCAGGCCATAGTAGACGGCGTGGTTGAGCGTTCGATTCCGCTAGTGTGGACCATTGGCGGCAAGAAGAGGGTGTTGCGTCCAGAACTCAGCTATCCCGACAAGACGTTGTTGCTCTTGTACACGGATTTGGACTTCGGAGTATTGATAGAGGACCTGTTTGAATGGGTCGAGCACTCCAACAAGACAGATTTCAAACGGCGCGTTCTCAAATCCCTTCACAACGCGAAACGCATAGAATGGGATGAGGACAACGATATAGCGTATCTGTCGCCCTTGGGCATTCAGTTTGTCGAAGAGAAGCTTCTGAAGCACCAGTAGCCTGACTACCGTGGATGGGTCTCCCAACGCTTGAGACTCGTTCGTCTTGGGGACCCACAAATCCAAAGCCGTAAGTCGTTGTTCATGCGGCTCAGGGCTTTCTCCATACGTTCGGGGCCATTTCGAACGAATTCCAAACGCGCAAGTTTCGGGGTGGCCGAGCGTTGTGACCCGGCCGAGTTCTTGGGGATGGCCGTTGTTGTATATCGTCAGCAAAAGTGGCAATCGAGGGCGGGTTTGTTGAGTCACACCTCGCGGCTCTTTGGCCGGTGTCGGGTGACCTGAGTTGCCTGCCCGACCCCGGGCAAGCGCTCGTTGTTTCAAGGCCTTCCGCCGGACGAGAATCGCTTCCCGCCGACCGAAGTATACATCCCCCGGCGTCACGTTGCCAAGCGCCTCGTGATAAGTAAACAAAGGATCCAAGTGCAGGTGGCGGCAACTCTGAGACCTCGCCTCGCCTGACAACCGGCTGGCGCAAGGCGAAGGGCGAGGCGGGGGAAAACGCCGATCTAGTGAATCGTCGCCCCGCCGGGCGCCCTACTGTCCCGGGGCCTCGGCGAAGTCGAGGCCGTACTTCTTCATCTTCTTGTACAGCGTCGTGCGGTTGATCTGGAGGACGTCGGCCGTGAGTTGGCGGTTCCAGTTATGGGCCTTGAGTGCCCGCTCGATGACCTCTTTCTCGGGCCGTTCGAGGGCCTGTTTCAGGGGCACGATGCGTCCGTCGTCGGCGGGTTCCGGACCGCGTTCGGCGTACTTGAGAATGGTCGGGGGCAGGTCGTCCTTCCCGACCTGGCGTCCGCGGGCCAGGACGGTGGCCCGTTCGACGGCGTTCTCCAGTTCGCGGACGTTGCCCGGCCAGTGGTAGGCCTGCATCAGCCGCATCACCTCGTCGGAGAAACCAAGGATCAGCTTTCCGCTGCGCTCGCAGTAGATCTTCAGGAAGTGCTCGGCCAGCAGGGGGATGTCGCTGATGCGCTCTCTGAGGGACGGCAGGTCGACCGAGACCACGTTGATGCGGTAGTAGAGGTCCTGCCGGAACTTTCCGTCGTGGACGTCCTGCATCAGGTCGCGGTTGGTGGCCAGGATAACCCGGACGTTGGTCTTGACGGTTTCGTTGCCGCCCACGCGCTCGAACTCGAACGACTGGAGCACCCTGAGGAGTTTGACCTGGAGGGCCGGGCTGGCCGTCGAGATCTCGTCGAGGAAGATGGTGCCGGTGTTGGCGATCTCGAACTTGCCGGGCTTGTCGCTGACCGCGCCGGTGAACGAGCCCTTGACGTGGCCGAACAGCTCCGATTCCAGCAGCGTCTCGGGCAAGGCCCCGCAGGCCACCTCGATGAACGGCTTGTCGCTGCGCCCTGAGCGCTGATGGATGGTCCGGGCGATCAGGCTTTTGCCGGTGCCGCTCTCGCCCGTGATGAGCACCGTGGCCTGGCTGTCGGCCACGGCCTCGATCAGGTCGAACAGCCGGAGCATCTTGTAGTCGTTGCCGACCACGCTGTCCAGGCTGTACCGCAGGGCCAGTTGCTGGCGGAGGCTCCGGTTCTCGCCGACCAGGGCCTGCTGCTTCATGGCCCGCTCGATGACCAGCTTGATCTCGTCGTCGATGATCGGCTTGGTCAGGTAGTCGTAGGCCCCCATTTTGATGGCGTCGACCGCCGACTCGATGGTCCCGTAACCGGTAACCATCACGACGGCCACGTCCGGATGCTGGTTGCGGCAGACCTTGAGCAGTTCGAACCCGTCGACCTCGGGCATGCTCACGTCGGAGACGACCACGTCGAAGGCCTCCTGGCTGAGCCAGGCCACGGCGTCCTCGAACTTCTCGGCGGTCTCGACCTCGTATCCTTCCAGCCGCAGAAACTCCGACAGGCTGTTGAGGATGATCCGGTCGTCGTCGACAATCAGTATCTTTCCGGTAGGCACGTTCGTTATCCTTTCTCCACGCCCGGGGGTCCGGTTCAACCGCCGGCAGGATCCTCGCGAACCCATTGCGTGGGTATGCGAACCACAAACTCCGCGCCGCCCTCGGCGCGGTTGCGGGCCATCAGGCTGCCTCCCTGTTTCTCGACCAGTTCCTTGCAGATGGCCAGCCCCAGGCCGGTGCCCTGGCCGGCTCCCTTGGTGGAGTAGAACGGCTCGAAGATCGCCGCCAGCCTGTTCTCCGGAATCCCGGCGCCGGTGTCGGCCACGCGGACCTCGACGGCCCCCGCGGCCGCCATGGCGTCGACGCGCACCTCTCCGCCCCCGGGCGTCGCCTCGATGGCGTTCTTGACCAGGTTGGTGAACACCTGGTACAGCGACGTCGACTCCAGGGGCGGCACGTCGGCCGCGATCAACAGCTTCAGGGCCACACTGCGTTTGTCGGCTTGCCCGGCGAGCGACTTGATGGCGTCTTCCAGGGCCGCCCGGATACTGCCGTCCTCGGTCACCTGCACCGTGGACCGCGAGAACTCCAGCAGTTCTCCGATGATGCGGACCATGCGCATCAGTCCGGTCCGCGCTTCGGCCAGGTACTCCGCGGGCCGCCGGTCCGCCTGGACCTCGCAGAGGCGCGCCGCCAGGCCGATGTAGCGCAGGATGCCGTCGAGCGGATTGTTCAACTCGTGGGCCACCTTGGCGGCCAGTCTGCCCACCGCCGCCAGACGCTCGCTGGCCTCCAGCCGACGCCGGATGTCCACGCCGCGGGTCACGTCCTCCACGGTGAGGATGCCGCCAACGATGGCCTCGCGGCCGCTCATGAGCGGAGACAGCGACAGCGTCAGCACCCGTTGACCCGACGCGCCCGCCGACCAGCGAACGCCGTCGAACCCGCACACCTGCCCCATCCGCACCACGTCGCGGACGATCGTCTCGTAGTCCTCGTGCCGGTCCTTGATGTCCGTGGCGGCCAGCGCCGCCAGGATGCTGCGGTCCTCCGGGAAACATTCCCCGGCCATCCGGTTGCGGAACACCATGGCGAACGAGCGGTCGAACACGATGATGCCCATCGAGATCGACTCGAAGATGCTTTCGTTGAAACTCTTCACGCGGGCCAGCTCGGCCATCGCGTGGTTCAGTTCCTTGGTCACCTCGACGATGCGCCCGCGCAGGTCGTGACTGAAGTGGTCGAACTCGGCCGCGCTGTCGAGCACCGAGGCCGAGAAGTTGACCACCGTCTGCAGCAGCAGCCGGTCGGCCTCGCCGAAGTGCGGTGCCGCCGACGTCGAGGCCAGGGCCAACATCCCCGACAACTGTCCACCTGCAAGCATCGGAACCGCAACGACGGACGTGAACTCGCCGAACGACGGTCCCAGGACGGCGCCGGGGTCGTCCAGCACCAGCCCCTCATGTCGCTTGAGCACTCGCGACGCGAGCGGCCGGCTCTCCAGGAACCCGGCATTCAGCAGCCGATCCCCCTGGCCCGCAACGGGGCCGGGCTTCAGCGACTGGTCGCCGCCATCCCACCGGGCCAGTGCGGCAGCATCGGCGCGAAAGGCCTTGGCGACCCCCGCCACGAGCGTTTCCTGAACCTCTTCGGCATCGGCGCAGCCCGAAAGCAGTGCGCCCATCTCGGCCAGGACGGCCAAGGTCTCATCGTTCAGGGAATTGCCACTGTTGTCCGATGTCGACGTCACCGAGCCCCCCTCGTGACGGTACTACAACCATCTAACCGTCTGGCAAGACCAACCTTGAAGCACCGGTTGACCCACCGCGGTTATCCAGAGCAACACTGCGGACCCCGGGAAGACGGCCTCATGTTGAGTTTAGTCACCGCGAACGTCGGCGAAAAGCAACCCCGGGTTGTTGACAAAATACAACATTTTCCGCCATTGTCAAGTCCAACCTCGGTTTTGAGCAAATGCCTTCCACAGAATCCCCATCCGGGGGCCCTGCAAGGCCTTGGGCACCAGGGCGACACGGCCCGCGACCGCGTTTTCGGGCCAGGCGTTGACACGAGGCAACGCGGTGCTATATACTGCCCTCGATCGCTTCTCGGAGGGCCTGACATGCCGCGCAGCGCCGCACCCCTGGTCAGTGTCGTCATCGGTAGCGACAGCGACTTGCCGCTGATGAAGGGGGCCACCGACCTCCTGGAGCAGTTCAGCATCGCCTATGAGCTGCGCGTGGTCAGCGCCCACCGCACCCCCGAGTTGGCCCACGACTATGCCCGGACCCTCCAGGACCGCGGCGTGGAGGTGGTCATCGCCGCCGCGGGCGGCGCGGCCCACCTGGCCGGCGTGGTCGCCAGCCTGACGCCCCTGCCCGTGATCGGCGTCCCCATGGTCACCGGCATGATGGGCGGACTCGATTCACTGCTCTCGATGGTCCAGATGCCCGGAGGCGTGCCCGTGGCCACCGTGTCGGCCAACAAGGCCGGCCCGCGAAACGCCGCGATCCTCGCCGCGGAGATCCTCGGCGTCAAGAGCGCCGCCATGCGCAAACGCGTCGCCGACTACAAGGCCAACCTCGCCCGACAGGGCGCCGAGAAAGACCGGAAAGCCTGAGGACACCCATGCCGGTAGCCACCGTCACCTGGACCGGCGGTCTCCATGGCCGCCTCGAGATCATCGACCAGACACTCCTCCCAGCCGAGTACCGCATCATCGCCTGTGATTCGGTCGACGCCGTCTGGCAAGCCATCCGACAACTCAAGGTCCGCGGGGCGCCGGCCATCGGCATTGCCGCCGCCATGGGCGTCGTCGTCGGACTGCGCGACCTGCCGGCCGATGGCGCCGAACAGACGCTCTTCGACCGGCTCCGCGAGGTCACCGACCACCTGGCCACCAGCCGGCCCACGGCCGTCAACCTCTTCTGGGCCCTCGACCGCATGAAGCGCACCGCCGACGCCTTGCGCAGCAAAGGCACCCGGGCCATCCAGGAGGCCCTGCTCCGCGAGGCCAAGGCCATTCGTGACGAGGATGCCCGGATGTGCCGCGACATCGGACGCAATGGCGAGCCCTTCGTCCCCGACGGCGGCGGCGTCCTGACGCACTGCAACGCCGGCGGGCTGGCCACGGCCGACTACGGCACCGCGCTGGCCGTCCTCTACACCGCGCACGAGCGCGGCAAACGGTTCAAGGTCTACGCCGACGAGACGCGGCCGCTCCTCCAGGGCGCGCGGCTCACCGCGTGGGAACTCATGCAGGCGGGGCTCGACGTCACGCTCATCTGCGACAATACCGCCGCGCAGGTCATGAGAGAGGGCCGTGTCCAGATGGTCGTCGTCGGGGCCGACCGCATCGCCGCCAACGGCGACACCGCCAACAAGATCGGCACCTACGCCGTCGCCGTCCTGGCTCGCGAGCACGACATCCCCTTCTACGTCGCCGCACCGTCGAGCACCTTCGACCTCTCGCTCCCCACGGGCGACGGCATCCCCATCGAGCAGCGCGCCGCCGAGGAAGTCACCGAGGGCTTCGGACGACGCACCGCGCCCGAGGGATGCAAGGTCTACGCCCCCGCGTTCGACGTCACTCCGGCGAAACTCATCACGGCCATCATCACCGAGCGCGGCGTGATCGACCGGCCCGACCTCACAAAGGTTCGGTCCCACTTCAAGGATCAGCAAGGTTCACAGGAAGGACACGTTCATGGCTGAGTCGAGTAATCCGCTGGTCGGCGTCGCGAGCGTGGTCGGCGTCATGTCGGTGGCCATCGTGGCCATCATCGCCATCTTCGCCAAGGAGCACATGTGGGTGGCCGCACTGGTCGTCGGGGCCCTGGCCCTGATGGGCATGGCCATGGCCGCCTTCGCCCGGCGAAAGAACGACTGACCCCCCCAACCATCTATCCTATACACCGCTTGCGCCCCGACGGTCGCAGGGAGGCACGGTACCGTCGTATTTTGCGCCGGGCCTTCCTGCGGCCCCTGGCAACCTAGTCGAAGACTCGACTCCCGTTCCTTTGTAGCGCGTACTTGATCGAGACTACTCCTGTCCCGCGGGTTCCGGCCTTTGTCGCGGACAATACCGTGAATTTGACGTAGGTGGTGCCACCCACCCGCAGATAGTACAAGTGACCCGTCTGAAGGTCGAGGCCCGTATCATTGGAGGTAAGCCAGTTGACCTTGGGCACCTCTCTGATCTCGTCAAAGGACACTGCACCAAGGGTGCCTCCTAAGGTTACGCCGTGCAGGCGCAGCTCAGGGCCCCAGTAATCCCATTCGAGCCACACGTCACCCGCAGTCTTGTATGTCTTCTGACCTAAGGCAAAGGAGAAGCCGTCGCCTTCGCCCAACGCCACATCCCCAACCTGGACGTCACTTCGGCCGAAGTCCGCCGGGTTGACTGTGTTTGACATCGTCCCCACGGGGTTGTCTTCTGCATCAAACAAATGCCGCAGATTCGGGATGCCCGTAAGAAAAACAAAGAGGGTTATCAACGCAGCAACAACAGCCAACCACCGCGCCATGGCATATGCCTCCGGAGCGCGCAACCTGATGGCCCCGCGCCGTGGCGATCAGCCTTGCCCACGGCAAGAAGGGGCGCGGCAATGCACCTCACACGACGGCCAAGACCAAACAGCACCATGCCAGAGCCAGCGCAACATCAACACTGTCAAGATATCACGGCACGGCGGGGGCTGCAAGGCGGCGTTTCGCGTGGCTGGACTCCTGCCAGGGAGCTGACGCCGTGGCGGCAGGCCGATGGGACGACAGGGACGGAGCCCCGAAGGGGCGACAGGCCTTCTGCCGTCCGGCACGGCGCGCCCTCTGAGACCTTGGCGAAGCCGGGTGTCGCCCCGCAGGGGCTTGGGGCTCTCTTGGGCGCCTCGCACCGGGGGCTCAGGGTCTCCGACAAGGGGCCGCGCCGCCAAAGGGGTCACCGTATCGACTCAACGGCGCACGCGTAGACCTTGGGCCAGGCGGCCGAGCCGCCTTGGACAGGAAACACGCCCACGCCGACACAGACCCCGGCGACGAGGCAGTAGTGGCCCTCGAGAGCCTGCACG
>Ga0272444_10003713_pt1 | contig 13660 bp, 14 predicted proteins | sample SSMForm13_FD_201033 | JGI IMG/M metagenome (GOLD analysis project Ga0272444, IMG submission 201033) | Marine sediment archaeal communities from Little Sippewissett salt marsh, Falmouth, MA, United States - SSM-Form-13 | ecosystem: Environmental > Aquatic > Marine > Wetlands > Sediment ...
CTATACGACCAGGTAATACTAAGTCTTTCCGACGAAGACATGAGAGGGGCCAGCAAGGGCCTGGTGGAACTCATGAGCTCCCTGGATCTTGATTACCGGGAGGTCTCGGGCAGGCTCTTCAGCCTGTATGAGTACTGCCTCGATCTGGTGAAGAAGGGCGAATACGAGCAGGCCTCGAAGATTCTGACCGAGATGAGGCATATGTGGTCCACCGCCATCAAGATGATGGCAGATCAGCACGTCCAGGTGCAGCCGGAGAAGGAGACCACAATTGGCTAGCATCGGTACCATGGCAATCAGCCTTACCGACTATCTGAACGTGTCGCTCGCGTATCTCAGGCAGCCGGTGACCAATCTCGAGCAACAGAAGTCGGATCTTGTGTTGAAGAGAGGGGTCTTCACGGATCTGACCGAGAAGCTCTCCGCGTTTGAGGACGTGCTTGACAGGTTCAAGGAAACAGGGACGTCGTCTCCTTTCAACTCGAAGGCGATTACGTCCTCGGCCGAGACCGTGGTTACCGCCACGGCGACGGCGGACGCCCAGGCCGGCTCTCACTCGGTGTTTGTCACGCAGCTGGCAAGGGCTCACGCGGTCCTTTCCGGCCGCTACGACCAGGACGGCACGGCTCTCAGCCAGTCGATGGCCGGGACCAGGTCCTTCTCGATCACGGTCGACGGTCAAACCCATGATGTCAGTGTCGACATATCCGCGGGAGACACCGATGCAGTGGTGCTGGCCGATATTGCTTCGGCAATCAGCGACGCCACCGGCGGCGAAGTGATGGCCTCCTATGTGGCGGACACTCCGGCAACGGGGAAGCTGTCGATAAGGAGCGCCTCCACGGGTACGGCCGGCAGCATGGTTTTCACCGATACCGACGGGCTTCTCGGCGCGCTCGGCGTGACCAATGCCGCCGAGGCCACCGATACCGCCGGGGGATATATCTACGCCGACCTGGGGGGCAATCAGCTTGACGCATTGTTCGCCGTGGACGGCATCAACATCGTGAGCAGCGACAATGTGGCGGAGAACGTGTTGGGTGGCCTCACCATTACTCTTCTCGGCGAGCAGGAGGCCGGCGATTCGCCTGTCACGCTCACAGTCGCGGTTGACACCGACAGCATCAAGGCCGACGTGGAAGAGTTCCTGGAAGCCTATAATGAAGTTTTCACCTATCTCAAGGCGAAGACCAGGGTGGACGGCGTAACCTACGACAGGGGCATTCTCGCGGGAGAATATCCCTATGTCTCTCTGAGGACCGCCCTGCGCGGCAGCATGAGCTCCTATATCAGCGGCGCTTCCGCGGGCTACAATGCCCTGAGCCAGATAGGAATCACTTCCGACCGCGGCGGCAACTACTCCGTGAGCGACTCCAGTCTCCTGGACGAGGTGATAGCATCCGGTCCTCAGGCGCTTGAGAGCCTGTTTGGCGGGGAAGGCGGGATCGCGACCGACCTGGCTGACCTGATCTCAGGTTATACAGGAACAGCCGGCACGATCTCGAGCAGCGAGGACGGCGTCAGCGCACGCATGGACCTCATCGACAGCAGAATAGAAAGGCTCGAAAGAAGTCTGGCGATACAGGAAAAAAGTCTCAGGGCGCAATATGCTTCGCTTCAGGAGGCGCTCTATGGCCTGGAACAGACCAGTTCTATGTCCAATATGTTTTCCAGTCTGCTGGGTTTGTGACGGCCTGATGAATAGTGAGGACTTTGGCGCGTGAAGATTAACGGCGACAACGAAGTTGCGGCTCCGGCCGGGGCGACTCCCGGCAGAGCGGGACGGGGGCCTGCAAAGGCCCGGCAGGACAGCCGGCAGGGGGATGCCCTTGAGATATCGGGCGAGACCGGCGGGGCGGCGCGCACCCTCGTCGATAAGCCGGGTATCCGCGGCGCCGGCAGTGAGATAGGCGCCACTCTGAAGCGGGTCCGCGTCGAGCTAAACCAGAGAATAAGAAGCGGTTTTTATGATAGCGATGAAGTCTTAGCAAGCATTGCCGAGAGCATGCTTGACCTGTTCGGCTTGTAGCCGGCGGGATGCCAGATACCCGGGGAAGGTTGAAGGAACATGATATTGGTCACCCAGCTTAACGGCGATCAGGTTCACGTCAATGCCAACCTGATCGAGATCGTCGAGCGCACGCCCGACACCATGATCGGTCTCTCTAACGGCAAGAAACTCATGGTCAGGGAATCCCCGGAAGAGATAGTCGAGATGTTCATCGAATTCGCAAGAAAGATATCGGTATCGCCTGCCGAGAGAAGCGGGGAGCTCCAATGGACATAACAACAATCATCGGAATAGCGGCCGGTGGCGGGCTGCTCTTCCTGGCCATTTTCCAGGGCGGAGGCGTAGGCGCCTTTGTCAACCTGCCCGCGCTGATGATCACGGCGGGGGGCACCCTGGCAGCCACACTGATCAACTATCCACTCAAAGACATGCTCCGGGTGTTCAAGGTCATCAAGAACGCTTTTCTCCACACGATGGAGTCGCCCGAGCAGATGATAAGGGACCTGGTGCTTTTCGCGGAGAAGGCCAGGCGGGAAGGGCTCCTTGCCCTGGAGAAAGAGGTCTCGTCAATAGAGGATCCGTTTATGAAAGGCGGTCTGGAGATGGCCATAGACGGCCTCGACCCGGACCTGGTGACATCGATGCTCCGGATGGAGCTGACCTTCGTGACCGACAGGCACAAGCGCGGACAGGGGATGTTCAAGGCCATGGGCAAGTTCGCGCCCGCCTTCGGCATGATCGGCACGCTGATCGGGCTGATACAAATGCTCCAGTCCATCGAGGATCCCTCGGCCATCGGGCCGGGAATGGCGGTGGCCCTGATCACGACCTTCTACGGCACCCTGATAGCCAATCTCGTCTGCATACCCCTGGCCGGCAAACTGGAGACCATATCCGAGCACGAGATCATGGTCAAGGAACTCATCATCGAAGGTATCAGGTCGATCCAGTCCGGTGACAGTCCCAGGGTGGTCGACAGGAAGCTCAAGTCCTTCCTTTCCCCGAAGATGAGGGAGAATCTCGAGACCATAAAAGCCGGAGCGAACTGATGCCGGTAATGCCAAGGAAGCCGGAGCCGGAGGAGGGAGCCACCTGGCTCTGCACGTTCGGCGACATGATCACGCTGCTCTTCACGCTCTTCGTGCTTGTTTATTCATTCTGTTCATTCAACCCGGGCGAATGGGAAACCACCTCGGGTGCGATAAAGGGTGCATTGGGGGTGATACCCGGCAGCAAGGGCGACCGCGTGGTGCCCGGTGGCGGAACCGGCGGGTTTCCGGGACACCTGGGCGTGGTGCCCCTGTTGAGCCAGGCATTCGTTTTCAACGAAGGCGGAATCCATGAGACCGGCGGGGAACTCGACGGCATACGGGAAGAACTTTCGGGAATCAAGGGGATCGAGGTGGAGAGGACCGCGACCGGCTACCTTTTCAGAATCGCCACGCCCGTCCTGTTCGAGGCCGGCAGCTGTGAGACCAAGCCCGCGGCCAGGCCCTTCCTCGAGGCGATCGCCGGGGCAACCCATCACGCCCCGGGTACCATAGTCGTGACCGGGCATACCTGCGATCTTCCGATCTCCGCGCCCGGACTCGAATCCAACTGGGAGCTTTCGGCGCGCAGGGCCACACATGTCCTCAGGATCATCAAGGCCTCAGCCGGCCCCGGGACCAGATTCGTTGCGCTGGCCAGGGGCCAGTATGAACCGCTGGTAGCGAACCGTGACGAACTTTGCAGGGCCCGGAACAGAAGGGTGGAGATCAGATTCGACCTGGGGGGAGGGTTCCCGCTTGAGTCCTGATGCCGGTGTGACAAGACCGCCCAAGCCGGAGGAAGCGGATGACAGCTTCATGATGTCTTACTCCGCTCTCATGATCCTGCTCCTCACTTTCATGATACTGATGGTGACGCTGGCCAATTTCAAGGAGCCGCGCTTCAGGAAGGCGATAGGGTCGGTTCAGGGGGCGTTCTCATTCCTTCCATATGCGGGCGGCGACGACTTGATGTCAACGGGCTCACCCGGCTTTCTGCCTGAAGAGGTACTGGCCAGGGCCTCAACCCAGGACGTGGAGCCGGACGAGTATGACAAAGTGATTGAGGAGATCAAGGCCAGGTCCGAGTTGCCGGATCTTGCGGGCCTCGAGGTGGAGGAACGCGACGATGGCCTTGCGATCAGGGTCTCGGACGCCCTGATGTTTGAGCGGGGAAGCGCAGGACTAAAGACGGAAATCCTGCCGGTGATGGGACTGGTGGCCCGCGCCGTCAATCTCAGGCCGGGAAGAGTGTCCGTGGTGGGCAATACCTGCGATCTGCCCATATCCACAGAAGAGTTTCCCTCCAACTGGGAGCTTTCGATCTTGAGAGCCGTTCAGGTGCTGCATCATCTTGAGGCGGCCGGGGTCGATCCCGGACTGCTTTATGCCTATGGGCTGGCCGATGAACGTCCCGTAGTTCCAGCCGACGATGAAGCGTCGAGACGGATGAACCGGAGGGTCGAGATATACGTGGCGAATCGCGCAACGGAACTGGGCATGACAGCCGGCAAGGAGGAGCAAGCGCATGGGCAGTCAGATCGATAGGTTCGTGCAGTACCCCATATACCCTACGTTGACGACTCTGGAGAAGTTCCTCTTAAAAACCAGAGTTCCATGGCCCGCCAGGTGCCCGGTTTGCGGCTCCCTGACATTGATAACCGGCATCGGCCGAAGTCTGAGAGAGTCCTGCAAGTGTGTCCGCTGCAAGTCCACCAACAGACAGCGCCAGGTCGCCTACGGGATCTGCGGAGCGGTGGCAAGAATCACCGGAACCAGGATCGCTTCGCTTGAGGACGTCGCCCGGCTGAAGGACCTGGCCGTCTACAACACCGAGGCCGGCAGGCAGATACACGATCAGCTCTCGGGAATGCCGGGCTATGTCTGCAGCGAGTACTTCGGGCCGGCCTGCAGGAGCGGGGACATGATAGGCGGGCGGATGCACCAGGATCTGATGGCCCTGTCTTTCGACGACAAGAGCCTGGACCTGGTGATCTCCTCGGACGTCTTCGAGCACATTCCCGATCCCTATCGCGCTCACAGAGAGATACACCGGGTGCTCAAACCCGGCGGGAGCCATGTCTTCACGGTACCTTTCTACCAGACGGAGTTTGAAGACGAGGACAGGACGATCACCGACATCAGGGGCAACACGGTTCTGATCAAGGATCCCGTGTATCACGGCGATCCCATAAGGTCCGAAGGCGCGCTGGTTCACAAGATATTCTCGCTCGAGATGCTTGTGAAACTCCGCAAGGTCGGTTTTCGAACCAATATGTACAAGATATACAAGCCGTCTTCCGGCATCCTGGGGCACAATGCCCTGGTGTTTGAAGCAGTGGCCGAGGAGCAAGCTGTCCTGAAGCGCGAGGCGCCATCGGAGAAGGAGGCGTCACCGGAGAAGGGAGTGGAGGTGGCCGCATGACAGAGGCCCGGAACCCGAAAGACGCGCCGGCTCTTGCAGGGCCCGGGGCCGTTGGGCGGGAGAACGGAGTGGAAACTCCCCCGGCAATGCACCGCCGCGGGGTCCTGCTGGATAAACTGAGGTCGGAATGCAGGAAAGGCTCTCGAAGCAGGCCTCTTCAACTGGACCTCGGCGGCACCGATCTTTCGGGTATGGACCTTTCCGGATTGGATCTCTCCGGCTACGACTTCACCCGGGCGAACATGGTACGGGTCGACCTGAGCGGATCCAATCTCGGGTGGGCGAAACTCGTTGAATGCAATCTCCACAAGGCGACACTGAGCGACTGCGAGTTCGTGGGGGCCGATCTTACAGGTGCCAATCTCAGCGAATGCTCGGCGGAGAGGGCTGGATTCGGCGCAACCACTCTCGCGGGAGCCAGCCTGATCGGTGCGAGCCTGCATCACGCCACCTTGAGCGAAGCAAACCTGTCGGGAGCGGACCTGCGGGCCGCGGACCTGAGGGCGTGCAATATCAGGAGCGCCGATCTGACCGATGCCAGCCTCACCCGGGCGGATCTTCAGGAGGCCGACCTTCAGGATAGCAATGTGATGGGCGCGAGTTTCGAAGTAGCAAATATGCAGAGGTCCCGGCTGCTCGGTATCGAGAATTACACGGACGCCAACTGGATCGGCACGGATGTACGTGAAATCGATCTCCGCGGGGCCTATCTGATCCGGCGCTTCATTTCGGACGAGAACTATCTCTATGAATTCCGCACCAGGAGCAGGTATCACAGAGTGCTCTACAAGCTCTGGTGGCTGACCTCGGACTGCGGCCGCAGCCTTTTCCGCTGGACGGCCTGGATAGCGGCGGTCACCGTGCTTTTCGCAGTGCTCTACAGCCTGGCGGAGGTGGACTACGGCCCCTACCAGACTATGTTTTCACCTCTATATTATAGCGTGGTTACGCTCACCACCCTGGGCTACGGCGACGTGGTACCGGCTTCGGGCCAGGCCCAGGTGATCGCCGCCATACAGGCCGTGCTCGGCTATGTCGGCCTGGGCGGGTTCCTCAGCATACTGGCAAACAAAATGGCGCGGCGGGCCGATTGACCCGCGACTGGAGGTTGTGACGATGTCTTTGCTGCGACTTGGCAGACGGAAGGACAAGAAGGATGAACTCCGCAAGGTACTCGGGGACTACAACCTGCCATCATTTCCCGGCGCGGTCATGCAGGTCCTGCAGACCATCCGCGATCCCCAGGCTTCGGCCGGCTCAGTTGCCGAGGTACTTGCCGTAGATCCGGGCCTGTCTGTGCGCGTGTTGCGCGTGGCCAATTCGCCTGTCTTCTCCCCGGTTCGCAAGGTGGAGAATCTGGCGCAGGCGGTCGCTCTGGTAGGATTGACCGAGCTTGAGTCACTGGTGCTCTCGATGAGCGTGCGGAGCAGCCTGCCGACCGATGCCGCGGACGGGTACGATTTCTCGAGGTTCTGGCTTGCATCCGCCAGGAGGGGTTTCGTGGCCCGGGCGCTCGCATCCATTCTGTGTCCCGCCTGGGAGTCTGAGAGTTTCACCGCCGGCCTGCTCCAGGATATGGCGCTTCCCTTCCTGGCCCATCAGAGGTCAAAGGACTATGGCCCGGTTCTCCGTGAGTGGCACAGCACGGACGTGCGGCTCTATGACCTGGAGCGGAAGGCATTCGGCTGGGACCACGCGGAGGTCGGAGCGTGGATCTGCGGCGAGTGGGACCTGCCGGACAGCATCACTTCCGCCATAGGCGGCCACCATCCCAAGGAGGGGGCGGCAGAGTGTCCGGCATCGGTGGCCCTGTCGGCCTGTCTCAGGGAAGCCGAGGAGAGGCCCGGGGTGGACGATTTCATCGAACTGGCGGCATCCCGGTATCAGATCGACCGTGAGAGGGCGGGTGAAATCATCGAATCCGCATTCCAGAGAGCAGAGGAGTTCACCCGGCTTCTTGGATAGGAAACCACTTCCCGGCTTGAGTAATCACATCCTGGCTGGACAGCCTTTTCTTGAACGGGTAATCGCGGAGCTCGCTTGCACCCAACCTGCCTGCACTAGACCCTGCACTCGACTTGCCCTTGTCACCCCGCCTGTCCGAAGAGCCTGGTGACCTCAGCAACCTCGTCCTCGAGGTCGACCATGATGCTGGCGAGCTCGATATCTGTCAGATTCAGGTACTCGACCGCGGGCAGGCTCATAAGGTCCAGGTCCGGGTCGGCCGAAGAGCCGAGAGCCACCTTATGGGCGATAGCGTCGGCGGCCTGAACCTGGATCGCCAGCCGGTGATTTTCCTCAGGTTCATCGTCGTGGTGATGCAATGCGGCAAGGCAGATCGGCTCGGGCAGATGCCACTTGCTGAGTATCATATGGCCGAGCTCGGTATGGAGAATCGTCATCAGCTCGTCCATCACCACCGGCGTGATATCCGATGTTTCTTTTGCCTCTATCTGGTCGACCGCCCTCAAGACCAGCAACTTGCCGGTGTCGTGGAGCAGGCCTGAGACGAACGACTCTTCGGGTTCCGCGCCGGAAAGGCCGGCGATGTGCCTGGACGCCATGGCGGTCATGACCGCATGCTCCCAGAGAGAACCGATCATTCGCGCCCTGGCGGGATTGTCGGAGTGGAAGTACCCGCTGTGAGCAAGTGTCGTGACCACGGAGGTGACCTGCTTGAAACCCAGCCTTGCCACCGCCAGGGACAGATCGGACACCTGGCTCAAACCGCCGAAAGCGGCCGAGTTGGCCCATTTCAGCACAGTTGCCGCCACCGCCGGGTCGGTCCCCACCAGGTCGGCCACTTTCCTGGAGCTGGTTCCCCTCTGGTCTTCGAGCAGCTTCATCAGCCGGTTCACCAGATCCGGAAGGGGCGGCAGAGATATCTTCCCTGAGTCGACTATTCGGCGTATGCTCTCTGTCAGGGGTCGTGTATCAGCTGTTGTTGTTTTAGTACTCATAAGCCCCTCCTCAAAGCAGCAACCTCCTTGATTGTAGACATATATCTGAGCTCCATATCGCGTGGAGCGTTGTCGGCGATCTCGGAGAGGGTCGTCAGGCCGGCGGCCACCTTGAGCAGGCCGTCCTCTTCAAGAGTCAGGAAACCCGGAATCTTTTTCGCGAGCAGCCTGAGGTCCTTCGACGAGGCCCTCCGGAGAATCGCGTCGCGAAAGTCATCATCGAGCAGCAGGACTTCATGTATTCCCATCCTGCCCCTGTAGCCGGTACCGCCGCATTCGGAGCATCCGGCTCCGGCGAACATGGGTACCCCTTCGAGATAGTTGCGATTCAACCCCAGAAAGCGCATATCGCGCTTCGAGGGCTGAACCGGTTCGCGGCAGTTCTCGCATATTCGCCGGACAAGCCTCTGGGCTATTATGCAGCTTAAGGTGGAAGCGACCAGGAAAGGTTCGATCTTCATCTCAAGCAGGCGGATCACCACTGCGACGCCGTCCTCGGTGTGGAATGTGGAGAATACCTTGTGACCGGTCAGGGCGGATTCCGTGGCCAGCTCCGCCGTCAGCGAATCGCGGATCTCGCCGACCACGATTATGTCGGGATCCTGACGCACGATAGCCCTGAGAGAATCCGTGAACGTGGGACCGCTTTTGCTGTTCACCGAACACTGGGTGGTCCCGTCGAGGACGTACTCCACCGGATTCTCGCATGATATCACCTTCAGGCTGTCGTCCCGGGTGAAGTCGACAAACGAATACATGGTGGTGGTCTTTCCGCTTCCGGTCGGGCCGGTGATCAGGACCAGGCCGCTGGAGCTCCGGAGCACCACCTCTCGCAGCATTCCCAGTATCCTGGGTTCAAACCCAAGAGCGTCAAGCGGCACGAGGCCGCGTCCCCGATCCAGCAGGCGCATTACCAGGGTTTCTCCGTAGACCGATGCATAGGAACTCACCCTTATGTCGACGTCCCTGTCGCCGGCGGTCACGAAGAACCTGCCGTCCTGATGCAGGCGGCGCTCCGCTATATCCATGTGCGAGATCACCTTGATCCGCGACAGGATGCGCGGAGCGAAATCATTTGGAAGATCTGTCAGATGTCTCAGGGCGCCGTCCAGGCGGACCCGGGCGCGGAGCTTGTGCTCGAGAGGCTCTATATGGAGATCGCTGGCGCCCATCTCGATTGCCTTGGAGAGAACATGGTCGACAATCGCGACCGCGCCTTCGCCACCCTCTTCATCCTCCGGAATCTCCCGGATGTCCCTGTATTGCAGCGACGTTTTCACCTCGACCGCCGACTTGTCACGGAACTTCTCCAGCGTCTCGAGAGCGTCCTTGATCCTGGTGCTGACTCCTGCGCAGGGCTTGACCGTGATGCCGTAGGTGCGCTCGAGCTCGTCGATCAGAGCGACATCCAGAGGATCCGCCATCACCACATTGAGGTGGCCGTCCACCACCCTGAGCGGCATGGCCAGATGCCTGAGCAGATACGGCGTGGAGACCTTGTCGAGCAACTCGGTATCCACCAGGCTGATGTCGGGCTCCAGGAACGGGATTCCGTCATTTGTGCACAGGGCCCTGAGGTACTGCTCCTCGGAGACCAGGTCCTCACCCAGCAGTATCTCGCGGTCGGTCAGGCCTGTGTTCTCCGATTTCGCAGCCTCGTAGCGGGCCAGGCTTTTCTCATCAAGGATCGCGTCCTCGAATAGGACCTGCGCTATGCTGAGCTTCGACCTGTACAGGCGCATCAGCCGGTCATGTTCAGACCTGGCCAGCTGCCCGAGGTCTACCAGCACCTCGCCCACCGATTTGGGTTCCTGCAGACGTTCGGAAACTCGCCGGGCGCGGACCAGCTGCTCCTCGGTGACCAGGTTCTCCTCGAGCAGCAGCTTCTCGAACTGCCCGGCCTGCTCCTGTCTCCGGGCCGAACCCTGTGCATTGCATACAGTGGTAGTGTCGGATAGATTCATAGTGCGTCCTCCCCAATGCATATATCGACAAGAACGGGGAGGGTCTTGAGCCCTCCTCAGGGGTGTTAACCGGTGCTTCGAAACGGCTTTGCCGGCTGCCGCGATGACGGGCTCAGACCGGATACCGCTGGCCGCATGACTTGACAAATCCGGATGTGGTGCTACTCTTGCCCGTAGGTTGCGATGAGGCCGCCGCCCGTATCAGCCTCTGGCGGCGGACGGCTGGTGCATGAGAAACCGGGCTGGCGGAAACCGGGCCGGCCGGATAGCAGGCTGACCGGATCGATACTGCTTCGAGGTCCTGATGGCAGACAAGGTGAGTGTGAAGAACGGCAGGCGGCAGCGTGTCACAGAGAAGGAGCTGATGGCCGAGCTCCAGCGGAGCGAGGCCCAGTACAAGTCTACTATAGACGCGATGACCGACGCCCTGCACGTGGTGGATCGGGACTTGCGGATAGTCCTCATGAACGGGGCCTTCCTTGATTGGCACAAGAGGCTCGGCCTGCCCAGTGACGTGGTGGGCAAAGCGCTCAGCGAGGTATACCATTTTCTTCCCGCGAGTCTCGAGGATGAGTACCGGAGAGTCTTCGAGACCGGCGAGCCATTGGTCTCCGACGAGGTCGTGATCGTGGGAGGCAACGAGATCATGACCGAAACCAGAAAGATCCCGATCCTGGAGGACGGGCGTGTTACCCGGGTGATCACCGTAGTCCGCGACATCACCGAGCGCAGCTTGATGGAACGCGCTCTCCGGCAGAGCGAATCCAGGTACAGGTTCCGTTTCGAGAACTCCCCGACAGCCCTGTGGGAAGAGGATTTCTCAGGCATCAGGCGGCGCATCGACCGGCTCCGCGCGTCCGGGGTCGACGACTTCCACGCCCATTTCAAACAGCACCCGGAGGACGTGTCGGCATGTGCCGATCAGATCAGGATACTCTGTGCCAACAGGGCGGCGATGGATCTGTGCGGCGTGTCGAACCTTGAGGAATTCAACAAGGCGATTGCTTCAGGCGCCAAGGCCACACCTACCGTCGCGTACCGCAAGTTGCTCACCCTTGCGGCCGAGGGTGAACGAGAGTTCGATATCGATTGTGAGATCTCCGTCAGGGACTGTGAGCGCCGCTTCATCAAGATCACGTGGGCCCTTGCTCCGGACTTCGCTCCCGACCTGGAAAGGGTGCTGGTTTCGGTCGTCGATCTTACGGAGAGAAAAGAGATAGAGGAGGTTGCGCGGAGAGCGGAGGTTCAGCTCCGGCTTTACAGCGAAGGGCTTGAGGAGATGGTGGCGGACCGGGCCGCACGGATAAGGGAGTTGGAGCGACAGCGCGGGGAGAGTGAGAAACTGGCTGCCACAGGCAGGATGGCCGCGCGGGTCGCCCATGAGATAAACAATCCGCTGGCGGGGATCAAGAGCTCTTTGCTTCTGCTCAGGAAAATCATGGACCAGGACCATCCTCACTTCCGCTATGCCGACCGCGTGCAGAACGAGATAGACCGCATAGCCCGGATAATCAGGCAGATGTACAATCTGTACAGTCCTGACACGAAGAAGACCACCGAGTTGCGCCTGAATGAGACCATTCGCGATGTAGCGGGCATCATGGAGAGCACGTTTCGTGCAGCCGGCATAGAGGCCGTCCTCGAGCTTCCGGATTCATCGGTAGAGGCTGCGCTGCCGGTGGGCTATTTCGACCAGGTGCTGTTCAATCTGATTCAGAATGCGGTTGAGGCATCGGCAGCCGGGGACACAGTTACAATACGCGCGGGAATCGAGCGGGACAAGGTTGTCGTCCAGGTGAGCGATATGGGCTGCGGGATTCCCGATGACGTGAGGGATAGAATTTTTGAGCCCTTCTTCACCACCAAAGGCGAGACCGGCGGCAAAGGCCTCGGTTTGGGCCTGGCTGTTTCGAAGGGCATGGTTGAAGCCATGGGAGGAAGTCTGACTCTCCGGGACAATTCCCCCAGGGGAACGGTGTTCACTGTTACTCTGCCGCTCGGGGAGAAGACAAAGGAGGATTGACATGGAGACCCTGGGCAGGATTCTGATCGCCGACGATGAGGAGGTGTTCCTGGAAGCGACGGCGGATCTCCTCCGTGCGGAAGGGTATCAATGCGACTGTGTTCCGGACGCCCCGTCCGCGGCTCAGAAACTGAGAGAGGGCCGCTACGATGTTCTTGTTGCGGACATAAAGATGCCCGGCAACCCCGATCTGGAGCTGGTCCGGCAGGTAGGTGATATGCCCGACGGGCTTCCGGTGATACTGGTAACCGGTTATCCGTCGATGGAGTCCGCGATTCAGTCGGTGGGCCTTCCGGTTCTGGCCTATCTTGTCAAACCGGTCGACTTCGAGGAATTGAAGTCCAGTGTGAGAACGGCGGTCGAGAGGTCCAGGATCTACGAGGCGGTCAAGGAGACCGAGGCCCATCTTGAGGAGTGGCAGGACAGGCTCGCCGGTATGCAGCAGTTGCTTCGACAGGGGCCGGAGGCGGACGCTCCGGTTTCGGTGGAGACCTTTGTCAGCGTCACAATGCAGCACATCATCCTCAGCCTCGCATGCCTGAAGAATGTCACAGAGGGAGTCGCACGGCTGGGCGGAGAGCAGAACGTATGCGGCCTGGTGGATTGCCCGCGGCTGGAGAAGCTAACTGAGGCCACAAGGGATGCCATCGACGTGCTCGAGAAGACCAAGAACGCCTTCAAGTCCAAGGAGTTGGGCGGGCTGAGACGGCGTCTTGAAAACCTCGTCGAACCAGGTGGACCATCCAGGATGTAGTGGGCCGCCCGTCAGAATCTGCTCCTATCCCACGATTTAAGCTAAAGCCGCCCATAGCCAGGCCGATAGTTCCACTGACACGCGCTCATGGAAGATGCATGGGTGGCCTTGTCGAGCAGGTGAGCGGCCTGCAAGTCGAAGGCACAATTGAGTCGTTTGAAACCAAACGATATCGGTTGTGCCTTTTGTCATAGGGTCGGAGCCGAAAGAAGCAGAGCAAATGGAAGTAGCGGAGGCGCCAGGATATGGGTTGGGATGCCATGGCCATCACGGCACTCAGTCCGGTCGATGGTGGCGAAGATGAAGTCGAAGTGACTTTGTGCGTCATCCCCTAGTCACCATCGGCCGGTACCCTGGACCTCCGCTACATGATGAGTATCGGTACGCCCTTTCGGCGGCATTAGCTCTTTTAGCTGTTATTTGCCTTTAGCAGCTGACCAGCCGGCATCACTGGCAGGCACCTGGGCCGGTGGTGCCACTGAGCGCCGCGTCCAC
>Ga0272444_10003714_pt1 | contig 13659 bp, 15 predicted proteins | sample SSMForm13_FD_201033 | JGI IMG/M metagenome (GOLD analysis project Ga0272444, IMG submission 201033) | Marine sediment archaeal communities from Little Sippewissett salt marsh, Falmouth, MA, United States - SSM-Form-13 | ecosystem: Environmental > Aquatic > Marine > Wetlands > Sediment ...
TATATCAGTATAAGAATGATAAGGGGGGATAAATGAGTAACGAAACAACACTGTCGAAGCATTCAGGTCAGAGAATGGGTCGTGTTATTGAGATCCTCTTGGTGGAAGACAACCCCGGTGATGTTCGCCTCACCAAGGAAGCCCTAAGAGAAGGCAAGGTTCTGAATAATCTGAATGTGGTAACTGACGGCCAGGAAGCGCTGGAGTTTCTCCGCGGGGAAGGTGAATATGGAGATGCACCGCGACCGGACCTTATATTGCTTGACTTAAATCTTCCGAAGAAAGACGGCCGTGAAGTTCTTGCTGAGATCAAAGCCGATGAATCCCTGAGAAGAATACCAATCGTGATTCTGACAACTTCCCAGGCAGAGATAGATGTTATTCAATCCTACAACCTCGGTGTCAATTGCTACATTACAAAACCCGTCGATCTCGATCAATTTATTTATGTGGTAAAGTCAATAGAAGAATTCTGGTTGACTGTCGTAACACTGCCGTTGGAGTAGAACGATGCCAAAGTATTCCGTACAAGTATTGCTTGTCGAAGATAATCCCGGAGATGCTCGTTTAATCCGTGAGATGTTGCGAAACAACACGGATGTAAAATTTGATGTTCAGTGGGTCGAGAGGCTTACCAATGGACTCGATTTACTGCGGGGGAAACCCATAGATATCATACTCCTCGACCTTATGCTGCCGGACAGTCAGGGCATAGATACGTTTTGGGCCATGCAGACCGAATCCGACCGAATACCGACAATTATTTTGACAGGTCTCGACGATGAAGAGCTGGCAGTTGAAGCTCTCCGTCACGGTGCACAGGATTATCTCCTCAAGGGAGATCTGGGAAGTAATCTGCTCAGGCGATCCATACGGTATGCCATTGAGCGAAGTCAAAGCGAGCTGGCGTTACGAGAAAGCGAGGAATTCAATGCAAGTCTTCTGAATAATTCTCCGAATCCGATCATCGTCATCAATTCCGACACGTCCATAAAGTATATTAATCCGGCCCTCGAGCAGATAACGGGATTTGCCTCTTCCGAACTCATCGGTAAGAAAATGCCGTACCCGTGGTGGCGTGAAGAAAAACAGCGCAATGTACCGGAAAATTTCAGAAAGTCGATGCAGGACGGGGCAGAGCGATTGGAAGAGCTTTTCCGAAAAAAAAACGGAGAGAAATTCTGGGTTGAGATAACGGCACGAGTGGCAACCTTGGATGGGAGATTTAAATATTACCTGGCAAACTGGGTCGATATCACCAACATTAAGCGGGCAGAAGAAGAATTAAGAAGGCATCGTGACCAACTGGAGGAAATGGTTTTGGAGCGAACTGCCGAGCTTACGCGATCCAATAAAAAGCTCCAGCAGGAAATACTGGAACATGAGCGTACGGCAGAGGCTCTGAAAAAACGTGAAAGGGAGCTGGACATCAAATCCCGCTATCTTGAAGATGCAAACACGGCCTTGAAAGTCCTCCTGAAGCATCGGGAAGACGACAAAGATGAACTCCAGGAAACTGTTGTGTCAAATGTTAAAGAGCTCATCATTCCGTACGTTGAAAAGTTGAGAATGGGTCGATCAGGACCGCAGCAACATGCCTATCTCGATGTCATAGAAAATAATCTCAATAACATTATATCTCCATTCCTTCGTAATGTGACTCTGAACCACTTTAACCTGACTCCGAGAGAAATCGAGGTTGCCAATCTCGTAAAAGACGGAAAGACCACCAAGGATATCGGAGAAATATTAAATTTATCAACCCGTGCAGTGGAGTTTCATCGTGATAATATCAGAGAAAAACTGGGGTTGAAAAAAACCAAGTCCAACCTGCGATCTACCCTTCTTTCCTTCCAATAGTATCAGGTTACACCTGATATAAATCTTGTATTTAATTCGTATTGCCAATAACCTGTCATCGTACTAAGGTGAATTTCAACGGTTCACGATAATAAACATCGTGAACGATCGTCCATGTCACGAAACGCTGCACAGGATTTCAATAGGGGGACAAAGGCATAAGGAGGAACATCTAAAAAGAGGGAACATCTTTTCCAGAAAAGGAGGAAGGGCATATGGCATACTTTGAGAGTGGGAATAAAAGTAAAGTCTTGGATAAGCAGTGTTTGACATGTCCTTTGGGAAATTATCAATGTCCCGTTTATACGGTTCAATCTCTCTTTAACTTTGATCAAATGGAAGAAGGCAATAACAAGCTCAGACAAAGCATGCTCTTCCTGGTAGATGATGCGGGTGTATGTCAGGTTAAACAATTACTCGAACAGTCATGCCAGGACCTTGAACAAAAATATCGCATGCTGCACCAATATGCCTTCGTATTGAAACAGCTTGATCGAAAGATTGCTGCCGTATAGAAATTTTTCCGCTCGGGAGATGTATGGGGAGCATCTGTCTATTTGAACATGCTTATAAAATCGGGGTATGATGTTCATGTCTCTTCTGTATTATCTAAATCATTCATAATGGCAATACTGGCCATTAGAAGCAGACGTTTGCCGCAAGTTTACTCATAGTCAACACTAATCTTAATTTCTTGTTCTTCTACCATCCATTGGGATACGTTTTTATCCTCGCCTAAAAAATAAACATTTTCGATCAATCACTGTAGGCACTGGTTGTGATCGGGTGGTAAAGGAGAAAATCCGGGAGAGTGGGTCGCAGATTCAGCGACAGCACCTGCCACAGAAAGGTGTGTTTATACTGTTTTAGGAGGTAAGATGTACGATTCGTCTTTGAAAGTTTTGCTCATTGAGGACAATCCTGGTGATGCTCGTCTGATCCGTGAAACATTAAAGAAGACTAATACCGCCCGATATGAAATGAAATGGGTCGATAGACTCTCACCGGGTCTTATGCAATTGGACAGAGAGGCTATTGATGTTGTCCTGTTGGATCTGTCGCTTCCTGACAGCCACGGATTAGAAACTCTGGAAAGAACATTATCACAATCAAAAGAGGTGCCCATTGTTGTTCTGACCGGTCTTAATGATGAAGAACTGGCGATTCATGCATTGCGTAATGGTGCTCAGGATTACCTCAATAAAAGCGACGTGAATAGTACTCTGCTTGGGAGATCAATTCGTCATGCCATCGAACGCAAACGTGCAGAGTTAGCATTGCAGAGGGCGCATGACACGTTGGAAGAAAGAGTACGAGATCGAACCGATGCGTTTGTGAAGCAAAACAAGAAACTCTTGATTGAAATAGAAGAGCGAAGACATGCAGAAAATCTTTACCAGACCCTTGCAGAAAAATCGATGGCCGGTGTTTATATCGTTCAGGACAAGATCTTCCGCTATCTGAATTCCAATGCCGCTGCCTATGCCGGATATACCCCCGAAGAATTGATAGGAAAGGAAGCGTGCTGTATTGTTCATCCCGAGGACAGGAAATGGGTAAAACTCAGAGCGGGACAGATGCTGAAGGGTGAACGAGAAGCCCCGTATGAGTTCAGGATTCAAACGCGGGATGGGCGCGAACGATGGATCCTTGAAACCGTTACATCAACTGCCTATGAAGGAAAGCCAGCCATACTCGGCAATTCCATGGATGTGACCGACATGAAAAAGGCCGAGGTAGGCGTGAGGGAATCGCATCGGCTTCTGACTAACATCATCAGTTTCCTTCCCGACGCTATGCTGATCATTGACCAGAACGGCAGGGTACTCGCGTGGAACCGGTCCATGGAAGAGCTCACCGGCGTCAAAGCAAAAGACATGGTCGGTTTGGACAATTACGAATATGCCATTCCTTTCTATGGCGAACGGAGGCCCATTCTCATCGATCTGGCGCTCAAAGCAGACCGGGATATCGAGAATAAATATTCGTTTATACAAAAAGAAAAAGACCTTCTCGTGGCAGAGACCGATGTGCCCTGTGTGATGGGAGAGAATCGCATCCTCTGGGGGAAAGCCGCTCCTATACGCAATACAAATGGCGAAATCGTGGGAGCAATCGAAACAATCCGTGATGTTACAAGCCGCAAAAAAGCGGAGGAAAAACTTCAGGAGAGCGAGGAAACGCTCCGAAGCATCGTTGAAAACATCGGTATCGGTATTTCACTCATCAGCCCCGACATGGAAATTCTCGCCCTGAACAAACAGATGCGAGAATGGTTCCCGGCTGTCGACGTTGCCGAGCGCCCTCTCTGCTACAGGAGTTTCAACGATCCGCCCCGGGACGAGATCTGTTCATTTTGCCCGACGAAAGCCGCCCTTCGGGACGGCGAGGTTCATGAAGTCCTCACCGAAACCCCTGCAGGAGATACCATCCGGAACTACCGGATCCTGGCATCTCCCATCAAAGATACCAATGGCAATGTCACCGCCGCAATCGAAATGGTCGAGGATATCACCGAGAACCTGGAGCTCCAGGAACGGCTCGTCCTGAGCGAGAAACTCTACGAGACCGTCTTTGAAACGACGGGGGCAGGCACGGTGATCGTCGAAGACGACATGACACTGTCACTGGTGAACGAGGAATTCGCGAGGATCTCCGGCTACCGCAAAGAGGACATACGAGGAAGAAGCTGGACTGAATTTGTAGCGGAAAAAGATCGTGAAATGATGAAGACCTATCATCGTCAGCGGAGAGTTGACCCCCAAGCCGTACCGAGCACCTACGAGTGCACCCTCATTGACAAGCATCGGAATGAAAAGGATATGCTCATGAACGTATCTTTGATTCCCGGAACAAAAAAGAGTATCGCCTCCTTTCTTGACATCACCGAGCAGCGGCGTCTTGCCAGAGAGTTGGAAGACAGCCTGAGAAAATATCGCCTCCTTGCAGATAACGTGTCCGATATCATCTGGACCATGGATACGGATCTTCGTTTTACCTACATCAGCCCGTCTGTTAAACGCCTGCGCGGTTACAGTGTCGAAGAGGCACTGAATCAGACAGTGGAGGAAATTATGACTCCCGCTTCTCTGGAAATTGCCATGGAAACCTTCGCCGAACAGCAGGCGATAGAAACGATGGAGGGCAAGGATTCGACCCGTACAAAAAAACTGGAGCTTGAACTCACGTGTAAAGACGGTTCAACGATCTGGTGCGAGGTTAACATGACAGGATTGCGCGATTCGGATGGCCAGGTTTACGTGATACTGGGAGTTACCCGGGATATTACCGACCGTGTTCGGGCATACCGGGCTCTGGAAGAAAGTAACGAGGCACTTGAAATCAAGACACAGTCCCTCGAGGCATCCAATACCGCCCTCAGGGTCCTCTTCGACCAGGTGGAAAAAAACAGGCAGGAGCTCCAGTGGGATGTTCTGTACAATGTCAAACAGTTGATTACCCCCTACGTTGAGAAGCTGCGGACATGCCGGACCGACAGCGATCGGGATACCTGCCTGCAGGTGCTCCAAACAAACCTTGACAACATTATTTCTCCCTTTCTGCGCAACATGACCTTGAATCACTATAAGCTGACACCGAAAGAATGCCAAGTTGCCAATCTCGTAAAGGAAGGAAAAACGAATAAAGAAATGGCCGATCTGCTGCATCTGTCCATTCGATCGGTCGAATTCCACCGGGACAACATTCGTGAAAAATTTGGATTAAAAAACAAAAAGGCGAACCTTCAATCATTCCTGTCATCTCTGAAGTAGTATCAGGTATTTCACCGTATAATGTTCGTAGTAACTTGGTGTTGCAATTCCATCTGGTTCGACTACAATAACGGCAGAAAGAGCCTCGAGACGATCCCGTCGGTCGGGCCGGCTGATGGCTGGCTTGACGGTATTTACGGTGAATGAGACACAAATAAACGCTCGTGCGTGAAAATGCAGCCACGAAGCGATTTGAAATCATGTTAACGGGGGTTCATGTGCAAACAATAGACACCCGGAAGGAGGTCATTTTTCATGGAACTGGGAACTATAATTTTTTTTAACAACGAAACGGGCTTTGGCGTCATCCGGAATGACGAGGGCAAAAAAGTACTTTTGCATTACAGCGAGATTCGTTCTGAGCTAAAAAACTTGTACGAGGGTCAGAGGGTATGCTTTGATGTCCAAAAAGGACTCAACGATACAATGGCGCTGAATATCAGACTGCGGTAGAAATTTCAGCAAGAGGAATATCTATGGTGTAACGTGCCGAAAAATGAAAGCAGAAGTATATAAGACGATGAAGATCGAGGAGATTTTCCCATGAAGAAGTTACTCACGTATATGGCTCAGGCAATGGTGGATTACCCTGACAAGGTGAAAGTAAATGAGGTCAATGGCGGACAAACATCAATACTCGAACTGCAAGTTGCCAGAGAGGATATCGGAAAGGTCATCGGCAAGGAAGGGAAAAACGCACGGGCGATGAGAACCATTGTGAGTGCATCCGCGTCCAGACTACACAAGAGGACTATTATCGAAATTATTGATTGACAGTCCCTTTACAACCACCGAGTCACGTGTGGAGGTTTTTCACACACCAGGAACAGTGACGCGAAACAAAACATCCATATTGTTGCCCATCATACCATAAAAACAAATACACGGTAAGGAAGGACAATGAGTGTAAAAAAACAATACCTCAAGAAAAAACCGGTGTGCAAGGTTACGTTTGAATTGCCTCCCGTTGCGGCGGGTCATGCCAGCCAGGTCAATATTGTGGGCGATTTCAACAATTGGAATAAGAATGCCACGACCATGAAAAAGTCAGAAAACGGCGGATTCCTGGTCACTCTTGATCTCAAAAAAGGTCAACAGTACCAGTTTCTGTATTTAATCGACAAATGTATCTGGGAAGTTGAAAGAGAGGCTGACCAATTCGTGAAAAGCCCTTATGGCAATTGCGATAACTCGGTGGTCGTCGTGTAACGAAAAGCGCCGGAGGGCGGTAAAGAGAAAGTATAACCGGAGATACCTGTTTGATTACTATGCTCTGGGCATAAAAACCGGAAAAAGCAAGAAAAAGAGAGGGTAAGCAACGAATGAAAAAAATAGTACCGAGAATTTCAGCATTGCCTGGTATCAAGGCCATCTATCGGAACGGCGAATTGATCTATCGTCATCAAGAGTATCAGGAAAGCGCCGGGATAAAGGAAGACGGTGTTCTGCGCATGACACGCTATGAAAATTCGGATAAACGAATATGAGATAGTAACAACATACCATTATGGAGGTCGTTAACGATGATCATAAAGAAACAGTATCTGAAGACAAAACCTGTCTTTAAGGTCACCTTCGGGCTTCCCTCGGAGTTCATGTCTAATGCATAGACGGCAAATCTGGTCGGTGAATTTAACGACTGGGATACTACCGCAACACCCATGAAAAAATTAAAGAATGGCTCTTTTACCATAACAATGGGTCTGGAAACAGTTAAGAAGTATCAGTTTCGATACCTCGCAGACCACACGCAGTGGGAAAACGCATTAAATGCCGACAGTTTTATTCCGACTCCTTTCGGAGACAGCAATAACTCCATTATCGTCGTATAGGCGGTACAATGAAAAGGGATCACCCAGGCAAAGTAAGGTCAGAACCCGAAGTTGCATAATTTTGCACAGATTATAACAAGACAAATCGACAAAGATGTGGAGCAAATGACATTTCATTTTAGGCAAGGTCATATTTGTATACGTCCCACCGTGAAAGCCGGTCAAATGATTCCTGGGCTGTTTTCAATAATACATCTACATCGACAGGCTTCAGAAAGAAATCATCAAAGCCGGCGCCACGACATTCCAGAAGACCGTAAAAATTGGCGTATCCCGTCAGCGCATGGATAAGGCCGATTTGATTTTCTTTTCGAATCTGCCGGCAGAGCTCGATTCCGCTCATTCCCGGAAGTTTCAGATCGAGGAACATCACCATAATGCTGTTCTTTTTAAGAATGGTTAATGCATTTTCGGCATTTTCGGCGGTAAAAACACGATATCCCGCATCGGTAAATAATTCTTCCAGCATATCCAAAAGAAACGTTTCATCATCGACAACAAGCATTTTCTTTTCACTCATAGCATACCCTCATACAACAGCTCTCATTTATTCTGTAACAGGGACACGGGACATTCCATTAATATCAAGTATTTTGCCGATACCTGCATAATCCCTTGTTTGATACTCTTCAAGGGACAGTAATTTTTTTGTTATTGTTCTCATTCGTTCAATCTGTTCTTTTATGATCGTCAGTTTTTCCGAATTACCGTCTTGTCCTTGTTTCATTAACAAGAGATCGGTATAGCCCGAAATGATCTGCATGGGTTGATTCATTTCGTGGCATATTGTCCCGGCCATTTCCAGAACACTTCTCATTTTCTCGATAAGAACCGTCTCTTTTTCGATCCGTTTGCGGTCGGTAATGTCCCGCATGACGCCTATTACCTCAACAAAGTTCCCTTCATGATCCAATACGTTTCGGGAATGCAATTCCACCCAGATGAATGTTCCGTCTTTTTTACGTAATCTCAGAGACAGTTCATCGGTGGAAAAATCCCGTGCTGTAACTATACCTTTAAATGACATCATGACATTGTCCACATCATCGGGATGGATAAAATCCACAAATGCAGCATACGGTTTCCCCAACACATCCTGAGCATCATCATAACCGAAACACTTTGAAATATCTTGATTTATCGATACGATCTCGCCCTTTGCGTTCAGACGGTAAATGATATCGGGCGAATCATCGACAAGACTGCGGTACCGTTCCTCACTTTCCAGGAGTGCCGCCGTTGCACGCTTAAATTCTGAAATATCGCGGGCCGATGTCATCACCGTCTTCACGTTGCCATGATCATCACATTCAGGAACAAGGAGCCAATCTATCCAGATATTCGACGGCAGCAAAAATTCGATCCGATTCGGTTTTCCCGTTTCGAAGACCGTCTGAATCGCTTCTTCCCACATCAGAACAAGATCTTCGGAAAACCCTAGTTCATCATGTGTTTTCCCGATAAAGTCTTCCCGTGCAATCCCCGTCTGTTTCGCTGCAATCGGATTGACATAGAGATGTCGGCATTCTCGATCGAATCTCATAATCGTATCATATGAATTCTCCGCAAGAGCTCTGAAGATTTCATCGCCTTCATCCACGAAATTTTCCTGACGTGACATTTCTTTTGTCGATGAAGAATGTTTCAGCTTATTTTCACGTTCCTGTTCGTTCTGTTTTCGGCAGGCAATCTCACGTTCCAACGCTCTGATTTTTTGCTCCAGCAATTCATATGGCGGCTTTTCAGCCATTTCCGACCCCCTGAACATTATCATCCTTATCGAGCAGATCCTTCAGACAAAACTTATACTAATTATATATCGACATTCTGACGGGTAATATTGAACGGTCAACCGAAATTTTTCAGGACCCTTGGGTCACATCTTAAATATTAAGTATTCATCATTCAAACGAAACATTTACGGCACCATACCTTAATATTTAAGATCTGACATTATTGTGTCATTACTTTCGACAGATGATCAGTTTGCTCTTTCCGGAGGGAGAATGGGTCAGTGAAGCGGAGGGGAAGATCTTCCTGTATATTTCCAGTCCATTTTTAACAAATTCTCTGGCATCGGCAGATCCCATGGCCATCATCCTGAGATTAAAAAGCAGTCTCACGACGGGATGGTGAGGTACTTCGTGTTCCATTATCAACACCATTCCCGTCGGCTTGATGACGCGTTTCATTTCCAGCAAGGCGGCCTTCCGAGCCTCGCCTTTGAGTTCGTAGAGCGCATGAGAGCAGGTGATAACATCAAAGTCTTCATCGGCAAACGGAAGTGATGCCGCGTCACCTTCGACAAACCTGACCCTTTGAGAACCGGGTTTTTCCCGGGCTTTCATCAGCATTCCATGTGAGAAATCATATCCTATCGTGAAACTTTCTTCATACTTGTTGGCGAACGCTACAATGACTGCTCCCGTACCGCAGCAGATATCGAGGATAACGGGCTTCGGAATGTCCTCCAGGTCGGGAACCTCCACCAGAAAATCCCGGGTAGCTCCTTCATCTCGACGGGCATGCAGTTTAATAAACGTGTCATACACGCGCGAGAATATGTCGTAGTATTTTCGCCTTCCCGTTCTTATTTCCGGCATCTTTGTACACTACCTCATGCCAAAAGGAAAATCTGGCACCCGGCGCAGTAAACATGAAGCATGTCATAAAACCGCCCCGCCCACGATAAAACCATTCTATCTTTTATAAACTATAACTACAAGATGTTAAGTAAAATAGGGCGCTGTCCTTACTTATCTCCTACTTGTCTCGAATCGGACGAAATAAGGGGTTGTTTTTTGCCCCTTCACTTTTCCACACCAACTCGACGGGCATATCGATTTTTACTTCATCAATGGCACAGTCGATAATCCTACCCGGGATGCGTACACCTTCCTCAAGTTCTACGACGGCAAAAATATAAGGCACCATATGCTCAAATGCCGAAAGGACGCTTTTTCTCACCACGGTGTAGCTGTATACCTTGCCCCGGCCTGTGGCTTCTCTCCATTCCAGCGTGAACTCAAGGCAATAAGGGCATAATTCCCGAGGGTAAAACACATAGCGGGCGCAGGAGGGGCAGAATTGAATGGCAAGAGCGTTATGGCCTTTTTCACGCAACTTGTTTTTGGGATGATCCGTCATGTATTCTCCCTCCCGAATATCAGGCTGGATTGGGTGCTCATGATCCCGCCGTTGCCGTTGACAAAGGCCGTCCGGTTGCGCCTGATTTGTCTTTTTCCGGCAGTTCCCCGTAATTGACGGACGGCTTCGATGACATGAGACATGCCCCCGGCATATGACGGCTGCCCGAAGGAGAGCTGTCCGCCGTGAGTGTTGAGCGGTCTATCCCCTTTATAGGTTAAATCATGGCTCTCCACAAAAGCGCCCCCTTCCCCTTTGGTGCAGAATCCCGCATCCTCCAGGGTGATGATTACCGTAATGGGATAACAATCGTAGAGAGAAAGAAGGTCGATGTCGGCAGGGCGGAACGATGCCATTCCAAAGGCCCGGGCTGCCGAATCTTTGATCGGGCTTACGGTCATATCATCTGAATAGACGATTGAATTATGGGTGCAGGCCTCGCCGACGCCCAGGATAAATACCGGAACCTGGGGAATATCGGCCGCTTCTACGGCGCGACTGACAATAACTGCCGCGGCGCCGGAGCATGGTCGCACGATTTCCCAAAGATGCAGAGGGTCGACAATGAGCGGTGACGACAGGACATCGGAGATATTGATCGATTTTTTGTTAAAAAGGGCCGTCGGATTGAGCAGTGCATTTTGGCGCTGCTCAACGGCAATTTTTGCCATCTGTTCCGGTGTTGTACCGTATTGATGCATATGCCGACGAGCAATCAGGGCATAGCCGGAATTGAAGCCCATGGGGCCATGGGGCAGTTCGTAGTCGATTTCGGCTCTGGACATGAAGGCCATCGTTCCTTCACCCCAGTTAAAAATCTGTTCATCCTCTATGCCGCCGCTCAGACACAGACAATGCCTACACAGGCCGGCGGCCACAGCAAGGGCGGCCCTGGTTACAGTTCCACAACCGCTTGCGCCACCCAGCTCCACCATATTAAGAAAACCCGGCCGCATTTTCAGATAGTCGGCGACCTGTGCCGGCCACATAAAAGTGCTGTCTTCAGCGGGTGGTGTAACAAGCAGGCCGTCGATCTCTGCTTTCTGAAGTCCCGCATCCCTTATGGCCTTTCCCGCCACTTCACTCAAGAGCCCTAGACTGGTTCTTCCGCCCGGGTTTATGGCAGGCGCCAATTCTGCCATTCCTGTAATAACCGTTTTCCCCCTTAGCTCCATATCCCTTTCCCTGATAGTTTTATGTACGGGAATCCATATATTTCCTGATCCATATTGTCAACGATCTTCGACCACAGTATACGAAAAAGATAAGGAAAAGATGGGGAATCGCCCTTTGACGTATGTCAGCAGGAAAAAGGGGGAGGTTGCCTCGTGTCCTGGTCTTTCGGATAGAATCCCCATGAATAGCATATGGCGTGCTTCAGTCAATAGTCAACGGGTTGTTACCCGACTATCCTTGACAGTTCATATTTTACAACAACTTCCCTACCCCCGGCACCCTGTTTTCCCTTGACAATCCCGTCAAAAGAATTATTTTTACAATCAGTTCAGTGAAGTATCGAGACTCTTTTAAAAATTTATATCGTTTCATCCACAGCCGACAAAGGGGGGAGCTGTAGAGTGATTGAATATAAAACCCCGCTTCTCGAAAAAAAAGAGAGCGGGGTTTTTGTCGTAGGGTCATCTTCAACATGTGGCATTCGAAGACCCGAATCCTCATTTACCCTGAAGTCCGGCTCAATAGGTGTACTTGAATGTATCGAGAGTCACGAGTGCCTCGCCACAGGATAGACAGTATCTGCATTTATTTTCGACCATATATTCTATAGCGGTACCGGGCTGCCACAGGAGATAACGCCCCGTGAGGGTGATCGTTTTGCCAGGCGGGATAACGCGTGTTTCCTGCATAGTAAAGCATTCACTGGTCTCGCCGCGCGTTCCCACTCCAGATGTATGAAAGCTCAGGGGTACGCGGGAGGTGTTTTTTATAATGGCTGTCCAGGTTTTCTTATCGCGGGAAAACGTGAAGTATTTAATTTGAGCGCTGATCTGTTGCACAGACGTCGTTTGAGTGGCAAGTGCTGATCTGCCCGCAATCGGCAACGATGTAATCTTCAATCTCAGCTTTCTAGCCTTGCAGTTTGACCATCTTCCTGAAATGGTTGCCTTGCTTCCGGGGGCAATGTTTCTATTCAAAATTACGGACGACACAACGTATTTCTTGCCGGATGGATTAATGGCGGTTGCCTCAAATTTTAATTTTCCTTTCTTGATTGTAACCGATCCTGTATTTGCCACGACCGCAGTCCAGTACCAGGGACCGGCGCTTTTGCGTGTTACCTTGGTTGTCGTGCCTGTTTTCAATGATATGATTTTTACCGGATGCTTACTCTGAGCAGGTTTTATGTTGATTTTTGGAATATCCTTTTTAATCCCTGTCGGCAACCCTGCCTGGCAGACTGAGTAATATCCCGAGATGAAAAATACTGATAACACAATCGATACAATAGACATAATTCTTTTGATCTTCATTTAGAGTCTCCTTGTTCGCATTTACGTCGATCAATTTCATACAGTGACTCAATTCGTCGCTGAATCCTATTGGAACGATATCACATTGAGCGCCATACTAAGGTACAACCATATTAATGTCAATATGCAATAAAAAATGGGCCGTCCACTGATCACTTACCACTAAAATGCCTGTCCCCACAACCCTACCCCCGAATCATGATCTTCGAAGCCCAAGACTCGAAGCTGATCAGCACGTAGTGCTGATTTCCCTTGACAATTCTGACACAAGGTGTATTTTTTCAAACAGTTGAAGGAGGGTTCACGACTCTTTAAAAACAGAACGTTTCACCAACAACCGACAAGGAGGGAGCCGTGGAGTGATTGAAAACACAACCTCGTTATTCTTAAAAAAGAGAGCGGGTTTTTTGTTTTGGGCAAAATGTAAAAAGGTGGGGGTGTCCTAAATTATTGGACAGAATGGGTCAAAAGTAGACTTGACCCCTTGTCTTTCCGCTGTCTCTATTTTCTCCATTATTCCATTGACAGCTTTGTTATAAATCTAATATTTAATAATAA
>Ga0272444_10003717_pt1 | contig 13654 bp, 13 predicted proteins | sample SSMForm13_FD_201033 | JGI IMG/M metagenome (GOLD analysis project Ga0272444, IMG submission 201033) | Marine sediment archaeal communities from Little Sippewissett salt marsh, Falmouth, MA, United States - SSM-Form-13 | ecosystem: Environmental > Aquatic > Marine > Wetlands > Sediment ...
CTCGGCCACAAGGCGCTGGCGGTCAATCTCAGCGACCTGGCGGCGATGGGTGCCGAGCCTGCCTGGGTGACCCTGGGCATCACCCTGCCCGAGGCGGACGAGGCCTGGCTGGCGGCGTTCATGCGCGGCTTTGCCGCTCTGGCGGCCGAACACGGCGTGCAACTGGTCGGCGGCGATACCACGCGCGGGCCCCTGTCGATCACGGTGCAGGTGCACGGTTTCATCGAGCCGGGCAGGGCGCTGCGCCGCGACGGCGCCAAGGTCGGTGACCTGGTGTATGTCAGCGGCACGCTCGGCGACGCGGGGCTCGCCTTGCTGGCGCAGCAGGGCCTGTACGTGCGTGCCGGCAGCATGCCCGGCCTGAGGCAAAGGCTGGATCGCCCTACACCGCGGGTGGCACTGGGCCTGGCCCTGCGCGAGTTTGCCAGCGCGGCGATCGACCTGTCCGATGGCCTGGGTTCCGACCTGGGCCACATCTGCGAACGCAGCGGCGTCGGTGCCCTGCTGTACCTGGAGAACCTGCCGGTGTCCGAGGCGGTGCAGGACTATGTGCAAGAGACCGGCGACTGGTCGCTGCCGCTGTCATCCGGTGACGATTACGAACTGGCCTTCTGCATCCCGGCCGGGCGCCAGGCCGCGTTCGAGGCGGCCAGCGCCGCGTGGGATGTGCCGGTGAGCTGGGTGGGCATGATCGAGCGTGGCAAGGGGGTGCGCGCCATGCAGCCGGACGGCCAGTTCAGCGACAACGTGGCTGGCGGCTACGACCATTTCCGCGACTGAACGGGCCTGTCTGCGTCGTATTTCCTGTCCTGAAAAAATCGCGTGACGTGCTGCAGGTTTGAGCGCAAATTATGCGCTTTTCCACGTTTGGCGGAGTCTGTCCAGGTGTCACGTTCTTCCTTTGGCCTTTTCTTCAGTGTGTTCCTGTTCGGGGCGAGCGCATTCGCCGAGGAACCGGTTCTGCACGTCTACAATTGGAGCGACTACATCGCCGACGAGGTGCTGGAGCAGTTCCAGACCGAAACCGGTATCAAGGTCGTGTACGACGTCTACGATTCCAACGAGGTGCTCGAGGCCAAGCTGCTGGCCGGGCACAGCGGTTACGACCTGGTGTTCCCGACTGCACGCCCGTTCGCGCAGCGTCACATCAAGGCGGGCATCTACCGGCAGTTGGAGAAGTCCAAATTGTCCAACTACGGCAACCTCGACCCGGTGATCATGCAGGGTCTGACCGACATCGACGCGGAAAACGCCCACCTGGTGCCGTACATGTGGGGCACCACCAGCATCGGCATCAATGTCGGCAAGTTGCAGGAACGTCTCGGTGACGATGTCCCGACCGATACCTGGGCCCTGATCTTCGATCCGGCAAATGCCGAGAAGCTGGCCGACTGCGGCATCAGCCTGCTCGACGACCCGACCGAGGTGTTCAGCGCGGCGCTGATCTACCTGGGCAAGGACCCGAACAGCACCGACAAGGCGGACCTGCAGGCAGCCACCGAACTGCTGCAGAAGGTGCGCCCGCATATTCGCTACTTCCACTCCTCGCAGTACATCAACGACCTGGCGAACGGCGACCTGTGCGTGGCCCACGGCTATTCGGGTGACGTGCTGCAGGCGCGCGACCGCGCCGCCGAGGCGAACAACGGTGTCGAGGTGGCGCTGCGCATCCCGCGTGAAGGCGCGATCCTGTTCGTCGACGTGATGGCGATCCCCGCCGATGCCAAGCATCCGCAGAATGCCCACACCCTGATCAACTTCCTGCTGCAACCGCAGGTGGTGGCGAAGATCAGCAACTATGTCGGCTACGCCAACCCGAACACCGCCTCGCTGGAATTCCTCGACGAGCAGGTGCGCAGCAACCCGGGGATCTTCCCGCCGCAGGAGGTGATGCAGCGTCTGGCCTCGCCGGCCGAACTCGATCCGGCGGCCACCCGTGCACGCACCCGTGCGTGGACCCGCGTCAAGGCAGGCCGTTAAGTCTCGATGGCTGGACCAAAGTCCGAACTGGCGGCGTGGCAGGATCCGAATGCCGCGCCGCTGGTCGAGATCGAGAACGTCACCAAGACCTTCGACGGCCACTACGCGGTCGACGATGTTTCCCTCGCGATCTACCCGGGCGAGTTCTTCTCGCTGCTCGGCGCCTCCGGCTGCGGCAAGACCACCTTGCTGCGCATGCTGGCAGGTTTCGAGCGGCCGGACAGCGGCCGCCTGCTGATCGGCGCGCAGGACGTGACCGAGATGCCGCCGTACCGGCGACCGGTCAACATGATGTTCCAGTCGTATGCGCTGTTCCCGCACCTGAGCGTGGCGGACAACATCGCCTTCGGCCTCAAGCAGGAAAGACTTCCGCGTGCCGAGATCCGGCAACGCGTGCAGGAGATGCTCGAACTGGTGCGACTGGAGAAGTACGGCAAACGCAAGCCCGACCAACTCTCCGGCGGGCAGCGTCAGCGCGTGGCGCTGGCACGCTCGCTGGTCAAGCAGCCGAAGCTGCTGTTGCTGGATGAGCCGCTCGGCGCGCTCGACCGCAAGCTGCGCGAGCACACCCAGTTCGAGCTGGTGAACATCCAGGAGCGGCTCGGCATCACCTTCGTCATGGTCACCCACGACCAGGAGGAGGCGATGACCATGTCCACGCGCATGGCGGTGATGAACGAGGGACGCATCCGCCAGGTGGGCACGCCGGGCGAGCTGTACGAGTTCCCGGCGAACAGCTTCGTCGCCGGTTTCATCGGCGCGCTCAACCAGTTCGAGGCACGCGTGCTGTCGCAGGAGGGAGAGCGGCTGAGCGTGCTGTCCGATGCCGCCGACGCCGAACTGCAGGTGAACGCCGCGCACAGCGTGGCGCCGGGAACGCCACTGGTCACGGCGGTGCGCCCGGAGAAGGTGCGCATCAGCCGCGAGCAGCCAACCGGTGCGGACAACTGCCTGCAGGGCAAGGTCGAGGAGATCGCCTACCTGGGCGATGTGTCGATCTATCACGTGCGCGTGCCGGGCGGGGCGCTGGTCGAGGCGCAACTGACCAACCGTGCGCGGCATGCGCAGGCGGACCTGACCTGGGGCGATCTGGCCTGGGTCAGCTGGAAGGCGGAGGACGCCCTTGCCCTCCTTGAATAAGGCATCGCTGTGGCTGCGCCGGCAGAACCCGGGGCGGGCCAGCGTGTTCGGGATTCCGCTGCTGTGGCTGTTGGTGTTCTTCGGCCTGCCGTTCCTGATCATCGCGCGCATCAGCCTGTCCGAGGTGGTGATCGGCCTGCCGCCGTACTCCGATCTGCTCAGCTGGAGCGAGGAGGGCGTGCTGCAACTGCGTGTGAGCTTCGCCAACTTCCTGTTGCTGTTCGAAGACAGCCTGTATTTCGATGCCTTTACCGGTTCGCTGTGCGTGGCCGCGGTGTCAACCCTGCTGTGTCTGCTGCTCGGCTATCCGATGGCCCTGGGCATCACGCGTGCACCGGCGCACTGGCGGGTGCCGCTGTTGATGCTGGTGATCCTGCCGTTCTGGACCAGTTTCCTGATCCGCGTATACGCCTGGATCGGTATCCTCAAGGGCAATGGCCTGATCAACAACCTGCTGCTGTGGCTGGGCTGGATCGACCAGCCACTGAAGCTGCTGCACACCGACTTCGCGGTGTACCTGGGCATCGTGTATGCCTACCTGCCGTTCATGGTGCTGCCGCTGTACGCCACCCTGTCGCGCATGGATCACAGCCTGCTCGAAGCGGCGGCGGACCTGGGCTGCCGGCCGCTGTGCGCCTTCTGGCGGGTGACCGTGCCCTTGTCCATGCCGGGCATCGTCGCCGGCTCGCTGCTGGTGTTCGTGCCGGCGGTGGGTGAGTTCGTGATCCCGGACCTGCTCGGCGGCCCGGATACGCTGATGATCGGCAAGGTGTTGTGGACCGAGTTCTTCAACAACCGCGACTGGCCGGTGGCGGCGAGCGTCGCGGTGGCGCTGCTGGCCCTGCTGGTTCTGCCGGTGATGCTGTTCGAGCGCTTCCGCGAGAAGGAGCAGGAAGCGTGACCGTGAAACGGCCCAACCTTGTATTCAGCCTGATGGCATTCGGTTATGCGTTCCTGTATGCGCCGATCGTGTCGCTGATCGTGTTCTCGTTCAACGAATCGCGCCTGGTGACCGTGTGGGGCGGCTTCTCGACCAAGTGGTACGGCGCGCTGCTGCACAACGAGCAGCTGCTGGGTGCCGCCTGGGTGAGCCTGCGCATCGCGGTGATGAACGCCACCCTGGCGGTGGTGCTCGGCACCCTGGCCGGCGTGGCCCTGGTGCGTTTCCAGAAATTCCGCGGGCGCTCCGCGCTGGCGCTGATGGTCGGCGCGCCGCTGGTGATGCCGGACGTGATCCTCGGCCTGGCCTCGCTGCTGCTGTTCGTCGCCATGGAGCAATTGCTCGGCTGGCCGCAAGGACGCGGCATGACCACCATCACCATCGCCCACATCACCTTCTCGCTGGCCTACGTGGCGGTGATCGTGCAGTCGCGCCTGGTGCGCCTCGACCCCTCGCTGGAAGAGGCGGCGATGGACCTGGGCGCGCGCCCGTGGAAGGTGTTCTTCCTCATCACCCTACCGCTGATCGCACCGGCCCTGGCCGCCGGCTGGCTGCTCGCCTTCACCCTGTCGCTGGACGACCTGGTGATCGCCAGCTTCACCTCCGGGCCCGGTGCCTCGACCCTGCCGATGGTGGTGTACTCCAGCGTACGCCTGGGAGTGAGCCCGGAGATCAACGCCCTGGCGACCATCCTGGTGCTGCTGGTCACGATCGGCATCGTGATCGCCGGCTGGTCGATGCAGAAGCGCGCGGCTACCTGAGTGTCGTGCCTTTCGGCGGCTGCAGAGGCGATGGCTGCGTGCCGTCCTCGCGAATCCGCAGAAAGCTGGCGAAGCGTGGCACGCCGTTGCGCGTCAGGCCGTGATACTTGAAGGTGACGATGCTGCCGAGCGCCGGCGGATCGCGCCGTTGCGCATCGCTGAAGCCGCTGCCCAGGCGAAAGCGCAGGCCATCGCCGGTTTCCACCAATAAGGCTCCCAACATGCCCGCGAGCCGGCCCTTGCCGGGCAGATGCGCCAGTACCCGCGCCTCGGCATCCTCGTGGGTTTTGAGCTTGAGCAGGTGATCGGCCCGGCCGTTGCGGTACAGGGCATCGCCGTGGTGCAGCATCAAGCCTTCGCCACCGGCTGCGACCACCTGTTCGAGACGTCGCATCAAGGCCGCTTGATCGTCGACACGAAACTGCGCGATCAGTTGCAGGTGCGGCGAAGCACTGGCTGCGATCAGTTGCCGCAGCTGCTCAAGCCGCCGGCCGAAGGGCAGCGGCGAGTGTGGCAGGTCGAACACCATCAAGCGCACCTGGCGCCAGTCGGCGTCGCGCGGCTGCTTGCGTCGCACGATGCCGGAGACCTGTTCGAAGCGGCCGCGGCCGATCCACAGTTCGCCGTCCAGCGGCTGCTCGGGAAAACCTGCGGTGAACCAGGCCGGGGCGGCGAAGGTGTTGCCCTGGCGCGAGATCAATCGCGCGCCGTCCCAGCGTGCGCGTACCCCGTCGAGTTTTTCGCTGACCCAGTAGGCGGGCAGGTCGAGGTCGGAGCGGTACAGCTTGGCCAGTTGCAGCGGCGGTGCGTCCAGTTCACCGGCGAGTGGCATGCACAGGGGAAATGCGCTGAGCAGCAGCGCGAAGACAAACGTTTTCATGGCCTATCGATCCTTGATGTCGGCACGAAGCAAAAGCATAACCTTGGCTTGGGCATAGTTCCAAACGTGACCGCTTGGCTGGTACCAGGTCGGGGCGGGGTGTAACCTGCGTGGGTTTTCCGTCGACCCGGGTTGAATCGCCTTGTCCGCCAACTCCCTGCCCAAACCCAATATGGGGCATCCGGTGCATTTTCTCGCCTTCGGCATGGGCGCCGGTTGTTCGCCCAAGGCGCCCGGCACCATGGGCACCCTGATGGCGCTGGCGATCTACCTGCCGCTGTCGCACGCACCGTTTGCCGTGTACCTGGCGGCGACCCTGCTCAGCGTGCTGGTCGGGGTGTGGATCTGCGGCTGGTCGGCACGCCAGCTCGGCGTGCACGATCACCCGGGCATCGTCTGGGACGAGATCGCCGGCTACCTGGTGACCATGATCGCCGCGCCGCCCGGCCTGCTGTGGATGGTGCTGGGGTTCGTGCTGTTCCGTTTTTTCGACATCCTCAAGCCCTGGCCGATCGGCTGGCTGGACCGCCGGGTGGGCGGTGGCCTGGGTATCATGCTCGACGACGTGGCGGCCGGTATCGCCTCACTGGTGTGCCTGCAACTGCTGGCCCGCCTGATCTGACCCTTGTTGCCGCAAGAGGTGAACTGACATGCGCTTGACCATTCTCCTGCTGTTGGCCTGGCTGGCCGCGCCGCTGGGCGCCGCCGAGCAGGTGCGGGTGCTGGCCCTGTTCCCGGGCAAGGCGATGCTGGAGATCGACGGCCAGCGCAAGGTGCTGGCGGCGGGTCAGACGCATGCCGGTATCCACCTGATCGATGCCAACCCGCGCGAGGCACGGGTGCTGATGGGCGGCGAGCAACAGCTGCTGCGCCTGGGCAGCGCGGTCAGCGCCAGTTATGCCAAGGCCGAGGCGAGCGAGATCCGCCTGCTCGGCAACGGCAACAGTTTCTTCATCGACGGCCTGATCAACGGCAAGCCGGTGCGCATGCTGGTGGACACCGGCGCCACCACGGTGGCGATCAGCGAAACCCAGGCACGCTCGCTCGGCGTGCCCTACATGCTCGAAGGCCAGCCGATCCTGGTGCATACCGCCTCGGGTACGGTCAAGGGCTACCAGGTGGCATTGCGCAGCCTGAAGCTGGGGGAGCGGACCTTCCGCGACGTGGAGGCGGTGGTGGTGCAGGGCGACAGCCCCAGCTCGGTGCTGCTCGGCATGAACGTGCTGAGCCGTTTCGATATCGAGCACCGCGGCAAGCTGATGGTGCTGCGCTCGCGGCATTGATTGCCGCACGCCACCAAGCGTTCAGGCGGCGGCCTCGGCGCGGGTGATCACCCGGTTTCTTCCCTGGGTCTTTGCCGCATACAGTGCGTCGTCCGCCTGCTTGATATCGCGGTCGATATCGGCTGCGCCTGTCGGTGCGCGATTGCAGTTCACCCCGGCGCTGACCGTGTAGCGGATTTCCCTGCCTTCGTGGTCGAGCCTGCCGGCCTCGCAGCTGGCGCGGATACGCTCGGCCAGTTGTTCGGCGCCCGCCAGGTCGGTGGCCGGCAACAGGATGATGAACTCCTCGCCGCCGAAACGTGCGCTGATGTCGATATCGCGCTTGGTCTGCTCGATCAGCGCGGCCATCGCCTGGATGACCCGGTCGCCGGCCGGATGGCCGTGGGTGTCGTTGATCCGCTTGAAGTGGTCGATGTCGAGCATGATGATCGCCACCGGCTGTTGCATGCGCCTGGCCTCGCGATAGGCCTGCGCAGCGAACTCGAAGAAGGCGCGGCGGTTGTACAGTCCGGTCAGCAGGTCACGCCGCGCCAGGTTCTCGGCGCGCAGTTTTTCGCGCTTCAGCTTGTTGTTGACGCGGGTCAGCTTGCGCACCCAGAAGGCGCTGATCACCAGGGTCAACCCCAGTGCGAGGCCGAGCAGGCCGATTTCGGTGCGATAGGCCTGCAGCAGCCCGGGCGGCCTGCCGAGCACACTGGCATCAGCGGGGATGCTGGACGGGGCTATGCCGTGCTTGTCGATGGCCTTCCAGTCGATGTAGGTCTGCAGCAGGTCGTAGGTATCACGGTATTGGCCATCGTGCAGTCGGTCGAACATTGCCGCGACCATCTGCTGCGCGGTCTTGCGCGCATCGATCATGTGCCCACCGACCACGCCCGAGCCCATCAGCGATCCCCAGAAGCTGTAGATCGGGGCGGACGAGGCGTGTGCCAGCTGTGCCAGCACCTGCTTGGGTACGAAGCGCTGGCCGGTGTTGTCGTTGAACACCAGGTCGAACAACACGATGCTGTCCGGCGGCAGCTGTGCCAAATGCTCGCGCAGCTGCTGCAGGCTGAAGTCTGCAAGGTAGCTGACATTCAGCTGCGGCAGCTCGTCGAGCAGCGGTTGCAGCATTTCGCGCACCGGGCGGTTGCCGCCGCCCTGGCCCTCGATCAGCAGCAGCTCGGTGGCGTCCGGGTTCTGCTGCAGGGCAAGCATCAGGGTGCCGCGCACCGCGCTCTGTTCCTGGGCGATCAGGCTGCGCTTGTTGGGTGAGGGCACGATGTCGCTGGCGGTGTAGAACACCATGGGGATGCCGGCGGGCAGGCGCGCCACGCTTGCCTCCAGCACCCGGCCGGCGGGCACGGATTCGGCCAGCACGCCGTGCAACTGCACCCCGCGGTACTTGTCTGCCAGGTAGTCGGACCACTGTGCATCGCTCATGCCCCCGTTGAGTTGCGCCGCATTCAGGGTCTCGATGAAGTAATGAATCCTGGCGTCGTGTGCCTGCTGCGTCTGCGCCAGGCCGTCGAGGAAGTCCTGCGACCAGGGAAGGAAGGCGTTGTACGACAGCAACACCAGAATATTCACCTCCTCCCTGTCGGCGGCGAGCGGGAGGTCTGCCAGGAGCAGGCTGAGTACTGTCGCGATCAGCAAGCGTATGCCGCCCTGGCGGCGTGGGCGGCGCCTGCCGCTTGCTGCGCCGTGCGTGGCGATATGCGGGGTGCTTTGGAGCGACATTGCAGAAAAAGCCCAGCGGGTGCATCGGATCGGTCGGCGGTAGCAGTCAAGTGCCTGCTTTTTTCGTCGTTCAACAATTGTAGTCGCTGAAATCCGGCCGATGGGGAAGGGGTTTCGCCGGTGCTGCAGGCCGGGCGCGCCGGGAGCCTAACGGCGGTGCGGATCGCGCGCATAAAAAAACGCCGCAGTAGCGGCGTTTTCTGCGGCAGGCGGGGATCGCTCAGCCGGCGTTTTTCTCCGCCTCCTTGTCGCGCTCGATCAGCGCGTAGGCGGAGTGGTTGTGGATGGATTCGAAGTTTTCCGACTCCACCGTGTAGGCACAAACCCGGTCGTCCTCGTTGAGGCGCGCGGCCACGTCGCGCACCATGTCCTCGACGAACTTGGGATTGTCGTAGGCGCGCTCGGTCACGTACTTCTCGTCCGGACGCTTGAGCAGGCCGAACAGTTCGCACGAGGCCTCCTTTTCCACCAGGTCGATCAGTTCCTCGATCCAGATGAACTCGCAGGAGCGCACGGTCAGGGTGACGTGCGAGCGCTGATTGTGCGCGCCGTAGTCGGAGATCGACTTGGAGCAGGGGCACAGGCTGGTGACCGGCACCACCACCTTGATGTACATGCTCGGCTTGTTGTCCTTGATCTCGCCGATCAGGGTGACCTCGTAGTCCAGCAGGCTCTCCACGCCGGAGATCGGCGCCTTCTTGTTGACGAAGTAGGGGAAGGACATCTCGATATGGCCCTGATCCGACTCCAGGCGCTCGGCCATTTCGCTGAGCATCTGCTTGAAGGAATCGACCGTGATCTCGCGCTCGTGGGTGTTGAGGATCTGCACGAAACGCGACATGTGCGTGCCCTTGAAGTTGTGCGGCAGGTACACGTACATGTTGAAGTTGGCGATGGTGTGCTGCTCGCCCTCGGAACGGTCGCGCACCCGCACCGGGTGACGGATATCCTTGATCCCCACCTTGTTGATGGCGATGTGTCGGGTGTCGGCGCTGGCCTGGACGTCTTCGATCTCGGCCGCGCTGACCGGCTTGCTGGAAACTGCTGTCATAGGATTCCGCGCGGGCTTGCCCGCCTTCCTGTAAAGTTGACTGGTTTACTCGGAATTGTACCGACTCGCAGCGCGCGGGCAACCACAATCATTGTGCGCGAGCGAGCGGCGCATTATGCCGGCAAGATCCGTCCCTGACCAGAGCGGCGTTAGCCCAAAGACAATAAAGTCAAGGCCTTAGCTCAATCAAATCAATGATTTCGGCCGACGATGTAATGTGCCAGATCACGTAGCGGGGCGGCGTCCTGGTCAAAATACCGCAGATTCTCGATGGCTTCCTCGAGCAGCCGGTCGGCCATCTCGCGCGCGCCCTCCAGCCCCAGCAGTGCCGGGTAGGTGGGCTTGTCGGCCGCCGCGTCCTTGCCCCGGGTCTTGCCCAGCACGCTGGTTTCGCCCTCGATATCCAGGATGTCGTCGCGCACCTGGAAGGCCAGGCCGACGCACTTGGCATAGCGGTCGAGGTGTTTGAAGGCGTCCGGGTCCACGTCCTTGGCGCACAGCGCGCCCATGCGCACGCTGGCGCGGATCAGCGCGCCGGTCTTGTGGATGTGCATGTTCTCCAGCTGCGCCTGGTCCAGCTGGCGGCCGACCGCATCGATATCCAGCGCCTGGCCGCCGGCCATGCCGCGCGAGCCGCTGGCCTGTGCCAGTTCGTCGACCATCTGCAGGCGGATGCCGGCGGGCACGTCCAGTTCCGGGTCGTGGCTGAGCACGCGGAACGCCAGGGTCTGCAGCGCATCGCCGACCAGGATCGCGGTGGCCTCATCGTAGGCCTTGTGACAGGTCGGGCGGCCGCGCCGCAGGTCGTCGTCGTCCATCGCCGGCAGGTCGTCGTGCACCAGCGAATAGGCATGGATCAGCTCGACCGCGCAGGCCGGGATGTCCAGGCAGGCAGGGTCGGCACCGACCGCCTGGCCGGCACCGTACACCAGCACCGGGCGCACCCGCTTGCCGTGGCCGAGCGCGGAGTAGCGCATCGCCTCGTGCAGGCGTTGCGGGGGGATGGAGGCATCCGGCAGGTGCGATTCCAGCGCGGCCTCGACGCGTTGCCGGCACTCGGTGAGAAAGATCTGGAACTGCGGATCGAGACTCACTGTTCGAACGGTTCCGCGTCGGCTTCCGGGTCGTTGCTGGTGAGAATTTCAACCTTCTGTTCCGCCTCGGCGAGCGCCTTCTGGCAGGAACGGGTCAGGGCGACACCCTGTTCGAACGACTTCAGCGATTCTTCCAGGCTGAGTTCACCGGTCTCCATGCGCTCGACCAGGGCTTCCAGCTCGGAGAGTGCCGATTCGAACGAGGCCGGCGAGGGGGGGCTGTCAGTCACGCGAAAATCCTGTTGACGATATGCACCTCATTCTAAACACATTGCGCGCGACTTGCGCAGGCCGGTCGCAGAGGCTGTAAACTGCACCGCTCGAATGTGGCAGGAGTCTATTTTGGCTAAACGAGTTGTACTGTTGCTGGCCCTCGGGCTGTGGTCCGCCTGGACTGTCGCGGCCGACGCCACCGACCCTTACGACAGCTATCGCAGCGACGAGTTGGACTACGACGAATCGCTCGAGGTCCCGTGGGTGGAACTCGAAACCCGGGTGCAGAAGCTGCCCGAGGATGCCGACCTGACCCGCCTGGCACTGGACCGCCTGCCGCCGAACCTGAGCCTGTATGCCGACCTGCAAAACCTCACGGTCAGCGACAAGGACCTGGTCAGCCGCACCTGGCTGGTGGTGCGTTCCGCACAGGGTGCCTACAACGGCACCTTCGAGGCCATCCGCTGTGCCACCGGCGAGTACAAGATCTACGCCTACGGCAACCCGCAGCGCAGCAAGCCGCTGCGCGTGGTCAACCTGCCGCGCTGGCGCAAGATCCGGCCGAACAGCTACCGCGATGAACTGGCCAAGGATTACATCTGCGACGGCACCCGGCCGAAAACGCCGCACCAGGTGCGCAGCACCCGCGCCAAGAGCGCCGCGGACTACGACAGCCCCTACGACGAATAACAGCATCCCCAGCGAAGCATGAGCAATTACGACGCCTCCGCGATCGAGGTACTGAGCGGACTCGAGCCGGTGCGCAAGCGCCCCGGCATGTACACCAACACCGACCGGCCCAACCACCTGGCGCAGGAGGTCATCGACAACAGTGTCGACGAGGCGATCGGCGGTTTTGCCAAGAAGATCGACGTCACCCTGTTCAAGGACGGCTCGCTGGAGGTATCCGACGACGGCCGCGGCATGCCGGTGGACATCCACCCCGAGCAGGGCATCCCCGGGGTCGAGGTGATCCTCACCAAGCTGCACGCCGGCGGCAAGTTCTCCAACAAGAGCTACCAGTTCTCCGGCGGCCTTCACGGCGTGGGCGTGTCGGTGGTCAACGCCCTGTCGCGCCATCTCGAGGTGTGGGTCAAGCGCGGCGGCAAGGAATACAACATCGCCTTCGCCAATGGCGAGAAGCGCTCCGACCTGGAAGAGGTCGGCAAGGTCGGCAAGGCCAACACCGGCACCCGCGTGCGCTTCTGGCCGGACGCCCAGTTCTTCGACTCGCCCAAGTTCAGCGTCCGCCAGCTCAGGCACGTGCTGCGCGCCAAGGCGGTGCTGAGCCCGGGGCTGCACATCCGCTTCTTCCAGGAAGGACAGGACGAGCACGACGAGTGGCAGTATGCCGACGGTCTGCGCGACTACCTGATCGACGAGCTGGCCGGCACCCAAACCCTGCCGGAGGAGCCGTTCATCGGCCACATGAGCGGCAACGCCGAGGCCGCCGAGTGGGCGGTGGTGTGGCTGCCCGAGGGCGGCGAGGCGGTGGCCGAGAGCTACGTCAACCTGATCCCCACCGCGCAGGGCGGCACCCACGTGAACGGCCTGCGCACCGGCCTGACCGAGGCGGTGCGCGAGTTCTGCGAGTTCCGTAACCTGCTGCCGCGCGGCGTCAAGCTGGCACCGGACGACGTGTGGAACAACGTCAGCTACATCCTCTCGGTGAAGCTGGCCGACCCGCAGTTCTCCGGCCAGACCAAGGAGCGCCTGTCCTCGCGCGAGTGCGCCGCCTTCGTCTCCGGCGTGGTCAAGGATGCGTTCGGCCTGTGGCTGAACCAGCACACCGACTATGGCGAGCGCATCGCCGAACTGGCGATCAGCGCCGCGCAGGCGCGCCAGCGCGCCGGCAAGAAGGTGGTGCGCAAGAAGGTCAGCCAGGGCCCGGCGCTGCCCGGCAAACTGGCCGACTGCCTGTCCGACGACCAGGAGCGCACCGAACTGTTCCTGGTCGAGGGCGACTCGGCCGGCGGCTCGGCCAAGCAGGCGCGCGACAAGAACTTCCAGGCGATCATGCCGCTGCGCGGCAAGATCCTGAACACCTGGGAGGTCGACCCGGCCGAGGTGCTGGCCAGCCAGGAGGTGCACGACATCTCGGTGGCGATCGGCGTGGAGCCGGGCTCGGACGACCTGTCCAAGCTGCGCTTCGGCAAGATCTGCATCCTCGCCGATGCCGACTCGGACGGCCTGCACATCGCCACCCTGTTGTGCGCCCTGTTCGTGCGCCACTTCCGCAAGCTGGTGCAGGAAGGGCACGTGTACGTGGCGATGCCTCCCCTGTACCGCATCGATGTCGGCAAGCAGGTGTTCTACGCGCTGGACGAGTCCGAGCGCCAGGGCGTGCTCGATCGCATCGCCGCGGAGAAGCTGCGCGGCAAGGTCAGCATCCAGCGCTTCAAGGGCCTGGGCGAGATGAACCCCTCGCAGCTGCGCGAAACCACCATCCACCCGGACACGCGCCGCCTGGTGCAGCTGGGGATCGAGCCGGGGGACGACACCAACCGCCTGATGGACATGCTGCTGGCGAAAAAGCGTGCCGGCGACCGCAAGGCCTGGCTGCAGCGCAAGGGCGACCTGGCCGAGGTGTAGC
>Ga0272444_10003718_pt1 | contig 13651 bp, 14 predicted proteins | sample SSMForm13_FD_201033 | JGI IMG/M metagenome (GOLD analysis project Ga0272444, IMG submission 201033) | Marine sediment archaeal communities from Little Sippewissett salt marsh, Falmouth, MA, United States - SSM-Form-13 | ecosystem: Environmental > Aquatic > Marine > Wetlands > Sediment ...
TGCGCCGGAGAAGCTGGATCTCGTCATGCCGGGAGAGCGGTTTCAGATGCGCCAGGCAATCGAGGAGCGCCACCGCGGAGTCGAGCAATCCGAACCGAGCATCTACCACTTCACCACGAAGACCGGCGGCATCTATGTTGCGGAGATCCGTTCGCGCATCGTTGAAACACCCGATGGGCCGATCATGGAAGGAACCGTTCGCGACATCACGCTGGAGACCCGCCTGACTCAGCTGCACCGCGTCGTGATCGAGCTCGGTGGGATCATCCTCGGGGAAACGGACATCGATCGGATCCTCCAGCTCGTTCTCGATACGATCACCGAATACAGCGGCTTCCGGCGCGCAGTCCTGTCCCTCTACGACTTGTCGATCCCGGTTCCGTTCGAGGGCGATGTCTACACGATGCTTACGTCAGGGCTGACGCCGGAGGAGCGGGACGCGCTTCTCGCTCAGCCGCCGATTCCCCCCCGGGAAAGGAAGCTCGTGTTCTCCGATCGGTATCGCCTCGGACCGGCCTACTACATCCCGCATGACGACACGCCGTGGAGCGTGGAGCGCGGGATCTCCGGAAGCCTATCTGTGGAGGGGTGGCACGTTGATGACTTCCTGTTCATCCCGCTTCACGGTGCGACAGGGATCATCGGGAGCATCTCAGTCGACGATCCGGTCGATCGCAGCGTGCCGACAGTCGCATCCATCGAGCCGGTCGCCGCATTGGCCAACCTTGCGGCGCTTGCCGTCGAGCGGGTATTCAAGATGCGCCAGCTCCAGAAGCAGAAGGAGCAGCTTCACGGACTGTACGAGTTTGGCGCGCAACTCGCGCGAGTGAGCGACATTCGCACCCTGTGTGAGCATGCCACCCAGCGAGTCCATACGGACATGGACTACAGCGTCTGCTCGATCTGGATCGCCGACGGGCTCAGACTTGTTCAGGAAGCGGCAGCGGCGGCGGACCTTTTCCCCGAGAGCGAGATCCCCCAGAAGGGAGCACGAGCGCACGTCGACGGCCCCGGGATCACGCGGTGGGCGTTCCGGAACTCTCAACCGGTGATCATCTCGAACGTTCTCGAGGACGAGCGCTACGACGGGTCGAGAGAGACAATCCGTTCCTTCATGGCGATTCCGATCGTCGGTCGCAAGGGAGCGATTGGGGTCATCGACGTGGCCAGCGAACGGCTAGCCGCGTTCGGCAAGCAAGATCTGGAGGTTCTTTCAGCGCTCGCCAGCCAGATCTCGACGGCAATCTCAGCTCTCAGACGACGCGATTCGCTCGCGCGCATCTTCTCGTTCGGGCAGAGGCTGGCGACGGCCTCTACGCCTGGTCAGACGGTCAGCAGCACCCTCGACTTCCTTGTGGAGCAGTTCGACTTCGAGCTGAGCACGATCCTGTTGACGGAAGCTGATGGTTCCCTGGCCGTGGCCGGGCTGCGCGGCCCGTACAGCGACAGCGTCATCGAGATCGGCTCGAAGGTGCATCCGGGAGATGGGATCGTCGGCTGGGTGGCGGAGAATCGGCGACCCGCCGTCGTACCGAGCGCGAAAGACGACCCGAGGTACGTCGAGGTGTATCTCGGCACTCGGTCGGAGCTGGCCGTACCGGTGCTGTTCAGCGGCAACTTGCGCGGTGTCATCAACGTCGAGAGCCAACAGGAGGGCGTCTTCGACGACGAGGATCGTCAGCTTCTCGAAGTCGTTGCTAATCATCTCGCCATCGCGCTCTCGAACCTTGCGTCGCAGGACATTCTCCGCGAACAGGCGATCCGGGACCCGCTGACCGGGTTGTTCAACCGCCATTACTTCAACTCGATCATCGCGTCCGAGTTCAGTCGGGGAGATCGCTACGACCGGCCGATGTCCCTGCTGATGATCGACATCGATGGATTCCGAACGGTCAACAACGAGTTCGGGCACCTCCGGGGTGACGAGGTCCTGTGCGAGATCGCTCTCATGCTGGAGCACTGTATCCGCGGTGCCGATCGCGTTATCCGCTACGGTGGAGACGAGTTTCTCGTCCTCATGCCCGAGACTGACGGAAAGGGGGACGCCGTCATCGTCGCTGATCGCCTCCGGACGCGGATCAAGGACATCCCGAGGCAGACCGGAATCGAAGATCACAAGATCGACCTGAGCATCGGCATCTACACGCGCGAACCGCACGAAGAACGCTCGCTCGAAGCGATTCTCGAAGAGGTCGATCGGAGGATGTACGCCGACAAGCGGGCCAAGCACGGCGATGACGATCGAGGCTGAACGGCTGACCAGCACGGAGGAGCTTGGCGCGTGCGTCGAACTGCAGCGCACGATTCTTGGCGATCGCGCACGATCGGTCTGGTCGGTCCCCGCACTCACCGGCGTCTGCCAAAGCGGCGGTCTCGTCCTCGGCGCCCGCGACACGGAGGACGGTGCAGCGGGGCTGTGTGGCGCGCTCATCGATCTTGTCGCCGATGTCGGGGGCTATCCCGCTTATCACACGGTGTTCCGCGGAGTTCGCCCACCGTCTCGCAACCGAGGTGCCGGGTACACGCTTCGGACGGATGAGCGGGCGATTTGCCAGCGAGAGGGGGTCGATCTCGTCTTCTGGTCGCTCGACCCGCTTCGGAGTGACGAGGCGCACATGGCCTTCAACAAACTCGGCGCCATCGCCACGGGGTATCGCCGCAACCTCTACGGTGAGGTCCACGACAACGCGAACACCGGCTTGGCGACCGATCGCCTACGCGTCGAGTGGTGGATCGACTCGCCGCGGGTTACGTCGATCCTTGATCGCGGGAATGCGGCGCCGCACTACCGACTCGGAATCCACGAGATGAACGTTCTGACCGACACGAGACTGCGACGAGACGGCGTGCGGATGCTCTCCGGTCGAGCCAGTCCGCCGAACGGCGAGCACGTCCTCGCCGAGATCCCGGCAGACCTCGACGGCATCCGCGCACACGACCCCGCTGCGGCGCGCGAGTGGAGGCTGCTGAGCCGATCGGTGTTTGAACTCCTGTTCGAGAGCGGGTACGTTGGCGTCGGATTTGTCCACGAGGGCGGCCGGAGCTTCCACCTGTTCAGAAAGACGGATCGGAGAACCGCACTGAGAGATAACTGAGCGCTGAACGTAAGGGAGGGCAGATGAAACGAGCAGAACTCGCGAAGCGGATCGACCACACGCTACTCGGACCGACGGCGACCAAAGCGGGCGTCAGGCAGCTGTGTAAGGAGGCCGTCCAGTACGGTGTCGCCGCGGCCTGTGTTAGTCCGTGCCACGTGGAACTGGTCCGGCAATGCCTGAAGGACTCGGACGTCAAGACGTGCGCGGTCGTCGGGTTTCCTCACGGGATGAGCACGACCGATGTGAAGGCGTACGAAGCACAGAAGGCGATCGCCGCCGGCGCCGATGAACTCGACATGGTGATCAACGTCGCGGCGCTGAAGGAAGGGGACTACGCCGCCGTCACCGAGGATATCCGTGCGGTGTGCGCCGCCGCCGCGAAGGCGCCTCGCTCGGTCAGTGTAAAGGTGATCCTGGAGATGGCGCTGCTTACGGACGAGGAGAAGATCGCGGGTGCCACGTTGGCAAAGGCCGCCGGCGCGCAGTTCGTCAAGACATCGACGGGGTTCGGCCCGGGAGGGGCCACGGCGGAGGACGTCGCGCTCCTACGGGCGACCGTCGGCGACGACATGGGGGTGAAGGCCGCCGGCGGGATTCGCGACGCCGAGACGGCGAACGCGATGATCGAAGCGGGGGCTAGTCGGATCGGAGCCAGCCGGACCGTGTCGATTCTGGAGGCGATCGAAGCGTCGTAGCGATCGCGGGCGCGCTTGAACGTGCGCAACCGCCCATCTATAGTTGCGGAACTTGGGGGGATCGCATGCACTGTCAACTCCGTTCAGCGGACCAGACTTACTTCGACGGGGATGCGTCGATGGTCGTTGCGCAGAGTCCTCGTGGCGAATTTGCGATCATGGACGGTCACGCTCCGCTTCTCGCCGTGCTCGGCAAAGGGTCGATTCGAATTCACACAGCCGACGGGACGCGGATCTTCGCCTGCCGTCGAGGAACCCTCAGCACTACCGGCGATCGCATTAGTCTCCTCGTCGAATCGGCGATCCCGGTCGAGGAGATCGATCTGTCCGCCGTCGAAGCGCGCGTATCCCAGCTCGGTGAGGGCGACGACGCGGCGGACGTCGAGGAGAAGGAGCATCTCGCCTTTCTTCGAACGGTCAAGGAGCGGTATGGCTAGTCGAGTCGCAGTGACGGGCGTTGGCCCAGTCAGTCCGATCGGGATCGGACGGGACTCGTTCTGGGAGAGACTGCGAGCCGGTGAGAGCGGTGTGCGGCGCGTCGACGACCGCGTCGATCTGACGGACATCGACGTGAAGATCGCCGCCCCGGTCCTCGACTTCGAGCCGCACGACTACATCGCCCCGAAGAAGGTCCGCCGTCTCGATCGGTCGACCCAGATGGCCCTGGCCGCTACGACCCTCGCCGTGAGGGACGCGGAGCTCGACGACGCTGACGTCGACCGTGACCGCTTCGGCGTGGTCGTCGGGACCGGCATCGGCGGCATGGAGACGTTCGAGGAGAACTTCACGCTGATGCTCGAGCGCGGACCGCGTCGGGTCAGTCCTTTCTTCGTCCCGCGAATGATGCCGAACGCTCTTGCCGGCGAGATTTCCATCGCGCTCGGTTTCCGAGGCGCCAACTTCGGCGTCGTCTCGGCCTGTGCCAGCGGGAGCCACGCTATCGGGCTCGCCGCTGATCTGATCGCCAACGGGCTTCTCGAGCGGGCCGTCACCGGTGGGGCCGAAGCTGTGCTGATCCCGGTGACTTTCGCTGGCTTCGCCCGAATGGGGGCCGTGTCGAAGCGAAACGAAGAGCCTGAGCGCGCGTCCCGTCCGTTTGACGCCGAGCGCGACGGATTCGTCATGGGCGAAGGAGCGGGGATCCTCATCCTCGAGGACTACGATCTGGCCGTCGCACGCGGAGCGCATATCTACGCCGAGGTGAGAGGCTTCGGCCTGTCGGCTGACGCGACGCACATCACCGCGCCGGCGGAGGACGGCTCCGGTGCGTCAAGAGCGATGCAGATGGCGCTCGATCGGGCCGGCGTTGCGGCGAGCAAGGTTGACTACATCAATGCGCACGGGACGTCGACGCTTCCGAACGATCGCGTCGAAACGATCGCAATCAAGACCACCTTCGGCGAGGCCGCAGGGTGGGTCAAGATCAGCTCGACGAAGTCGCAGGTCGGCCACCTTCTCGGAGCGGCCGGTGGAATCGAGGCGATCGCAACCGTCCTGACGATGGAGCACGGTTTCATCCCGGCGACCCTGAACTACGAGAACCCAGATCCGGAATGCAATCTCGACTACACGCCAGTGTCGGTGGAGATGCCGGTCCGGGTCGCGCTGTCGAACTCGTTCGGGTTCGGTGGTCAGAACGCGAGCCTGATCTTCGTTCGTGAGTAGACAGCGGCGGCAGACGCCGCCGAACTAGAACTGCCGGATGAACCGGAGATCGTTCGTCAAGAAGACGCGGATGTCGTCGATCCCGTACTTGAGCATCGCCATCCTCTCCATTCCCAGGCCGAATGCGAAGCCAGTGTAGGTCTCCGGGTCGTAGCCGACTGCCTCCAGCACGGCTGGGTCGACCATCCCCGCCCCCATGATCTCCAGCCAGTTCGCCGCGCCGGGGCCCTTGATGTGCACCTGCACGGAGGGCTCGGTGAACGGGAAGTAGTCACCTGAGAAGAGCATCTCGTATCCCTCGCCGAAGAATTCGTGAGTGAACACCTCGAGGACGTACTTCAGGTTGGCGAGGGACAGACCCTCCTCCACCCACAGCAGCTCAATCTGGTGGAAGACCGGTGAGTGCGTCGCGTCCTGGGTGTCGCGACGGTAGCACCGCCCAGGGCAGATGATCCGCACCGGCGGCTCTGTCTGCTCCATCACCCGGATCTGGACGGGAGACGTGTGCGGGCGAAGAAGGGTCGTCTCGTCGACGTAGAACGTGTCCCAATCCGCCCGAGCCGGGTGCTCGACCGGAATGTTGAGCGCGTCGAAGTTGTAGTATTCCGTCTCTATCTCCGGGCCGGTAGCGACACTGAACCCCATCCGCATGAAGATCGATTCGATCTCGCGCTGGACCAGCGTCAGAGGATGGCGATGACCAAACGAGGAGTAGACGCCCGGAAGGGACATGTCGACCCTCTCAGCGTCGAAGCGTCCCTCAAGTCGTTCGAGGCGAGTCTCTTCTTCTTTTCGAGCGAGGGCCGCGCTCGCTGTCTCCTTGAGCGCGTTGAGCAGCTGCCCGGCCTCACTCCGCTGAGACGCGTCGACTCGGCCGAGCTGCTTGAACAGCTGGGAGACGCGCCCCTTTCGCCCGAGGAAATCGATGCGGAACGCGTCGAGGGAGGCGCTGTCGTCGACCGATGCAAGGCGCTCCCGCAGATCGTGCTCCAGCTCTTCGACCTCCGCACGTAGATCGTCTAGGGTCATCATGTGGTGCGGATTATAGCGGCCGCTTTTTGCGTTGACAAGACGCTTTCCGGCGTATAGTCTAACCGAAACGAGCGCGGCGAGCCTCGGCTCGCGCCCATGAGAGGACGGTCCGTTCGTATGAAAGAGTATGGGAATCGACAGCAAGCTCTGTTGGAGAGTATCGAGGGTGACGCGTACCTTGCAGTCAACCACGAGGGCTCAGATTCCGCGACCATCCGATACCTAACCGGCTTCACCGGAGAGGCCGCCCTCCTGCTCTCGAAGCACGGGGCCGTCTTGCTGACCGACTCGCGATACACCGAGCAGGCCAAGGGCGAAACCGAGGCCCTCCCGATCGAAGAGGACCGGGGATGGCGGCTGAAAGCGACTGCGGAGGCAATCTCTGCGCGCGGACTCGAGCGGATTGTCTTTCCGTCCGCTCGAGCGAGCTTCTACTGGGTCGACGAGATGCGCAAGTTCGGCGGCTTCACCCTCGTTCCGGAGCGGGACCCCGTCGCGGCCCTCCGGCGAACGAAGTCGCCGGAAGAGGTCGCTTGTCTCAAGAAGGCGGCCGCGATCGCCGACGAGGCGTTCGCTTCGCTGATCCCCGAACTGCGAGTGGGGATGAGCGAGGCGGAAGCCGCGCTTCGCCTGGAGGTTCTGATCCGTGAGACGGACGCGGAAGGGATCGCGTTCGACGTGAACTGCTCGACCGGCGCGAACACGGCGCTCAATCACTACAACCCGTCGCTTGATCCGCGTCCGCTCGTGAAGGGCGACCTCCTCCTGTTCGACTTCGGAGCCTGTTACGGCGGGTATCGCTCCGACATCACGCGAACCGTTTCGGTCGGCAAGCCGCAAGGGCGGGCACGTGAGATCTACGACATCGTGCTCCGCGCGAATCTGGCTGCGATTGAGGCCGTGCGAAGCGGGAAGCCAGCTTCGGAGATCGATGCCGTTGCCCGGGATCTGATCGCCGAGGCGGGGTACGCCGATTTCTTCGGTCACGGGCTGGGGCACGGAATCGGCCTCGAGGTTCACGAGGCCCCCGGATTGACTCCGCAGAACAACGACCCATTGGAGGCGGGGATGGTCGCGACGATCGAACCGGGCATCTACCTGCCGGGATTCGGCGGGGTCCGAATCGAGGACGACGTCGTCGTCGGTCCGAACGGATGCGAGGTCATCACCGGCTTCCCCAAGCACGATCTGATCGAGGTCGGGCGATGAGGATGAGGCAAAGGCTGAGTGGATTCGTCTTGTCAACGATTCTCGTCAGCCTACTGGCGTCCTGTACGCTCCTCGATGGCGGTCCCGAGGCGCGATTCGACGTCTCGCCGGTTGTCGTCTACGCCGGCGACACGATCGAGTTTGACGCTGGCGCATCGAACGGGCTCGAGTCGATCGTCTCCTACTCGTGGGAGCTCGGCAACGACGCGACGTCCGCCGGACAGGTCGTCACCACAACGTATTCCGACGCGGGTACGTACGCCGTTCGTCTGACCGTTCGAGACGTCAACGGCAAGACGAGTACCGTGGAGCAATCGATCACCGTCTACCTCCGCAGCGGAACGTCGATCTTCGAAGAGGACTTCTCCGACGGTCCGCAAGCCCTTGGACATTGGCCGCTCGATCCGACGTGGGCAGCAAGCGGAGACGCGACGATCGACCACATCGCGGGAGATCCCGGGTACGCACTGTACATCCACAGCGGGAACACTCGATGGCACCGTCGCTACACCGCCGTTTCGATTCCGCCGCTCCGCGTCGGCCAGAGCGTCGTCTTCTCGTGCCGGGTGATGACCCTACAGAACCAGGACGCTCACACGTTTCTCTTCTCCCCCGCGCGCCGTGAACTCGACTCGATCGCCGGCTCTCTTCCCTACTACCTGTTCACGGGGACCGGCGGAGGCTCGTACGTCCATGAGCCGTCCGAATACGGAAGCGACGTTCCTCGGCCTCTCCCCTTCGTTCCCGACGTCTACCGCTGGCACACGTACGCTTTCGTATTCCGCGCGGGTGGATACGAGTTCCGCGTCGATGACAACGTCCTGTTCGCCGGAACCGTGACCGAGGACTTTTCGGAGAGCGGAGAGTGGATTCTCCTCCTCGGCGAGGAGAGCCTCACCGAGGCCTGTAAGGCGTACTACGACGAGGTGCGCGTCTCGGTCGAGGAGTAGAACCTTCGGGGAGGTTCTCACCTACTGGGGCCCGACGCGCGTCCTTGCAGTTCCAGACGATCTCCGGCACGATTCGAGCCGGGTGAGCCGAGATGCCAGCAGCATTCCTGTCATTGATCGCGATCTGGCTCCTGCTCACACGTCGCCTCGACGCGCCTGCACTTATCGTCGGCGTCTTCGTCGCTGGATCTGTCTGTCTTGCCCAGCGAATGCTGTTTCGACAGCACGACCGGCTGATGTCGATGCTACTGCGGCATCCGGTCCGCGGCCTGCGCTACATCGGGATCCTCGCGTGGCGCTTCGTGATCTCGACGGGATATACGATCCGGCTCATCCTACTCGGTGATGAGGAAGGCAGGATCGTTGCCCTCCCCCTTCGGCTGCGGCATCCCATCGGCCGCCTGCTTCTACTCAACTCCATCACGCTGACCCCGTCCACGATCTCCCTTCTGGTCGAAGGGGATCTGCTCTACATTCATTGGCTCCGTGCTCGCAATGCTGAAGGGGATTGGGAGACGATCAAGGAGACCCTCGAGAGGGAACTGCTGACGATCTTCCCGAACGAGGCCCCATGAGCGCCATCGAGGGGATCATCTTGGCCACTACCCTGCCGCTGCTCTGGCTCTTTGCGAAGGCTCCCACGGCGTGGGATCGCCTGGTGGCCTACAACTCCGCCGCCAATCGCGTGACGGCCGCCTTGGCGATCGCGTCTGTCGTCCTGAATCGAGCGGTGCTTCTTGATGTCGCGATCCTCTACGCCGCGCTCAGCTTCATCGGCGTCGTTGCCCTGGCACGCTTCATGGAGAGGGGAGGAGGATTCCGTTGATTGGCGCGGCCCTGGTAGCCTCCGGCGCCCTCCTGGTCGTGGTGGGAACGTTCGGGATCATGCGCTTCCGGGACGTGTACTCCCGCCTTCAGGCAAGCGGGGTTTCGGACAACGCAGGGCTGGCTCTGGTTCTGCTGGGCCTCGTCGTCTACGAAGGCTGGGCACCGATGGATTGGACGCTCCTCTTCCTTCTCCTGCTGATGCTCGTCACCAACCCGATCGCCACGCACAGCATCGCCAAGAGCGCTTTCGTGCAGCGTCATACGGGAGAGGATCCGACGTGATCTCACGGGCCGTCCTTCTCCTCCTCCTGCCGGTCATCGCCGGAGTCTCGCTCTTCCAGCGGCGGCGCCTGTCCGCTGTGATCGGCATGGGGCTCTTCAGTCTCGTGTTGGCGGCGACATACCTGTTGCACAGCGCACCGGACGTTGCAGTCACGGAAGCAGCGATCGGCGCTGCCCTCGTCACCGTCATCTACGTTCTGGCCATCCGCCGCACCGGGCGACTGCTCGTGGTCGGCGATGAGGTCCCCGGACTCCTTGCGCTCGAAGGCGGCGAGTTCGTCGGCGTCGAGGTCGACATCCTCGCCGGGTTCGCACGGCGCCTCGGATTGGACCTCTCGATCCAGATCGCACCGCTTGGCGATGTCGAGGCCATCCTCCTGCATAGCGACGCCGACCTCGGGGCTGGTGGCCTGTCGTCGGAGCCGCCGGCACGGCTTCATCGAAGCCGCGAACACCTGCCAACTGCCCTGGTACGCCTGCGTCCGCAGGCCGACGATCGCCCCACGCCCCAGGAGTCTCCGACCACCGATCGTTGCGAGTACTCCGGCTATTTCTCCGACCTCGTCGAGGCGTTCCAGCGTAATGAACTCATCGAAACTACGCTTGACATGGCGCGCTTTCTCGCGGTTTCACGGACCGACATCTCGAGCTGGCGAGTCGACCGGCTCTCCACGCCCAGAGGGTACGCGTTCATCGCCGCACCCAGGAGAAGGGGCCTGCGCGATCAGCTGAGCGCGTACATCGACGAACTCGAGCGCGACGGCAGCTTGGATGACATGATACGGAGGCACCTACCGTGAAACGGATCGTTCGCACGGCCCTAGCGATAGCGCTCTCACTCGCTGCCTGTGGGATCGTGATCTTCAATCTCCCGATCTCCGAGGGAGCCACTCACCAGAACGATATGACCAGACTGGCCACGGAGACCGGGGCGCCGAATCTCGTCTCCGCCATCTATCTCGGTGCTCGCCTGTACGACACGCTCTTCGAAGTCCTGGTCTTCACCGTCGCGGTCATCGGCGTACGCTTCTACCTACTGCGGCGGCCGTCGACCGCCCGAGCGACTCCGATCCCGGAATCGCATGTGCTCCAGGCATCGGCGCAGATCCTCTACCCGCTGACGCTCATTCTCGGCCTCTACCTGGCTCTCTTCGGACATCTCTCCCCGGGCGGTGGCTTCAGCGGCGGCGTGGTCGCCGCGAGCGGCCTCCTGTTGTGCGTGATGTCAATCGGCGCCGAAACGATCTACCGTCGCCTAAGCGGAGCCGGCATCGAGCGACTGGAGTGGGCACTGCCGATGGTCATCGTGGCGGTCTGCGTACTGCCCGTCGTATTCACTCGACCAATCCTCTCGAACTCCCTCCCGGTTGGCCAAGCCGGGCATGTCTTCGGAAGCCCGTCGATTCTGCTCCTCAACATCCTCATCGGGCTGAAAGTCTTGATCGGCTCGTGGATGGTGCTGTACGCGTTCATCCTGTATCGGGGGGAGATCTGATGGGCTGGCTCGGTGGCACGACCGTCGCCATGATCTTGTTCGCCATCGGCACCACGGCGCTCATCGTCCGCAGGGATCTGGTGATCAAGCTCCTCGCCCTGGGGCTTGTCAACTCGAGCGGCATCCTCTTCCTCATATCGATCCGCTTCCAGCCGAAGATGGAAGCCCCCATTCTCCCTGCAAAGGTCGGGATCCCGATCGCCGACCCGCTGCCTCAAGCCCTCGTCCTCTCAGCTATCGTCATCAACTTCGCGATCCTGGCGCTCTCGTTGGTCTTCGTCATGCTGCTCGTTGAACGCTATCACAGCACCGACTGCGCACGGATCGAGCACGCCGTGGAGACGGAGAAGGCGACCCTCGGAAGCCAGAATCTGGCCGCCGATCCTTCGGGTGCCGATGCACAGGAGGCGATCCCATGATCCTGCCGCTCTTCCCTCTCTCGCACATCCTCCTTGGACTGGCAGCGATCGCTTGGAAGGCTTCCGCCCGAGCCACACTGATCGTCGGGCTGATCGTCGACATGGCTCTTGTGGCAATCGCGTTCTCGCCAGCCGCCCCCTGGCTTTCTTCGACGGTCGCCGGTGGATGGACAGACGCGATCGGGATTCGGCTCGCCCTCGACTCGCTGGCGCTCGATCTCATCCTGCTTACGATCTTGCTCGAGCTGGCCGTCATCATCTACCTGTGGCGGCAGCACCTTCGCCCCAGCTTCGTCATCCTGCTGCAGTTCCTTGTGGGGGCCGTGATGGCACTGGTCCTGACCCAGGATCTGTTCAACATCTACGTCATCCTCGAACTCCTCACCCTGGTCAGCTTTCTTCTCGTCGCCTACGACCGTCGCACATTCCAGATCTGGGCGAGTCTCAAGTACCTGATCTTGGCTTCGGTTGGCATGTCGATCTTCCTCCTCGGCGTCGCTGTGGCGTACACGAACGTCGGAAGTCTCGGACTCGCGGCCCTCCAACGAGCCGTCGCCGAGAATCCACAGGCGAGCTGGATCCCCCTGGCAGCAGCCCTTTTGGTCTCCGGCGTGTCGGTCAAGGCAGGGATCCTCACGTTCTCCCTTTGGCTCCCGGACGCTCACTCGGCGGCACCAGCCGCGATTTCGGCGTTCCTCTCTGGACTGGTCATCAAGATGGGAGTCGTCGTGTTGATTCGTCTGGCCGGCGTCTTCCCGCTCGCTCTGGTCCTCCAGATCCTCGGTGCGATCACCGGAATCGGAGGGGCAATCTATGCCATGGCGAGCAAGGACCTCAAGCGAATGCTTGCCTTCCACACCCTGTCGCAGATCGGATACCTACTGATCGGCATGGGGGTGGCAAATGAGGCGGCCGCCAAGGGCGTTCTCGCCTACGCGCTGGCGCACGGGTCATTCAAGGCGCTCCTGTTCCTCGCTGCGGGCGCAGCCTGTGATGTCATCGGCTCCACCGAAATCACCGAACTGGCTCGTGCCCGGCATCGGATTCCGCTTCGGACGCGCGCCGCGTTGCTGCTGGGGACCCTGGCCATTGTCGGCCTCCCTCCGTTCGACGGCTACATCGCCAAGGCTCCCCTTCTTAACGCCGCCCACGGATGGGCGAACCAGATCATCCTTCTCCTCCTGGGGATCGGCACGGCCGCTTCGTTTGCCAAACTCCTCCCGCTCTTCAAGGGACCCTACCGACGTGTCGGCAACGATCCAGCATGGGAATCCTACATCGTTCTGGCCCTACCGATCGTCCTGTTCCTTCCGATCGAGCGCGCTCTCTTCGGGCCTGCGTCCGTCCTTCCGGCTATGGACTGGGTCATCGCCGCCGAATCGGTTGCCGTAGTAGCGACTGGCTGGCTAGTTCATCAGATCTGCCGCAGGCTCTCGTTTCGCCCGTCGGAGAGCCTCTTCCGACTCGAGCCGGGGATGTTCGCCATTCTCCTCGGATTCGTGGCGATCTATCTGCTCCTCCGGCTCGGCTGATCGGTGCAGCAAGCGCCGTTTTGCGGTACCGTTCACTCCATGGCAGATCGACTCATCGACGCCTACGACGCGTACCTTCTCGACGTGGACGGCGTGCTCGTCCGTGACTCCGAGCCAATCAGCGGCGCTGCCGCCGCGCTGGCGAACCTCAATGAGGCCGGTCATGTCCTTCTGCTGACGAACAACTCGACCCGGTCCCGGGAGCAGCACGCCAAGCAGCTCGTTCGGCTCGGGTTCGATGTCCGCGCGGACCAGATCCTCCCATCCTCCTACTTGGCGGCGGAGTACCTGCGCGATGCACACGGCCTGGTCTCCGTCTGGGTGATCGGCGAGGACGGCCTACGGGACGAGCTGGTCGCCGCCGGGCACTCCCTCTCTAAGAGCCCCGAGGAGGCAGGCGCGCTCGTCGTCGGAATGGACCGGCGGATAACGTACGACGCCCTAGC
>Ga0272444_10003719_pt1 | contig 13651 bp, 10 predicted proteins | sample SSMForm13_FD_201033 | JGI IMG/M metagenome (GOLD analysis project Ga0272444, IMG submission 201033) | Marine sediment archaeal communities from Little Sippewissett salt marsh, Falmouth, MA, United States - SSM-Form-13 | ecosystem: Environmental > Aquatic > Marine > Wetlands > Sediment ...
ATGAATTACGATTATTATCTGTTTATCATCGTATTGCAGTCCTATTCAAAAGACTACCGAGATCGTAAAACTCAGCAGCAAGAAATGAAATAGCAGGCCGATATTCGTTTGGGAAACCATACAGAATAAAATGCAGGTGCGAATGAATCGAGCCCTTAATGATACGAAACTTATAGCCGTGATATGGCTTGCAATGTAAAAGCTATGAGCGATTCATCTGGCATTATTTATATTAAGGCATAACTTCGACGGATTACAACGATGGATTTTCCAGATTTTTATGTGGAAAAGAAAAATTTTGTCTGAATAATTTCGTTTTCGGCTTGTGATTTTTTGGTTGTTTTTGTGGTAACAAATTAAAATCTTATAAAAAATAGAGCAAGATAATTTTTTGTGTAAAGATCCGATGAATTTGACAAGGCTACTTTCTTTATGGGGCAAAACAGATTCCAAGGCTGAAGCTGACAGTCCTGTTTTTCACCCTGCAATTTGTCACATGATAGATATTGGCCTTGTTGCTGAGATATTTATAAAACATGTCGGAAGTTGTTCCCCTATTTTTGATTTAACTTGGCGATGCTTTGGTGATAATACAATAGAACGATGGTTTGGATTTTTTGTCGCCTTGCACGACTTTGGTAAATTAACTCCGGGGTTTCAAGCTATATGTGGTGTTGACACAAAATTTAGAAAAAATACTGAGTATGTGAAATCTGAATGTCAACAACATCTGAAAAAAATCATGCAAGCACTTTCTTTTCCAGCCAATTATTTACAAATAAAAAAGGAGCATGGCCAGGCCACCTTTGAATTATTAATCCCGTTACTGAAGCGTAAATTTGGCTGCTCTGAAGAAGTTGCCAATGGGTTAGCACGGGCAATTGGAGGGCATCACGGAGAATTTCCGATGCAATGCGGTTGGCAGCATCAAGAACGATCAATGGATGATGATGACTGGAATACAATCCGAACAATGGCCTTTGATGTATTGCTTGAAGCCTTTAATCTCGAGGCAAATAGCTTTCCTTTTTCCGATATTGAGGAGCTTGATGGCGCTTTTCTTGTTTTTCTGGCAGGACTGACATCCGTTGCTGACTGGATCGGATCTAATGAGAATTATTTCCCATATATAGGTCTGCCGGATACACTAGAAATTGCTGAATACCGCCAAAGTAGAATTGAATTTGCACAAGAAGCGATTTATGAACTTCACTTGAAAAACAGAACTTTGATGGCCGGTAGAAGCAGGTTCTCAGATCTATTCCCTTTTAAAGCCAATACAACCCAAAAAGCGGCTGGTATAATGGGGAACCTCAATAATGGAAATGGATTGGTTATTATTGAAACGCCGATGGGAAGCGGCAAGACCGAGGCTGCGCTCTTTATTGCAGACAGATGGATTCGGGAGTATGGGGCAAAAGGCCTTTATTACGCGCTGCCAACACAGGCAACGGGGAATAAAATGTTTCGGCGTATTAGAGAATTTTTGCAAGAACATCCTGGCCTGCGAGATACTGATCTCCACCTGCTGCATGCCTTTTCTGATTTTCAGGATGAATATGAAGATATTAAAATCGTTTCCATACATGGAACGAGTGCCGATGCTGAAATAAGTGCTCAGGCATGGTTCAGTCACAGGAAACGGGGTCTGCTATCGCCTTTTGCAGTGGGAACAGTTGACCAAGCGTTAATGGCTGTCTTGCAGGTGCGTCATATGTTTGTCCGGCTATATGCACTTTCAGGAAAAGTCGTAATTATTGATGAAGTCCATGCCTATGACGCCTATACTTCACAGATTCTTTACAGGCTACTGACTTGGCTCGGCGTAATGAAAACACCTGTGATCCTATTATCTGCGACACTGCCTTCTGCCAAAAGAGAAGAACTAATTAAGGCATATTATAACGAATCTATTTCTTTAAAAAATCTTAGGTATCCTTGCGTGATAGGAATAGATGATAAAGGAATGCAAGATTTTAAAAATCTGACTGAATTTCAAAGCAGATTGTTTAATATAAAATCCATTGATAGAAATAGGTCGTGGAGCAAAGCTACTTGTGAAGTGCTACAAAATTCTCTTAAAAATGGTGGATGTGCCGTTTGCATAATGAACTCCGTTGGAGAGGCACAGGAACTATTTTCATACTTAAAGAAAAACCTTAAATATGATGATGGAGATACACATTTCATTTTATTTCATGCCCGTTTCCCAATGGGTGGTAGACTTGAGATTGAAAACAGTATTGACAACCTGTTTGGCGCTGGTGATTCTGTGGAAAACCCTAACCCAAATCGTCCAGAGCGAGCAATAGTTGTTGGCACACAGGTTCTGGAGCAGAGTCTGGATGTTGATTTCGACTGGATGCTGACTGATCTTGCGCCTATCGACCTGATGCTGCAACGTTCCGGCCGATTGCACCGCCATGGAAAAAATAATTCAAAGAGGCCTGATGCAGTAAAATTTCCGGTATTGTATTATTTGAAACCCGATTTGCAAAAAGAACTTGATTCTGAAAAGCCCGAAAGCACCTTTGGTATCAGCGCCAAAATATATGAACCGGCCATCCTGTTAAGAACATCTTTGGCACTAAGAGAAGTAGCAAAAATTACACTGCCGGATGACCTGCAAGACAACAGTCTGGTTGAGCAGGTGTATGGTGGTGCATTTCAGGATTGTCCTGACAACCTGCAAAATGCACTTGATGCCTGGGATTATCTATCCCGTTGGATGGAAAGGGAAGAGGCATTGGTTGCTAGAAGGTATCTGGTTGATGATCCACATGAATGGGAGGATGGAGATGAAATATTGCAAAAGCTGGCCGCACATGAAGATGATGAATTGGCTCCTGCAAAAGCAAAGGCTCAAACACGATTGGCCAGACCTTCGATTATGTTAATCCTATTGCACGAGAAAGAGGGAAAATTCTATCTTGACCCAGAGTTTTTGGATGAAATCATTCTGAAAAATCATGATAAGACTGTGGTTCGAAGGCTAATATCAAACAGTGTCACTATCAGTAATCCCATATGGTATGGTTATTTTACGGATGAAGTGGATCTTCCTGCCGGTTGGGTTAAATCGCCGGTGTTGCGTTATTGCCGCCCGGCAATTTTCAAAAACGGTCTTATCCGGCATGGCAAGAACATGTTAAAAATTGACCCTGAACTTGGCCTGATTTTTGAGACTAAAAAAGGAAACAAAAAGCATGACAGCATCATTTAATCTTATAACAAAGCCATGGGTACCCTGTGTTACCTTATCCGGCAATCCGCGGGAATTATCATTATCCGAATTGTTTCGAAAATCCCATGAAATGCGAGGGATTGAAGATGAAAACCCACTTATTGTCGCTTCAATTTATCTTCTTTTGCTGGCCATTATTCATCGAGCGTTGGATGGGCCAAAGAGCAATAAAGAATGGAAAAATATTTGGGCAAGAAAAGCATTTGATAAGCGAATTGAAAATTATCTTGGGAATAAAAAGCAGTTAGAAAAGTTTGATCTTTTCTCGACCAAATATCCTTTTTCCCAGACTCCGGATTTTGAGGTAGTAACTAAAAACAATGAAACCAATTATAAAACGTCAACATTGTTGGACATTTCAGCGGCAACCGGGGACAATAAGACATTGTTCAGCCATAATCTGGAAAGTAATAGACTGTCAATAGAATTAAAGGTGGCAGCTCGGCTCTTACTGTCATCTCAGCAATTTTCGTTATTTGGCTTGGCAAGGACTTATAATAAATATTCTGGCGGCGATACGGTATATCAACACAGTTTTATGAGTGCGCCTTTGGTCGGCAAAGTATTAACCCTCTTCGAAGGTAATAATCTTTTTGAATCACTAATCCTAAATTTGTTGGTTTATAAAGCTGACCGCCCTATTCCTAATGATAATGACGAACCTGTCTGGGAACAAAATACTGGATGGAAAGACAAAATGCATAAAAAGCGGCCGGTTAAAGGATATCTTGATCTTTTAACCTGGAAGTCACGTCATATCAGGCTTTTTTCTGATCCTTCGGGACTGAAGGTGGAAAAAATATTTATTACCCAAGCTTATGAACTTCCTAAACCCGGTGAAAAGGGATATGTGGAGCACCCTCTATGCTGGTTTACAGGAAAGAATGAAGCCTATAAATTTAGCCCTCAAAAAGCATATTGGCGAGATAGCTCTTCGCTTTTTCGCTTTTCCACAGAACCTGAAATGCAGGTGCCGCCGCTGAATATCAGCCAATTAAGCGAATTAATACCAAATGAACCTCCGAGATATTTAATGCTGTTTGGGATGGCTAATGCCAAGGGCAATCCGTTATTATGGCGACAAGAGAAATTGCCTATTCCAAAGGGAATTTTGCGTAACCGAATATTAAGCCAACATATTGCCGATTGGCTTTTGAGTGTGGAGAAAATACACGAGGTATTGAAAGATGTCATGAGGAACACATATGCACGTTTGTTGTTAACAGATGGTGAACGGAAGGCAGATAGCAAAGAGGTAACCCGTGTAGTTAATTCATTGAACACGTTACAGCAATTCTGGAGCAAAATGGAAACATGTTTTTATTGTTTTATTAGGGAACTAAGCGATATGACGGATATCAATGACTGGAACGAAGAAACAAAAGAAGTTGCACGCTTTGTTTTCAAAGAAACAATGGAACATACCATAGGCCGTTCCCAAAGGGAATTGTACGCAAGGGTTATGGCGGAAAAAAAACTGAATTTAGAATTAAACAAAATATGAAAAAAGGGCAGAAAAATGTCACGAATTGATTTTATTAAACATTTAGTAGAAAGAAAAAATGATCGGGCCATGCTGGCCAGTCTTCGACGGTGCTTAGGCAAAACACAAGGTGATGTGAAAGCATATCCTTATGTAGTCCCTTTTTTGCCCAAAGAGGAATATAAACAGGCTTCTTACTTTCTGCTTGCCGGGTTGTTTGGTCTACATCCGGAACACACAAACAAGGAGTACTGGTCAATCGGAAAGGCCTTTCGATTATTAACCAAAACAGATTCACGAGACAGGCGATTTAAGGCATTATTGGATGCAGAGGATGAACAGTTTGCCTATCACCTGCAGCAAGCCGTTTCGCTGCTGAAATCAAAAGAAATGATAAAAATTAACTATTATCAGTTGTTCAAGGATATCCAAGGTTGGAATCATTTGAAAAAATATGTCCAATTAAAATGGGCTAAAGATTTTTGGGCTGAGTGAAAATATTATAAGGCAGCATAGGCATCAGTAGAAAATGCATAACTTTTAAAAAACAGCGGGAGGTTGATATGTTTATTGAATTTCATGTCATTCAGAATTTTGTACCCTCAAATCTTAACCGTGGTGAAACAGGGGCGCCGAAAGATTGTAAATTCGGTGGGTTTCGGCGGGCTAGGATATCGAGCCAGTGCATAAAAAAATCCATCAGAGATTATGCAGGTTTTGCTAAAGCCATAACGAATGTTTCAGGTGATATTGGCATTCGCACCAAGCGTCTAACCAGCGAATTGAGCAAAAAAATTATTAAAAAACAAAAAGTGAAAGAATTAAAAAATGATAAGCAAAAAAATATGGCTGACCGTGTTGCTCAAAATATTGTGAAATGTTTAGGCTTAGGATTCCCTACGGATAATAACAAAAAGGAGATACAGAACTATGAAAAAACCCAATACCTTCTCTTTTTAGGCAAAGAAGAACTGGATGATTTGGCTGAAATGGCCACAAGTGATCCTTATTGGTCAATAATGAGTCTGAAATTAGACGTTAGCCTAAAAGATAACAAGGAAAAGGAAAAGAGTTCTAAAACATTAAAAAAAGAAAGAGAGGAATTGTTCAAAGACGCCAACCTGAAGGCAAGATTATCTAACCAGGAAGAAGACAAAAATAAATCCGATACCCTGTCGAAGGAAATCAAAGGATTGCAGGGAAAGTTTAAAGGAGTAGTCCGAAAAGATCGCCTAAAGAAAAAATCTTTTGCCACGGACATCGCCTTGTTTGGTCGTATGATTGCAGATGATAAAAACATGAACGTAGACGCAGCTTGCCAGGTTGCTCATGCCATATCCACCAATGAGGTGGAAATGAATATGGATTTTTTCACTGCCATTGACGATCTGTTGCCTGATGATACAGCAGGGTCAGATATGATGGGCATCGTGGACTTCAACAGTTCATGTTACTATCGATATGCTCAGATTAACCTGGATATTCTCAAGCATAATCTTGGCTGTCCGGCAGACAAGAAAAAAAAGAGCGAAACTTACGACGCGGAAATCGTTAAGGCGACAGTAGAAGGATTTTTCAAAGGGATGGTTGAAGCCGTACCTACCGGTATGCAAAACAGCATGGCCCATTATAACCCGCCTTCTTATGTCCGGGTGCTTGTTCGCACATCAGGGGCTTCCTGGAATCTTGCCAACGCTTTTGTACAACCAATTCGAGCAGGCAAAGGTGAAGGAGAAGACCTGATAAATAAGTCCGTACAGAAATTGGAATTATATTTTGATGACCTTGAAAAAGTCTTTGGCAAAGAAGGTATAGACAATGATTTTATATGTTCATTGAACTTAGTAAACAGGAAGGAGACAGATATAACAATTAGCCAAGCAATTGAAAAACTGAAAAATGCGATTTCCGACGAGGTGAAATGCTAATGGCAACACTACTTTTATGTTGTGCCGGTCCAATGCAGTCTTGGGGGACCAAGAGCCGTTTTGAAAAACGGGATACCGAAAGAGAACCCTCTAAAAGCGGTATTATCGGGCTTATTTGTGCTGCTCTCGGTAGGGACAGGACAAAACCGCTGGATGATCTGGCGTCTCTCCGAATGGGAGTAAGGGTTGATAGTCCCGGACGGGTGGAAGTTGACTTTCATACAGCAATTGGCGTCATCAAAGCCAAAGGTAAAGATACAGGAACCCAACTTTCTGAGCGTGCTTATCTAACCGATGCCGTTTTTTTAGTGGGCTTGGAGGGTAAGGATTCCAGCCTCTTGGCTACGATCCATGACCGGCTAAAAAATCCAGTCTGGCCCCTATTTCTTGGGCGAAAATCTTTCCCCCCTTCTCCGCTAGTTTATCTGCCGGACGGACTGTTTAAAAACATCAGATTGTTGGATGCCCTCAAAAAATATCCTTGTTTACCCGGTGCTTCAAAAGAAAAGTTTTTCCAGCTTGTTCTTCAATGCAACAATGAGGATTATAGTGAAGAAAGGTGGGATCAGCCCGTTAGTTTCGAAATTGATAAGCGAAAATTTTATAGACGTTTCGTGAAAAAAGAGTGGATTCCACGTCCAGAGGATATACTATGAATGGATTATATCTAAGTCGAATTTTACTCGACAGTAGGGACCGGAGAATGTGGAGGGTACTGCAAAGCCCTTATCGAATGCATGCGACTATTATGAAAGCATTTCCCGGGCAAAAACCTCATTTTGCCGGTGTACTTTTTCGGACAGAAAAAGCACAAAACAATATTATGATACCAATACTTGTCCAAAGTCGCGTGAGGCCGAAATGGAATTATCTGATTGAACAATATAGAAGCGCTGTTCAGTTGCGCCCTGTCAAGGATATCTCCGACCTTAAATTTACTAAGGGACAGGAACTTATATTTTATCTTCGGGCAAATCCCGTAGTGACCAAAAAAGATAACAAGGGAAGATTAAATAATAAGGGGAAAATAAAAACCTGCCGCCTCCCCATACTTATTGAAAGCCATCAACTTGAATGGATACGCAAAAAAGGATTGTGCGTCAGAAGAGATAAACAAGACGGAACATCAGTGAGTGGCGGGTTCAATATCTTACAATGCCTTTCAATTAATGAGCCAGCATGGGTTCATAACAAACAAGGCCAGAAGGAATCCATTAAGATACAAACTGTGATATTTCAAGGCATACTCCAAGTGACGGACCCAGATGCTTTTCTACAAAATACAGTAATCAGGGGCATCGGACCGGCTAAAGCCTTCGGATGCGGTCTATTGTCATTGGCAAGAATTTGAAAAAGCACATATATCTGTAAAGGAAGGCCAATTTTACCAAGTGTCTAATGGCCACCCTATTCAAGGTATCTACCAACAGATCCGGGAAGTCCTTATTCGGGTTCGCGGTTGTGGATTTCGGGCCGTCAACACCGAGATGGTGGCTTGTTATTGGCAGATCGGTCGGCTGATTGTCGAGGAGGATCAGCGGGGAGAAAAACGAGCCGCTTATGGAGAGGGATTGATCAAAGAGTTTTCCGGAAGACGTGTAAAGGTGTCTGAGGGCTTTTCCAGAATAGGATACAACTTTCAATAATTAGCTATTAATTGGATGCCATATGTGTTAACTTATTGTTATAATTAACTTAACTATGTAACGGTCTGGTGGAGCTTCTTTCTATCCGTCCTGCGAAACGCATATGGCGTGCTTGCTCAAAAAGTTGAAGGCAAAACCTCATCGGCCCCCAAGGGTGATATGGTGCGTCGAGTTATCAATGATCAGGTCGGGTCTTTTTCGCTTTCAGAAATTGCCACACAAATCCCAGGGGTGAGCCTGTTGATGATCAAAAAGACACTTATGACTATGAAAAAAGAAGGCACCGTAAAAAGTACCGGCAGAGGCCGTGGTGCGTTATGGGAGGTTGTTCCGAAACCATGAGCCAACCGCCCATCATTCCGCTGAAACCCATTCCCATGAAGGACCGAATATCCATGATTTTTGTTTACTATGGCAGAATCGATGTGAAGGATGGCGCTTTTGTTGTGATCAATGAAGTGGATGGGGAAGACCGGGAGCGCAAGCACATACCGGTAGGATCGGTGGCCTGCATCATGCTGGAGCCGGGTACGCGCATCAGCCATGCTGCGGTTAAACTGGCTGCGGTTACCGGAACCTTGCTGATCTGGGTGGGGGAAGCCGGCGTTCGGCTGTATTCTTCCGGTCAACCTGGGGGAGCGAGATCCGACAAGCTGCTTTATCAGGCGAAACTTGCACTGGACGAGGGATTACGTCTTAAGGTGGTTCGCAAAATGTTTGAAATGCGGTTCGGAGAAAAGCCGCCGGATCGCCGCAGTGTGGACCAGCTTCGCGGTATCGAAGGCATCCGGGTGAAAAAGCTCTATGAACTGCTTGCCAGGCAATACCGCGTAAAATGGAAGGGACGGCGCTATGACCCGAAAAACTGGGATTCGGGTGATCTGGTCAACAGATGCCTCAGTGCGGCCACCTCCTGTCTGTACGGTATCACGGAAGCCGCCGTGCTTGCAGCCGGTTATGCTCCGGCGGTGGGGTTTATCCACAGCGGGAAACCGCTCTCTTTTGTATATGACATTGCGGATATTTTTAAATTTAATACTGTTGTTCCGTTGGCCTTTAAAACCGCCGCTAAACATCCTTCACAGCCGGACAGAGAAGTGCGTATCGCCTGTAGGGATGTTTTTAGAGAAACCCGACTTTTGAAAAAGATCATCCCTTCCATAGAAGAAATCCTTGCGGCCGGAGGCATTGATCCCCCGCCGCCTCCAAAGGATGCACAACCTCCGGCCATTCCCGAGCCGGAACAAATCGGAGACGAGGGGCATAGGAGCAAATAAAATGAGTATGCTGGTCGTAGTTACCGAAAACGTTCCGCCGAGACTTAGAGGAAGACTGGCCATATGGCTTTTAGAGATTCGTGCGGGTGTTTATGTCGGAAACGTATCAAAACGTATTCGGGAAATGATTTGGGAGCAGATAGCGGCATTGGCTGAAACAGGAAATGTCGCCATGGCGTGGGCGACCAATAACGAATCGGGATTCGACTTTCAAACTTTTGGTGAAAACAGACGGATTCCTATCGATTACGATGGACTGCGCCTGGTGTCTTTTATGCCGCCCGCTTCTGAAGAGGGTGTTAAAGACAATTCTCTTTGACAATTTGAATTTTCCATAAGGTAACATTGAAAAATTTTGGTAAAAATCTGGTCACAAAAAAAACTTTTTGATTTCAGCATGTTCCAGGAAGAGTGTTCCCCACAGGCGTGGGGATGAACCGCTTGAATTGGATGCCGAGGCAACAGTTTTTAAGTGTTCCCCACAGGCGTGGGGATGAACCGCTCCGAGAAAAAGGTTTTGAGACATTGGAACCGTGTTCCCCACAGGCGTGGGGATGAACCGCCCAGACGGTGCGCATTCTATAGATAGTATTAGTGTTCCCCACAGGCGTGGGGATGAACCGTTTAGTCGCGGTGAAAATGGTGAATTGGCAAAGTGTTCCCCACAGGCGTGGGGATGAACCGTCTTTAATGAGCAGCAACAGGATCACCATCGGGTGTTCCCCACAGGCGTGGGGATGAACCGGGGTTTTGCCTCCTTTAGTCCGGGGAGTTTTTGTGTTCCCCACAGGCGTGGGGATGAACCGTGATCACAGCAGCAGCACCGCCAGAAAACAACGTGTTCCCCACAGGCGTGGGGATGAACCGTGTTAGATTTTTTTGGCTGGCGGGGAGGGATTGTGTTCCCCACAGGCGTGGGGATGAACCGATTGCAAAAAAGGAATGGCGCCGTATTGCGAAGTGTTCCCCACAGGCGTGGGGATGAACCGAAGTGGAATAACGGATTTATCAGCGATTGTTTGTGTTCCCCACAGGCGTGGGGATGAACCGAGTTCTTAATTGGCCACTGATAGGAGAATTGTGTGTTCCCCACAGGCGTGGGGATGAACCGAAAATATTGCTGCGACCGTCAAAAAAATGATAGTGTTCCCCACAGGCGTGGGGATGAACCGGCTTAATAGGGAGGCTAATGAATTGGGATGAAGTGTTCCCCACAGGCGTGGGGATGAACCGAGCATGCTGGAGAGGTTGTTGGCCGTCTTGCCGTGTTCCCCACAGGCGTGGGGATGAACCGTCTGAACTTCATACTGAATCGTTATTCTTTTAGTGTTCCCCACAGGCGTGGGGATGAACCGCCGAAAGCGTCTTTGTGGAAAAGCGTTTTCAGGTGTTCCCCACAGGCGTGGGGATGAACCGGTCGCAGGATTTGTATAAATCTTTGACTGGCGGTGTTCCCCACAGGCGTGGGGATGAACCGGAAATCATCTGCTCGGATAATATCAACCGAATGTGTTCCCCACAGGCGTGGGGATGAACCGTTTTCCTATGCAACACCATTTCCGTATCAATCGTGTTCCCCACAGGCGTGGGGATGAACCGCCTACTGGGTTAGGTATGAACGAATGATAAATGTGTTCCCCACAGGCGTGGGGATGAACCGGCCGCTGTCACTATAGACTACAATGCATATTAGTGTTCCCCACAGGCGTGGGGATGAACCGTCTCTATTTAACGCTGGCCATACAACCGTAATGTGTTCCCCACAGGCGTGGGGATGAACCGGAATAGGAATTCCAGGTATATAATATGACTTTGTGTTCCCCACAGGCGTGGGGATGAACCGATCGTAGAGATCGGGCTGCGATTGCGGCGGCAGTGTTCCCCACAGGCGTGGGGATGAACCGCCAACTATTTCGATTCCAGAATGATACATGGGGTGTTCCCCACAGGCGTGGGGATGAACCGACTTTCGGTAAACGTATCATCCGGCCTATCATGTGTTCCCCACAGGCGTGGGGATGAACCGGCGTTTTTCCGGTTATCAGGGTATTTATTTTAGTGTTCCCCACAGGCGTGGGGATGAACCGGAATTTGCTTTTGTAATTGTTTGGTACGGCGTGTGTTCCCCACAGGCGTGGGGATGAACCGCATCTCAGTAGCAGTAGAAACCACCGAACCTGCGTGTTCCCCACAGGCGTGGGGATGAACCGATGTTTTTCACCAAGATAATCTTGATTTAAAAGTGTTCCCCACAGGCGTGGGGATGAACCGCTGCCGGAAGATTGTGCTTTCCGTATAGGAAGGTGTTCCCCACAGGCGTGGGGATGAACCGTGCCGCTATACTGTGCTGTCCCACTCGCAGCAGTGTTCCCCACAGGCGTGGGGATGAACCGCGAACAGCCAAATTTTGTATAGCTCAAGGGTAGTGTTCCCCACAGGCGTGGGGATGAACCGGAAAGTTGGGAAACAACGCCATCAATTGAACTGTGTTCCCCACAGGCGTGGGGATGAACCGCAGCACTAGGATTTTCTGCCTTTGTGGGATCAGTGTTCCCCACAGGCGTGGGGATGAACCGCCATTCTCTGAACTCAACAGCCTTCTTGTCATGTGTTCCCCACAGGCGTGGGGATGAACCGATCGTTTTACAGGGTTAAGTCCGCTTCTGACGGTGTTCCCCACAGGCGTGGGGATGAACCGATCTTTTGCGGAATCTGCTGATTCGGGTTCTGGTGTTCCCCACAGGCGTGGGGATGAACCGTTGGTCCAGGGCCATACCGTCTTGACAGTTCAGTGTTCCCCACAGGCGTGGGGATGAACCGACGGAGAGGTGTACCGCTATATCAGGGACTCAGTGTTCCCCACAGGCGTGGGGATGAACCGAAGCCTGTTAGCGGCCGCAGTGGTGGTAATGCGTGTTCCCCACAGGCGTGGGGATGAACCGTTCGTCCTGGCGTTGCTTGATAATTCTTGGGGGTGTTCCCCACAGGCGTGGGGATGAACCGGTCAAGAGTGACGGAAGTGAGGCCACATATCGGTGTTCCCCACAGGCGTGGGGATGAACCGACACGCCACAACTCCCTGCATCGGGGCGTTTGGTGTTCCCCACAGGCGTGGGGATGAACCGGCGGTTTGGCATAATTGGTATGACTCTTTATCGTGTTCCCCACAGGCGTGGGGATGAACCGAGTTTTGAATACCCACCCGCCATCCAACAATTGTGTTCCCCACAGGCGTGGGGATGAACCGGCATTTCTTAAATCTCTCAAGGTTGAAGACTTGTGTTCCCCACAGGCGTGGGGATGAACCGCCAAAAAAGGATATTTGGCTAATTATGAAAAGGTGTTCCCCACAGGCGTGGGGATGAACCGTCCATTTCCAGGCCCAGCAAAGCATTTTTGCAGTGTTCCCCACAGGCGTGGGGATGAACCGATCCGCTTTTGTATTTCCGGCATTTAGCCAGTGTGTTCCCCACAGGCGTGGGGATGAACCGCCCGCGATACGGCCGAGACTGAAAATTGGAACGTGTTCCCCACAGGCGTGGGGATGAACCGAACCAACAAATCTTCTTTCAGTTGATTTTTTTGTGTTCCCCACAGGCGTGGGGATGAACCGGTATGGAGGAACTATTTTTCTTTGAGACGCAGGTGTTCCCCACAGGCGTGGGGATGAACCGATCCATGGATATTGAGTAATACGCTGCGACAAGTGTTCCCCACAGGCGTGGGGATGAACCGTTGAAACGCATTTCGTTAAGGTCTTCTGGGTAGTGTTCCCCACAGGCGTGGGGATGAACCGTTTTTGAATTTGCAATGCAAGGTTTTGAGAAGGTGTTCCCCACAGGCGTGGGGATGAACCGGGTTTTGGAGAGACTTGATTGAAAATGATACGTATCTGATTCAACAGTCGCTCCCCGTGCGGGAGCGTGGATTGAAACTTAAATCTGCGTTCATCCGTGTTCATTTGCGGTTTCCTGCATTGAAAATCGGAATCCATTAAAACAAGGATTGAAACAAAAGAGCGGTCTGTTCTGAAAAAATGGGGGAAAAGAGAATAAAAGTGATGGGGGAAATAT
>Ga0272444_10003720_pt1 | contig 13648 bp, 12 predicted proteins | sample SSMForm13_FD_201033 | JGI IMG/M metagenome (GOLD analysis project Ga0272444, IMG submission 201033) | Marine sediment archaeal communities from Little Sippewissett salt marsh, Falmouth, MA, United States - SSM-Form-13 | ecosystem: Environmental > Aquatic > Marine > Wetlands > Sediment ...
TGTTTCCCCTTAATATTCCGGCCATTCTTCCATCTCCGCTGAAAACCCCTCTTCTGCTATGGATTGCTCGAAAACCGGATCAAGTTTTGCACATTCTTGAGCCAAGCGGCTCTTTTCAAGGCGCATCAGTTTTTCTGCAACGGCCTCCTGAATAGCCTTGCTTCGGTTTGGGAAATATTTCGATTTAACAAGAATATCAAGCTGTTTCAACATCCTGTCATCAATTGTAATTGCTATTTTTGAAGCAGCCATTTTTACCACCTCCAGTATGACAATAAATCATACCGATGCGATTTTCAAGTCAAATTTTATCGGTTAACAATAACGATAAAAATTGTATCCGACTCTAATTCTCATAACTTGGTTTTCCTTAAACGCCTGTCAAAAAAGGCAGTTATAGCTCGATTAGGTTTTGTCCTCACATTAATCACAACTCGAAGCCAACGGTTTTCGTATTCAGGAAACTGTTTGATAAAATGCCGGGTGCCATGGGGTATACAACTTTCGCCATATCCGATCACCCACAGGGTAACACTATGGAATTTCATCAGCCTTTCGGTAGAATCCCAACCACTCGGACTTCGCTTGGCACGAGTGCTAACTTGTTGGATACTGGAATGTGATGAAGCAAAAGTGTTTGAATTCCATATGGGAAATATCTTTATTCAGTCAAATGCTCAAGGGATACTCCAAGCGCTTTAGCAAGCTTACGAAGAGTTGCTGTTCTTGGATTTGCGTCAGGCTTTTCAAGTTTTGCATATGCCGGTTGACTCATCCCTGCCCGCTTCGCAACTTCAGTCTGCGTCAGACCAAGGTATTCACGCCACGCTTTTAGCAGGCTGTCACCTCTGACAACATTTGCTTCAACTACTTCTTGGGGAAACCACACATCAGATTCATCAGGAACATAGTTTTTGACAAGCTCCTGATAAACATCCCAAGGAATTACGGCAAAGGCCGGTTTATCACCCTGTTTTATTACTTGCGGTTCAGTAAGTACGTTCATCGCGTTTTTTTACCTCCTGGATTGCAATTATCTTTATCTGGCCGTCAAAATCGAAAAAGACTCTGTAACGACCAACACGCAAACGAAAGTCATATATATGGTTCTTCAAAGGCTTGACATTCTTGCATTCAGGGAAGTTAACGAGAGTTCGAGTTGCATCGGTGATTACCATACGGTATTTAATTGGAACTTTTGCCAACTGTCTTTTTGCCTTTTTGCTCCATTTGACTTCATTCATAGTTTTATTATAACCAATTATAACTCTAAGTCAAGGACAAATATAGCTTATTATGCCTTATTAAGTAAATTTTTCATCAGGCAGCCAACAATTTAATTTACCGAAAAAAAATTCTTTAATCTGTAATATAAGGAATCAAGACGTGTTCAGGGTGGGGAACCCGTTAGAATTTTAGGTTCTCAAGCGGTGTTGGTTAACTATTTAGTGCCCGAACGAAAACTAGGATTTTTCGTCAAGATCAAGGAAGACGAAAATTTTAACCACAGACATACATTGAGTATTTCGAGGATTAAAATTTGAGTCTGACGCAGATATTGGCGAAAAAGACAGTTTTCGTTTAGGCACTATTTAACAGTTTTTTGATTTCATCCAGCAGCGGCGGCTTTAATGTTCGCCATCTCGGCTGTATGGCATTTTTCTCAATCCATTTAAATTCAACAGCATCAAATTTTTCCAAAATCACATATTTATCATCAACACCATATTTATGCTCCGGATAATATTCTATCCAGAGCATACGGTGGGGATCGATGTTAAACTTCTCTGCAACCAGGGTGGCAACATGGCTGGTGGCGCTCTTTACCGGCATTTTACTGTCCGGGACATCTGAAACCACCACGATAATGGGTCTTAAATGCATCAGACCCTTTTTATCATCCTTTTTTAGATCATAGATCCGGAGTCGGCACTTACCGCTTCCCAGCATGAGTTTGCCGCCCCATCCGCTCCATGAAAATATATCATCGTATATGAGCATAGTTCTTTCACCTAAAAACTGCACACAAATTTTAAAAGGTTTAAATAAACATTATTATATTATACTGTTAGTATATAGAGTGTATGTTTTGTGGTACATCATATTGCTGAGTATGAAAATAAAAAAAAATTTTAAAATTTGTGTCCTTCGGGATTGCCCCTTTAACCGCATCTTCTGTGTTGCAGGGCGTTTGCAGTAGTTTACTACGGCAGCACACCCTGCGCCTTGAAGTTGCGGCCAAATAGGCAATTGCAGATTTTAGGTTTCAGAAAAAGCGCTTACCGTGTGTGCCCGGGTATGTCATAGGTGGTGCAGCTGCCGCTTGAACAGGTCCTGTTCTGAGTTTTTACCTTGGTGCCTGCCCCGGAACCATAGCCCATGGTGTAGCTGGTGGTGCTCAAAACCCGTTCCAGGTCCTCGCCGCCGCACTTTGGACACTTTAGTTCAATTTCATCATCTTGATTCATGACCAGCATCTCAATAAATTCTTCGCATTTTAAACATTTGAACTCAAATATCGGCATGGTTATGCTCCTTTAAGCACATATAGTAAAGAATTCCGAATCGAAGGGCTTGGCTTTAACGCCAAAAAATTCTGCTATCCTACAAGCCGGACAAGTTAAAAGTGATAAGTGACCTAAAGTGCCTAAAGTTGTGGAGTCGCTCCCGCCTGCCATTGCAAGGCACGAGCGGGCAGGTCGCTCCTATGATTTTATATAATTGAATAAATTCCTTAACTTTAGCTCACTTTAAACTTTAGTTCACTTCAAACTTTTACGGCGTTTCTTCGGGAAGAGTCGGCGAACGCTAACGTAGCCCAGAGAACCGAAATTTTAAGGTTATATTGAATATCTTTTATCATCTTTTTGAAATTGTCAAGATGGACGTTTTCGTAAAAAGTCATATTTTGATGGCAAAATAAAAAGCTCCAAATTCAAGGCGTCACAAATTTTGTAATCATGAGGCGTACTTATCGTACGTTGAATGATTGCGAAATGCAGCACAACGCAGAAGTTGGACTTTTTACAAAACCGTCAAGATTTACCATCTATGGACAACGTTACCTCAAACACGGTACCCGGTCCGTCACTGTCTCTGAGTTTTAACGTGCCGCCATGTTTCCGGACGATTTCATGGCAGATGTATAATCCCAGGCCCGTTCCCTGGCCCACCTCTTTGGTTGTAAAAAAGGGCTTGAAAATGTCCTGCCGGATAGATTCGGGAATGCCGGGTCCGGTATCTTTGCAAGAAAAAACCACCCGGCGCTTATCAGGGTCAAACCATGTATCCAAGTATATGACCCCCTTGTTATGGATAACAGACTGAATGGCATTTTGAATAATATTCAGCGCCACCTGACCCAAATTGGCAAAATTCCCCTGGATATCCGGGAGGTTCCGGTCATAATTTTCCACGATTTCCAAACCGTGATGTTTATACTGGTTGTGCATAATCCGTAACGCATCTTCTACCACCGAATTGATGCTCACCGCTTCCGAATAGGTCTGGGTCTGCCGGGAGAGCCCTAACAGACTTGCCACAATGGACTTGGCCCGACCAAGCTCCTTATCGGCATACTTTAGGTCGTCTATCAAGTCCGGGTCTAAAGGTTTTTGTTCATCCCATTGCTCAATATCTTCTATGGTAGCCTGTACCAGGCTGGTAACGGTTGTCAACGGATTATTCAGTTCATGGGCAGCCCCTGCAACCAATTGACCGATTGCGGCAAGGCTTTCCGATCGGATTAACATTTCCTGGGTTCGTTCCTTTTCAGACAGGGCGTGTTTTAGTTCTATGGTCCTTTCTTCGACCTTTTTTTCAAGATTCTCCTTCAGATCATTTAGTGACTTATAGGAACGCGCATTTTCAATAGCCAGTGAACTCTGGCCGGCAAGGGTTTCAAGAAGATCCATATCTTCATGCGTAAAAAGATCCCCGGAAAGCTTCTCCCCTAAAACAATAAATCCGTTCAGGTTTTCCTCAAAAATCATGGGGAGAATGATTTTCGCGCTCAGTCTATCCATATCTTTGAGGACCTCCGGTATCTCGGGGGATGAAATCTTTTGTTTAAGATCTTTGCTCATAACGGGCTGCCGGTGATTTTTCATGAATTTTATCACGGGAGTTTCCGTGGTTATCAAAATGGGGCGCCCCTGATCAATGGGTTTGCCACTGGAAGAAAAATTTATAAAACTCGAACCGGATGCATCCCATAAAAAAAGAGCGTAATCACGAACCTTCATGGTATCAACAACCGTATCCATCAAAAGTTTGCCGATTTCCTCATAATCGAGCACAGATACGATCAACTGGCTGACCCGTTTGATGGTTTTCTGATAATCATATTTTCCTTTGTAGAAAATACCATCGATAACCACCTGTATTTTTGATTTTAGCGGTCCGAAAACAAAAGCGATTAAAAGAAAAAAGCATATGGGGAAATAAATGGAATCTGAAAAATTAAAATTTTTAAAGACCTTATTCGCCATAATGATGATCAGAGCATATAAGCAAGTCAGAAATGCGGTCAAAATTGAATAGATAAGACTCTTTTTGATAAATATTCCCGTGTCAAGAAGATCGTGCTTAAAAAGTCCCACGGCAAAAAGAATAAGAGGGAAAAAGCTTAAATTTCCAGGGGGATATACCGAATATCCATAGATCGGAAAGACATTTAACACGTTCATCAGGCCCATAATACCAAATCCGGCAAATAAGTATTTAAGACGGTTTTTGTGGGAACTGTTGGTCTCTTTGCGGATGGCATTCACCAGCTCTATCAGGACATACAGAATAGCAAAAAACACGGCCAGTCCTGAAAAAAAATAAAGGCTTCCGGCTGTTGGAAAATAACCGAAATAATGTTTCTGCATGGATTCAATAAAAAAAGGAGTCGGCGTAAGGCACATCAGAAAAAATGCATAGGCATATGCACCCCGGATAAGCCATTTTCGCCCCGAAATATTGAGATAGGTGTGAAAAAAATGAATGTACACGGGAAATGCATACACAATAAAAAAATGGGCGGTACGACTGACCCAAAGAGCGGCTTTGCCAGATCTTGCATTGAATGCAAAAAGTATGTCGATATATAGAAAGGATCCGAAGACGCAGATGGTAAAAAAAAGCCGGTTGGTTTTGGTTCTGGGGCCGTAGAAAATCGCCAGAGCGGCAAGCCCCGTAAAGCAGCACAAGGTCAAAAATGGCGGAATGCTATAAAAGGTCATGGTATTTAAAATGTTTTATCCAGCATCGGGTGTAAATCAAGATTGTTGGTGATTTAGCTCAAGCAATCCAGGTTTCAGGTGTCAGTGTTCAGGTGTCAGCTCTTACGTTCGTCCTCCTGACACCTGACACCTGAAACCAGACCTTCGAACTCCGATGGAAAGTAATAAATGACCGCTGTCAACCAACATCAGTGAAGTGCACACTTTAGCATCTCATGTGCATGTTCAAGCGTGGCGCGGGTAATTTTTTCCCCTCCAAGCATCCTGGCAATCTCTTTGACGCGTTCCGCTTGGCTTAAACGGGTTATGGTTGTTCGGGTTCTCCCCCGGGCAACATGCTTTGAAATATTGAAATGATGGTGCCCGAATTTTGCAATCTGAGGCAGATGAGTAATACAAATGATCTGATGGTGACGGGCAAGGGATGAGAGCTTTTTCCCCACCACCTCCGCCACACTCCCTCCGATTCCCGCGTCCACCTCATCAAAAACAATGGTCTCAACCGCTTCGGTCCTGGCCAGTATGGCCTTTAACCCAAGGACAACCCGTGAAAGTTCACCGCCGGACACAATATTGTTGAGCGGTTTGACCGGCTCTCCCACATTCGGAGCAATCAGGAAGGTAATGCGATCGATTCCGGTTTCAGTAATGATGTTCTCTTCTGTTTTAAGATAGGCATCTGTATGTTCATCCACAGGTAGTGTTCGAAAGGAAATCTGGAATTTTGTTTGGGACATCTTAAGGGTGCCCAGTTCTCTTTCCACCTTTTTGGAAAGTGTCGCTGCTGTGCTTTTCCTTTTGTTTGAAAGGGTTATGGCCAGTTTGACCAGCTTGCCGTGCAAAGAGGAAAGGTTTTTTTCGGTATCGGCGATATCCTCTGATAGATTATCGATTCCTGAAAGCTCATGATCTATGGATTCAAGTTTCAACAGGACATCCTCAAGAGACGTTCCATATTTGCGCTTGAGCCTGGACAGGGTGTCAAGGCGTGCTTCAACCGCTTCAAGACGGTTTTCGTCCATCTGTATATTTTTCAGATAAGTTCTAAGCGCTTCAGCAATGTCTTCAAGATTAATGGCTGCTTCGGCGATACGCTCTGCCTTGGGAACCAGGCCGGGGTCTATGCGGGAAGCTTTTTCAAGATCTTTTTTCACCGCTACAAGGCGTTCAACAGCCGCGCCCTGTGCACTGTAAAGCGCTTCAACGCTGCTGTGAACCGCCTGAAAAAGTTCTTCTGAGTTTTTCAAACGGATCCGTTCCTGCTCAAGCGCCACGTCTTCTTCCGGGATTATGGACGCCTGCCGGATCTCTTTTTGCTGGAATTCGAGTAGCTGAACGTGTTCGGCGTAACGGGCCTGTTTGGCCTTCAGATTTGTAAGATTTTTGATCAACGGAACGATTTCATGAAAACACGAAAAAACCTCATCTCGCAGGGAAGTCAAATCTCCAAACTGATCAATGATCTCCAACTGGTTCTCTTCTCTTAGCATTCTCTGATGAGCGTGCTGCCCGGATATGCTGGCAAGATTTTCGGTAATCAAATTCAATGTTTGAGTGGTGGCAAGATGTCCGTTGATATAAATCCGGTGGCGGTCTTTGCGGGAAACAATCCTTCTTATCAGAAGGCCTTCTTGGGGATGAAAACCGTTTTTTTTCATAATACCGGCGATGGTGCTTTGCTTTGCAATTTGAAACAATGCTTCAAGTTCCGCTGTTTGGCTGCCCGTACGAATGAGCCCGACATTTGCCCGGCTCCCCAGCAAAAGATTGACCGCATTTATGATGATAGATTTGCCGGCGCCGGTTTCGCCGCTCAAAATATTCAGTCCGTCTGAAAAGGATATTTGAAGATCATCGATGATCGCAAAGTTTCTAATGGAGAGTTCTTGAAGCATACACGCAACTGTGAAAATCCTGGCTCAGAGGACCAAGCCTGTCCCGTCTTGCGGGGGTCAGAGATAAATGGCTCTGCTTTGAAGTTTTGTGTCTAAAATCACAAATTCCAAGCACCAAATTACAAATAAATTCCAAATCTCAAGCACCAAATTACAAATAAACCCGCCTGCCATTGCAAGGCACGAGCGGGCAGGTCTCAAATTCCAAACCGGTTCAACGAGCAGCGCAGGCGCTTGCGCCGCGTGAGCGATTGTTTTTTTGTTTGGGATTTTGAATTTCGGTCATTGTTATTTGTTTGTTTTTTGGGATTTGTTATTTGGAATTTCTTTAAGTCAATGAACTTTCAATAAAGCAAATCCCCTTTGGGCCGGGATTCTTTACTATCCGAGCCCTTGGGCGGCGGAGAACCCAAGATCGAAAGCCTTTAAGTTGGACTCAACAAAAGCTTTTCGGGTTCTTTTTATTATTGCTTCTTTGACATTTTCGGCGGACAGGGGAACGGTATGGGTTTGAATCAAAGCGCCCAGCAAAACCATATTTACGGACAAGACATTTCCGGCTTTAATTGCCAGGGACGCTGCATCAAAGGCGATAAGTTTCGACGTTTTATTTCGAATCAACTCCTGGAGTACGTCCAGATCCGGATAAACATTTTTCCCCGTGGTCACCGTAAAAGACGGAAGCTTGGCCAGATTTGTAATGACAACCGTATTTAAATTGCATTTATTTAAGGCCCGCAGGGTTTCCGACGGCTCAAACCCTATTAGCACATCCGCCTCACCGTCCGAAATTACGGTGCTTTTAGCATCCCCAAACACAATTGAGGATTCAACAACACCGCCCCTTTGAGCCATGCCGTGTATTTCACTCATACGCACAGGAATGTCCGAAAGGAGTGCGGCTTCTCCGAGAACCCTGGAAGCCAGAAGATTTCCCTGTCCGCCCACAGCCACTATTATTAATCTTTTTGTGTTCATTTAATAATCCAATCGCCGACTATTGTTCGACTTACGATAATATTCAAACGTCATTGAGGTTAAAGAATTTTTAGGAGATTAAGACCTTACTCCATACATGGAATAATGGAATGATGGAGTATTGGAATGATGTTTTTCAAAGGAAGCTTCCTTTTATCTTATGTTTTTGTCTGCCACATCCTTCAAGTAAACCATTTCACCAGGACCCCAACAGTCAGTATTCCAGTTTTCCATTATTCCAACATTCCAATTGTGACCTGCCCGGACGGATTCTTTCATTACGAGTCCTTATCCATGAGTTTTTTCAGTAAAAATTTAATTATACCTGAAGCGGCTACCTTTTCAAAATCAAGGTGGTACGAATTATGTGTCCTTAATGGGCAAAATTGCATGCTCCGGGCAGATCTGGGCGCAAACCGAACACCCCGAACACATGACCGGATCGATGTTAACCCGTTGATTCTCTATATAAAAGGCCGGGCAGGCAAGCTCATTAATACAATCTTTGTGGCCTTTACATTTGTCACTAACAAAAAAAGGCTTTCCCCGGGCTTTCTTCAGACCTTTCGCATACAGCGTACACATTTCTTGGGATATCACCACCGAAACCCCTTTAAAGTTCAGGGCTTCTTTGACGGCATCCACACTCTTTTTTACCCGGTACGGCCGGATCACCGTAACGTGGGATACCCCCACCGCCCGGACGATTTCTTCGATGGACACCCTCCCGTACCCGTTAATGTCCAGTTTTTTCATATCAACACCGGGATTCGGCTGATGCCCGGTCATGGCGGTGGTGCCGTTATCAAGAATGACCATGGTAAAATTATGGTTATTATAGACGGCATTAATTAAACCGGGTATTCCGGAATGAAAAAAGGTGGAATCTCCGATAAAGGAAATGACTTTCTTGTCGGTCTTTATTGAAAAACCGCAGGATACGCCTGCAGAAGCTCCCATACATATCAGAAAATCTCCCATGGCAAGCGGTGGCAGGAATCCTAAGGTATAGCAGCCGATATCCGTGGGACAAATGGTATCCATACCTTCCGAGGCCTTTTTAACCGCATAAAAGGTAGCCCGATGAGAGCATCCGGCACAAAGGTTGGGCGGACGATCCGGAATTTCAGGAATATCGGAAAGATCCGGGACCTTGGCCGGCGTATACGCCACATCAAAACAGGTTGCGATTGATTGTCTTACCCGGGCGGGATCGAATTCATAGAGTCGTGAGAAATACTTTTCACTTTTCCCCAAAATCGGAAGGGTTAGTTTTTCCTCCTGTGCCAGCATCTTGACCGTTTCTTCCATGAAAGGCTCGCCTTCCTCCACAACCAGCACTTTTTCACACTCTTTTAAAAATTGTTTGATCATAGCTCGGGGCATGGGATACGAAAATCCCATACGAAATATCTTAACCCGATGTTCTATGTTCAGGTCTTTGGCTGCATCAGACACATAATTGTAACTGACCCCATTACATATAATTCCCCAGTCACCCTTGCCCGTGATGAAATTGTACTCTGAATTTTCGGACATCTTTTCAGCGGTTTCAAGTTTGCTTAGCAGTCTCGCATGAAGAATTCTGGCAACCGCAGGAACGGGTACCTGATTGAAAGGATCCTTGGAAATATCACCGCTGGTTTGGGGCGCCTTGATTTCACCAAGAACCACGTCGGCAGTGGAATGATTTATTCTAGTGGTTGTTCTGAAGATAACCGGTTGCTGAAGTTTTTCTGAAATATCAAAGGCATAGGCGACCATATCTTTGGCCTCCTGTACCGAAGACGGCTCAACCATGGGCAAACCCGAAAACTTGCTATAGTAACGGTTGTCCTGTTCGTTCTGGCTCGAAAACATGTACGGATCATCGGCCGTAACGATAACAAGCCCTCCCTTAACCCCAATGTAAGCAAGGGTCATAAAAACGTCTGCAGCCACATTCATGCCCACATGTTTCATAACACACATGCTGCGAAGTCCGGAATTTGCCGTGGCGGCCGCCACTTCAAGAGCCACCTTTTCATTGGTGCTGTATTCAAAATAAAGGTCGCTTTCCCGGGAGATCTGGAAAAAGTTGGTTGATATTTCTGAAGAGGGCGTGCCCGGGTATGTTGTTCCAACAGCGACTCCGGCCTCAATCGCCCCACGGGCAATGGCTTCGTTGCCCAAAAGCAGCATTTTCTGACCGGAATGTTCCGTGAGTAGTTTGTGCATGGTACCTTCCTTAAACTTGACGTCTTCATAAAAAGTCCAACTTCTGCGTTGTGCTGCATTTCGTAATCATTCAACGTACGATAAGTACTACTCATGATTACAAAATTTGCAACGCCTTTTTATCCCGCCTCTGTTTGGCGAGGGAGTTTGAACTTTTTACTTTGCCGTCTCAATTTTGACTGTTTACGAGTTCATCAAGCTTGATATTACATTTTCTGTTTTTTTGTATGGTTTTATGAGAAACTGATATATCAGCAGCTCGGGTGTAAATCAAGACTGTTGTTTGCTAAGATTGCTATGGCTATTTGGTTTCAGTTGTCAGGTGTCAGGAATGATGAACAGAGGCGCTGACACCTGACACCTGACACCTGACACCTGACACCTGACACCTAAAAAAAGCTTCGGAGTCACGGTTTGTCAATAGAAAGGCATCAGCGTTTACCAACGGTCTTGATTCCCGCCCCAGCAGCCCTTGACGTGTAAAAAATTTTCTTTAGACAAACAACCGATTGAAAAAACTTTACAAAAATCTCACCATGATTTATACTAATGACCTTCGTTAACACTTATATTTCAATAATAAAATTGAAAATTGTTAGTCTTTAATTCATTTTTGATAGGATATGAGGTTTGAATGAAAAAATCGATCACTCTTGTTATTGCCACCCGCAACAAAGGCAAAACAGTAGAAATCAGGGATCTTTTAAAGGATTTTCCTGTTGATATCAAAAATTTGGGCGATTTTGGACCCATCCCTGCCCTGGTAGAAGATGGGGATACTTTTGATGAAAATGCATACAAAAAAGCGAGTTTCGCAGCAAAAATCCTCGGGTTGCCGGCGCTGGCCGATGATTCAGGACTTTTAGTCGAAGCCCTGGATGGTGCTCCGGGCATCCATTCGGCACGTTATGCCGGCGAAAATGCAACCGATGAACAGAGATATTTAAAGCTCCTTGAGGAAATGAAAGGAAAATCCAACCGAAATGCTGCCTTTGAATGCGTCATCTCCATAGCCGTTCCTACAGGTCCTGCCCTTACATATGAAGCTCGCTGCCAGGGCCTGATCACGGAAAGCCCTACAGGCTCAAATGGATTCGGGTACGATCCGATCTTCTTTTATCCGCCGTTAAATAAAACCTTTGCTCAATTAACCAGAAAAGAAAAGAGCCGGGTAAGCCATAGAGGAATAGCCTTTGCCGAACTCAAAGACGAGTTTGAGAAAGTCTTGATCTGGATCGATCAAAACATGCCGGTTCAGGAAATAATACACGGGTAATCATTTTTTTATAACTACCCAACCCGGAGAAGCCGGAACCAAAAAATATTAGCCACCAAGGCACAAAGACCCGCCCGCCTCGCCTAAGGCGAAGCCGATGGCGGGCAGGCACGAAGGATTTTATTTTGTTGTTTTTTCTTAGTGTCTTGGTGCCTTGGTGGCGATAAAAAAAATGAAGAACCCATACCCATGATTGCAGATCTGATAAGAAAAAACAGAAGTTGCCGCAGATTTTACCAGGACCATGCCGTAACTCCGGAGACATTGAAACAGCTGGTGGATCTGGCTAGACTTTCATCATCAGCAGCAAATTTACAGCCGTTAAAATACATTCTTTGCTCTACCCCTGATAAAAACGCCCGGGTATTTTCATGCCTTGGATGGGCGGCATACCTGAAGGACTGGCCCGGCCCCAAACAAGGAGAACAGCCCGCAGGATATATTATTATCCTCGGTGATACCGAAAAAGCCAATCCGTATATTGGATACGATTGTGGTATTGCCGGCCAGAGCATTCTATTGGGCTCCAGAGAAAAGGGGCTTGCCGGATGTATGTTCGGAGCGATAAACCGTCAAAAGCTCACGAAGATATTGGATATAGACAATAAATTTAAAATACTTCTTGTAATTGCAATTGGAAAACCCAAAGAAGAAGTTGTGATAGAACCCGTTGGTTCTGATAATAATATCCGGTACTGGCGGGATAATCAGGACGTCCATCATGTGCCCAAAAGAGACCTGAATGATATTATAGTCGATTCAATTTAATAAAGGAGAATATGCATGTTAGAAAAAAAGAAAGGGATAGATATCGTCACTGAGATAGGAGGCATCACAACTTTTGAAGCGGCAAAAAAGCTTTTTGAAAATAAATTAGATCCAACCAGTCTATCCCGGATACAAAAAATAACACATTCCGAAGTTGTTATTAAAATCGCCAATGCAATAGCCATGTGTGAGCCGGAGGCGGTTTTTATCAATACCGGGTCCGAAGAAGACAAACAGCATGTCCGGGAAATGGCCATAAACAAGGGAGAGGAAGCCAAACTCCCCATGGATAAACATACCATCCATTATGATCTCAAATATGAACAGGGCCGTATCATAGATCGTACGTATTATATCTCCAATCCCGGAGAAGATGTCAGTTCACTGGCTAACAGAATGGACCGGGCAAAAGCACTGATTGACATCCGGGATAAAATGACAGGCATTATGCATGGGAAAACCATGATCGTCGGGTTTTATATGCGCGGTCCCGTGGGTGCCCCTGCATCCAACCCCGCTCTGGAGATTACCAGTTCGGTATATGTGTCACACAGCGCGGAAATCCTCTACAGAAATAGGTTTTTCGATTTTGACAAAGAGGTTGACCGTCTGGGGCATTTCTACACCAATATCCACAGTGAAGGTCTAAACAGGCTTGAAGATCTGCCCAACGCACGGGTATTTATGGATCGAAGTTATCAAACCACCTATAGTTTTAACTGCACGTATGCCGGTAATACGTTGCTGCTGAAAAAAGGAAATCACCGGTTTTCCGTGGACAAGGCCGTGTATGAAAACAGGGGCGATGAGCTGTCGGAACATATGTTTATTACCGGTATAGACGGGCCCGGTGACCGAATAACCTGGTGTGCCGGCGCCGCTCCCAGCGGATGCGGAAAAACAACCACAGCCATGGCAGGCAACCATTTTATCGGCGACGATCTGGCACAGATGTGGATTGATGAAACCGGCGCCATCTGTTCAATAAACCCGGAATGCGGCATTTTCGGTATTGTGGAAGATGTAAATTGGGAAGGTGATCCACATCTCATGGATCTTCTTCGAAAGCCCGGAACAGAAATTATCTGGTCTAATGTTCTTATTGATGACAATGGTGTTCCCCGCTGGACAGGGGATGGTGAAGATTCCCCCCTTAAAGGAAAAAATTTTCAAGGCCCATGGAAACCGGGGATGACCGATGAAAACGGAAAAGAGATCCCCATATCCCATCCCAATGCAAGATGCACCTTGACCTCATCAGACCTGGCAAATTATTCGGAAAGATC
>Ga0272444_10003721_pt1 | contig 13648 bp, 11 predicted proteins | sample SSMForm13_FD_201033 | JGI IMG/M metagenome (GOLD analysis project Ga0272444, IMG submission 201033) | Marine sediment archaeal communities from Little Sippewissett salt marsh, Falmouth, MA, United States - SSM-Form-13 | ecosystem: Environmental > Aquatic > Marine > Wetlands > Sediment ...
ACGCGCTTACACAACAACCCCTGCTCGCTTCAGCGAACAGGGGTTGTCTGTCGAAACACCATTGCCTGCCGAGTCGCTCCGACCCCGATATGCCGTATTACTTCTGAGGCTTACCGACACGCTTGAGTATGCCCTGGGCTTGGCGACGTATCCGGTTGCTTCGCGTTGAGGCGATCAGCTTCTGGGCTGCGGCTGCGGCGACCTTGGGGGCCGAACCCTCAATGCGACCGGCGATATTGACCATCGCAAGTTCTGCCTCGCCTTTGACTCCGGGATCGCCAAGCATGCCCTCGACGACCTTCAGAGCGGCCGGAACGTCCAGACCTCCCAGCCCGGCCAGAATGAGCTTCTTGTCATCGGGGCGATCCGCCTTTTCCAAAAGGCTCTTGTAGATAGCGAGCTTCTGCTTTGCGGGTCTCCCCGATGCCGCCAGCAGGCCTGCGGCGCCGCGAAGCGCCAGCACTCGGTGAACCTTGGTCTTGGCGGTGTCGGCCAGCGTCAGCAGCACGTCGATTGCCTGAGCGTCAGGCCATGCCGCCAGGGCACGAATGGCGGCGTCCTTGACGCCGGCATCCATGTCATCCAATGCGGCCCGGACATCCTGGAAGGCCTTTGATCCTCCGATTTTACCCGCGGCAGCCAGCAGCACAATCTTCGTCTGGTCGGATTTCGCAGCCTTAAGCTTTGCCAGTACGGCGTCTGCCTGGGCGGACTTATCGGAAACTCTGCGGCTTACGATCACTACCGTACGCTGCGCCTCGCCGCGGGCAGCGTCATTGCCCGCCGCGATGAGAATGTCGATAATCGCGGGCAGTTCAGACGGCTTGGCGAGACGTCCCAGTGCCTTGATCGCGGCGATCTGAACGCCGGCATCTTTGTCGCGTGCACCTGCCATGAGTACGGGCGTAATTCCCTCAGCCTTGCGATCGGCCAGAACCGCAACCAGAACCGCTCGCGGGGCGGGTGCGGCAGTTTTCATAGCCCGCAGAATCGCCGGATTCACTCCATCGCCCTGGAGCAATCGCAAGCTGGCAGCAGCAGCCTGGGCGTCGGCGGCTTCGCCGGAGGCAACGGCCTTGCAGAGCAAATCCACACACTCGACGTCGCCTACCCTGCCCAGAGCCCTGATGGCAGCAATGCGGACATCTCCAGAGGCACTGGCAGTAGCCTTGACGATGGCGGGCATGGCAACCTGGTCGCCACGATCGGCCAGGGCGGCTATCAGCAACGTCTGGCTCTTTGCGGGAAGCTTGGGAAGCAGTTCCGCCAGCCGTGCACTGACGCCGTCGCCCTTAAGCGATGGCACCCTCGCAATCACTGTGCCCCGCAGGACAGGATCCTTGCTGACAATGGTCTCGACGACCAGATCGGTAGCGTCCGTTTTTGAGGCCAGCAACCCCACAAGCGCACCGACCCTTGCTCGCCTGGGCCACTTGTCGCCTCGCATCTGCTCGTAAATCTTGACCGCGTCCGCTGTCTTGCCGGACCGAGCCCACTGGCCTGCAAGGTCGAGCGAACCGTCGATGACCGCAGCGCGAAGCGGCTCGGCGGTGACCGTTGAACGCGCCTTCGCCAGAACAGCCGCGGCTTCCGGTGAAGCAATCCGACCAAGCGATCCCGCAGCCGCACACGCAACTTCAACGTCGGAATCCTTGATCAGTCCAGCCAGGGCGTCGACTGCCTTGGCGTCAAGTCGCACACCTATGGAATTGATGACACCCACGAGTTGCCTGCCCTTGAGCTTACCCAGGGCGCCGCGGAAGGCCTCATCCACGACTGGACTTGGGTTGGGCTCCAGGGCGTAACGGATCATGTGGGAAAGTTTTTCATCGCCCAGCATCTCCGCCAGGGGCGTTACCACTTCGGGGCCACCAATGACCGCCAGGCGACGACATGCCTCAAACTTGGCATGCAGATCAGCACCGGACTTCACGATAGCGAGTTGTTTGGCGGCCTCTTGCTTTGACTGAACTTCGCGTTCCTGCGCATGAAGCGGCCCGACCGCGACGAAGGCCAGGGTTGCCAATGCGAGTGTCAAACGCTGTATGGACATGTAATTTCTCCTTTTGCTTTGGATTGCTAGTTTAGACATGCCACGGCTGGCGCATCGCGCGCGACCGTAAACGGTTAGCTTCGGCGTCATCGACAAACTCCGACTTGAGCATGTCGAACTTCAGGTTTCGCTTCAATTGCTCGCAAATGTCTGCCGCCAGGCAGATGCTCATGGCACGATACATGACTTCAGGACCGGCCACCGTTGATCGGCGCGAACGAACGCAATCAAGAAAATCTCGCACGTGGTTCATCGGTCGTCGTGTTCGTTCCGTGTATTCGGCGATTACCTTTTTGTACTTTGAAAGCAACTCCGGCGACGAGACATCAGGCCGCGAATACCCGTCAGCGGCCGCGGCCCAGCCTCCGGGGCCATCGAACCGTTCACCACAAGCGCCATGCCAATACATGCACTTACCCCAGACGGAACCGGGGGTCCGGTACAGGACCAGCTTCACCCCGTTGGACAATCGCGTCACCATGGACACATCCGGCCCCTCATAGTCGAACTCGATGAAGGAGACATTTGTCATATCGAGTCCAGCCAAGGCCTGGGCAACCGTGTGCGCGCCCCACATCGCCACATCGGTTGCCAAGTCATAGTAGTGATACCACGCTCTGCCATCTACATAAGCTTTGTTGTAAGGTCGCCAAGGACATGGGCCGAGCCACATATCCCAGTCCACTTCATCCCTGGGCGGTTCCGGCTGGGCCGGCAACCAGTCGTGACGCATCCCGTCGCGCCATCGAATGTCGGCGTAAGCGGTATGGATCTTGCCCAATTGGCCGGATCGGGCCATTTCGATGGCAAACACGTGATTCGCCTCGCTGAGCCGTTGGGCTCCGGTCTGATAGACCCGCCCATATTGGCGAGCGGTTTCCACGACCATTTGCCCCTGGGCCATAGTGAGACAAGCGGGCTTCTCGCAGTAGACATCCTTGCCCGCCCGCATCGCCATGATCGAAGCTGGCGCATGCCAGCGATCGCCGGTGGCGATCAATACGGCATCAACGTCCGGCCGGGCGAGCAACTCACGCATGTCCCGGTACGCCGCACAATCCTTATTGCCGTACTTCTTGTCCACGGCGTTTTTGGCACGCTCGCGACTGGACCGGCGCACATCGCAGACGGCAACAAACCGCACATCGGACTGGCCCAGCATCCAGCCGATATCATGGCTTCCTCGACCTCCCATACCGATGCCGCCCATAACAATGCGGTCGCTGGCCGGCAAGGTACCGGCGGCGCCCAGGGCCGAAGAAGTAATCACGTACGGCGCCGCCAGAACGGTGCCGCCGGCTACGGCACCCTTCAGAAACAAGCGCCGGCTGATATCTTTGGCTTTTTCTGCCATCGTCGGTCTCCTCGTCGACAAGCATTCATACCCGCTGAGGCCTGAACGGTTGCGATTCTGGTTGTTCGCTTAGATGTGCCACGGATCACGCATCGCGCGCGAGCGAAGCTGATTGGCCTCGGCATCGTTGACGAATTCTTCCCTGGCTGGGTCCCACTTCAAGCTCCTGCCAAGCCACAGGCTGATATTTGCGCAGTGTACGATCGACATGGACCGATGGCTGACCACGGGGTTGGCGATGGGCTGGCGACGGGTTTTGACGCAATCCAGCAGGTCGCGCATGTGGTTGAGCGGGCGGCGAGTCTCAGCTACGTAGTCGCGCACGATCGTCTTGAACTCCGCCAGCAAGGACGGGTTGGACACCTCTGGCGCACCGTACCTGTCCGCCACGCTAACCCAGCCCTCGTCGCCTTCAAACCGCACACCGCACGAACCGTGCCATCCCCTGCGGGTAAGCACCATCTTGACACCGTTGGGATAGACCGCCTGGAAACCTTCGCCGTCTATGTTGCCCGGGTGAATGAACTCCGTCGGGTACATGCCCTCGGGCATAACGCCCTGACACTGGCAAATGGTGTGGCTGCCCCACTCGCCGATATCGCCGGTGTGGAAGTCGTAATAGCCTCGCCACCCGCCGTCGATGTACTTCTTGTTGTACGGACGCCACGGACACGGGCCCAACCAGAGATCCCAGTCGACCTCGTCGCGGGCCGGCTGGGGCTCCGCCGGTCGCCAATCGTGCGAGAGTGTCGGGTTCCACGGAGCAATGTGCGCCTTGATCGTATGCAACTTGCCGAGCCTGCCAGTGCGGGCGAGTTGCTCGGCGAACACGAAGTTCGCCTCGCTGCGCCGCTGCGTGCCGGTCTGGAATATCCGCCCGTACCGCCTGCCGGCCTCGACAAGGCCCTGCCCCTCTGCAACCGTCATCGAACCGGGCTTCTCGCAGTAGACGTCCTTGCCTGCCTTCATGGCGGTAATGGCTGCCATCGCGTGCCAGCGCTCGCCGGTGGTGATGAGCATCGCGTCAATGTCAGGCCGGGCCGGCAGGAACTCCCGCATATCGCGATACACCTTGCAGTCGTTGTTGCCGTATTTCGCGTCGACCATCTTCTTGATGCCCTCGCGGCGGTCCTTGCGAACGTCGCACGTCGCCACGAACTGGACATCCTTCTCGCCCATCATCCATCGCAGGTCGCTCGATCCGCGCCTGCCTACGCCAATGCCGCCAACCACAATGCGATCACTGGCAGGCGGCTTGTCGCCGGCGCCGAGCGCTGTCGAGGTAAGCACGTAAGGCGCCACGACGACCCCACTGGCGGCAACTGCGGCCCGACGCATCAGGGACCGACGAGTGATCCGTATTCTCCGATTCGCAGACATCCCATTTCTCCTTCCAGCGACTGTATGGTTCAGCCCGGGACAAGCCAGGCCGCACGGCATATCACAAGAACTAGTCCTTGACCACGTCGACCCATTGACCCGTCGCCGCGGAGGATAGCACCGCGTCGCAGACCCGCTGAGTCGCCAGAGCGGCGCGGAAGTCAGGCTGGGCGGGCTGACCTGCGCCAAGGCTCGTCAGGAAATCCGCGATCTGGTGGACGAACGTGTGCTCATAGCCGATCTGCAACCCCGGCACCCACCAGTGGTCCATGTACGGATGCCCACCTCCGTGGTCGGTCAGGTGAATGCTGCGCCACCCGCGAAGTCGGCCCTCGTCGCCATGGTCGAACCACTCCAGCCTGTGCAAATCGTGAAGATCCCACCGGGCCGACGCCTTCTCGCCGTTGATCTCAAAAGTGAAAAGTGCCTTGTGGCCGCGAGCGTAGCGGGTGGACTCGAAGTTGCCCATCGACCCGTTGTCGAAATTGCAGAAGAACGTACACGCGTCGTCGATGCCGACTTTCTCGGTCTTGCCGGTCTCGGCGTGCACACGCTCTTTGACGAAGGTCTCAGTCATCGCGTTTACACGCCCGATCGAACCGTTGTGCCACAACGCCGTATCGATGCAGTGGGCCAGCAGGTCGCCCGTGACGCCGCTGCCGGCAGACTTCACGTCAAGCCGCCACGTCGCCATGCCGCCCTGTGGAACATCCGGCGATATCGTCCAGTCTTGGAGGAAGTTGGAGCGATAGTGAAATATCTTTCCGAAACGCCCCTCGTCGATGAGTTGCTTGACCAGCGTCACGGCCGGCACGCGACGGTAGTTGAACGACACGAAGTTCGCCACACCCGCTTCCTCGACGGCGGCGACCATGGTCTTGGCCTGCTCGCCGTCCATCGCCATGGGCTTCTCGCAGATGATCGTCTTGCCTGCCTTGGCGGCGGCAATGGCGATCTCGGCATGCGTGAAGTTAGGCGTGCAGATTTCGATAACGTCGATATCCTTGTTATCCACAACCTGCCGCCAGTCGGTGCAACTGGACTCATAGCCCCATTGGGCAGCGAAGGCCTTGGCCTCATCGGCGTCCAGGCCGCAGACTACCTTGAGCACCGGCTCGTAAGGCACGTCGAAGAAATTCGTGACCCGGCGATACGCGTTCGAGTGCGTCCGGGCCATGAACCCGTAACCGATCATTCCGATGTTAAGTTTTTTCGCCATTTCTGATTGCTCCTTTTCTTCAAACCATCAAGCCCACCCGTGGGTGTCGCGAACGCCGATCATGGCAGACAGGATGCTGTTCCATGTCTCCGCCTTTGCCATCACCGTATTGGGGAACATGCAGCCATCCCAGCAGAGGTGCTGGACGGCCTTTGTGGGCTCGCCTGCGGCGTCCCGCAGCCAGAACCCAGCCACGTGGTTGATATCCAACTTGCCGTTGGGATCGTCCGGCAGGCAGTGCCTGCCCGTCTTGTCATGCGTGCCCGAACCGAAAACCGTCGCGTCATTCTGGGCTACGTGCATGTCGATCATCCATGGCCTCAACGCGTCGGTGACAGTCCGCATCGCATCATCCAGGATAGACTGGTCCGACCAGTCGTAGTCTTCCGGCAGGATTCTATCCTCGGGCGCGTTGTAGCCCAGAGCGTAAAGCAGAGTGTGGGCCATGTCGGCCTGGAAGCCGAGCGTGTCGGGCTCGCCAACGCGATCCAGCAGATCCGCCATCGTCCGCCATGAGTGCATGCCGCCCCAGCATATCTCCCCCTCTGCCGCGAGACGCTGGCCATGATCGCGGGCGATGGCTGCGGCCTGCCTGAACGTCTCGGCAATTTCCTTCTGGTTGGCTTCGGGGTCCTTCGCCCAGTCAGCAACACCGCAGGCCGAGTCGATCCGCACCACCCCGTAGGGCCTGACGTTCAGATCGGTCAGCTTCGCGGCAATACGGCAGGCTTTTGTCACCTGCTGGAGGAACTTCGTGCGACCCTCGCCGGGGTCGTTCGCCGGCCCGCCGCCTGTCGGAGGCCAGACTGGCGCGACCATCGAACCTACCACCAGCCCGCGCCGGGCGACCGAATCCGCCAGGGCCTTGAGGTCGTCATCCGTCGAGTCGATGTCAACGTGAGGGGCGAACAGAAACAGGTCCACGCCGTCGAACTTGACGCCGTCAACCTCAGCCGCCGCCGTGTAGTCCAACATCGTCTCCAGGTCGATCGGCGGGTTGTCCGTGCCGGGCTCCTTGCCGACCACGCCGGGCCAGGCGGCATTGTGAAGCTTGGGATTGTTTTTTGCGTGCGTTGCCATAACCTGCGTCCTTTCCTCGATTATTGACAGCCTATCGTCGGTATGTTGTCGGCGGCGTCCGGGCCGAAGTGCTTGAGCATGACGATCGGGTCGCTCTTGCTCGGGTTGGTGATCTGCACTCCCTCAGCCGCGGCAGAGGCGCTCACGAAGAACTCGTCATAGGTCAACTGCCCGTAGCGGATCAGCGATGGCGTCTCGATGTCCCATACGCCCATCTTGCCGTGTCCCTGCAGGACGATCAGGCCATACGCCCCGCCGTCGCGAATAGTTACGGTTCGCCCCGGCAGAATCGTCAGTTCCTTCGCGCTGAAAGCATCCGTGCCGTAGCAAATCCAACGCTCCTCGTACCCGTCGGCCTGCATATCCTTGAGCTTCCGAACGTTGACCGGTTCAAGGAAGTGCTTCTGGGCAAACAGCGGGTCGGTATTCTGTTCCCAGTCAATCACATCCACCAGGTAGTCGAAGTTGCCTTTTTCCTCTTCCGGACAATCCTTCCATAGAAGTTCCTGGGGCACGGCCTGCTCGCTGGCGACGGACTGATACATCGCGAACACGTCCGAAGCCTTTTGCGGCTCGTAGGTGCACAGGCTGCCCGGAGCGTGAAGCACCCCCGGAGGAACGCACCAACCCGTGCCGGGCTTGAGTTGGTAGGCGACCGAAATCTCGCGAATGCCGTTGTCGCCGGATTCATATCTCATCAGAACGTCCCGGACCTGGTCCTTCGTAACGCCGGGTCGAAAACCAAAAAACGTGTACGGGAAAGTCCCGCCGTGATTGTTCACCTGCGGGGCAAAGTAGTACGCCTCCGGTTTGCCAGCAGCGCCAACGCGCGATGCGTGGGCCTCGTCGTGATGGATGTGCAGGGGCAGCGCGTCGCGGTTATCGAAAAACTTCGAGAACATGGGCCAGCCGCCACACTTTTCCCAAAGGTCGCCGATGATATCCGCCTTCAGATCCGCCACCGCGTCGCGAAGCAGGACCTGCTCGACCTGGCCATTTTCTTCCACGACGATCTGGCTGAGCCCTTCGTCCTTGCCCGTCAGGGGCCCGTTGTCTGCCGGGGTGGTCGAGGCGAACCATCGCTCGTCAATCCCGCCACGCTTGGCACCCAACGCCCAATAGTCATCTGGATGAAGCTTTATCCGCCGGCCAGGAATACAAAACACCCGGGGAACCCAGGCAGGCGCCAGTCTCACTATGCCCTTGCCTTGGTTTATCGCCCTTTCTGAAATTGTCTTCGCGCCCATTATCAGACCTTTCTTAGATGTGAAGTACGCTTTAAGCCCAGAGACAGCCTGACCCCGCCGGGCCAGCTGGCCCTGGCGGAAACCAGCGAGATCAGAGTTTACTTGATGCCCGGCCCCGCAGGGAATGGACAAGTTTGCTCGTATGATGGACATTCCTGCAAATGTGATGTAATATCACGGCATGTCCACACACGAAATGCAATTCATTTTCCAGCAGGATATCCGCAAAGTACTCGACCACTTTTCCCGACTGCTGGCAGTGCGATTCTGCTTCCTCGCCACCGACGGACGCGAACTACAAGTCGGGGAGAATAAGTCGCACTGCCAATTCTGCCGACTGGTACGGACCAAACTCAACCTGATCGACCGATGCAACGAATGCGACCGCCAGGGCTGGAATCGGGCAGCACGCTCCGGCAAGACCGTCTGGTATCGCTGCCATGCCGGGCTCATCGATGGCTGCACCGCCGTCCGAAGCCATGGGCGAACCTTCGGCTACATGATGATAGGCCAGTTCCGCACGACAGACACCTGCAAACCCGCCCTGCTGAAAACCTGGCGCCGAAAACACGACAACGCCGACCTCCGAGACGCCTTCCTGAAAACCCCACGCTACACCCGACGCCAGGTCGAAGACATCATGGGCGTCTTCTCCGTGCTGGCAAACTTCATCGTCTCCCAGAGAATGATCGCCCCCCGAGGCGCCGAGGCCGTCGCGCCGCTGCTGTCATACATGGCCGAACACCCCCACCAGACCCTCTCTACCGCCGAGGCCGGCAAACTGCTCCACCGAAGCCCATCCAGCCTCTCTCACGTTTTCAAGCAGACCACGGGCAAGAGCTTTCTCCAGCACCAGATCGCCATGAAACTTGACCTCGCCGACGAACTCTTCCGCACCCGCCGCGCCACGACCGTCCGCGAAGTAGCCTTCGAACTCGGCTTCAAAGACCCCTACTACTTCTCCCGCCTGTACCGAAAACACAGAGGCCACCCCCCAAGCCAAACCATCCTCGCCGCCCGCAGAACATCGGGCCCAATCTCCTGACTGCCAGGATTGGCCGGGCGCGATGGGATGGCCATAAGCAGCCGAGAGCAAGATCGGCCCGGATACTCTTCGAGATCTTCAACTCTCTCAGCACGCTCCGGCAAACAAAACGGTGGGCAGGTGGTTGGCGCTATGCCCTACGAACTCTCCGCGACCAACTCTCCGAGTTGCCAATTGGAACTCACATAGGTTATATTTGGTCATGATCTTTCGTCTCACGCAGAAACTATGCCGCAAAATAAAAACGGGCGCATTAGCTGCCGCACCTTTGGATGAGAACCCCTACGCGGACTGGTCAGCCCGCCTGTTCACCGCGGATCGAACTCAATACATCCTGCTGTGCAATACGGCGTCGCTATATTCGATAGTCATTTATGGCCGAGGCATTACCGATAGCAGCCTCTTCCTCGATCACGCAATGCAGAGTATCCGGGAGGCCATGATCGAGGATGGGTTGGAGTTGATCTACATGAACTTCATAGCACCCGTTACGGGCTCGGCGACCTTTCACAAATCGCTCGATCGAGCGGTGATCGGTTCGATGAACGACTTCCAGTGGCATGCTCAGTATGCTCTCGCGAGCAAAGGCATCTCGACCTTCGAACTGGGAAGGCTTCTGAATAACATGCCCTGCAAATCCCTCAGCACACCCGAGTATTCGAGCTTCGCCAGCCCGCGTGAAGCGCTCAAGTGCTTGAATGCGTGAGAGGCCCGCGAATATGGGGACGACGTACAATGGCTCGCAGGAGAAATTGGCCTCCGTATCTTTCGGCCGGCCAGGCACCGGAACGAACCTCGCTAGTAGTGGCCTCTTATGGGCGCACTACTAGCGGGGCCAGGCACCTCCGGGCTGACTTCGCCTATTTCTTTTTGAGCCATGTTTTTTCGACCGCGGCAATCTTCTTTTCGCTCAGGCCGAATGCTCTCAAAATGCCCTTGGCCATCATGATATTTCCCAGGCTGTTCATATGACAGCCGTCGGAGGTCAGTTTGTTCTTTATGTCCCGCTTGTATTGAGGCTCGCCGAACATTCTCGCCTTTCCCTTGACGTCAGGAATCTTCTTGAGAGCCGCCCGCATGTCTTTGTCCAAATCCGCAAGCAGACACTTCTTCTCTTTCGCAATGTCTCGCAGGAAAGCATTGTAGGGGATGAGATTCTTATTGAGCTCTCGTTCGGGATCCTCGCCGATCATCGTGGAGGTAAGTATCATGACTTTGATCTTGGCGGCCTGGGCTTTGTCGATGATCGCGGTGATGTTCTTCTTGTAATCTTCCAGCGAAACGCCCTTAAAAACATGCCTGCCCAGACGCAGTTTGAAGTGCCAGACATCGTTCACGCCGCAACTCAATGTCATCCACTGCGGCTTCTTGCTGATCACGTCCTTTTCAAGCCGGGCCAGCATGTCGTTTGATTTGTGGCCTGACTTTCCCGCCGGCACATGAGAGACATCCAATCCCTCTTTCTTCAGGGCGTCCATAACCAGATTGATATAACCGCCCTTCCTGGCTCCACCTGCCGTAATGGAATCGCCCATGAAAGCGATCTTGTCACCACTCTTCACAACCAGGGAAGTCGCGGTCTTCTCGGCCAATGCACCGGCGGTGAAACTGCCCAGAGCAACAAGAGCAATCACTGCTGTCCAGTTGCAGGGCCTCATCCACGCGATCGTTCGTTTGTTCATATCGTGTATTCCTTTACTATTTGTTCGGCTTAAGGCTTCGCTCGTAGGGGCCCCGTAAGGGCCTATCCTGGTTTGTAGGCCCCAATGCACATGAGGGCTATCCGGCACCTGCCTATCGGCAGGCAGGCACTACAAGCGACGGCGTGTCTCTATTTCTTCAGCTTAATGGGCTTGATCTTGACGTTGCGGTACATCACGGCAGCGCCGTGGTCCTGCAGGCCGATATGACCCTCCCGCTTGAACTTGGCGATGGGCGTCTTGAACTTGTTCTTCGTGCCGTCGGGGTTCTTGTTGGCCTCGGTCCACTTGTTGGCATCCATGTCGATAATCTGCTCACCGTTCAGCACGACGGTGATCTTGTTGTCCTTGCAGGTCAGCACGACGTGGTTCCAGTCTTTGGGCTTCAGCGCGTCCTTGGTCGGTGCGAGCAGATCGTACATGGCCCCGGCGGAATGCTTGTCGCCAACCTTTGAGTAGTTGATAACCTGCATCTCCATGCCCGTCTGGACGTAGCTTTTGGGATTGTCGCAGCGGAAGAGCACGCCGCTGTTGCCGGTGGTCTTGAACTCCAGGTCCAGCACGAAGTCGCCGAAACGCTCCTTCGTCCAAATGTTGCCGCCCTTGCCCTTGCGCGCCAGTACGCCGCCCTCAAGCACCCAGCCCTTGCCGGGCTTGCCGCCGGAGGCGGACATCCAGCCCGCAAGTCCCTTCCCGCCCAGCAAATCGCGGAAGCCGTCTTTGCTGTCGGCTGCCTGGGCAACGCCGATCATGCTCCTGCCGAAAACGACCCCAGCCGCCCCGGCTGCGATGTTAACCATAAACCGCCTTCGGCTCGCGTCGATTATTGATGTCCGTCTCTTCATCTCTGCATCCCTTTCATGTCGTCTGGATTTCTTAGATTTTCAAAACTTCCTGCGCGTTGGTGCCGCGGGGCCGTTCCAGCTCAAAGCCTTCCACAGCCATCCAACATCTTAATCCCGGCCGAGCCATGGTGGTCGCGAAAAAAACCGGATTACCTCGGTACGACACAACCCTTTGGCCCACCCGGCAATTCCGGAAACGCCATACGCAATTCCATGCGTCGCGGGTTCACCGGCTGGTTTATTCGCAGGGGCGTGCGGTTTCCGAGAACGTCGAAACTCCCTAAGAATATCGGGGCCAATCTCCTGATTGGCTGGATTGGCCAGATTCGCTGGGCGGGGTTTCTGGACCGCCTTTACTGGCGGTAGGATTGGTGGAGGAATCCTACGGTGGACTGGAGGATTTTTTCTCGCAGGGCCGGGCCGGAGCGGGCTTGGTCTGCCGACTTTATATCGGCGAGGTTGGCTTGGCAGAACTCGCAGCCAAGCTTTTCCAGATGGAAGTGCACGTAGTCCTGCCAGTCGCCATCGAGCGTGCCGAGATGGTATGCGCCAATGGTGCTGCGTTTGGGGCAGCTAAGCCGTAGGGTTTCCCATATCCGCGTGAGCATGGCCTCGCTGCGGGTGTCGTCGTTCTCGGCCTCGGCGCCGATACCCCGGGCATCGAGGTCGCGGTTGACCTTCTCGCGAACTCTCCGCAGACAGCGATGCTTGATCAGGGCAATCTGCTTTTCGTCGATGCCGACGATCTTCGCCGCTTCCTTGTTGGCGAGCTGGCAGTAAAAGAGCATCTCAACGATCTTCAGATCTCGAAACTTCAGCGACTTCTTGTAACCGTTAATGAGCTCGCGAATGGCCCCGGCAAGCGTTTCCTGGCGGATATCCTCGCGTTCGTCGCGGCGGACGTACCAACTCGCCGACGGATCCGGCGAGGCAACGCGAGACATGGCCTCGCTGGACTCGCCATCTTCGCCCGGTCGAACAATATCGTGCAGCAGGCACACGTGGCGACGCTTGCCGCGGAAGAAATCCACTATCCGTCGCCGGAGGATGGTGAAGAGGTAGGTTTCCAGCCCGGCCTCGCCGCGAAACTGCCCCAGACCCTTGAGGAACGCCATGAAGGCATCCTGGAGGACATCCTCGGCGTCGGCGGAGCTTCGCAGGCGGCTGGTGGCAAATGCAAGCAGGCGGCCCCTGTAGCGGTCGACGAATTGCGACCACGCCTCGGAGTCGCCGCGACGGATTCCTTCCAGGAGGAATCGTTCGGCCTGGCTTAGTTGTTCATTCATTGTTTCGTTCGGGCACACCTCGTCGCGGCATGCCTACGCCAACACCATCAGCAACATCACAGCAGCGAGAAGAGCCAGCGCGCGGAGCACCCACGTATAGTACCCTTTCGTGGCGGCGTTTAGTACTAGATAGACGGCGAAAATCAGCACCGCCATTCCGCCGAGAGAGGCAAACATATTCCACCAGCTCTGCCGGGCCGCGAGGCGGGAATTGGTCACTTGGGTGGATACCGCGCGAGCCAGTGGCATGATGGCCTCGGGCGAGGCGTCGATGAGCAACTGCTCTCGCCACAAATCGCCGTAGGAACGATCAAAACGTTGCGGGAAGCGGTCGAGTATCAGCTTGCCCTTGCGAAGCTCAGCCAGGATGCCCTCCCGCGCGGCCTGATCGTCGATGTCGTAACTTGGCGTCATCACCGAGCGGACGTACGGGGCGAGT
>Ga0272444_10003722_pt1 | contig 13640 bp, 8 predicted proteins | sample SSMForm13_FD_201033 | JGI IMG/M metagenome (GOLD analysis project Ga0272444, IMG submission 201033) | Marine sediment archaeal communities from Little Sippewissett salt marsh, Falmouth, MA, United States - SSM-Form-13 | ecosystem: Environmental > Aquatic > Marine > Wetlands > Sediment ...
CACCCGAGAGTGTGTCGTCGCCCAGGTTGCCCATGAGGCTGTCCGCGCCCGCGTCGCCGGTCAGCACGTCGTCGCCCGTGCCGCCATCCAGGGAATCGTCGCCGTCGCCGCCCTGGAGATCGTCGTCACCAGCCGAGGCCCAGAGCAGGTCGTCGCCATCGCCGCCCAGGATCTGTACGTCGCCGTAAGCGTGGTCCGGGCTGGTCAGATCCACCACGTCGTCGCCGGTCCCGGCGTCGATGACCTCGATGCCCTCCAAGCGCGCCGTGCCGCCGCCCGGGCTGTAGGAATCGTGCAGGAACAGGGCGTCGTCGCCGTCGGTGAGGAACAGGGTGTCCGCACCCTGGCCGCCGTCGAAGGTGTCGTGGCTGCGGTTCATCCCACTGATGGACTCGATCTGGCCGGTGGCCCCGTCACCCTGGCTGCCGGCGTTCTTGGCGCCCCAGCCGGACGGCCACGTGGCGTCGGCCGCATAGAGCAGGACGTCGTCGCCGTCACCGCCGTCGAGGATATCCGCGCCGTCGCCGCCGGAAAGCGTGTCGTCGCCGTCGCCTCCGAGGAGCGCGTCGTCGCCCGCGCCGCCGTCCAGATTGTCCGCGCCGTCGCCGCCGTCCAGGATGTCGCCTCCGGCTCCTCCGAGCAGGGAGTCGTCGCCGCCGTTGCCGAGCAGGGAGTCGTCGCCGTCCAGGCCTTCCAGCAGATCGGCGTCGTCCGTGCCGATGACGGTGTCGTCGCCGTCCGTGGCGAGCACGGATTCGATGCCCTGGAGCAGATCGCCGCCCACGTATGCGTCGTTGCCCTGGGAATAATCGATGAGCAGGCCGTCGGCCCCGGAGAACACGGCCCAGTCGTGCCCGTTGCCGCCCATGAGGGTGTCGTTTCCCGCACCGCCGTCCAGGGTGTCGTCGCCGTCGCCGCCGGACAGGACGTCGTTGCCCTCGCCGCCGTAGAGGCTGTCGTCGCCCGTGCCTCCGTCCAGGCTGTCGTGGCCGTCGCCGCCGTCCAAAATGTCCGCGCCCGCCGAGGCCCAGAGCACGTCGTCGCCGGAGCCGCCCTGGATGCGCACGTCGCCGTAGGCGTAGTCCGGGCTGGTCAGGTCCACGATGTCGTCGCCGGCCCCGGCGTCGATGACCTCGATGCCGGAGATGCGCGGCCCGTCGCCGCCCGGGCTGTAGGAATCGTGCAGGAACAAGGCGTCGTCGCCGTCGGTCAGAACCAGGGTGTCCTGGCCTTCGCCGCCCTCAAATGTGTCGTAACTGCGGCCCATTCCCCTGAGGGAAACGGTCTGGCCCGTGGCCCCTTCGCCCTGGCTGCCGGCGTTGCGGGAACTGTAGCGCGAGGACCATGTGGCGTCCTTGGCGTAGACGAGCACGTCGTCGCCGTCGCCACCGTCCAGGATGTCGGCGTTTTTGCCGCCGTCCAGGGTGTCGTCGCCGGATCCGCCGGACAGGGAATCGTCGCCGTTGTCCCCGTTCAGTATGTCGTCGCCGGATTCGCCGTCGAGCAAATCGTCGCCGGATCCGCCGGACAGGGAATCGTCGCCGGAACCGCCATGCAGGGAATCGTTGCCGGAGCCGCCGTCCAGGACGTCCGCGCCGGATCCGCCGGACAGGAAATCGTTGCCGGAGCCGCCCTTGAGAGCGTCGTTGCCGCTACCGCCGTCCAGGGAATCATTGCCGGAGCCGCCGTCCAGGACGTCGTCGCCGGTACCGCCCAGCAACTGGTCGCGGCCCGAACCGCCGGAGAGACGATCGCCGCCGTCGCCGCCGTCGAGGCTGTCGTCGCCGGAGCCGCCATACAGCAGATCGTCGCCGGAACCGCCGTCCAGGGTGTCGTCGCCGGTTCCGCCGGACAGGAAATCATTGCCCGCGCCGCCGGCAAGCCAGTCGTCGCCGCGGCCGCCGCTGAGATAGTCGGAGCCGGACCCGCCGGTCAGCGTGTCGTCAAAGTTGATCTTGAATCGTTTGGACAGGAAGTCCCAAGGCTTCGGCATAACTGCGGACAATAGCGCCAATATTGTTCTCCCGTCCGCTCCCGGCGACGATGGGAGTGGGGGGAGGCTCGCCGTATTGCAGCCTGAATGGCTCCGGCCCAGATGAACCGGCGTCATGTCGGTACGGCGTAAAATACCCTAAACGCTTCCGTAGATAGCAGCTTTTTCGAGGTGGTCAATGATTATCTGGCAATAAACGCCAGAAGTGCGACCTGGCTCCCAACCCCTCGTCGGTATTGCGCGGAAGTGCGGTTTGGTTATTCCGTATCATTTACAGGATGTGCGAGTCAAACCCTGGGCAAAAAGTATCAAAAGATGACTCAACGCGCTCCCCGGCCGCTCAGGACCACCCATACCGTGCGGGCCAGGATGGCCAGGTCTCGCGAAAAGCGCCAGTCCTTCAGGTAGGTCAGGTCCAGGTCCAGGACATCCTTGAAATCGGTGATCTCGCTTCGGCCGGACACCTGCCACAGGCCGGTGATGCCCGGTGACAGGGACAGTCGCTTGAAATGCTCCAGGGCGTATTGCTGCACCTCGTCCGGCGTGGGGGGCCTGGTGCCCACCAGACTCATCTCGCCGCGCAGGACGTTGATGAACTGCGGGAATTCGTCGATGGACATGCGCCGCAGCCAGCGTCCGACCCTGGTCACCCGAGGGTCCATGGCTATCTTGGTCATGGGGCCCTGCATGGTGTCGGCATTTACCAGGTCGGTCTTTTGCTCGTCGGCGTCCACGCGCATGGTCCGGAACTTGTACATGGTGAACATCCGGCCGCTGCGCCCCACGCGTTTTTGCTTGAACAGCGCCGGCCCGGGCGAATCCAGCTTGATGGCCGCGGCCACGGGAACGTACAGGGCCAGAAACGCCAGGAAACCCACCAGTCCCAGGGTGTAGTCCATGACGCGTTTGTACAGTTGTCCCGACGGGTTGAGAGTGTAGATGTACCGGGTGAGCATGGGGATGGACTGCACGGTTTCCACGGACATGAGCCGCGTGGCCGCGGGATCGAACATGCCCGGCACGATGCGGTAGCAGGTCCCGGCCTTTTCGCAGATGTCCAGCCAGGGCTGTAGGGACATGGTGGACGTCCGGGACAGGGCGAAGACCACCTCGTCCACGTTGTGTTCGGTGAGCACGCTTTCCAGACCCCAGATTTCACCAAGGCAGGGCACGCCGTAGACCGCCACCGGACAGTGCCCCTCGGGCACCAGGAAGCCGATGACCTGATGGCCCCACGAGCGTTGGGTCCGCAGAGCTTTGCAGACCAGGTCGGCACGGCGGTCCGAGCCCACGATGAGAATCTGGCGGCTGTTGTAGCTGGTGCGGATGCGCCGTTCCAGCAGCACGTCGGTCACGGCTCGGCAGGCCAAAAGCAGCAGGTACATGTAGATGAAAAACAGGCCCAGGAACAGGCGCGACATGTCGTCGGCCCGCTGGATGGCGAACAGGCCGATGACCGTCAGTGATTGGCTCAGGAACACGGCCACCAGGATCTTCAGGGCCGTGTCTCGCAACGAGGGCGGCCTGCGGGCGGAATAGAGGCCCAGCTTGAGCATGGTCAGGTTGTTGGCCAGGGCCATGAAGATCAGGGTGCCCGCCAGCAGGGATGGATCCATGATCCATTGGAAGGATTCCAGGGCCGAGCGGGTGTATACGGCCAGCAGTCCGGCCGCGGCCACCAGCGTCGCCTCGATGGCCATCAGGAAGCCTATGATGAATCTGACCTGCTGCGAGTACACGTGCGTCAGTTCCTTCGGCGGCCCAGGGCCTGGATGTATATGTCCAGGGTGCGGCGGGCCACGGTGTCCCAGTCGAAGCGTTGCCTGGCCGCCTCGGCCACCCCGGCGGTCTTGGGGCGCAGGTCCGGTTCGGCCAGTATCCCGCTCATGGCGCGTTTCAGGGCCTCGTGGTCGCCTTGGGGATACGTGCGCAGGACGTGGCCGCGCGGGTCGGCGTCGCGCAATTCCTCCAGAACCTCGCGGCAGGGAGGGATGTCGCTGACCAGCACCGGACAGCCCGCGGCCGCGGCCTCCAGCAATGCGATGGGAAGTCCTTCCAACTGTGATGGAAGGACGAACAGGCCGGCGTTGGCGAATGCCTCGTCCTTGAGCGGTCCGTGGAGCGGTCCGGTGAACACGATGCGCGGATCCCCTTTTGCGCTGTCCCTGAGTTCGGCCTCGTAACGCCCGGTATGGCCATGCCCACCGGCCACCACGAGCTGGCGTTTTGTGTCCAGTTCCCTGAACGCGGCGATGAGTTGCGCCACGCCCTTCTCGGGCACGAGCCGTCCCAGGAAGAGTATGTATTCCGGCCCGGCTACGCCCAAGGCGCGCAAGGCGTCAAGCGGTCTAACGGCGGATGGGATCACGCCGTTGGGGATATGCTCCACACGGGTGCCGTACCGTTCGGCCAGGTGGTCGGCCAGACTCCTGGACACGGCGATGGTCCGGTGCGGAAAGCGGCAGGCGCACCACGCCCCGGCGGCCAGGGCCGAGCGGGCCATGGGACCCCATTTGGCCCGGCGGTGGTCCAGGCCGTGCATGGTGGCCACCACGGTCCGCCCGGCCAGACGGGGGAGCCAGGAGAACAGGGCCGGGCCGGCGGCGTGGTAATGGATCACGTCGAAGCCGCGCAGGCAGGACAGGGAGGCCAGGGCCGTGTGGGTCAGGGCCTCCAGGCTGCGGGTGTGCATGCAGGGCAGCGTCATCAGGCGTACGCCGCGCCATTGGTTCATGCCCTGGGCAAGGTAGCGCGGGCGGCAGAAGACGGTCACCTCGCAGCCCATGGCGGCCAGGCGCGGGGCCAGTTCCCCCACGTGGGCCTCCACGCCGCCGGACACGCCTTCCCCCACGGCCCGCAGGCCGAGCATGGCCACGCGCGGCAGGGTCATGGCGCGGCTCCCCGGCATCAGTCCCCCGTGACCGGTCCCAGCGGCCCGCCCCGCCGGGCCCTTTTCTTGTTTCGCAGCACCCACAGTCCCGGGACCATCTTGCGTTTGCGCATGGCCGGGGCGGCCGAGCCGATCATCCAGCACTGGCGGTCGCAGTCGGCCACCCGTTTGCGCACCTCGGCGGCCTGGTCGGAATTCCAGATGGCCTCGAAATCCTGGTCGTGGAGGTTGCCCATGATCCAGGCCTCGCCCGAGCCGTTGCAGGGCAGGACGTTGCCGTGCGGGTCCAGGAAGAAGAGGTCGGAACCGGCCTCGCAGGGCAGTGGACGGCGGCCGCCGCGGACCTTGTTGGCCAGGCCCATGTTGAACCAGGCCCGGAACCAGTTCTTGGGCCGCCGTGTGGCCAGCAGGGCCCGCGCCAGGTCCTCGAACCGGGCGGCCACGGCGGACGCGTCCTGGAACGCGTTGTCGTCCTTGTGGAAATAGAAGGAATTGTGGGTCACGGCCGTGGCGAATTCCAGGCCCATGGCGTCGGCCAACTGGTAGAGTTCCATCATGTCCCCGGCGTTGCGGTCGGACACGGTGATGCCGAAGCCGATGTCCTCCAGGCCCAGGGCGCGCAGTCCGAGCAGGGTGCGCAGGCCGTGGTCGAAGCCGTCCTTGAGGCCGCGCAGATCGTCGTTGGCCGAGGGCAGGCCCTCAATGGAGATGCGCACGCCCAGGCGCGGGCCGAAGCGCCGGGCAGTGTCCAGGATGCGGCCCGTGAGGTAGCCGTTGGTGCTCACCACCAGGCGCCTGGTCCTGGCCAGGGCCGTTTCCAGGATGTCGTCGATATCGGCGCGCAGAAAGGGCTCGCCGCCGGTGACGTTGACGAAGTCCAGGCCGTTGGGGAGTTTTTCCAGCAGGGACGGGGGGAATTCCTCGGCCGGTTTGGTGGGATGGCGCCAGGTGTCGCACATGGCGCAATGGGCGTTGCAGCGGTAGGTGACGATGAGGCAGGCTTCCATGTGTCGTCCGTGGTCAGGCGGCCAGCAGGCCGTGGTAGATATTCAGCAGTTCGCGGCAATGCCGGGCCAGGGAAAATTTGTTTTCGGCCCGTTGCCGCGCAGCCTCTCCCATGGTTCGCCGCAGGGTCGCGTCCCCTGACAGTCGTGCCATGCACCGGGCCAGGCCCTCGGTGTCGCCGGGCTCGAACAACAAGCCCGTGACGCCATGTTCCACCAGCTCGGGCAGACCGCCCAGGCGCGAGGCCACCACGGGCTTGCCCATGGCCATGGCTTCGAGCACACTCATGGGGCAGTTCTCCCGCCAGCGCGATGGGACCGCCACGAAGGCCGCCCCGGCCAGGGCCCGGCGCAGGGCGTCGCCCTCGAGCACCCCCAGGGCGTCCACGCCGGGCGAGGCCGCCACCCGCTCCGCCAGCGGACCGCCGCCCGCCACGGCCAGGGGTGGCGGGTCCGTCATGCCGGCTTGGGCGTCGAGCAGGGTGTCCAGGCCCTTTTCCCGGGACAGCCGTCCCAGGTATAGGGCGTAGCCGCGATCCTCCCACGTGGGTGCGAAGTACCCGGTGTCCACGCCGTTGGGGATTATTTTTAATCGTTCCGGACCGATGCGTCCGGCCACTGCGTTGCCGATGTATCGGCTCGGGGCCAGAAAGGCGTCCACGAGGTCGTAGCTGCCGCGCCAGGCATGCCAGATTGCCTCGGCCGACAGCAGCAGGCTGCGGGCCAGGGAGCCCTGGCAGCGGGTGGCCGCGGCGCGATGGAAACGGTTCCCGGCGCAGATGTCGCATATTCTCCCGTTCTTATCCAGCATCAGGTAGGCCGGGCAGGCCAGTTTGTAGTCGTGCAGGGTGAGGACGACCTTGGAGCCGGCCCGCTTGAAGGGCCGGATGATGGACGGCGTGAGCTGATGATAGATGTTGTGCAGGTGCACGATGTCTGGCCTGAAGGCCTCGGCCAGGTCGCGCGCCTTGCGCATGGCTTCGGTGTTGTGGATGAAGGACAGGGCCGTGCGCAGGGAACGCAGCGGTCCGCCCGTGGCGTTGTAGTCCACATGGGAAACGAAATGGTCCGCCGTGGGCGAGGGCAGGTTGCGCGGGTCGCGCATGGAAAAGTCGGCCACCTCGCCTCCGGCGTCGAGCACGCACCGGCGCTCCTGGAACATGACCCGTTCGGAGCCCCCCGAGGGCCAGAAGAATTTGTTTGCGAACAGGATTCTCATGCCCGGCGCTCCAGGCGCGAGGCCAGCCGCCTGGCCACGGGCGGCAGCCCCATGAGGTCGATCTCGGGGGCCGTGAACGGCCTGCAGACCATGGCCGCCGGGATGTACAGCGCAACGGCCAGGGCGGACAGGAGCATCAGGACGGCCGGAGACGCGGCCTCCGGGACCCACCAGGCCATGACCAGCCAGACGGTTGCGCCCGCCGCTGCCAGTCTGCACCAGCCCGGCCAGTCGGTGCGGGACTCGATGCCCGCCGCGCGCAGCCGCACGGCCACGTAGGCGTCGCGCAGCAGGCAGCCAAGGCCGGTGGCGAACAGGATGCCCCAGATGCCGAACTGGTGGGCCTGGGTTGCGGCGGCCAGGGGCAGCAGGACCTTGAACCCGTTGCCCCAGAACAGCAGCCGGGGAAGCTCGGCGGCATGGGCGAGCACCTCCAGGCTGCGGTTGTGGCAGTCCAGGGCCAGGATGCCGACCAGGCACAACAGGTATGAGCCGGCATGGGGCATGGGCCCGCCGGCGATCCATTCCAGCAGCGGTCCGCCGTATAGGGCCGTGACGGCCAGGACCGGGACGAGCAGCGCCAGGTTGAGCTTGAAGAACAGGTTGGCCTTCAGGTTGAGCCGTCCGAAGTCGCGGCCGTTGCTGAAGCCGGCCATGAACACCGGGCGCATGATGTTCAGCAGGAGCATGTTGGGGAGATAGCGCTCCACGTTGTCGGACAGGTTCTGGGACAGGCCGAAGGGCGCCGTAACGGCCGCGGGGAGCAGGCCGGCCGCAAGGATGCGGTGCATGGCGCTGCCCTGGAAGGCCATGGACAGGATGAGCATGTAGTTCCAGGCCGCGAAGGGGACCATGCGTCCGCGGTCCGCCGTGTCATCCACCTCCTGCCCCGGGGACCTGCGCGATGCGCGCCGGTCCATGACCATGCCCGCCGCGGCAGGCAGGCAGACCGCGAGGTACATGGCCGAATCCACCAGGAGCAGGGCGTTCAGGTCCAGCAAGCCGGGCATGGCGAGGAAGGCCACGCAGCCGAGGCGGACCAGGGCCATGCCGATCCACAGCCATTTCACGATCCGCTGCATGAGCAGCGTCTCCAGCAGCAGGAGCAGGAAGGACGAGACCACCGAGCTGAAGAGCAGCAGGGCCGTGAGGCGGACGGACACGGCGTATTCCGGGTAGCCGAACGCAACGGACAGCGGGCCGGCCGCCGCCAGTAGGGCCGCGGCCACCAGGGCCACGGCAGCCGTTTGGAGCAGCAGCAGGCGGCCCATGAGGGCCCCTGCCTCCTGGTGGCGCCGGCGTACTATCAGCGGCGGCACGTAGCGCTGCAGGACCTCCCTGAGCCCTGGCGAGGCCACCCGGGAAAGGGTCATGACCAAGCCCATCATGAGCACGAAGGCCGCGTAGTCCCTGACCGTGAAGCTCCTGACCAGGATGACGGTGACGGTCAGGTTCGCGGCGGCGGAGAGGCCCTTGCCGACGATGAAGTGCGTGATGGCTCGGCGCACCCTCTCCCCGTCGTAGGTCGTGGCCCGGCTCATGAGGCCCGGCCCTTCCCGTCCTGGCCGGCGGCCAAGCGTTCGTAGAGGGCGACCAGGGCGGGGACCATTCCCTCGTACGTGCGGTGAGCGCGTATGAATTCCCTGCCGCGCCGGGACATGTCGTCCAGGCGTTGCCTGTCGGCGAGCAGGGCGGCCGTGGCCTTGGCAAAGGCGTCCACGTCCCAGGGGGCGGTATCCAGGCCAGCCCCTAGGGAGCGCATCAGTTCGTATTCAGGGTGCTCCGTGCCAAGCACGGGTACGCCTAGGGCCTGGAATTCCATGGCCTTGGTGGGGGAGGCCACCGTGAAGGCCGGGTGGTCCGGCAGGGGGCATAGTGCCAGGTGGGCGCGGGCCGCCAGGGCCCAGGCCTCGGTCCTGTCCAGCCATCCGGTGATGTGCACGTGCCCGGCGGCCCCGGCCTTGTCGGCGAGGTCGCGGAGGCGGCGGGCCTCGTTGGGCTCGGCGCTGTCGCCGATGAGCACGAGATGCGCGCCGGGAAGGGTCTCGCGCAGGCGCCTGAGGACGTGGATGAGGAAATCGATGCGCCGGGTGCGGGGCATGGTGCCCAGGTAGGCCAGCAGCGGAGCGTCTTCGGGCACGCCGGGCGGCAGCGGCCCTGGCCGCACCCGGTCCATGCGCGCCATGGAGACGGCCATGGGCACGGGAGTCACCCTGTCCGCCGGGACCCCCCTGGCCATGAGGTCGTCCTTCATGGCCTCGCTCTGGGTGAAGACGTGGTCGCAGCGGGGCAGGAGCAGCCGGTACAGGAGCCATTTGCCCAGCATGCCCCGCAGGGCTGTGGCCGCCAGGCGCAGGAGGCCCAGGGAGCGTCCGTAGGTGGAGACCCTCAGGAAGTCGTTCTCCGGGTAGGGGAAGGACATCCAGAAAAAGAATGGTTTGCCCGCCCTGCGCGCGGCCGCCAGGCACAGTAGCCCCGCCAGGGGCAGATCGCGGACCTGGATGGCGTCGTGGTCCCGGGCCAGGCGTCTGGCGGTGCGCACGTAATGCGCCAGCGAGCCGAGGTGTCGGGAAAGCGGGTTGGCGGGCTCTGGCGGGGCGAGCACGGTCCGGACGCCGTTTTCGGCGGCCTCGTCCCCGGGCCGCAAGCTTGCGGCCCTGGCTACGAAGGTGGTTTGCAGCCCGGCCCGGGCGAGCTGCCGGACGAAGAGCTCCGTCAGGGCGATGTTGTAGGCCGGGAAGGCCTCCCGCGTTACGAACAGCAGCTTCATGGCCGGGCTCCTTCCGATGGGGCTCCGGCCACGGCGGGCATGGTCTCCAGCCGAATCCTGGTGAAGGCGAGGATCATGAACACGATGTACGGCAGGAAGCCGTGCATGATGCCGTTGAAAAGGCAGTTGAAGAGGTCCACGAAAATGACCAGGGCGAAGATCGCCGTGGCGTTGTCGTGCATGGCGGCGCCCCCTGCCTGCCAGAAAAAACACATGAAGATGGAAGCGTACAGCACGTAGCCGATCACTCCGCCGTATTCGAGCCATTCCACGTGGAAGTTGTGCTGGGTGATCATCACGTCGCCCGGCTTGAGTCCTGTGCCCATGATGGGGTGGTCCAGGAATTCCTCGAGGCCGATGCGGTAGGCCAGGAAACGCATCTCCATCGAGGCGGCCCAGTGCTGGAAGTTCACCAGCCGCCCCGGGCCCTTCTCGAATTTGGCGAGTTCCTTGTGGACGTCGAGGATGTTCCCGTATTCGCGGATTTCCTGGATCGTCTTGCCGGGGATCTTGAAGGAGAAGTGCAGGGTCAGGAAGAGGGAGATCGCGATGAGGCCCAGCATCAGGTGGCGCGCGAATCCCTTACGGATAAGCCAGTAGAACAGCGGGGAGACCAGCAGGCAGGCGATGAAGACCCGGGACAGGCTGGCCATGAAGGACACGGCGCAGATGGCCGTGGCCAGCAGGACCAGGGGATGCCTGGCCCGTCCCGTGAAGCCCAGGTACACGATGGGGATGTAGGTCAGCGCGGCCTGGGTGATGGGGTGGATGTTCAGCAGTTGGCTGCGCTGGATGCCCGAGAGGGCCTGTATGACGCCGAAGACGCTGAACAGCGTGGCGCCGATGCACAGGAAGAGTAGACAGTTGTCCAGTTCCTCGCTGGTGCGGGCGTGGATGCGCAGGGCGAGGTATATCATCACCGGGATGAACAGGGCGTGGAAGGCCAGGAATCCGCTGCGCATGATGTCGTTGGAGAGCAGGGTGGACGCAAGGTAGTGCAGGCACAGCAGGAGGATTGCCACGTCGCAACCCTCCAGCTTGAGGCGTGCCTTGCCCATGGCCACCAGGAACAGACCGTAGACCCCCAGGCACATGATGCCCGCGCTGAAGGGCGAGAAGGTGATGACGCCGATCTCGAATCGGAAAAGGGGAAAGTCGGTCAGGGGGAAGATAGCCATGAGCACATAGAGCAGCCCCTGGGGATCGAAGACCAGGGCGAACAGGCAGGCCAGCAGCACCAGCATGGCCAGCAGGGGCAGCAGCAGGCACATCCTGTCCAGGTGCGACAGCCGCAGGAAGGCTGTCAGTAGGGCCAGGACGGAAATTGTCGAGGCGTAGAGCAGCAGGCGTGTGCTCATGGGGCGGCGGCGCTTCCCGTCATGTAGAGGACCGGTCGCTGGAAGGGCTTCGTGTCTCCGGCGTCGGGCGAACGGACCATGATCCACCGTGCGGGGTCGGTTCCCCGGCCGGCGTAGAACTCATCGGAACCCACGCCGGGCAGGCGCGGGTGGTTCACCAGGTTGGCCAGGCGGCAGTCCTCGCAGTTTCGGACCTCGAACAGGGCCCCGCCTTCCCTGGCCGTGGCGTTGCCGCCGTACCCCAGGATGGCTACACGGCGGCTGTCCGTGATGCGGGCGATGGGCAGGTTGCCTTCGCCCTTGAGGCCGTAGACGGTCACGTCGGACCCCTGGCTGATCTCCATGTTGGCCTCGCCCCGGGCGTGCTCGACGTCGCACTGGTAAATGGACAGGGGGCCCGAGTTGCGGCGGATGAGCAGATGTCGGTAGGACGGTGCGTGGGGTTTGTAGTCCTCCTGGAAGAAGTCGTACCAGCGACCGCCCCCGTCGGCCAGCACAAGCGGAGCGGCGCGGTCGGGGGGCTGCCCGGGCCTGGCGTAGCCATCCAGGGGGGGATGGGTGCCGGCGGCCACGTTACGTAGAATGGAGTCGCCTGCGGCGCGCCAGTGCAGGGCGTACGCCTGGGGCACCTCCCTGGGCGCGAAAAGGCGGAATTGGGACAGCATGGTGGGCGGGGAGGCGGCCTTCGAGGTGCGCAGCAGGGGCAGGGGGGCCGTCGTGGTGCCGCCGCGCCAAAGGCTGGGCCGGGTCATGATTACGGACAGGTTCTGGGCGGTGCCTACCAACCTAGTGCCCGGCGGCAGTTCCAGGGGACGGGAGATGAGGTAGTAGCCCTTTGGCAGGAAGACAGTCCGGCCTGAGGCGGCGGCGTCGTCAAGTGCGGCCTGGAGGGCCTCAGTGTCGTCGGACTTGCCGTCGCCGGAGGCGAGGTGCGGGGCCTCCTTGACGTTGATCACGCTCGGGTCGCCCAGGGCCCAGGAGGACCGGAAGAGAGGAAAATCCGGGGCCCACAGGTGGCGCTCGGCGAGGTCGGCCGGCGGCGGCCCCGGCGTCTTGGCCTGGAGAAGCTCGGCCCCGGCGTCGCGCCCGTCCACGAGGATTGGCGCGGTGTAGGCGAAGCCCTTCCAGGGGCGCGGGTCTAGGCGCAGGGCATACTCCGAGGCGTGTCGCCAGGATTTGGCCTCGCCCGGCAGACGGACAGGGCGGCCGGCCACAAGGGCCGAGGCGTTGCGCACATAGACGTCGCGCAGGTAGAGGCTGCTGCCGGCCTGGATGGCTGTGCCCTGGGCCCGGCGGAAGTCGATGCTCGCGTCCACGAGGCAGATTTGGCCCTGGTGGGGGTTCCACCTCACGGACCGGGACTCGATCACCGGGCCTTGGGTTTTGGTAACGATGCGCACGCCCACGGCAGTCAGGGTTTCTCGTCCGGCATAGAGGATGGCCCTGCCGCGTTGGCCCGTCAACGTGGCCCCGACGATGGTGCACGAGGGCTGGGTCCAGCGCAGGTCCAGCCCAATGTCGCCGCCCGTGACGGTGATGTTGGCGAAGCTGCCCCCGGCCCCGGCCCCGCCCTCGATGCCCACCAGGCCATTGGTGACATCAACGGCGCAGTCCTGGATGCCGGAACCTTGGGCAGCCTCAAAGAACACCCCCACGGCGCCGTCGTTGCCCTGGCCTACAACCACGTCGAGGTTGAGCAGCATCTGGTTCATGGATATGTCGCCCTGGTGCTTGTCCGGGTCGGACAGGGCCAGGGCCACGAATTCGATGACCCGTTTGGGGCGCGACGGGTCGCCGAAGCCCGGGGCATAAGGGGCCAGGACGATGGTCGGGCGCGAGACCGCCTCGCCAATAAGCACGCAGGGGTGCTCCCGGGCCCCCAGCACGGCGTTGTTGGTGCGCTGGTAGTACTGCTGCACGCAGCGGATCGTGTCCGAGACCCGGTATTCGCCTTGGGGGAAAAAGCAGACCATCTGATGGTCCCGGGCGAAGTTCACGGCACGCTGGATGGCTCGCGTGGAGTCTGAGCGGCCCGTGGGATCGGCCCTGAACGGGCTGGCAGTGACGTCCACGTAGCCCAGCTTGGCCAGGTCGCGGTTGCCCAGGATGGACGGCACGGCCAGGGAGACGCCGTCGGGAATCGGGGCCATGACCGTGGGATGGACCATTTCCGGGGGATACTGCATGTCCCCGGCGTCGATGATGCCCGGGGCCGTCCAGGCCAGGACGGCGAGGACCGCCAGGATAAGCGCGCAACGCATCATGCGCACGGAGTCATCCTCCCAGCAGCCAGCGTTTGAGCCGTTGCAGGATGCCCAGGCGCGGCGGCGGTTCGGGGTGCGGGGGCGGGATGTTGCGCATGCGCTCCACGCGTTCGCGGGCCTCCATGGCCGACACCAGGGCCTC
>Ga0272444_10003723_pt1 | contig 13638 bp, 8 predicted proteins | sample SSMForm13_FD_201033 | JGI IMG/M metagenome (GOLD analysis project Ga0272444, IMG submission 201033) | Marine sediment archaeal communities from Little Sippewissett salt marsh, Falmouth, MA, United States - SSM-Form-13 | ecosystem: Environmental > Aquatic > Marine > Wetlands > Sediment ...
TCGACTCTCCCCAGAGATAAGCCAGCACGCCCTGCTCGGGGGTGAGCTCCTGGGCGAAAGGCATTATGGTGTTCCTGCGCGTAATGAAGGCGAAGATGATGCCATCGAGCTCTTCGAGGGACGGAAGATTGGCGCTATCGGAGCTGATGCGGCGCATCCTCCCTCCGATCTTGACCTTGAGCTCGTTTCTCTGCATGACCGCCCGCCCGTTGGCGCAGAGCGACTCATCGAGAAAGTCGACTTTGCCCTTGGAGTCGATCATGACGTTCTCGAACAGCGCCGACCTGTGCGTCAGCGCGTTGTACAGGGCCTCCTGGAGTTTCTCGTTGACGTCCGTCTTGACGAAGAACCCGTTCTCGCTGCCGAGCGCCGAGCCGTCGCGCTTCAAGAAAACGATGTCGTCCTGTATAACCGCGGTTCCCTCGCCGGCCTTGTGGTCCAGGCCCAGGAAATGCGTGGACCAGGTGGACTTGCCCGTAGCCGTGAGGCCGAACATCAAAACGCCGTATGTCTTGAGGCTCCCGTCCATGGCCCTGACGGTCACGGTCTTGGACCCTGCGTGGAGGCCGAGCATTCCCAGCTTGTCGGCCGACCACATGGCCTGCCTCAGGAAGCCCTTCTTGTCCTCGCCCATGTAGTCGGTGCCGAGGGCGATGTTAATCTTGAGTTCGGGGATGGCAAGCACTTGCTGCCTGAGCGCGTGCTCTTCGGGAATGTGTATCATGGTGAACTCGGGCCCGGGGCGCTTACCGGGCTTGAACATCGTATTGCCCCACATGTAGGCGATCCGGTAGTTCTTCTGGTCCTCGACCGATACGTAGAGGTTGCATACGGGATTGTAAGAGTCGTTGTTCCCCATCTGCCGCCTGAGGTGCACGAATGGAAGCGTCCGGATCAGGTGGAGAACCTTGTGTAGTTCCTCCGGGGCGCTGGCCACGATGTTCTTATGAACATCGGTGAGATTCGGAAGCCGCACGTCCTCGCTCCCCAGGTACACGGTCTTGGGTGCGATGCGGCTCGACACCGCCGCGCGCCATCCGTAAGAACCGAACTCGGTCCTTGTGCCGGTCCTTATGGCGGGCTCGCGGAGGTCATCAAGGGACATGCTGCGGATGTTCTTCCCTTTAAGGAGCGGGAACAAGTTCTCCGCGAAACGCCGGTAAGCCTGCATGTCATAAATGTCGCCCACGGTTCCTCCAGACTTGTGGTTATACCCTATTCCCAGCCCGCCATTATAGTCAGAAAACCGCGAAATGGCAACAGCGGAATTCGGGGTCCCGAGGACTCAATTCACAGGCGGCGGCCCGATGGGGCTCACCCCGGGGCTCCGTGTAGTAAAGGGGCTACTGGGGGACGTCCCGAGGGCCTTTTATTTCGGTTGCCAAGCACATTCTTTCTGCCTATAATCCAACGTCTGGATGACAATTCACGCATATACGGGAGGGTAACATTATGCCTTGGTACTGGATAATCATCATCGCCGTAGCGGCGATAGGGATACTCATACTTGCGCTCTGGAAGCAGTACCGCAAGGTGGGACCCAATGAAGTGCTCATCATCTCAGGCGGCGGGACCCGCACCGTAACAGAGCCGGACGGGACCAAGAAGAAGATCGGTTACAGGATGCACATCGGCGGGGGAACATTCGTGGTCCCCTTTGTCGAGAGCGCCGAGGTACTGTCCCTGGAGGTTATCACGGTGGACGTGAAGACGCCCGAAGTGATGACGTCCAAGGGTATTCCCGTCGTCGTCAAGGGAACCTCCCAGGTCAGGGTCAGGAGCACCGATTACGATATACGCCAGGCGGCCGAGCAGTTCCTGGGCGAGGGCGTCGAGGGCATGCGGCAGGTGTCGCTCCAGATCATAGAGGGCCACGTGCGCTCGACCATCGGCACCATGACGGTCGAGGAGATGTACAGGGACCGCAAGGGATTCGCCGACAAGGTCGAAGAGGAAGCCGGCAAAGACCTCGCGCGGCTGGGCCTTACTATTATTTCTTTCTCCCTCACCGAGATCGCTGACACCCAGGGCTATCTGGAGGCGCTCGGCCGGCCCGAGGTCGCCAGGATCAAGGGTGAGGCCGCCGTCGCCGAGGCCGAGGCCGAGAAGTTCGCCGCCATCAAAGCCGCCGAGGCGCGCAAGGAAGGTGACATCGCCCGGCTCAAGGCCGAGACCGAGGTCGCCGAGGTCACGCGGGACTACGAGTCCAAGCGCGCGGAGTACCAGGCCGACGTCAACGTGAAGCGTGTCAAGGCCGACCTCTCGTATGAGCTCGAACGCCACAAGATGAACCAGCAGATCAAGGCCGAGGAGGCCGATGTCCGCCTGGTAGAGAAGAAGAAAGCCGTCGAGCTCGAGGAGATGGAGATCAAGCGCAAGGAGAAAGAGCTCGAGGCGACGGTCAAGCGCCCGGCCGAGGCTGCGTCCTACCGTTACGAGATGGAGGCCAAGGGCCGCGCGGTCGCCAAGAAGCTGGAGGGAAGCGCGGAGGCCGACGTCCTGCGGGCCATGATTCTCGCCGAGGCCGAGGGAATGAAGAAGAAGGCCGAATCCTGGAATGAGTACAACCAGGCCGCCATTTACCAGATGTTCATCGAGGCGCTGCCCGAACTGGCCAAGGCGGTCTCGGAGCCCCTTTCTAAAGTCGAGAAGATAGTGGTAGTCGGCGGCTCGGGAGACGGTTCGCTAGGAGCGTCGCGCGTAACCGGAGAGGTAGCGAACGTCCTTGCCCAGCTGCCCACCATAGTCGAGTCGCTGGGAGGCGAAGACCTCAAGAAACTGCTCACCAATCTCTCCTCGATGCGCAAGAAAGCCGACACGCTGGAAGGGGTCAAAGGCAAAGAGGCCGGTGAGGAATAGACATGTTATCTGACAGAATCGCCAAAGTGGGCGCCTCCGAGACCCTGAGGATTATGGCCAAGGCCAAGGAGCTCAGGGCCGAGGGTTTCGACGTCATCAACATGGGCGTGGGCGAACCCGACTTTCCGACTCCGGAAAACATCAAGGCCGCCGGCAAGGCCGCCATCGACCGCAACATGACCAAGTACACGCCCAACCCGGGACTTCCCGAGCTTAAGAAAGCCATCATCGAGAAGCTCAAGCGCGATAACAACCTGGACTACGCGGCCGACGAGGTAATCGTATCGTCAGGCGCCAAGAACTCGCTTTTCAACCTGTTCATGGCTATCATCAGCCCCGGCGAAGAGGTCATCATCCCTGCTCCCTACTGGGTATCGTATCCGCAGCAGGTCACCCTCGCGAGCGGACGGTCGGTGATAGTCCACACGAGGGAAGAGGAGGATTTCAAGCTAACGCCCGACGCCCTCGAGCAGGCCATCAACTTCAACACCAAGGCCGTCATCATCAACAACCCCAGTAACCCGACCGGCACCGCATACACCCGCGAGGAGCTGGAAGCGATCTGCACCGTTGCCGCCAAGGAAGGCCTCTACATCGTGGCCGACGAAATCTACGAGAAGCTGGTCTATGACGGTTTCCGTTTCGCGAGCGTCGCCTCGCTCGGAAAGACCATCAGGGACAGGACCATAATAATAAACGGCGTCTCCAAGGCCTATTCCATGACGGGCTGGCGAATCGGATTCGCCGCGGGCCCAAGGCATGTGATCGCCGCCATGGGCAAGGCCCAGGGGCATAACACGTCAAGCGCCTGCACGATCTCCCAGGTTGCCGCCATCGAAGCCTATGATGGTCCCCAGATGGAGATCGCGCACATGGTGTCCGAGTTCCAGAGGAGAAGAAACTACATCCTCCAGAAGCTCAAAATGATTCCCAACGTCTCCTGCGTCGAACCTAAGGGAGCCTTCTACGTATTTCCCAATTTCTCGGCGTATTTCGATAAGGAATACAAGGGGATGCACATCAGGAACTCGCACGGCCTGGCCTATTACCTGCTCAAGTACGCCAATGTAGCCATCGTGCCGGGCGCGGCGTTCGGGCGCAATGACTGCATCAGGATCTCATACGCCACATCCATGGAGAATGTCGAAAAAGCCATGGAGCGGATCACGGAAGCCGTTTCCAATCTGAGAACAGCGCCGAGCATAAAGCGCGTCACGCTGAGCAACACCATGACGCGCGTCAAGGGAACCGTTCCCAGCGAGACCGAAGTCCCGGTCAAGATGAGGAACGCGCTGGTCTCGGAGATCGAGAGCGTGCTCAGGCACGACAGCTACTTCGAGTGGAACGCCAACATATCCGGCGTCATCGTGCAACTCCGCACCAACATGCGGAATATCTACGAGTTCTGGACCGAGAACTGGTACCCCAGCGAGCTAGAGAGCGACCTCGAGCCGCATGCCATCGTCTACGCAGTCGACGGCATAGCCGGGCGCGAGCCCCGGGCTTTTTACTCCTCCGACGCCAAGACGGGGATCATCATAAACTGCGACTCTTATGAACAGGCTCGCAAGTGGGCGCTGGGGCTCGTAACCGACATCGTCGAGCACGTTTCGGAGACACATACCATTCACGGGGCATGCCTGGACTTCGACGGCAAGGGCCTGGCGATCATCGCGCCCCCGGGCGTGGGCAGGGGCACCATCGCCTACGGGTTGCTCCGCTATCCCGAAGCCAAGATCCACTCCAATGACTTCTTTGTGGTGCGCTACTCGGCCAACCAGGCGGTGGCCGACATATCCGAGCGGAAGTTCTACGTGAGGACGAGAGTAGCCAGAACATATGGCGACCTGGCCGCCGTTTTCGACAAGAGCAAGCTCGAGAACGTCGTGACGCGCAAGGAAGATTGCCTGTACCCGACCTGCCCCAACCTCGACTCCTGCGATCTGGACAGGGGCGAGCCGCATTGCTACTGGGCATCCAAGTACTCGCGCGCTCTGCTCGACCCTTACTGGCTGGGCGGCGTGGACAAGTACGCCAAGCGGACGACGCTGCGTGCCGTCACCGTCCTTCGCAAGGACAGGACAGCTCCCTTCGTCGAGAAATTGAAAGCCGGGGACGCCCTTCGCTATCTGGAGGAGGGAAGATACGCGGCCTCGGATTCGGCGCTGGCAGCCATCGACAGCGAGCCCTTCTACAACCCCTACATCTTCATCCAGACGCGCGACCGGCTGGATCTCCACAGGCGCTACTTCGAGTATCTCCTGAAGCTCGTCCCGTGTTATCTCATCAACACAGGCGTTGAGAAGAAGGCTGCTGTGGTAGAGAAACTCGCGGAAATCGCATCGGATATGTAGGACCTTCCGGGCTTATTCGAAGAAGTCCCTCAAGATAGCCGTAAGATCGCTGTCCCACCTGGGAACCACCATATAGCGGTCGTCGAGTTTCCTGATGCAGCACATGATGGGGCTCACCGGGTACTTGAACGCCAGCTCCCGGAGATACTGCCAGTGCTCCTGCGAGTGGACGGGCCTTCCCAGGAGTCCAACCTGCAGGCCGGCCAGCCCGGCTTCTATCTCGTCCAGCTTCTCCATCACTCCCCTGGCGCGGATTTCCTCCACGAGGGCTATGGCCCGGCCCAGAGGCGTCCCGTCTGCCCCACCCTCGACGGCCCCACCTGCGGCCTTGAGCTCGCTCTCGCTCTCCAGGAAATTCCCGATCCGGAGCTTGACGCGCCTCAGCTGAAGGTTTTCAAGGAGCGAATCGATGTCATCGAAGTCCTTGACGAATCCGCTGGCCATTCTCCTGGCCCGCTCTAGCGCGGCAGCGGCGGCGTCACCCGCAGGCGAGGCGCTCCCCAGGTACTTTTCGAGATCGCGGGTGACGTCACCCGCGACCCTGGCATCACTCTTCAGGGCTTCGAGATCTCGGCCCTCGATTTCGCCGAGAGCCGCATGTGCCTTCACGAATGCCGCAAAGAAATCCCGGAAATCGGGATCCCTCTCCAGCGCCACATGGGGAAGGAGACTCTTCTTCTCGGCGTCGCTGAGCCCGCCCGTGAAAGCCAGCACCTTCTCGCCTTCGAGCAGGTACTCCATGGCCTTCGTCACGGCCTCGTCCGCCGCGGCCCTGGTAATACAGTCTTCGGGAGCAGCCGTACAGCCGGCGTGAAGCTCGGGGCCCGCGTACTGGAAAAGCGGAAACCCTGTTTCCGATTCGAGGTTGGAGGCGACGGATATTTCCCGCGCGGCGCCGGCTATGTCACCGGCCCTGAGTTTCTCCCCGGCGCTTGCGATGAACCTGTCCACGTATGCGTCCCGCTCCCCCAGGAGCTCGAGACATCTTGTCGCGGAATGGAACTTGCCCTTCTCGATGGCCGTATCCAATATTCTCCTGAGGAGCTCTGGCGGAATTTCCTCGATCTCATCGCGGCCGGCGAGCAGGGAATCGACTTCGCTGCGGGCCGGCCCGAGCTCGCCCGCGTCGGGTATGACTCTTTCGAGCTCGAATCCCTGCACGTATGAAGGCATATCCCTGGTGATCGCTGCCAGGACGAGTGTGACGTCCCCCAGGTACAACCCCGCCACCATCAGGTCTTTTCGCTTATCTTCCATAAGTCTCCCCGTCCGGGTGCTCAGTATTTGAAGATACTACCACCGATGAACTCTCTCAATATCGAATTCCGGGGCACGTCTCTCGGCGGAATCGCCAGGAAGTAGGAGAGAAACCGGAGAAGCCTCCTCGCCTCAGCGTATTCTTCCACTTCGTTGGTCACCTTCGAGAGGAGCTCCTCGGCGCGCTCCTTGAGGACGCAGAGCTCATATGGGAGCGACGAGTTGAACATGGCGTCGACCTGCTCCTGGTAGGGGAAGATGTACTGGTCCTCCCCCCTCCTCACCGAAGCCCAGCGCGAAAGCGTGTCTATGGCATTGTGACCCCGGAAGAGGTTGTCCCTCACGATGCGCCTGAGCTTACGTGAATCCGTGGTCGGCACCCTGTTATGGTAGTCGATGTTGAGCTGCGAGAGCGCGCTCACATAGACTTTGAATTTCATTATAGCCGGAATCGACGGCGTGAGCACGGGGTTGATCGCGTGTATGCCTTCCAGGATAAGAATCTGGTCGGTTTCCAGTTTCATCTTGCGGTAGCCGACGCGCTTGCCATAGCGAAAACTGAATCTCGGTATATCTACTTCCTTGCCGGCGAACAGATCGAGCAGCTGCGAGTTCAGGAGCTTGATGTCGATGGCGTCGGGCGCCTCGAAATCGTATTCGCCCGTCTCATCCCGAGGCGTCTCCTCCCTGTCGAGGAAGTAATTGTCAAGCGATACCGTGATGTTCCTGAGGCCGTTCACGGTCATTTGTATGGCGAGCCTCTTGGAGAACGTGGTCTTACCCGACCCCGACGGCCCCGATATGAGTATGAGCCTGGGCTGCGTCAGCTTGGACGCTATGTCGTCGGCGAAATACGCCATCTTCTTCTCATGCAGCGCCTCGGCGACTCTTATCATCTCGGACGTCTCTCCCCGCTCGATGATCTCGTTTATGTCTCCCACCTTGTCGGCGCCCAGGATCTGGCCCCATCTCACGTACTCCCTGAAGACCTCGGCCATCTTCTTCTGCTCGTGGAACTTGGGTATGGTGGTCGGGTCCTGGTAGAGCGGAAATCTCAATATCAGGCCCGGGGGATAGTCACGGAGCTCGAACTTGTCAACGTACCCGGTGCTGGGAGCCAGACAGCCGTAGAAATAATCGGTGAACTCGCCGAGCTTATAGATCGCAACATTGGCCTCGGACCGGTACTTGAGTATGCCGACCTTGTCGACCTGGCCGTCCTCTTCGAATATCCTCAGGGCCTCCTCGACCGGGACTTCGAGGCGCACGAAAGGCTCGTCGGCGTCGATGATCTCCCTCATTCTGGCTTCGAGGCTCCCGAGATCCGCCATGTCGAGGGCGCGGTCAAGCCCGATCTCGCAGTAGTAACCCTTGCTTAGCGAATGCCTGATGTAGACGCGCGCCCCGGGGAAGAGCTCCCGGGAGGCCCGGATCATCACGAACCCCAAGCTGCGCCGGTACACGCTCATCCCGTCGGACGTGTCCAGCGTGACGAAACTCAGCTTGCCGTCGTCGGTGAGTGGATATGAGAGCCGCACGACCTTGTTATTGAAGCGAGCGGCGATAATGCGGTGCTCGCTCTCGTAGTTCAGCTTCTCTATGATGTCGGAGGGCGTCGTCCCCGCCGAAACGGATATCTTGCCTGAACCATCGACCTCTATCCGGACTTCTGCCTTCATTTTCGTCTTTGTCTTTGTCTTCGTCTTCTTAGCCTTAGCCAATCCTCTTCTCCTCCGCGGGCGCAGCGTCGCCCATGTTCCTTATCTTCGCCTTGTATGACTTCCTGACTTCGCTGAAGAAGTCGTTGTATCTGCCGCTCCTAAAATCAGGGAATGCCCAATCATACACCTTCCAGCCTCTATCGTAATAGATAGTCGGGTCGGCATAAACCCCTTTTGTCATGTAAATCTTCTGGGCGAGGAACTTGGCCGACACAAGAATAAACTTGTTGAAATCCATATAGCCCGGGTCGAGATTGACCGAGCGCTTCCCATCCCGGCTCATATCCTCCTCGATCGCAGCGGCTCTGAGCTTGATGTCGACTATATCCGCCGGGTCTATGAGGTCTTTGAAGCCGTAGAAGATGCGCTTGAGGCCCGTGCCCATCTCCTCCTCGTAGTAATCGGTGGCGTCGAAATCGAATGCCTCCGACCTGGCGTCGATCTCGCCGAGCTCCGCGGCCAGCCTTGACTCGAGCGGCGCGAGATCCTCCCCGTCGGCGTAGATGACGCCCATCACCGCCTGCACCGGCTGCGGCCTCCCGAGAGTCCCCACCTATTTCCTCCTCGCTTCGAGTACGTCCCAGGCCATGCCTACCCACTTCCTGTCTATGCCGAACTCCTCTTCTATTGTCCGGTCGATGCCGCGCCTGAGCCTGCGCTTATTTACTTCGTCGCAGGATGCGAACTTGAAGTAGTCCTTTCTCAAATAGAGATGCCCCTTCTCGGTGATCCTGCCGAGGCACACGTTTCTCAAAGTGGGCATATCGAAGGACTCCACCCAGTGCCGCTCGAACTCCTCGTCGCCGGCCGGGGCGTCGAGAAAGCGATATCTCCACTTCCTGCCCGCGGTGTCGACCGTGTGCAGGTTGTAGTTGCCGCTCCCCTCCGTCGAGACCTCGACCACAGCATGCGGACAGCGCTCAACCGTCTGCCCCCGCTCGGGAAGCGCGATCACGGCATATACGGCATAGCCCGGGTCTATCATGTAGCGGCGTCCGTCCAGGCTGACGACCACCAGGCAGTGCACGTTCTCTCCCATGTGCATATGCGCCATTACCTTGTAGCAGTCGAAGCCCAGGGACTTGAGCATGCGCTCCAGTAGAAACGTGAGCGAGAAGCATGTCCCCCCGAAGCCCTTCTCGAGGTGATCGCTCACGACCTCCAGGGGCAGCCTGAAGCGATCGAGCGGCGCCCCGCCGTCGGCGCTCTTAATTATCTTGCTGATGTTCTCATAGGGAAGCCTCGAAAAGTCCCTCACCACAGCCTCGAGGAGGTCGCCGGCGGGGCCGTCTCCGGGCCTCCGCCGGGCCTCGATTCCGTAGTGACAGGCAAATGCCCTGAGGGCCTCATCGCCCTTAACTGGCTTCAGCATGCGAAGCGTCCTCCGGCTCGGAAGAAATCCGGCCAAGATGGGTTGACACTCAATAATACTATTATAGAATAGAATGGTTCAAGGTGGGACATCCATTACTCTTGAGGATAGCGCCCGCCCTCGGCGGGTCTTCGAAATTCAACCTGGGGCTCGGAAAGAGCCCCGACATCCGGAGGTAGTTTAATGCCCGGTCGCAAAATTGTGTCCATGCCCGGTGACGGCATAGGTAAGGTCGTACTTCCCGAAGCTATTCGGGTACTCGACGCGGCAGGTTTTGAAGCCGAATACATTCATGCCGACATCGGCTGGGAGTTCTGGGTTACCGAAGGCAATCCCCTGCCCCAGAGGACCCTGGATATCCTCGCCGAGCACAGGCTCGGCCTCTTCGGCGCAATCACGTCAAAACCCAAGAGCGAGGCCGCCAGGGAGCTCTCACCCGAGCTCGCCGACAAGGGCTTCGTCTACTATAGTCCCATCGTCGGCCTGAGGCAGCATTTCAACCTCGACATATGCCTGAGGCCGTGCCGCACCTTCAAGGGTAACCCCTTGAACTTCATAAGAAGAGACGCGAGCGGAGGCTTCGAGGAGCCCAGGGTGGACGTCGCCATCTTCCGCCAGAACACCGAGGGTCTCTATGGCGGCGTCGAGTGGACCAACCCTCCGCCGGAAGTGCGCAAGGCCCTCGAGACCCATCCCAAGATGGCTGCTTTCAAGGACACGCCGGGCGAGGACCTGGCCGTCTCGACGCGCATTTTCACGCGCAAAGCCTGCCGCAGGATAGTCGAGGCCGCCTTCGCATACGCCAAGAAGATGGGCTACAAGTCGGTCACGGTCTGCGAGAAGCCCAATGTCATCCGCGAGACCTCCGGCATGATGCTCGAGACATGCAAGACCGTCCAGAAGGATTACCCCGATATCCAGCTCTGGAATACCAATATCGACGCCCAGATGATGTGGCTCACCAAGAACCCGGAAGACTACGGCGCCATAGTGAGCGGCAACATGTTCGGCGACATCGTATCCGACGGATTCGCGGGCCTCGTGGGCGGCCTGGGCTTCGCCTGCAGCGCCAATATCGGCGAGACCTGCGCCATATTCGAACCCACACACGGGTCGGCCCCCAAGTACGAAAACCTCGACCCGTCCATAGTGAATCCCATCGCCATGATACTGAGCGCCTGCCTCATGCTCGACCATATCGGCGAGACCAGCATGGCCGCGCATATACGCGACGCCATAGCAGCCGTGATCGATGAGGGCAAGGTCAAGACTTACGACATGATGAAGCTTGCCGGCGGACCCGATGTCATCGCCAAAGGCGCGGCCACGACGCAGCAAGTGACAGACGCGGTGATTGCCGCCCTGTGAGGCGGGAGTAATAGAGACTGAACAAGGCGTGAATTGAGAGCATGAATCGGCCGCAGGCTGATCGTGAGGGAGGTTGAGATGGGGCTTACCCTGATCGAGAAAATAATCTCGGCGCATTCGGACCGGGCCTGCAAGCCGGGTGACATCGCCGATATGGTGATCGACGCGCGGCTCGCGCGCGACTTCGGCGGCGCGAACGTGGTCAAGAATATCGAAGAGCACGGCCTGGGAATCGACGACGCGGGCCGCACTTTCTTCACGCTGGACTGTAACCCCACGGGTTCGGACCAGAGGTACGCGGCCAACCAGCAGCGCATACGCCTGTTCGCGCGCGCAAAGGGCATCAAGGTATATGACATAGACGCCGGCATCGGGACCCATATCGCCATCGATGAGGGCCTGGTAGGATGCGGCGGCACGCTGGTATCAACCGACTCCCACGCCAACATCCTGGGTTCCATAGGGGCCTTCGGCCAGGGCATGGGAGACCAGGACATCGCTTACGCGTTCGCAGCCGGGCGCGTGTGGTTCCGCGTCCCCCCCACGGTGCGCATTTTCTTAGACGGCAAGCGCCCCGCAGGCGCCACGGCCAAGGACATCACGCTGGAGCTCCTGAGGAACCTGGGTGCGAGGGGGCTTCTGGGCTATGCCGCCGAGATGTACGGAGATGCCGTGGACGGGATGAACATCGCCGACCGCGTCACGCTGTCGTCCATGGCTACCGAGATGGGCGGAATCATCATCCTCTTCCCTCCCAACCAGGCTATTATCGACGAGCTCCGTGAGATCACGGGCAAGACATACGAAATGGTCGCTGCCGACGATGATGCGCGCTACGAGAAGGACATCCGCATCGATATCAGCCGGGTGGAGCCGCTGGTCTCGCTTCCCGGGAACCCCGAGAAGGCCGTCCCCGTGAGCGAGGTCGAGGGAACCAGGATCGACTCGGCCTTCATAGGCTCGTGCACCGACGGCCGCTTTGAGGACATGAAGATGGCCGCGGATATACTGAAGGGCCGCAAGGTCGCGCCGGGCGTCGTCTTGAAGATCGTCCCGGCCACCGACAGGATATGGCAGCGCTGCCTGGCCGAAGGCATCGTCGAGACATTCAAGAAGGCGGGCGCCCTGCTCGGGAACGCGGGCTGCGCCGGCTGCGCGGCCGGCCAGGTAGGCCAGAACGGGCCCGGCGAGGTTACCGTAAGCACGGGTAACCGGAACTTCCCGGGCAAGCAGGGCCAGGGCCACGTTTACCTGGCATCCCCGGCGGTGGTCGCCGCTTCGGCGGTCGCGGGCTTCATGGTGACGCCGGAGAGAATGGACGCGGGCATCGAGCCCAGGGCCGAGGCCGGCGGGGCCAGAGCCGCGGCCGGGGCCGCGGGCAAACCCGCCGCGGTCGCTGCGGGCGACGCCCCCACGGCCGTCAGAGGCCGCGTCTGGATCGTGGGCGAGGACAATATCGATACCGACATGATCTACCATAACAGGCATCTGGCCGTTACCGACATCGGCGAGATGGGCCAGTACTGCTTCGGCAATCTCGAGGGCTGGGAGGACTTCCCCGGCAAAGTCGGGGCGGGAGACATAGTCATAACCGGCGAGAACTTCGGCGCCGGCTCATCCAGGCAGCACGCCGTAGACTGCTTCAAGAGTCTCGGTGTGAGCGCCGTGATAGCCAAGTCTTTCGGGGCGATTTACGAGAGAAATGCCATAAACGCAGCGCTTCCGATTGTGACCGGCGACCTTTCCGGCCTCAATCTCAAGAACGGGGACGTCATAAGCGTGGACTTCATCAAGGGAGAAGTGAAGAGCGAAGCCGCCGGAAGCGCGGCTCCGGTCAGGCCTTTCTCCGAAGTCCAGCTCGACATCTACAGGCGCGGCGGTCTTCTTAACCAGTAGAGGGTAGAACTATGGGCAAAACATTCGCGGAGAAACTGCTGGCGATAAAGGGCGGGCTCGACAGCGTCGAAGCCGGACAGATCGTCACCGTCCACCCCGACCATCTCCTCACGCATGACAACACGGCCGCCATCATAGGCAAGATCGGCGACGACCTCGCCGCATACGGCGTCGCCGATGCTGGCGTTCCCGTCATCGTTATTGACCACGTGGTGCCCGCGGCGAACGAGAAAACCGCGACCAATCACAAGAAGGTGCGGGAGTTTGTGAAGAAGTTCGGCATCAAGAACTTCTACGACGTCGGCGAGGGCATCTGCCACGAGGTCCTCATCGCCAAGGGCCACGCCCTTCCGGGAAGCCTCATAGTGGGGAGCGACTCGCACACCTGCACCTATGGAGCCATAGGCGCTTTCGCGACTGGCATCGACCGCACCGAGGCGGCCGCCATCATGCTCACGGGCAAGAGCTGGTTTAAGGTGCCGCATTCGATGAAGATCGTGCTCAAGGGCGAACTCAGGCCCCCGGTTTCGGCCAAGGACCTGGTGCTCACCATCATCGGCGACATCAGCGCGAGCGGCGCCAATTACATGTCGGTCGAGTTCCACGGCAATGTCGCCGCGCTCGATTTCGAAAGCCGCATGACCGTCGCCAACATGGGCGTGGAGATGGGAGCCAAGAACGCCGTCTTCCCCGTGGACGAAGTGACCGAGAAGTACCTGGAGAGCATAGGCTCCGTGGACAAGTGGGAAGCGGTCTGGGCCGACGAAGACGCCGAGTACCAGCGGACGCTTACCTACGACCTTTCGAAAAT
>Ga0272444_10003725_pt1 | contig 13638 bp, 13 predicted proteins | sample SSMForm13_FD_201033 | JGI IMG/M metagenome (GOLD analysis project Ga0272444, IMG submission 201033) | Marine sediment archaeal communities from Little Sippewissett salt marsh, Falmouth, MA, United States - SSM-Form-13 | ecosystem: Environmental > Aquatic > Marine > Wetlands > Sediment ...
GAAATGCGCTGAAGCGGCGCTTTGTGCTTGAAGCGGGAACGGATATGGGATATGCCGGTACGTTCGATTCATTAAAGCGTTTGTCAATCTGAACTGTTCAACCGGTAGCAAAAGGAGATGCGACGATGAGGGTGAAAGCGAAATCAATACCGTTTGTGGCCGCGGTTCTGGGGGTTTTGCTGGCGGCCGGCTGTGTGATGGCACCGCCGATCCCGCCGGGCGACCCCGCCAACCCGTTGAAAAAAGTGGCGGTGCTGCCGCTGCGCAACGACACGAATGATGTGGACGGCCCCGCATTCGTGCGCCAGCGGCTGGTGGAGGCCCTCAATGTCCGTCACTACAACATTCAGCCCCTGGAAGAGACGGATCAGCTGCTGCGCGAACGTCTGGGCATCAGCATGGGGGGCCAGGTCGAACTGGCGCAGGCGGCGCAGCTGGGCGAATCGCTGGGGGTGCAGGGCCTGCTTTACGGCGTTCTGATGGATTTCGGTGAAACCACCACCGGTGTCTACAATGCCCGCAAGGTCCGAGGCCGCTTCAAACTCATCAATGCCCTGGATGAAAGCGTTTACTGGGAGGGCGGCCTGGGGATCAAAACCCAGCAAGGCCACGGCGGTGTGGCCGGGGATGTCACGGTTCTGGCGGCGGGCGCTTCCGCCGCCGGCGAGGAAGTCCCCTGGGTGATCATCGACAGCCACACAGACGATCAGGGCATTTTAACGGGTCTGGCCATGGGGTTGGGCTCCAAACTGATTTCCAAGGCGGCCGGCACCCACCTTCAGCGGGAAACGGATGAAATGATCCGGCGGCTTTTCCAAACCCTGCCGGTGGGTCCCGGCGAAGGGATAATGGCGGCGGCTGCACCACCAGCGGCGGCCGCGGCGGCCGCACCGGTTCCGGCGATGCAGATGCCCATGCCGTCCATGGGGCACATGGATTTCGGCGACCGGGATTTCACCGCCCTGATGACGGTCACGACCCTCGACAAAAAAAGCGACCGTACGATGTCCTACAAGATGCCCATCGCCAAGGCCGGCAAGAAAATGCGCATGGAAATGGACTACGGCGAGATGGCCGAAGGACAGGAAGTCCCGCCGGCATTCAGACGGGTCATCATGATTTTCCGGGGCGACACGGATGTGAGCTATCAGCTGTATCCTGAAAAACGCAAATACATCCGCAGCGAGGAGACGGAAACCGACATCGAAGACGATGAACCGGACATCCGCCGCAGCAAGGTGGGGGAAGAGGTCGTCGACGGCCATCCCACGGAGAAGTACGAGATCGTTGTCACCTACAGCGAAGAAGCGCCTGAAAAGGGTTTCGTCTGGGATGCGCTTGATCTCGACGGGATGACGATCAAAAGCGAGACGGAAAACGAAGCCGGGCGTTTTACCATGCTGCTGCGCAACATCGTGCTGCAGACGCCCGATGCCGCACTTTTCGAGATACCGGCGGACTATACCGAAGCCGCCGGCTTTATGGAAATTGTCATGGATCAACAATGAGCGGAGATAAAACGGGAAAGGAGAGCGGTGAAATGAAATATCAACGGCGGTTGTGGACTGTGGTGGCTGCGGTTTTTCTGCTGCTGGCGGCAAATGCGTGCGCACCGAAAATGTCCGGTGAGGTCCGCGATGACTCGTCCCTGACAGGCATATCGGAAGAACTGGCGCCCACAGGCGAGTACACCGGCCCCAAACTGCGCGTCGGGGTGGTGAATTTTCAGAACAAGACATCTTCGAAGCATATCGGCGTCGGGGAGGCGGCGGCGGACATTCTCGGCACCATCCTTCAGAAAACGGAGCGCTTTATCATCATTCCCCAGCAGGACATTGCATCCATCCTTGAGCAGCAGTCCCTGGGCGCCTCCGGTGCCATCAATCCCGCAACCGCCGCCGAGATGGGCCGGATACTGGGATTGAACGCCATCGTCACCGGCGCCATCAGCGCCTATTCCGAAGTCGAAGAGGGCAGCGACTACCTGGTCTACAAGAACAAAAAGCAGATTGCCCGGGTGACGGTTGACTATCGTATCGTGGACACCACCACCGGCATTCAGGTCGCGGCCGATTCCGGTCAGGGCGTTTACGAGAAAAAGACCGGCGGCGCCCTGGGGCTGGGGTCGAAGTCTTCCTACGATGCGGATCTGCGGGACGGGGCTTTGCGCGATGCCCTTACCAAGGCCATGGTCAACATGCTCAAGCAGTTCGAGGCTACGGAGTGGACGGGACGGATCGCCAAAATCGACGGCCGGATGGTGTACCTGAACGCCGGTCAGAAAACGGGGCTCAAGGTCGGCGATCAGCTCCTGGTGCAGTCCCTCGGTGAAGAGATCATCGACCCGCAGACCAACGTTTCCCTGGGACGCGCCCCGGGAGCGGTCAAAGGCGAAGTCATGGTGACCGGGTTTTTCGGCAAGGACGGATCCGTGGCGACCATCAAATCCGGCACCGGCTTTCAGGTCAACGATCTGGTGAAGTATAAGTAGGGGTTTGTTGGGTTTGTTGGGTTCGTTGGGGTTTGATTCGACTAAATTTGCGTTCCCATGGCCAGTATCATTCTTCAGCTTTTAGCCGTTGGCTATCCCTCGTAAACGTACACGTGCTCGTTCACGTTCACGGCTAACCGCTAACGCCTAATCGCTAAAAGCTGATCCTACCCCGCATCCGACACCAGGGCGGCTTTGAGGTATTCCCGGTTGAGCCGGGCGATGTTGATGATCGAGATTTCCTTGGGACATTCAGCTTCGCACTCGCGTTCGTTGGAACAGTTGCCGAAACACAGTTCGTCCATTCTGCGCACCATGGCCAGGGCGCGGACGGCGGCTTCGGGACGTCCCTGGGGCAGCAGGGCCAGGTGGGAAACCTTGGCGCTGACAAACAGCATGGCCGAGGCATTGGGACAGGCCGCCACACAGGCGCCGCAGCCGATGCAGGCCGCGGCGTCCATGGCTTTTTCAGCGATGTCCTGTGGAATCGGAATCGTGTTGGCGTCCGGCGCGCCCCCGGTGTTCACCGATATGTATCCCCCCGCCTGGGTGATGGCGTCAAAGGCGCTGCGGTCGATCACCAGATCCTTGACGACTTTGAAGGCGCGCGCCCGAAACGGTTCAATGACCAGGGTGTCGCCGTTTGAAAAGTGGCGCATGTGGAGCTGGCACAGGGTGGTCCCCTTTTCCGGTCCGTGAGGCCGTCCGTTGATCACGCAGCCGCACTGGCCGCAAATGCCTTCGCGGCAGTCGTAGTCAAACGCGATGGGCTCTTTCCCCTCCAGCGTGAGCTGTTCGTTGACGACGTCCAGCATTTCCAGAAACGACATGTCGGTCGAGATCTGCCGCGCCGCAATCGTTTCCAGTCGGCCGCCGGCTGCCGATCTCTCCTGGCGCCATATTTTCAAGGTGAGATCGATGGTTTCCATTATTTGTAGCTCCTTTGCGTCAGGGGGACATTTTCAAAAACAAGCGGTTCCTTGTGCAGCACCGGCGGCGCCTCCACCCCGGTGTATTCCCAGGCGGACACATGGCAGTAGTGCGCATCATCCCGCAAGGCTTCATTTTCTTCGGTTTGATAGGCTTCATTGAAGTGTCCGCCGCATGACTCCTGCCGGTCGCGGGCGTCGATGACCATCAGTTCGGCGAATTCGAGAAAATCCGCTACCCGGCCGGCCCGTTCAAGGCTCTGATTCAGGTCCGCCCCTGTCCCTGGTACGCGGACATTTTCCCAGAATTCGCCGCGCAGATTCTGGATCATGTGCCGCGCCTTTTCAAGTCCCGGGTTGGTGCGTGCCATGCCGCAGTGCTCCCACATGATGTGGCCCAGTTCACGGTGAAAGTCGTCTACGGTTCTACGTCCCCGGACGGCCAGCAGTTTTTCGATTTTGGCCTGCGCGGCCGCCGCGTCCCCCTTGAAGGCCGCGTGATCGATGTCGACGGCCGGCAAATCGGCGGTGGCCAGGTAGCCGCCGATGCTGTAGGGCAGAATGTAGTATCCATCCGCCAGACCCTGCATCAGGGCACTGGCTCCCAGCCGGTTGGCGCCGTGGTCGGAGAAATTGGCTTCACCCAGCACAAACAGGCCCGGAACAGTGCTCATGAGATTGTAGTCCACCCACAGGCCGCCCATGGTGTAGTGAACGGCGGGGTAGATCATCATGGGGGTTTCGTAGGGGTTTTCCGCCGTGATCTTTGCGTACATCTGGAACAGGTTGCCGTATTTTTTTTCGATGACCGCCCGCCCGTCGCGCTGGATGGCGTCTTTGAAGTCGAGGTACACGGCCCGGCCGGTTTCGCCGACGCCCTTGCCCTGATCGCACAGCTCCTTGGCATTGCGCGAGGCCACATCCCGGGGAACCAGGTTGCCGAAACTGGGGTATTTTCTTTCGAGGTAGTAGTCCCGCTCCGCTTCCGGTATCTGCTGCGGCGGACGACTGTCGCCGGCCTCGCGGGGCACCCACACCCGTCCGTCGTTGCGCAGGCTTTCGGACATCAGTGTCAGCTTGGACTGATACGTCCCGTGAACCGGTATGCAGGTGGGGTGAATCTGGGTAAAGCACGGGTTGGCGAAAAAAGCCCCTTTTTTGTGGGCGCGGAAGGCGGCGGACACATTGCTGGCCATGGCATTGGTGGACAGAAAAAAAACATTGCCGTATCCACCGGTGCACAACACGACGGCGTCGCCGGCGTGCCGCTCGAGCTCGCCGTTGATCAGGTTGCGGGTCACGATGCCGCGCGCCTTTCCGTCTACCAGGACCAGATCCAGCATTTCGCGTCGGGGAAAAAGGGTGATCCTGCCGGCCGCCGCCTGACGCATCATGGCGCTGTAGGCGCCGAGCAGCAGCTGCTGGCCGGTCTGCCCCCGCGCATAAAAGGTGCGCGATACCTGGGCGCCGCCGAAGGAGCGGTTGGCGAGCAGGCCGCCGTATTCTCGGGCAAAGGGAACCCCTTGCGCCACGCACTGGTCGATGATGTCGTTGCTGATCTGGGCCAGACGGTAAACGTTGGCCTCGCGGGAACGGAAATCCCCGCCTTTCACCGTGTCGTAGAAAAGCCGCCAGATGCTGTCGCCCTCGTTCTGATAGTTTTTGGCGGCGTTGATGCCGCCCTGGGCGGCGATGCTGTGGGCCCGGCGGGGGCTGTCCTGGATGCAGAAGCTTTTGACGGCATAGCCCAGCTCCGCCAGGGATGCGGCGGCCGAACCGCCGGCCAGCCCGGTGCCGACGACAATGATGGTGTATTTGCGTTTGTTGGCGGGGCTGACGAGCTTCAGCTCGAAGCGGTGACGGTCCCACTTCTGCGCCAGCGGGCCGTCCGGGATGTTGGCGTTCAACTGCATGAGAGGTTCTCCTTAAACCGCAAGTGCCATGTAAAGCGGCAGCATTCCGAAACCGATGCCGAAAATCAGCCCCAGTACGAGGCTGCCGACCATGACGGCCGGCATGTACTTGGCGTGGTGGGCGCCCAGGGTCTGGAAGAGGCTCCAGAAACCGTGCCTTACATGCAGCCCCACCACACTGACGGCGGCGATGTAGATCAGGACATAAAGCGGCTTCGAGAAGGACGCTGCAACGATCTGGTAAACCGTGGTGTGGGTTTTGTCGACAAAATGAAAGTCGATCAGGTGAAAAACGACAAATGCCAGAATCACAAAACCCGTGTACGGCATGGTGCGGGAGCCCAGGGTCCGCCCGCCGGCGCTTTTGTTGACCACATAGCGGACGGGCCGGGCGGCCAGGTTCTGGAAAAAGAGCACGGTGCCGGTGAATACGTGAACAACCGCCAGGGTCAGCAGACACCATTCGGCGACATGGATCAGGACGCCCAGCGAATGCAGATGCGCGACGTACGCACTGAACATGATTTCGCCGCCGTAAAGCGACAGGTTGCCGGCCAGATGAATGCACAGAAAGGCGATGAAGCAGAGACCGGTCACCGCCATAAAACTTTTTTTACCCACGGAGGATCGTATAAAGCGCATCAGCCAGTTCATGGGCAGCCTCCAGCTGTCATTGGGGTCAGGCGCGGCCCGCATGCGGTCGGAAAATCGATGCCGGCGCGCACGGCATAAATGCAACCCAAAATAATTATTGCTTCATCGCCGGTATGTCAATATAATTTTTAAAGGAACACCGCCCTGGACCGCATCCGCGCCCGGTGAGGGCTGGATTGCTCTCTTGACACAACCGCCGGTCTCGTATATTAATGAATATTTTGAGATAGACGTCATGCATGTTCGGAAACAGCCGCCACCATCGGCACACAACCACGGCGATGAACGCCGGGGGGTGCGCAGCGATCGGCACCCGGCGGGAAACGGCGATTGAATCGTAAACGATAGAAACGGGCTGCAATGCAACAGATTAATCTGCTTCACATGATCAGCAATGCGGGCCTGATGGTCCAGTTCGTCCTCCTTTTGCTGCTCTTTTTTTCCGTCACTTCCTGGGCGATCATCCTGATCAAATACCGGTACCTCAAAAAGGCCTACCGGGAATCCGCCTACTTCACGGATTTGTTCTGGAAGAGCCGGGACTTGTCGAACGTGTTCAAGCAGGCCAAGGAGCTGCGGGGGAGCCCCATCGCCCGTCTTTTCAGAATCGGGTACATCGAGCTGAAAAAAATCCGCCAGTCCGGTACGGACCGTGAGGGCGTCCGGGGGGAAAGGGGCGCCGCTCCCATGAATCACCGTTTTTCGGGACTCGATACCATCAACCGCGCGCTGCGGCGGGCCATCAACACCGAAACCACACGCATGTCGCAGATGGTGCCTTTTCTGGCGACCACCGGCAACACCACGCCGTTTATCGGACTGTTCGGCACCGTCTGGGGCATCATGAATTCTTTCCACGGCATCGGCCTGCGCGGATCCGCCAGCCTGGCGGTGGTGGCGCCGGGCATATCCGAGGCGCTGGTGGCGACCGCAGCCGGCCTGGCGGTGGCGATTCCGGCGGTGATCGCCTTTAACTACTTCATGCAGAAAATCCGCATTCTCGAATCCGAACTGCACAGCTTTTCGGCGGATTTTTTGAACATCGTGGAACGGGACATTCTGTCCGGCGAGAGGACCGGGGCATGAACAGCGGGGGCAACGGCGACCGGCTGATGTCGGATATCAATGTGACGCCTTTTGTGGATGTCATGCTGGTGCTGCTGATCATTTTCATGGTGACGGCGCCCATGATGATGCAGGGTGTCGACGTTTCGCTGCCGGAGGCCACTTCTGAACCGCTGGCGGCCGAGGAAGACCAGCTGGTGATTTCTATTGACGACCAGAATCAGGTGTATATCACCGATTTCCGAGTGGATCCGAACAATCTGCGGGAAAAGCTGACCCACATCCTGAAGGGCAGAAGCGACCGGGCCGTGTATCTCAAGGCCGACAAATCCATATCCTACGGGATGGTGGTGTATGTCATGTCGGAGATCAAAGGCGCGGGCGTTGACAAACTGGGCATGATCACCGAACCGGCGACGGAAGACGATGCAAACGAGCACAAGACAGGCAGCCCCTGACAAAGGCCGGGGCATGCAGGAGGAACGCGCCAGCTCCCTGGCGGGCCTGGGGACGGAGACGCGATGGCTGACCGCGGCGGTGATTCTTTCGCTGACGGCCCACATGCTTTTTTTTGCAGCGGTTCTGTATGCTCACGTACAACCCGCGCGGCGGCCTTCCTCGGCGGCGCTGATCAACGTTCAGCTTGTCACGCTGCCGGCCTCAGCCCAGACAGCCCCGGTCCGACAGCCGGCGCAAACAGCGCCCAAAGTTTCGCAGAAAAAGGCGACCCGCTCCATTGCGCCGGTCAAGACCGAAACCGCTCCCAAGCCGGCGGATACGGCAACGCCGGCGCCGGTGCGCGAGAAATTTTCACTGAAGAAAAAGACCTATCAGAGGGAAAAGGTCAAGCAAAGCGCCCTGGAAAGCATCGAAAAACAGGTCGAAACCTCGGCGGCCGAACAGATTGCCAGCGCCATCGACCGGTTGAAGCGGGAAGTCGCCGCAACAGGGAGCGCAATTCCGGCGGACGAGACCGGACAGAGTGACGCACCGGCGGCGGGTGTCGGTGACGAGGGCGGACGTATTGCCGAACTGATCGACATCTACCGCATCGAAATCGCGTATCAGATTGAACGTAACTGGGCCTTTGCCGATCAGCTGGCCGCCGGCCGCGATCAACTGCTGACGGCGGTGGTGTTCAAGGTCATGCCCGACGGCGAGATCCGGGATCTCATTTTTACGGACCGGTCGGGCAACGCCAACCTGGACGAGTCCGTTTTTCGGGCGGTCATGAAGAGCAACCCGGTGGCGCCGCACCCTGAAAGCATCCGGCGGCCGTATGTTGAAATGGGACTGCGGTTTACACCGGAAGGTGTGCAGTGAGCCGGGGGACGGCACCGAAAAAGTGCGAAACACGAGGGAAGATAATGCCACTTTCAAGCAAACGGTCCTTCAAAAGGCGGCTCAGACCGAGCGGTGCGGGACTGCCGGGATGGATTTTGTGCGCCCTGCTGGCGCTTTTGTTCGTTCAGCCGGTCTGGGCCGAGGAGGCCGTTGAGTACATCGACATCCGCAACCCTTTTCTGCGCAAGATTCCCACGGCCGTTCCCCTGTTCAAAAATGTGTCCGGCGGAGAGCGGGGCGGGATGCTCAGCCGTTGGCTGGCGGACATTCTGGCCCAGACGCTGGCATTCACCGGCTATTTTGAAATCATGGACCGCCAGGCCTTTCTGGCGGATCCCCGGAATCCCGCCGTGCTCGGCGCAAACATTCGATTTCGAAACTGGACCACCATCGGCGCGGAGCTTTTGATCACCGGTACCGTGCGTCTGAGCGGCGACATGCTGGAAACGGAGCTGCGCCTGTTCGACACCTTCAAGGAGGATCTTATCATCGGCAAACGCTACAAAGGTGTGGAAGCGGATCATGTGCGCATGATCCGCCGCTTCTGCGGTGACATCATGCTGCATCTGACCGGGGACCGGGGGGTGTTTGAAAGCCGCATCGCCTTTGTTTCGGCATCCGGGGACAAAAAGGAAATCTACACCTGCGACTTCGACGGCGGCGGGCCCGCGGCCGTCACTTTCAAGAACAGTATTTCACGCTATCCGGCCTGGTCTTCCGACGGGGCCTATCTGGCCTACACTTCCTATCAGAAGGGCAAACCGGACCTGTACATTCAGCGGTTGGCGGATAAAAAGGAAATCGTCGTGGACCGGCGCGGCTTCCAGATCACGCCGGCCTGGGTGCCGGGTAAATTTCAGCTGGCGGCGGCCATGTCTTTTTCCGGGGACCAGGAAATTTATCTGTTGACCGGCGAAGGGAAAATTATTAATAGATTGACGAAGAGCAGGGGAATCGACGTGTCTCCGACCTGGTCGCCGGACGGCAAACTGCTGGCGTTTGTGTCCCGTCGGTCGGGAACACCCCAAATATATATCAAAGACATGGCATCGGAGCGGGTGCGGCGGCTCACGTTCGAGGGCCGCTACAACACCGAACCCAGCTGGTCTCCGAAAGGGGACCGCATCGCCTATTCGTCGCAACAGGACGGGCGTCTGGACATTCACACCATTGACGTGGAAGGACGCAACCCGATGCGGTTGACCCAGAATCAGGGCGACAACGAATCCCCGTCCTGGTCGCCCGACGGGAGCCTGATCGCCTTCAGTTCGACGCGTGAGGGCCTGTCCCGGATTTATGTCATGACCGCTTTCGGAACGGACCAGAGACGGCTGCTGACGCTGCCGGGAGAACAAATGGATCCCAAATGGTCTCCGAACGCTACCGAAAATTAGGCGCAAACAAAAGGAGGAAAAAATGCCGAAAAAAATGTGGATGCTTCTCGCCTTGCTGGTGATTGTTCCCGGTTTGCTGCTCACGACTTCCTGTGCCAAGAAAGTGGTTCAGTCCGAAGAAGCCGTAGAGGAAGTGGAAGCGCCGGAAGAAGCGGTGGTCGAAGAACCCGCCGAGGAAGATACCGCTGCTGCGGAAGCGGCCCGCATTGCCGAGGAAGCGGCGGCGCAGGAAGAAGCGGCCCGGCAGTGGGAAATGGCGGCCGAAGAAGAGCTGGAAGAGCAGCGTCTGGCAGAGGAGGCCGCCAAGCGCGCCGCCGAGCAGCGCGCAGCGGAAGCCGCCAGACAGATGCTCGAAACCGAGGATATCTACTTTGAGTTCGACAGCGCGGTGCTGCTGCCGGTGGCGCGCGCGGTGCTGGACCGCAAGGCCAAATGGCTCTTCCAGAATTGGGAAGAATCCGTGATCATTGAAGGCCACTGCGACGAAAGGGGCACGGCCGCCTACAACATCGCGCTGGGCGACCGCCGTGCGGAAAGCGTCAAGAATTATCTGGTCGACATCGGTATCGATGCCAGCCGCATGACGACCATCAGCTACGGTGAGGAGCGTCCCGTCGACCCCGGCCACAATGAAGAGGCCTGGGCCAAGAACCGGCGCGTTCATTTCGTGGTGGAATAAGGCGGCAGGCCGGCGCCCGCCGCAAGGAGATGCACGCCGGGCCCGCCGATTGCGCGCGGTCCGGCGTGCCGGAAAATTGAAAGGGGCAAGCGGCGCTTCCAGAGGGCGGCTTGCCTGCTTTTGTTTATAACCGGGCCACCGGTTCACGGCGGATGCCAGGGCCTTTCAAGGGTGGAAATCGATATGAAATTGAAACGGATGGCGATTGCCGTATGCCTGTTCATCGTTGCCGGATGTGCCCATCAGGAGGACGTCGTCATCCTGGACCGCCGGCTGTCGCAGGTCGAGGCTTACAGTAAAAAACTGGACCGCCGCACCGATGTGCTGGAGGATCGGCTGACCGGTCTTACAGACCAGTATGCCGACAAAGGCGCTGAATTGGAAGCAGGCGAGAACCGCTTCATGACGGCCCTTTCCCGCAGCGAAAGCGAAAGAAAGCAGGAGGACCTGAAAATCCGCCAGGCGTACGCGGCGGTCAAGGCGACGCTGGATGCGCTGGCGGATGAGCTGCAGCGGCTGCGGGGACGGCTGGAGGAAAGCGAGTACCGGATCGGACAGCGCATCGAAAGCACCGAAAAAACCGTCGCCCATAACCGGCAGACCCTCGACAAACTGTCCGCTGAGGTACGCCGCTCGGCGCAGGAGCTCAAACGCATTGCCCGTTACCTGAATCTGGAGGAAGGCGGTGCGCAGAAAACGACGCCGGAAGCGGCGCCGGCCACCGCCCCCAAGACGGACAACGCGCTCTATGCCGCGGCCAAGAAAGCCTTTGATGAGGAGCGATTCGACCCGGCCCGAACCGGGTTTGAGAAACTGATCGAATCCTTTCCCGACTCCCCGCATGCGGACAACGCCCAATTCTGGATCGGTGAAATATTTTACCGCGAAGGGTGGTATGAAAAAGCCATTCTGGAATATCAAAAGGTCATCGAGAACCATCCCGACGGCAACAAGGTCCCGGCCGCTCTGCTCAAGCAGGGGTTTTCCTTTGCTGCGCTGGGCGACAACGCCAATGCGCGCCTGATTCTTGAGGAACTGGTCAAACAGCACCCCGGGACCAATGAAGGCCGGATCGCCGCCCAGAAATTAAAAGAGTTGAACGAATCCTGATGCCGCATGATCAAGGTTATCGGCATAGATCCGGGATTGGCGGCCACCGGCATCGGCATCATCACCGGAACCGGGTTGACCGTAAGCGCCTATTCTTACGGTGTGATCCGTACCGGCAGCCGGATGACCACCCCCCGGCGGCTGGATCACATCTTTTCAAGGCTTTCCTCTATCCTGGAGCAAGAAAAACCGGACCGCATGGTGCTGGAAGCGGTTTTTTCGCTGGACTGCTACCCCAAGTCCGGTATTTCGCTGGGAAACGTCACCGGCGTCATCCTGCTGGCCGCGCATCGGGCCGGCCTGATGGTCGATGAGATCCCCGTGCGCGAAGTCAAGCGGATTCTGACCGGCAACGGCAAGGCGTCCAAGGGGCAGCTGGAAAAGGCCGTACGCGCCCGTTTGCATCTGACGACCCCCATGCGGCCGTTTCATTGCTCGGATGCCGTCGGCCTGGCCCTCATCGGGCTTTTCCGCTGCCGGTGATCCGCTGCGGATGCGGGTGAATAGCGGATAAGACAGCGGAGGGATCGGGGCATGATTGGATATCTTGAAGGAAAACTGATGGAGCGGTCCGAGGACCGCATCCTGCTGCTTTGCGGACATGTCGGCTATGAGGTGCTGCTGCCGGCCACCGTGATGCAGGGGATCGAAGACAAGCAGCCGGGGGACGCTTTGTCTCTGTTCATCTATCATCAACTGACCGAGCGGCAGCCCAAGCCGGTGCTGATCGGATTCAAACGGGCACTGGAAAAGACATTTTTTCAGCATTTCATTTCGGTGGGGGATATCGGACCGCTCAAGGCCGTGCGCGCCATGACGGTTCCCATCAGCGACATCGCCGCGGCCATCGAGGCGGGCGATGCCGGCCGCCTCAGCCGCTTGAAGGGGATCGGACGCCGGACGGCGGAGAAAATGATTGCCAGCCTCAGGGGCAAAATGGGCGGGTTTGTATCGATTAAGCCCGAATCCCCGACGGCCGGGGCGGGGGTGGAAGACATCGTCGGACAGGTCCTGGATGTCCTGACAAGCCAGTTGGGCCACAAGGCCGCCGATGCCCGCCAGATGATTGTCCAGGCCATGACGGAGAACCCTTCCATCCGCTCGGCGGAGGCGCTGTTCGAGGCCGTTTACCGGGCCGGAAATACGGCGGCCGGATCCCGACGCTGATCCGCGGGGGCGCTGGTGTCCGGTTCACTGCAACCATGGATTTAGATCCCGGCAGAGGGTATGAACGACAGACTGACAAGCGGTTCCGTAGCCGCCGGTGCCATCATCCGGGGCGCCTGCCTGGCGGAAGATGAAACCCGGGAGGCCCTGTCCCTCCGTCCCGAGAGGCTGACGGATTACATCGGACAGAAAGCGGTGGTGGAAACCCTTAAGATCGCCATCGAGGCGGCCAGAAAGAGAAGCGAACCCATGGACCACGTGCTGCTTCACGGCCCGCCCGGGCTGGGGAAGACCACGCTGGCCCACATCATCGCCAACGAGATGGGCAGCCGCCTGACAGCCAGCTCCGGCCCGGCCCTTGAAAAAGGCGGGGACCTGATCGGCATCCTGACCCACCTGGAGGAGGGGGATGTTTTCTTTGTGGATGAAATCCACCGCACGCCCAAGGTGGTGGAGGAATTCCTGTATCCGGCGATGGAGGATTTCGCTGTTGATTTCGTGTTTGACAAGGGGATTCACGCCCGCAGCCACCGCTACCGCCTGAACCGTTTCACCCTGGTGGGCGCCACCACGCGCATCGGACTTTTGACCGCCCCGTTGCGGGACCGTTTCGGTATTTTCCGAAACCTGGATTTCTACACGGTCGGGGACCTTGTCGATATCACCACGCGGTCGGCCCGGATTCTTGAAACCGATCTTGACCCGGATGCCGCGCTGGCCCTGGCAGAGCGCAGCCGGGGAACCCCCCGCATTGTCAACCGCCTCCTGAAAAGGGTGCGCGACTATGCACAAGTCAGATCCGACGGCCGGGTTACCCGGGAGACGGTGGAGGCCGCCCTGAAACTGGAAGGTGTGGATCAAAAAGGGCTAACCCCGCTGGACCGCAGCTACA
>Ga0272444_10003727_pt1 | contig 13636 bp, 7 predicted proteins | sample SSMForm13_FD_201033 | JGI IMG/M metagenome (GOLD analysis project Ga0272444, IMG submission 201033) | Marine sediment archaeal communities from Little Sippewissett salt marsh, Falmouth, MA, United States - SSM-Form-13 | ecosystem: Environmental > Aquatic > Marine > Wetlands > Sediment ...
CTCCTCTATATTGGTATAACCATCCTTATCATTATCCATACTGCCGTCAGCAGGATCGCCGGGATTCAGACCATGTTTGCTCTCCCATTCATCCGGCATACCGTCGTGATCGGTATCATCCGGCGGGGTCGTGGAATCCAACCGGGGCCAGCCGCCCACGTTGGCCTGAGAATCAATGATGCCTTTGCCCGCGCCCCATGCTCCGCCGTATGTCGCGGTGCCAGTGCTGACCTCCTGGATGATGCGTTTGTCAAGCGAGTCACGTTGGGGCAGGTTAGCACCTACGTCGGCAAGTACCAATTCGTAGGCTTCCTCGGCTGTCTGCGTTCTGACCGGCGCTGCCGGGAAAGGGGCTTTGGCCCTGATGATCTCCTTAGAAGCCTCACCATGCACGCCGCCGTTCCAGTTATCGGCAGTTATAGCAGGATAACCGAGGACATAGTTATCAGTGATATACCATCTACTCTCATTCTCAGAAATCCCCACGATCCGATTTTTCACCTTGTCTTTGGTGGCTGGGCCGAATTTGTAATAGTTTGCGATCATGTTCACTGTGGCTCTTTCGCCGCCATACGCGCTGTTGAAGCCCCAGTTGTAGATCACGTTGTTGCGGTAGTCGATATTCTTGTCATCGGAGGCGAAGCGGGGATTTCTGCTGGAATGATGGGCGAAAAGATTATGGTGAAGCGATGCGTCCGTCCCGCCCCAGATGCCGCCGTAGCCGTGACGCCCTTTTTGGTGGTTAGACTGGTACAGACTCTCGCTGATGAGACACCACTGTACGGTGACGTTTTTGTTACGGTAAAGCGATACACATTCGTCAATGCTCCAACTGGCCGAACAGTGGTCTATGATAATGTTTTCGCAGCCACGGCCGCTTATCGCGTCCAGGTCATTCCCTGTCAGGTCGCCGGGACGGAATCGCAGATAGCGTATGACTATATTGTCCGTGCTTATACTCAAATGGTAGTTCTTGAGACAGATGCCGCCGCCCGGCGCAGTTTGACCGGCGATGGTTATATAAGGCTCCCTGATTGCGATTTTGGACTCAAGCTCTATGTTGCCAGAGACGCGGAACACTATGATTCTCGGCCCTTTGGCTTTAACCGCTTCTCTGAGGCTGCCCGGCCCGCTGTCGTTCAGGTTGGTAACCTCATAAACCGTCCCGCCGCGTCCGCCGGGAGTGTATGCGCCAAATCCTTCCGCACCGGGGAAAGCGGGTATCTCAGCTTCGGCCATGGCTGCTAATGGAATTGCCAGTATGAAAATGAGCAGGAATATACAGTTGAACGCCCATTCTGCTCTGTGTCCAGTGGACATTAGATGAAACCTCCTATAGGGAAAACTCCCCAAACTATCTCAGTCGATGCTATTAGCGAACTCATGAAATCAGCGCAAGTCATTTCCTTTTGATAGGTTTTGGTAAGATAAACTACCAGCCCATAAACGTTAAGCTAAGCAAATCCATGCGGATATGGCGAATCTAGGGAAATGTGAACCCCGTTAGGGGTGGCATGTTTATAGATAATGGATTGCTAAAAAACTAACAAGCCTCGTAGAGGCGACATGTGTATTCCTGAGGTTCCTCTCCTGACATGTCGCTCCGATGGAGCTTGGTGCTGTTGTGTCAATGCTAAATCTATAAACATAACACTCCTACGGAGTTCATGAACCTGCGCCTGTTGAATATGCTTGTTTTAACACCTATAGATTGTAGCCTGTCTTTGAACCTAAACATACGATAGTGATCCAAAAAGGGATATACCGGGTTAACTACACTGTCGGGACAGGAATGTCCCGGCTATCCAAACCCCGATAGGCAGGACATTCCTGTCCTGCTCTGATGCAAATTTCAAACATGCAATTCTTTTTTTGGGTTACTATAGCAGTCTGTCCTACCTTAATGAATCTCTTTGTTTCTAAGAATATCCCAGTTATCAAGGAAATCAGAGAAATCTATCGGACAGTCTCTGACATCAATTGCTGTTCCCTTCTCGTCGTTGACCAGAATATAGAAGTTATAAAGACTACCACCGGATTTCTTCTTGGAGAGCACCTTTTGGGAGCAAATACGGTTCCCAAGTTCCGCCGCAGGAATAATCAAATAATTCAGCTTTATCTGCTTCTTGTTATTGCCATCAAAGAGGTTGTGCAATACAAGAACAAAGAAATCTGTCCTGTAGTGAGGCTTATAAATAGCCTTATGTGTAATCTGAATCCAGGCTACAGCACCATCGCCGTATTCACTCCTCACCTTTTCCGTTACTTCCCAGGTTCTGCTACCTTTAATCTGAATCGTTATAGGCTCGATCGCTTCCATGTTCATCAGAACAATATCAATGTCTTCTAATCTTGAGTTGGTCGGAATAAACATTTCATACGGCTTACCAAGCTGTTTCTTCATTTCAGTCACAACAAGAGCTTCATCAACAGTCAGAGACCACATGTTCTTTACCGCCATAATAGCACCTCCTTTGTGAATTCAGGATCTGGCTCATAGCGCCAGCCGTCCAGCATAAACATAATAAGCGCCTATGTTTGCACCATCGGCATCAATAAAGGACGTTTGCAGTCGCGTCACGCCGGCCTTCAGGCTGAACCTGAACGTGATACCTTTTGATTCCGGATCGATCTCCTGCGTCTGCTCCTGCTCACCGATTTTGATCCCGGCCACCCTTAGATCGATAGCCCTGCCTCCGTGATACCAGCCAGTTATCTCACCGGGGATTCCGTCGGTGAGGGATCTGTCCTCTTCCTTGGGCCAGCGGCGAAGCTCAAATTCATACTCGCCATCCTCAGCGATCTCGATGATCCAGTAGCCGTTGCACTCAAGTCCCTGACGAATCTGACCCTGGTTCCACGCGCACTGCTCACCGTGCCAGTCGTGGGTGGTCAGGCGCGATACTTTTTCATGCTGAGAGCCGATCACTATGGGACAGTCCTCATCAAAACTCGCCGAGACCTCTTCCCACCATTTTTCATAATGTCCGCGCAGATATTCAACCACGTCAGGATGGTCTTTGGCAATATCATTCCGCTGTTCCGGATCGGCCAGAATATCGTAAAGCTCCACACCGTTGATCAGCCGCCAGCGATTCGTCATAGCCGCACTCTTACGCCATTTGATGGGATATTCCACACGCTGAGAATCGGTTACTACCACGCGATCCGGCCAGTTTTCATCCTGTCCCATCAGGAGCGGCTTGAGGCTTGTACCGCTGAAGGCGACATTTTCCGGTGATTTGAGGCCGCAGAGATCGATTAATGTCGGCAGCACGTCGATATTGGCGGTGAGTTGATCGATGTCCTGACCTTCTGTAAAACCGCCGGAAGGCCAGTGCAGGAAGAGCGGTGTCCGATGTCCGCCATCGTATTCCGATCCCTTTATGCCCCGCATTCCGGCGTTGTAACCCTCTCTGACAAACCGGTCTTTATCCAGACTGCATCCGCCGGAAGTGCCGTTATCGGTCATGAAAATGAGGATGGTGTTGTCATCGATCTCCAGTTCTTTGAGCCGGGTTCTAAGCCGGGACATATTATCGTCGATGTTGGTGATCATACCGTAGAAATTCGCCCGATTGTCGGGAACTTTCCCGCGATAGGGATCGCTGTAGGAATCGGCTACGTTATACGGCCCATGCGGAGCGTTGGTTGTGAGATAGCAGAAGAAAGGGCGATCCCTGTTCTCCTCCATGAATTTCATGGCCTCGCTGAACCATACATCCGTGCAATAGCCGGTGAAAGATTCCGGCACGCCGTTGCGGAAATATGTGTCGTCGAAGTAATCATTCTCCCAGTAATCCGGGGTCTGGCTGACACCGCCACCGCCGTGGTAAAGGGCGACCTCGAACCCGCGATCGTGCGGCCTGAAAGGGTAGTTGTCCCCCAGGTGCCATTTGCCGAAAATGCCGGTGCGGTAGCCGCTGGCCTTGAAAACGTCGCCCATCGTTACCTCGTTCTCCCGGAGCAGGGAGCGTCCCATGATGGTGTGCCATACGCCGGTGCAGTTGCAGTAATGTCCGGTCATAAGGCCTGCCCGGGTCGGCGCGCAGGTAGGGCCTACGTGGAAATTCGTCAGACGAACACTCTCACTGTGAAGATTATCAATGTTGGGGGTCTGGATAATGGGGTTGCCGTGACAGCCCAGATCGCCGTAACCCTGATCGTCGGTTATAACCAGAACCACGTTTGGCTGTCGATCTTGCGGGTTATTATCAGGTGATACGTTTTCTGGCATATGGTCGCCTCCTTGACTGAAAAGCTGCTCCGATGGCAGAATATGGATCCCGATGCGGAGATTATTTGTAGAAAAAGATTCCGTTGGTATGATACTTCAGTTGCTGACCATAGTCAACACGGAAATGAGTGGGCATGGGAGGAATAGAACGCGGATGACGCGGATTGGGCAGATTCTCGCGGATATTTGCCACACGGGGAGATCTAGAACTGCGCGCTCAGTCCTAATGTAGGAAGTATAGGCAGGAAGTTTTCAGTTACCCTCTCGTAAGACACCATTCCCTCTTCATCCGTTATCTTTTCAAAAGAATATTCGTGGACGTTTCCCCGATTGTAGAGGTTCATTATCTGGAGATAGAGGATCATTTCCCATTTTCTGAATCGGAAATTTTTCGTTAGACGCACGTCAAGACTGTGATAGGACGGGTAGCGCGCCCCGTTAGCCTCGCCATAGATCCTCTGCCAGACATACGAGCTGCCGTCTTCTGAAAGCACCTCTTCGTACCATGCCTCCGTATAAGGATCGCCGGTGTGATAGCGCCAGATGACGTTGATCCATCCGTCGCTCCAGATCGCATAGTCTGCGCTAACGCTGAGGGAATGCCGCCGGTCAAAGTTTCTGGGTATATTTTCCGTCCCCGCTTCCATTTCTGCCTTGGAAAGCGCATATCCCAGACCCCACGTAAATCTTGACGTGAGAGCGTGTTTGGTAAACACCTCAAATCCCCTGGCAGAGCCGGACTCCGGTGACGTGAAGAACTTTTCCTTTCTGCCGGAGTCACTGATCCTACCTACAAGACCGTCAAATGTCTTATAATACGCCTCTGTCCTCAGGAGCAGGCTAACTGCCGGCGAGTATTCAGCGGCCAGGACGTAATGAACCGCTTCCTCCGGCGGCTGGCTTTCTGCGATGCCTTCCTCCACCGGCAAATTGGCCACACCGACAGGCTGATTATACATCCCCCACGCGCCTCTGAGGGTTAAATCTTCCCGCAGTCTGGCAGCTAGGGCCACCCTGGGCATAACGGCGAAATGCTCGCCGTAATCCTGATATATGAACCTCAGCCCCAGATTTCCCGCAATCCGCGGGGATATATGCCATTCGTCCTGAACGTATCCGTTCAAGTCCCAGCCGCTGGGCGTGGCATCGACGGAAGTTATTATATCATCCTCTTTCAGGAAATAGTTATAATCCGCTGCTGATCCCTGCCACCTCCATCCTGCTTTCAACGCGTGTGATGATACAGGGTTGTATAAAACGTCCCCTTTCAGGCCAGTGTAAAGCAGCCGCCGCTCATCCACGCCGTCAATGCCCTCGTATTTCTCACGCCCCGCGCTGCCGGAAAATAGATAGAGGTTCCAGAGCATTTTCTCGCTGGCAAGATGCTGCCATCGGGCCCAGAGCATACCGTTCCAGTATCGGGAATTCAGGTCATTGTCAATCCCTGTTCTATCGATCTCATCCGAGTCTCCCGCATACAGAACGTGGGTAGATATTGTATCCGACGCCTTTAGATCATAGCTTACTTTGCCATATAAATCATAGAAACCGGGTTTGAAAACCTCCTCTGACTCGATCAAGCCCATCACCAGATCGATATACCCGCGCCTAGCGGACAAGAGCCATGACGCCCCGGAGAGCGGCCCGGTGAATATGGCGTGCGTGTTGAGTATATCAACACCCACGTTTCCGCTTACACGCTCTCTTCTCGCCGATCCGGAGGTCACGTCGAAGACACCGGACATGGCATCCCCATATTCGGCAGGGAATCCCCCGGTTAGCAGGTCAGCGCTTCGGACGATACCCATATCTATCACGGATATAGCGCCGCCAAAATCTTGCAAATGATACGGATCATAGAGTTCCATACCATCGAGCCTTACTATGGTTTCATCCCTGTCGCCGCCCCGGAGCGAGAACCTCGCGCTGAAATCGTCGGCCACCACGCCCGGCAGATTATGCGCGGCTCTGTAGATGTCGTTGTCGATGAGGGGAAGTTTTTCCATCTCCGCTTTTGGTATGAGGTAGGGCGACGGCGCGCTTTCGGATATGGAGAATCGGCCAGGTGTGACGGAGATCTCTTCCAGTTGATATACTTCCTGCTGGTTATCACTGGCGCCGGCAAGATTCCAGGATATGATCGCGAGACATATGGCCAGATACAAATAGCGTTTTGACTTGTATGCTTTCTTTATGGTCATGCCTGCATTGTAGAGCGGAATTGTGTGGCAGTCAAGAAAATACTATTCCGGAGCTATCTAATCACTGTCATTTTCCGCGTGGCTGTATATTCTCCAGCCTGAACCGTATAGAAATATACTCCACTTGCCACAGGCTCACCTGCACCATTCCTTCCATCCCAGTAGGCGGCCGTTGATCTTGATAGGTAAGTTCCTGCACCTTTCTTTCCCAGTGGAAGGATATTTATCAATTCGCCCAGATGACTATAGATACGAATAGTCACCTCGCTATCGCGCTCCAGATAATAAGGGATCCAGGTTTCAGGGTTAAACGGATTAGGGTAGTTCTGAAGTAGCTGAGTTTGCTTAATGCGGCCTAGCGTGGTTATCTTTTTATCCTGGGGATGGACAGCGAATACACCGGATATTTCTTTCCCCAGAACATCATCGGTTTTATACAGACCCAACTGCATCATATCATCCACCAGGAATATGTAGTCGCCATCAGCGGCGAATTGCAGATCCCGGATCCCTGAGATAGTATTGAGCAGTTCCCCCGTCCATACGCTATAGAATTCGTATGCTCCGGGTTCACCGTCTTCGCCCTGACTGCGAATGGCTATCACATTACCAGATGGATGAAACTTTCTCTGCCAGAATATCTCCCATGGCTTCGAGGGTTTCAGCTTATTGGGAATACTGCAAAGCAATCGGTTTGATTTTAGCAGGCGAACCTCGATATCGCCTTCCACATCGCGCGCCTGGACGTAATCTATGCCCGCTCTGGCCAGTACCCCGATATGATCGTATTCGTCAACCGGCTCACCTGTCTTGATATCCCAAAACACGGTTTTTTCCTGCTCAGGTGGGATGGCAATAATCTGCTTCTCATCGGGCGTGAACATCAGCAACCGATATTCCGACCAGCCGGTTCTTATTTGGTTGATCTCAAATCCTCTTTCATCTTCCCAGGTGAATTCCTCCCCTGTCTCCGTATCCCAGATGAATGTGCCGCCGCAACCCATAGATCCCAGATACTTCCCAGAAGGAGAGAACTCAATTTCTCTGACCGCAGCATAGCCCCGGACGGGGAAGCTGTGCAGAAGCTCCACTGTTGCAGCATCCCAGATCTGGTTTGTTAGCCCTATGTCAATGGCGATCTTCTTCCCACCAGGACATGCCTTCAGATGCTCTATGGTCGAATAAAACTCCACTGTCTCCAGCAGTTCCCCCGTTGTCGCATCCCAGAAGTGCAGTACGTTCATATATGCTCCTGTGACAATTCGGTTGAGTTCCGGCAGATACACGGCTTCAGCATGAGAGTGCGCGTAGCCATATCCATACACCTTTTGCCGGCGGGAGAAGTCCTGAACATCCCAAAAACAGATCCTTGAGCCATTGATCAAACACGCGAACCTCGCCTCGTCAGGATGAAATGTCAGACTTTCCAGACAATTGTTATTGATGGAATAGGACGCTGGTGGTGGACGATCAATAGCGGATATTTTCTCCACGTCAAACGTATCTGTTTCTATGACGTGCAGGTTTCCGTTACCTCCGCCTACCAGAAGATGCTGATCATCATGGGTAAAGATTAAATCTGAGAAATGTCCACTCCGGTATTGTGAGTCGCCGGTAGAGACATCCCATAATCTTATCGTGTATCCTGGTTGGCTGCTATACCTTGCTATGGCTGCCAATAGCTCTCCGCTATGGCTGAAGCTCATGACATCTGGACGATACTCTATTCCTAGTTCCAGATAGGAAATGATCTCCTGTGTTTGTATATCCCACAGAGAAATGGTCTGACGCATCGACCCAACTGCCAGAATCCTGCTGTTGGGATGGAATGCAAATGCCTTGACTCCCTGGCTGGATTCTGGTTTCGATGAGGGCTGTGGATCGCCGGTTAATTCAAGGACGGTTTCTCTCTGCTCAACATCCCACAGGAAAACCGAATCTCCATCAGCATAAGCGAGGTATTTTCCATCTGGAGAAAACGCGACATCACGCGAAAAGACAGGAATGGTTGTCAGAAATGTCTCAGAATCGACGTGCCAGATATGGATTACATCTTTGTAGCGTCCGAAGATAGCTAACAAAGAGCTATCCGGCGAAAATGCAAGCTGATATCCATTCGCCGCAACACGGGTTACAGGATCGAGTGTCTTCGCATCAAGGATTTCCAGATAAGAGGTTGTCAGTATCGCCAGAAAACGTCCATCAGGCGAATAGAGAATATCACACAGAGATGGTTTTCCGACAGTGACAAGCGGCTCGTATGCGCAAAGTTCGCTTATCAGTATGGAAAACGAAAGGAGTGAAAATATGAATAACTGCCTTCGGAATCTATCAAACATCAGAATGTGCCTTAACGCTCGCGGCAGAGGGGAAAATGGACGCGGTTACATGCATGCATAAGGAGGCGAGGAGGGCATAATGTCCTGCTCTATGATTGCATATAACCGCGTTTCCTGAAACTACCTGTTATCGTCCTTTAGTATTTGTAATCTACGCTGGCAACAAAGTTGATGCCCGGGCCATCGACCCCTGAGCCGTGTTCCCTGTATCTCTTATTGGTGATGTTCTCCACGCCCAATGTAACCGAGGGCCAGTTTTCTATGTTTATCCCTGTCCTCACGTTAAGCGTGAACCATCCCGGCGTATACGCTCTGGGATCATACACATCGGTATCCCTCGTCGTGCCTGGTATCCGGGGATCGCGCCTGTCACCGCTGGAGAGGCGATCCTGTTTGTCTGCAAACCGGCTGTAGAACTCCGTCCAGTACCTTCCCCTCGACTCGTTCCACCGGAGACCCAGCAATCCACCTAAAGGCTGTTCCCTGCGAATAGGCTGATCGCCGTCCACGTCATATCCGTGAGTATACGTCAGGTTACCATATGCTGAAACTCCGGGCAGACGGGGGATCGCTGCCATCATGTCCAATTCTATCCCCTGTATGTTGGCCTCCTGTATGTTATCTTTCACGAAAACATCCATATCCTCATAAGCATCCTGCAAATCCTTGTAGAGCTTGGGTATTTCCTTACCCTGGTATGCCTCTTCCGCCGGGACGCGCGTCACCAGTCCATCTATTGTTGTATAGTAATAACTGACCGAGCCTGACAAATTCCTGAATCTGGCTTTGAAACCTACGTCAATACCCGCGCTTCTTTCTGATCCCAGGTCAGGGCTGGGAGCGTCTATTCCCTCGTTAGTGACCTCTACAGCGGTGGTATCATTCAGGCTTGGCGCTCTGAATCCCTGGGCCAGATTGAATATGACATTCAGGTTCTTCGTAACACCATACACTACTCCAAAGCTCCCCGTTACCGCGTCATCCGACGATTCAAACTCCCCGAAAGCCGGATCCCTTAAGCTCAGGTCGGCTTGTGTGCTGAACATTGTATACCTGCCAGCTAAGGTCACTTCCAGATTATCCAGAATCCTGACCTCATCCTGAACGTAGGCGTTCATATCCCAGAACTTTGAATCATCAGGAAAGCGTCCCCATGACGACGTTTTCTTCTCCCCGGTATCCAGATCCGTGGAGATACCTTCGCTGCCCACAGTATCATGATAGAACTCTCCCCCGTAGGTCACCTTCTGCCTGTCTCCCAGAAGCGAAGTAAGCTGGAGGGATAGACCTACAGTGTTTACCACGTCGCTGGTCTCCTTCAGCGATGAATTTTCAGCTTTCTGCTGCCTACGGCCTTCCTGCTGCCTGTGATATGAAAGCGAAGTTTGCAGAACATTGACAAAGGGGTTTATCTCCCTCGCGGTGTAGTTTGCATATACCAGATCCCGGTTCTGTGGGTCAAAGAAGTATTCATCATATTCGCCGGTTGCCAGCTTGTCGTATCGCGGGATGTCCTGCTGCCTCACCATCTGATAAGCCGCCTTTATGTCCTGCGTATCAGAAATCCTGTAGCTGACTTTCAGATCGCCATCTCTTTCCTTCCAGCCTGTGGGTGACTCTTTATCCATCAACCACGCTCCCTCCGGTATCTCCGGATCATCCTCACTGGTCAACAGGAATTTCTTATTATCCAACTGAATGTCATATCCCTTGCCCGGCTGTAGATCGCCTACATCCTTGTAAGAGCCGCCAACCACAAAACTCAATCTATCATATCCCCCACTGAATCCCAGGCGCGCCACCTTCCCGCTGTCGGCGCTGGAGAACCGGGTTGAGATATGCGGACGTATGGAGAACCCACTGGGGAGTATTACGGGACTTCTGGTAATGGTGTTTATCACCCCACCCATAGCCGAACTCCCATAGAGCACTGATCCAGGGCCGCGCACGATCTCCATTTTTTCTATCTGCCCCGGATCTACCGTCGCCATATACTGGTTAGGGCCTGAACGGAAGGTGGAGTTGTTCAGCCGCACCCCATCTATCAGAAGGAGGGTATGATACCCGGTCAATCCCCTGATGATAGGTGATCCCTGACCATAGGTAGTCTTCTGCGCCTGCACGCCGGCCTCTTCCCGCAGAATATCAGCGGTGTTAAGCGGACTTCGGCGCGCTATCTCGGTTTCCGTAGCCACAGACACAACTCTGGGTATTTTAAACGGATCTTTTTCACCGCGCGTACCTGTGACGATTATCTCCTCCAGAACGTGCTTACCTTCACCTGTTTCAGCCAGCGCGACGCCTGCATAAAGCCCAGTAAACACATATAGTGCCAAACTTAACGAGAATATCTTTCCAATCCATCGCATTCCGTTTCCTCCTCTATACTCCAAACAAACCACAGTCCACCAGGAAAAGCACACAGCAAACCACGTGCCAGCGATCCGTTTGTATAAAGGATCGGCCGCGAATCCACGTCTGACGCGCATTTATCCCACCGACAGGATATTTGCTCATCTGGCTTCGCTGTATATCCTGAGAACACATACATGGCCGTCATTCCCTGTCAAAGCGTCTACATCGGGATAATAAAACGGTATGTCCGCCTGTACATTTTTTATACAGCAGCAGTCCTTTTCTTCTGCGCTCTTGATTTCATGATGCAGTATGCTTTATAATCATCAGACCAATAACATATCGACGATAAGGAGGAGCAATCATGACATCAGGAATACCGGATGGTGACTGGACTCAATTGTTTGACGGGAAATCTATATCTAATTGGCGCGGACAGAGTCCGGACGGTAAGCATGAATGGCTGGCCGCCGGAGAGGTTTCACTGAAATCCGATGATCCCAAGCTGTTTCACATCAAGCCGGGCCAGGGCCTTCTCGTCAACGGCCAGACCGGACGCACGGCCAACCTTTATACGGAATACCAGCACGGCGATTGTCAACTGCACATCGAGTTTGTAGTGCCCCAGGGATCAAATTCCGGAGTTTATTTCATGGGCAGGTACGAGATCCAGGTACTGGATAGCTGGGGGGCGACGGAGCTTCGATATGGCACTTGCGGAGGCATATACGCCCGATGGATCAACCAGCAGTCCGTAGGCGGCCATCCGCCCAGGATCAACGCCAGCAAGCCGCCGGGAGAATGGCAGACCTACGACGTGGTGTTCCGCGCGCCGAGATTTGATGAACAGGGCAACAAGACAGCTAACGCGACCTTTGTATCGGTAATCTGGAACGGTGAGCTTGTTCACGAAAACGAAGAGGTGGAAGGCCCTACCCGCGCGGCCATGATAGACAATGAAGTGCCCAAAGGGCCGTTAATGCTCCAGGGCGATCACGGCCCGGTGGCGTACCGCAATATTCGGATACTTGAGCTTTGATTTTTCAGGAAATAGCACACAGATAAACACGGATAAAACGGATTATCGCAGATCTAATCAGTGTTTATCCGTCCTAATCAGTGAAAATCCGTGTGCCATTCTGGAGAGGAGGGAGACGCAATGGCAAGGAAACGTTGGGTGCTTGACCCGGACAGCGGCGGAGTGAAGGTTCCGGATGCGGTAAAACGTCGCACGGAGGATCGCATCCGGAAATGTGCTGAATCGAAGTTTGCCGATCGCTATACCCGGCTTGAAACCAGGTTTCGCGGACAGTTTTGCTATATCGACGCCTACACAGAGCCGGAACCAATGGGGCCGAACTGGCCGCCGCCGGATTGGCCGGAGACCCGCGAAGAATACATGGAGCGTATGCGGAATACGCCGACGCATCTATGTCGGTTGCGCTACTTCGGCGACGAGGAACGCTGGGGGTTCGCTTTCTACACATACAGCAACGAAAAATATGAGTTGTCAGTCTATCCCACCGGCGATTTCTACGGCACGCCGGAGGAAGCGTTTGAGACATCGGCGGAGGTGTATCTCTGGAGGAAATCCACTGACGAATAGCCCCATTTCCCTTATTGTGGTCAAATCCCCCGCATTAAGCTAAGCAGAATTCCCCCTTAAAAAAGGGGGCCAGGGGGTTGTATAAACCGCATCAGAAGATCATATTGCATGCATAGCATCTTTATTTCCAGAGGAACAACCCCCTGGCCCCCTTTTTTAAGGGGGAATTCTGACCTGTTACCAGGAGATAGGGCTGTAAAAGCAAGCATGGAGCGTGTTTTCGTTATCACCATTCCTTAGCTTAACACTTATGGAGTTGGGGGGATTTTCAGTATAGAGGTGTGTATAAAATGAATTTATCAGGTAAAATTGCCGTTATAACCGGGGCGGGATCAGGTATTGGACAGGCTGTGGCATTGGAGTTTTCCCAAGCCGGGGCGAAGATCGTCTGCTGCGGCCGCCGGGAGAACAAACTCCTTGAGACCGCTTCTCTCATCCAGCAGGCCGGCGGGGAAGCCCTTGTCATTCCTACTGACGTTACTCAAAAAGATCAGGTGGATGGCATGGTGGCCAATACGCTGGAGCGTTTCGGCAGGATCGACGTTCTTTTCAACAATGCCGGGAGCTTCGGCGCGCTGGGCGGGCTGTGGGAAGTTGATGTAGATCTTTGGTGGAAGGACGTTGAAACCAATCTCAGGGGCACGATGCTCTGCTGTCACGCCGCGCTGCCCCACATGATAGACAGAAATGAGGGGATTATCGTCAACATGAGCGGCGGCGGAGCGGGAGGCCCGTTGACCGGCGGTTCCGGATATGGGTGCTCCAAAACGGCCATCCTGCGCCTCACCGATACCCTGGCAGCCGAACTGCGAAGGGCAGGATCGTCCGTGATGGTGTTCGCCATGGACCCGGGATTCAACCGCACGGCCATGACCGAAGGCCTGGGCGGCATGGAGGG